>Ga0315339_1003908_pt1 | contig 10101 bp, 7 predicted proteins | sample ASW17metaG_FD_204514 | JGI IMG/M metagenome (GOLD analysis project Ga0315339, IMG submission 204514) | Ammonia-oxidizing marine archaeal communities from Pacific Ocean, United States - ASW #17 | ecosystem: Environmental > Aquatic > Marine > Oceanic | place: USA: California | collected 2016-12-05
GCGGACGCTGGATGTTCCGGATGTCCTGGAACCCCATGTGCAGCCGTCGAGTCATGAACCATGTCTGCAACCCAGCCACCTGTCACGTGCTCGACCTCGTTGCCCATGAAGTATGGAACTGCGGCAAGCAACGCTCCTGCAGCAATCAGCAGGAGTACGATGTTGATTGCAAATCGGGGTGCATGAGGATGGAACTCGCCGCCATGCGTCTCTGCTCCATGATCATCACCATGGTGCTCATCCCCAGGTTCGTAGCGGACCTCCCCGGCACAGACCCGGCACCAGACACGGAAGGTGTAGTAGGCCGTCAGGAACGCAGTAAAGATTGCCATCCAACCCAGTACCTCGAATCCCGGACCTTGTGAGACGAAGGCCTCTGCGAGGATCGCGTCCTTCGAGAAGTACCCGGACGTCAAGGGGAACCCTGCAAGGCAGAGACAACCGATGAACATGGTCCAGGAAACAATGCGCCAGCCCTTCATCCTCCTGAGTCCGGAAATCTTCCGAAGATCCAACTGGCCGGCGAATCCATGCATGATGGCTCCACAGGTCAGGAACAGGACTGCCTTGAAGAAGGCATGCGTGAAGACGTGGTATGCCGCACCGTAGGTCGTCAGGACACCCAGTCCCAGGAACATGAACCCCAGTTGTGAAATGGTTGAATAGGCGAAGATGCGCTTGATGTCGTACTGGGCCATGCCGATGGTTGCAGCCAGCAACGCCGTAAGCCCCCCCACCCAGGCGACCACGTGCAGGGACTCGGGTGCCAGCAGGAAGAATGGATACATCCTCGCAACCAGGTAGACGCCAGCAGTGACCATGGTCGCGGCGTGAATGAGCGCCGAGACCGGGGTCGGGCCTTCCATGGCGTCAGGCAACCAGACGTAGAGTGGCAACTGGGCGGACTTGCCGAAGGCGGCAAGCATGAGCAGGTATGGAATCGCCTGCACGGACCAGTTCTCGTAGACCGGCAGATAGGTGCCTGCGTCGAGAACGCTGATGAGCTCGTTGTACTGGATCGTTCCGAAGGTCGACCAGATGAGATAGATCGCCAAGGCGAGTCCCAGGTCGCCAATGCGGTTGACAATGAAGGCCTTCTTGGCAGCCGCGACCGCCTCCGGCTTCTGGTAGTAGTACCCAATGAGCCAGTAGGAGGCGAAGCCTACGCCCTCCCAGCCCAGGTAGAGCATGAGGAGGTTGTCGCCCATGACAAGGCAGATCATCGCGAAGAGGAAGGCACTGATGCCAGCGAAGAACCTGGAGTATCCACGTCCGACGTCGGGCTCCATGTACTCACTGGCATAGAGCGCAATCAGTGCACCGAGCCCTGTCACGAATGACATCCAGAGGATGGTCAGGGAATCGATGTAGAAGGCGAAGTTCGCTACGAAGGAGCCACCGTCCCAGTGGACATTGATCCACTTGAAGAGTTCGACCCGTTCCGGTGGCGTATCCATGGATGCCAGGAGAAGTGTCAATACAAAGGAGATTGCCAGCGAGAATACGGTGATCCAGGCTGGCAGCTTTGACTTGACTCGACAAGCGGCACAGAGTCCGCAGAGAACAAGTGAAATCAGCGGGCACCAGAGTATGAACCCGATCCACCACTGGTCCGTGACATGTAAGACTTCACTGGAAGGAACCGGCGGCATGGCCTGGACAATGCGTGCGAGTTGGAGCGTGACGTCAATCATCCTTCACGCAGCTCCTTCCAGTCATCTGCATTGAGGGAGCCCCGACGCCTGTGAAGCAGGACGACCAGTGCCAGGGCCAGGGCCGCTTCCGCAGCGGCAACCGTCAGGATGAAGATCACGAAGACCTGCCCGGAGTAGTTGAACCAATACCGGCCAAAGGCGACAAAGGCCACCAGGGCCGCCTGGAACATCAACTCGGTGCAGAGGAACATCACGATGAGGTTCCGCCGCGTGAAAAAACCTACAAGGCCGACTACGAACAACAGTGCACTGAAGATGATGAAGTGCGCAAGTGAGACCTGCGTAAACTCTGACGCAAGCTGGAAGGTCATGACGCACCCTCCCCTGCCACAGGGTCTTCCTGTGGGTGAATCGGATCAAGTCCAACGCTGCGTCGCAGTTCATCTTCTCCATGCTCGATCTGGCGTCGTGCCAGGACGACCGCCCCGAACATGGCAAGGAGAAGTATGACACCGGCTATTTCAAGGCTTGCCGGGAAGGATGCCACCAGTGCCCAGCCCACATGCTGCGTATTGGTCGGCATGGCATCCGGGTCGATTCGAACGATCTCGGGAGCCTCTCCTGTGACCCGGGACTCGACGAATGGGCCGCTCCTGTCCCACTGGACCATGTGTCCATCATCATCAACAGCCGGTGGCCATGGAAAATCGGGTGATACTGCAAGCACGGCTGCCTTGAATCGTTTGGGCAGTTGTTCGAGCAGTTCACCATGCACCTTGTCCTGCCGGGATTGCACCACCGGCGGTGGAAGGTCCTGCATGCCGAGGGTCGTGGCGGACACGAGCGTACCGGCCAGGATCAGGCCGACGATGACCGCCGCACCCGGCTCCCGGGCCAACTTGTCATAGATGGGCATATCACTTGAGTGGTCCGAGTCAGAGGCTTGTTGGGCAAGCATCAGGACGAACATGTAGGTGATCAGTATGGCACCGGCATAGACAATGATCAGTGCAAAGGCCATGAACTCCGCCTCCAGGAGCAGGAGGAGGCCGGCGGAGGAGAGAACGACGAGTACGAAATAGAGCGCGGAGTAGACGGGACGACCATGGGTTATCAAGCGAACCGCCGATGAAATGGCGATGGCACCAAAGAGGAGGAAGAGAACCTGCTGCCCCGGTTGGATCTCGCCGACAACGGTTGTATTGACGATGACGACAAGCCAGACAAGGGTCCCGAGACCCAGGAGTGTCCCGATCACCTTCGAGGTGAGGCGACCTTGGCGCAGAAGCAGGTAGAGGGCAAATGCCCCTGTGATGCAGGCGATATAGGGGTCGAGGTGATCCATCCGTCCACCGGGTGTGCCCCATTGGGGCCAAGTTCCCTCCGTGGGGGTGCCGAGGCGAGCGGCAAGAATAGGTTTCCCCGGCTTGAACTGCAATCTGGTCATGGCAGATTTCACGAAGTCGACAGTTCATTTTCATCCCCACAAGGCTGATTCCACTCAACTCCCCATGGGAATCGACCAGGGGACCAGTATTTCAGCGTGTGGCATAGGATGGGGCCATGCGGCAGCAGATCCCCAACATCCTGACACTCCTTCGAGTCGTCTTTGCGGGTTGTTTCTTCGGAGCCTTGAGCCTCTACCGATTTCCGGAGACGGGCATCTTCTGGGGGAACGTGGCGATCGGCCTGTTCGTCATCGCAGCCATCACGGATGCACTCGACGGGCATCTTGCACGCCGGTGGAAGGTCGTCTCCAACTTCGGAAGGATCATGGATCCCTTCTGTGACAAGGTCCTTGTTCTTGGTGCTTTCATCTACCTCTCTGGTGGCCGATTCATGGTCAAGGAATGGTTCGATGATGACCGCCTCCTGACCATGGCCAGCGGAGTCTACCCATGGATGGTCGTTGTCATTCTTGCCCGTGAATTGTTCGTCACGAGCATTCGAGGCGTCACGGAGTCACAGGGAAGAGCCTTCGGCTCGAAACTCTCGGGCAAGTTGAAGATGATCCTGCAGTCAATTGCGATTCCGATCGTGCTGCTGCTGGTCGTCAACTGGCCTTCAACGGAACATGATGCGATCTTCTGGACATGCAACAGCTTGATGTGGCTGACGATCTTCATCACCGTCTGGTCGGGAATTCCATACCTCATTGGAATCCGAAGCCTCATGTCGAACGAACCAGCTGACAAGGACAGGTAACTCCATGCGCAAAGCGCTATTGACTGCCTTCGGATTCGGACTCCTGCCTGGCGCACCAGGAACATGGGGCTCACTCCCCGTTCCTGTTCTTGCTGCCCTTGCAGTGCTTGTCGATGACGCATGGCTGGTCAATGTTCTGCTCCTGCTCCTCTTCTTCATCGCCTCGATTGCCACCGTACGATTCGGCGCCTGGGCGGAAGCACACTGGAACAGGCACGATCCACCATGTGTCGTTTCAGACGAGATTGCCGGGCAATCGCTTGCCCTCCTCTTCGTCCCATGGTCCGAGGTCGTTGCAGCAGGCTCTTGGTGGCTAGCTTTCCTGCTGCTTGCAGTCGGCTTCGTCGCCTTCCGTTTCTTCGATATCACGAAGATTCCTCCAGCGAAGCAGCTCCAGGACCTGCCTCGTGGCTGGGGCATCCTTGCAGATGACATGGCTGCTGGTCTCTATGCAGGAATCGCGACCTGGGCTCTGGCATTCGCCCTGCTGGCCTGAACAGGCCATCGAGTCGGTCAACTCCCTGAACCTTTTCGCCGGCTTTTCGTTCCGACGTTGAGCAGGCGGCCATTGAACTCGGGATCTTCCCACGTCCCGGTCACCTGGTAGGTCACGAGGCGATCGGTGATCAAGCCGAGAATGTCCCCTATGACCCCTGTCTGCATCTGCACCTTCTCAAGGGGTCCCGCGTTGAACCGGAGGTTCAATGAACCGTCGTAGTAGATCTCCCCGTTGCCACGCACTCCAAGATCCTCTCCCTCAAGGGATACATCATCAAGTTCCAGCCGGTCAGGCCTGAACTCGACGAGCATGGATCCCTGGTCGTTGCCATTTGGAACGGCCTCGACTCCAAGCACCGCCTCTCGAAGTCCATCGATGAACGGCACATTGAGAATGTCGCCATCGACAAGGGTAACGACGCTGTTTCCTTCAAGATGCTCAAGTACTTCATCGGCATGGGAAGCGATCTGACCCTGGGCACCGAGGTATCCGTTGTAGCCGGGCGCATCGACATCGAGCCGCTCAAGTAGCGAAGACAGGTACACATCCTCCATGTCGAAGATGACATCGAATGCCCTGGGGGACTGCAAGTCGAGATGACCGGACATCGTCATCTGGCCACTTTCATGGAATGTCACATCCATGACCTCCAGGTCGACGGCCTTCTCGACGATTTCCATGTGGGCATCCAACCTGGATACCGGGATGAGGTACTCGCCTATCCGGGCAGCTCCACCCTCGACCAGGAGTTCGATATCCAGGTTGGCATCGCCCGGGTCTGCAACTGGCACGGTCCCGTTCGACCTGAGCGTGATGTCTCCATGAATCTCGTGTTCCTCGATGATGGCCAGGATGTCAGGAGGCATGCCTTCCGTCCTGCCCAGTTCTATGTCCATGGTCGCGATGAACTTCTCGACCTCAAGCTTCCCGGAATCGATGTCGATGTCGCCATCGAAATCGACGACCAGTGCCGGTTTCAGATCAAGGCCGAATTCCAGGTTGTAGAGTCCGGGGCGATCCTGTTCAGGCGTCGCATCAAGGGTGAACTCGATGTCGTCGATCTGGATCGGATCTGAGTCAAACGGTTCGAAGACGAGGGTTCCCTCATCGACATCGAGGATCCTGATCGAGAGGATATCACTGGGACGAGTCGAGATCGTATCGGAATACTGTTCACCTTCGATTGACTTGATGAAGTGTTCATTGATGCCGACCATGGTGCCGTCTTCCCGCCATTCGAACCGAAGCTCCGGCTCGAAGAACTTGACCTCCCTCACGTGGATCGGCTTCCCCACTGCCGGGAGTTCCTGGAGTGTCAGCCTGACGTGATTGGCCGACATGAAGGTCTCCGAATCTTCCGAAAGCGACGGTGACTCGAGCGTGACGGTGTATGGAAACGTGTAGTAGAGATTGGTGAAGTGCAACTGCGGGCCGAGCACATCGCCCGAGGCCGTCAGGACGAAATGGAACAGCCAGAACCGGATGCTCACTTCAGCCCATGCCCAACATCGAAACGCCATGCCGACCACGACGAGCAGGAGGAGAATGAGTGAACCCGGCACAACAGGTACAACCGGTCGTGATACGGGCCCGGGGTCCCCTGTCATTTCACTGGACATGGATACTCGCCTCCCCTGTTCATTCCGGGCTACCATGCCCGAATCCCTGAAAGCACAGGGTACCAAGCACACACCGTGCTCGACGTTGAGGAAGGACCACAACTCATGACCTCTACACCGATCCTGCCCACTTGCCTGGCCGTCTGCCTGCTCACCGTAGCAACGACACGTGGCGATGAACCTGGCGGGGGTCGAATCGAGGAGACCACCACTGGAATCCGCAGCTTCACCCCAGATGGAAGTTCGGGTGAAACCGTGGATCTGCCTGCCTACATGGAACGTATCGGCCCGGTCGCCACGGAGTGGTACCAGCACGTGCAGACACTGGCCAATCCCTGGTTCGAAGGTCGTGAACCAGGATCTCCAGGTGGACGACGAACTGCCGAGTACATCGCATGGCACCTGGACCGGTCCGGCTGCCTTCCAGCGTTCGATTCCGTCGACAATGAGACGATCATCGCCATGTGGACAACGGAAGATGCCCAGGGGAGGAGCTGGTACCAGCCCTTCGACTTCAACCCCGGCCGAGGCACGAGGCAACTTGAAGAGGGCCTGGCCAGGCTCGGTGGAACGGATCTCTCCGAGAACGATGACTTCACCGTCCTGGGCAACTCGGGCTCAGGAAACATCACTGCCCCGGTCAGTTTCGTGGGGTATGCCATCGAGGATGGACCGGATGGATACGACAGTTTCGATGATGCCACCGATCTCGAGGGTCGTATCGTACTGATGCTGCGATACGAACCGATCGACGAGTCCGGAGCCAGTCGATGGGGCGGAGAATCCTTCAGCGATCATGCCGGCCTGAACGACAAGTTTCGCGCCGTCATGGATCGAGGCGCCGTCGGCATCATTCTGGTCAATCCTCCAGGAGCGGCCTACGGCCGCCGTGGGCTCGAATCCTTCCGCCGCTCAAGGCGATTCCGTCCAACAATGGACATGCCAGTCGTTCACATCTCCAAGGAAGCCGCCGACGCATTCCTCGCAGAGGCCGATGAGCAGGGGCGTGACATGGCCACACTTCGTGAGCTGGCCGACGACGGCAAGATCACGACGTTCGACTTCAGGGAGTCCGTGCCTGCACAACTGAACACACGAGTCGACAGTGGGCTTCGAACTGCCCAGAACGTCGCCGGGGTCCATTCAGGTCGAGGGGAGCTGGCTGACGAATGGCTTGTCATCGGGGGTCACTTTGACCACCTGGGGCGTGGCTACCTGGGATCCCGTGAGCCTGACTCGACTGAGATCCACTATGGCGCCGACGACAATGCCTCGGGTGTCGGAACGATGCTCCTCCTGGCACGCCGCCTTGCCGAGGGCGACACGGGAGAAGGTGATCGACGTTCCATTCTCTTCATAGGGTTTGATGCCGAGGAATCCGGGTTGCATGGTTCGGACTGGTTCCTCGACAACTGCCCCATCGAGCATGCCCAGGTCATCGCCATGCTGAACATGGACATGATGGGCCGACTCCGGGACAACCGACTGTCCATTTCCGGAACAGGAACGGCCGAGGAGTTCGATGAAATGCTCCCAAGGATCGTCGAGCCCACCGGCCTTGTCGTCTCCCCCAACCCGGGTGGACGTGGCCCCTCCGATCACAGCAACTTCTATGACCGGGACATTCCCGTCCTCTTCTTCTACACCGGGGATCATGACGATTACCACACTCCGCGTGACCAGGCGTGGACGGTGAACCCGGAAGGAACTGCTCGAATCATCGACCTCGCCGGTCGCATCAGCGAGGAAATGCTGACACGACCGGACATGCTCACCTTCCAGTCATCGACTGACAGTGGGACTGCACGCCGGACAGGTGCGCAGGTCCGCCTGGGCATCATGCCCAGTTATACAAGTGATCTTGAAACCGGCGTACTCATCGATGGAGTCAGCGACGGCACATCCGCAGCCGATGCAGGCCTTGCCGAGGGTGACATTCTCCTCCGCTGGAACGATACCGAGATCACCGATGGCTCGATACTCATGCAGGAACTGCTGAAGCACGCGCCGGGTGATACGGTCACACTGCTCATTCGACGTGGCAGCGATGATCTGCAGGTGCCCGTCACGCTCAAGAGCCGCGACGAATCTTCCTGAAGCACCCCTTGAAAAAGGAGGTGGCCCGGCGAAGGTTTCCCTCCGCCGGGCCGTCGAGTGATCGTCTGTGGACGTAAGCCGAATTCTGTACCCCGGCAAGCCGAGGTGGCGACCATTCATCTAGGACCGCCGTTGCCGACGATCTCCTGCACGCTACCCGCCCTCATTCCGCGGACCACGGACACGCCCCTGGGGGCGTCGAGGACTGCTTGCGCTTGCACGCGGTGGGGTTTGCCGTGCCCCGACTGTCACCAGTCGAGCGGTGCGCTCTTACCGCACCCTTTCACCCTTACCGACCGAAGCCGGCGGTCTACTCTCTGTGGCACTTTCCCTGACCCGACGATCATGGGCCGGTGGGAGTTACCCACCACCGTGTCCTTTCGTGTTCGGACTTTCCTCCCCCGGCCTTGGCCGGGAGCGGCCGCCTGTCCCACGAGTCAATCATACCCCATGTGAGTACCATCTGGCGATGGCAGACCCCCTGAAGATCATTGCCTGGGCCGATGCAAACCAGCTTCCGGTACTGCAACGCGCCATGACCAGCGGACTGATCGATGTTATCGGCGTCGGTTCGCCCGATCCCGATGAAGGCATCAGCCTTTCGAAGGCGATGAAGGTCGAGCAACTGAAGGATCTTCGCAGCGCGTTGCACGGAACCGAGCACGACATTGCATGGATCGCAGCACGGGATGCGCTCGACTCTTCTGCTCGCAGCGCAATCCGGACAAGTGATCGACCTGTTGCCACCTCCACCCTCCCACCGGACCCTGTGCTTGAACTGCTCGCCGAGCCTGATGATGGACTGCCTGCGCACCTTGTTCCCATGATGCGCCAGTCACCTGGATTCATTGCCGCGGCAGGTGCACTCGACGGGTTCGGACGCATCGAGTGCGTACACATCTCGATGACCAGCGGCCAGGAACAGTCTTCACCATGGGCGCGACTCTACGACGCCATGGACATCGTCCTGCACATGCTTGGTGAACCTGATGAAGTGTTCGCCGCCCATGCCGGCCCAAGGCCCCTGCAGGCCGATGGAATTGCCGGGCTCGCGGGACATTTCTCGGTGGCTGCTCGCTTCCCGAACCAGGCTACGGCAACCATCGTGGTCAGTGATGGAGGAGGTTCCTGGGATCGACGCCTCCTCGTTCTCGGCGATGAGGGGCGGCTCATCGTCAACGACCATTCAGCGGAGTGGACCCATGTCGAGGGAGACAGGGACGAAACAGGAGACCACATCGAGGAACCAGCCGGCGCCGGGATCCTGGTTGCCCAGCAGTTGCAACGGATCGTCGAGGACGTCATGGAGCCGGAAGCTCCAGGAACACGTGGCCGTGTACTGAAACTCTGCGAATCGGCGAGAATCAGTTGCTTGACCGGGCAGGCCGAAGGCGTCATCACACCCTGATTGAACCCCGGACTCATGCACGACTTGTACACACCTGCCTGTACCGGGTATCACGGCATCCAACTCGATCGCTAGCATGCCACGCATGAGTACGTCCTTTGGTGCCCTCTGCAGCGACTTCTACGTGAACCAGAAGATCGATGTAACGATGGATCTCCCCACGACCCGGGAGACGATCCTCGACATGTTCGACCGCGTGAAGAAGGTCGTACCCGACATGGAACGACTGCGGCGGTTCGAAAACGAGATCGCCCTTGAGTCGAGCGAGGTCAACGGACGCTACTGCTGGCTGGCGCTTCGCAAGACCTCGATACGAAGCGGCTGGGTCAATCCGGAATCCTTCGAGGAGGCCTACAAACTCCACCAACTGGTCCTCGAAACAGCCCCCTGGTTTCTGTCCATCAATGCCATCGACGTGGAAGCGATAGAACTCGTCTTCGGCTTCGACCTGCATGCCCGTGCCAATCGCAACGAGATCGTCTTCGATGCACTGCTTGCCGATTCTCCTCTTGCCGCCCTCTTCGAACCCAACGCCGAGACCCTGCTTGATGTCCAGCCCTTCCTTGGACTTGCCATCGATGATGATTCCTCGGTGCAAGCTGCCCTGGAGATCAAGAC
>Ga0315339_1003909_pt1 | contig 10100 bp, 14 predicted proteins | sample ASW17metaG_FD_204514 | JGI IMG/M metagenome (GOLD analysis project Ga0315339, IMG submission 204514) | Ammonia-oxidizing marine archaeal communities from Pacific Ocean, United States - ASW #17 | ecosystem: Environmental > Aquatic > Marine > Oceanic | place: USA: California | collected 2016-12-05
TCCGCTTTTACCTGGATAGATCCGGTGATTCCAAAGTTTCCGCCTCTGCTATAACCGTCCGTCTCGCCAGCGGTACCCTGGAAACCGACCCTACTGGCCGGATTGTCTATGGTAACAGAAAACGATTTAACTACAGCGGCGTCGCCTCCAAACGTACTCGTTGTAACGTCGAATAATCCTTTAGCATAATCCGAGGCAGAAGTGTCCGCCGCAACGGTATTAGCCTCGATAATGGGTTTATATCCCGACATAAACTGACCGGACGCCCGCAATCTGCCCCCATCTGTATCATGTGCCATTGAGAGGGTGAGATTCTGTAGATTTGCGCTATGCATATAATGATCCCTGGACGTAAGAGGGTTTTGTAATATTATAAAAGCTAATTTACTTACCGTTTCCGCTGTCTCGCCGTGAGACAAGTCATTTACTGTAGGCGCTGCTGGATATGCAATAGAGGTTGTAATAGTGCCTCCATGAGACGGGTACATTAATTCCACTAAATTTTGTATACCTTTTTCGTTGTCTACAAGCCAGTCGAAATCCCATGTCCAGGTACCAGATCCATAATGGTTTATAATATCTTCTTCTCTTAGTGTCCGGCTACCCGCCCTCGCGACTTCCGACCGTACATAACCAGCGGAATAATCAAAGAAATTCAAAGGAGAGTCTACGCGCATTAAAAATTTACTCGCAGAGACAGCGTTAGCGTCCTGTGTAACCGCACCTACGGCTCCCGCCGAAGATCCCGCATCGTTATCGGCTATGCCGACAATCGCCGACCATTCTCTACCAGAATATGATTTTGCCATACCTTATACCTCTTCTATAATTTTGTTACGTAGCCAGCCCTGTACGTGCTTGTTCTTAGTGTCAAGAGACACCGACTCACCTTTAGACAGGCCAGCATATTTTGGGACTATTTCATTGTGCGAATCTTTAAACCTTTCGGGGTCGGCCGCTTTATATTTTTTCCCTTGTTTTGTCTTTTTTTCTTCCGTCATTTTAAATTTCCTTGTATGAATTTATTTAATCCGCCCGACTTATCCTACATACAAAATCGTATTTTATCGTATGCAGCCCATCTACGTCCTCCTCGTCCTCTTCTAGATCCTCTATTCGCATTCCTTCGACCATACCATCAAACCATCCTAGAGATCCGGAAACATTAATATTATTTGCCATGAGCTGATATAGCCTCTCACCGTCTGCTAAAAATTGCTCCCAATAGCTCTCGTCGGGAGATTGATCTACAGAATACATGGACACGTCAACGCTGTAGGTCTTTGTCCATTCTGTCGGCGTTGTAATATGGTCTGTTTCTGCCCCACTTCCCCAGAGCCTAACGGAGTAAGACCCTTTATCTTCATAGGTCGGGGATATATAAATAGCGCCATAGTCTCGATCGGCGCTAATCAAATCTCTCAGTTTTGCCAGGACATTCTTATAAAATACGTTGTTATATGTGGTATCAAGTACGAGGGCCATTATATCCTATAGCGCCTATTCCCGGCCATTTGAGATCCACCCTTTACTTTGCCGGCATAACCGCCAGCGCCTCTCGTTATTCGTACAGAATCCAGCGAGTTCGTAGCGACCCTCTCTCCAGCTCCATATACCTCTATTTCCCATTCATTATTTGCCGTAGCGGTAGAGCTGTCCGTGGATCCAGCGAAACGGATCTGTAGTCCGCCTGTTAAGTCCTGGAAATCGCCGTTAATTGTTTCTGAGGTTACTACCTGGACGGCTTTTAGGTCTGAGGATGACTTTTCATGTACGGAAAACGTCGCCGTACCAATGGCTCCAGCGTCGCTGATTATAATTTTTATTAGATCATAAGTCCCATTGTACGCGCCCCTGGTCTGTACCGGTCTAACGGATCCGGAGGTATAGGTAACGTCGCGAATAAACCCCCTGGAAGAGTCCGCAGTTACATTATGGGGTAGCTGTATTGCCCCGCTGTTTAATGCTGCTATGTTCTCCATAGCCTCCTCGTCAAAGGCCGCGCCCACTTCATTCGTAGGATCTTCAGAGTATAAAATCATAGATACAGCTATTAAAGCGGACGTCCTGGTTACAATAAAAGGATAGTTTCCTTCTCTGTCTTTCCAGACTTCCCGCGATAACCTGGCATCTAATTTGGCCTCGACCAAGCGGGATGCGTTGCGACGCATACGCTGGCGAAAGGTTGCGGCGTCCTCTCCAGATTCCATTATTAAATCGTTAGGACTTGTCGCGCTATTATAATAATAAACGGCGTCTATAGCGCTATCGTAATACCATTCTCCATTTACATCTACAACGCCACTATTTGCCTCTGGATCTCCTAAGTCTTGCCCATCCACAAACAAAACCGTAGCGACTCCGCTACTATCTGCCCTATATAAAGATCCACTATGCTGTACCCAGTTATAGATCCTTATTTTTGAATCTGAGGTGGAGATCTGAGGGTATACGTCCAGTAAATCTCTATCGGTGCAATATTCTATAGTGCTAGTTACTGCCATTTACGCCCCCATCTTAGTTTTTTTAGTAATATCATATAATTCTACTTTTAATTTACGAAATCTGCCGCCTAATACACCTGGCCTTTTGCATTCTTTTCCATTAATAGCCTTTTAAAACCGCTGAATGCCAGTCGATAGCTTTTCTGACATCGTCTGTACTTAGCTCTAAGTTCCCGTCGAAATCAGCCTTCCAAACTTTTTTCTTTTTACCGTCTTTGAATAAAACGACACTTGGGAAGTTCCGCAGTCTTAATTTTCTTACTGTTTTTGGAATATTTTTTGCTGGAAGTATCATTATCATAGTGCCATGATAGGCGCTATCTCCTTGCACAATAAATTTTCCTTGATAAAAATTCTGTTTATTATCGTCTGACCATTCCGCGGTAAACCTCACCAAGTGCATTCCTTTGTAGATTGCCCCCAAAAAATTCGCATCGTTTACCTCTTGCTGTGCGGGCTGAGCAAATGCCAATGACAATAATAATAACCACCTCATTGGACTGCAATTCTTAGGTTTGTAATCTGTTTATTTAGTTCTTTAATCTCATCTTGAAGTCCTTCGATAATCTCGTAGAGGTCATCTTGATTCTCTTGAAGGTTCCCTACTTGTTGCTTGTACTGTTCGTAAGAAGGACTCCAATTAAAATCGCTAATCCCCTTGCTCGGATACTCTTGAGAAAATAGAGACAAAGGTATGGGTAACTCTTTAGCCTCCTGTATGTCTGCCTGGAGCATATACCACATCCCGATAAGGCTACTAAGTCCCATTGCTCCAGCAATAATTGTTTGAAGGCTAAGGGTGAACTTTGACCCTAATATTTTTTCTTCGCTTAATTCTTTAGCCATTATATACGCTTCCTCGCCTACTTATACATTGTCAGACCTTAGCCCGCGTATAAATTCTCGGATCCCGTGGGCTACGATATTATCCATAGCATCTACGATCCACGGCTCGATTAAACTATGCCAGGCCTTTTTAGAAAACTGCCACTTAGCCAAACCAAGGGTAAGCGTAACCCCCAGTCCGTACATTACAGAGCCGAATCTGCTCTTTAACGCCTGGTTCGGTATTTTTTTGAGTATGTATGCGGATAGAACACTAACGCCGCCTATAACGGCGTATGTATAGTCCGCTCCTAAAGTCTCGGATAACCATTCTATCATTATTTGTAGCTCCCAGTTGAAAGTTTTAAATGTAGGCACACGGCGCACGTCTCCATAGAATGGTTTGGGCTATCCAGTCTGAGGCGGTCGTAATTTTCTTCGGCATGGTCTAATCTGACCTCCATAACCTCTTGTTCTTTATCGACGCCGAGCGTAGTTGTCATAAGCCAACCCGTTAAACCAATAATAAGTGTGCCAACACCGGCCATAATTGCCCCTTGTAAATCTATCTTTTTCATGTCAAGACTCCTACTAAAGTGGTAAAGACTGCCAGCATTCCCATTATAAAAAAAGTAATTCCTTTAAAAAACTGGAACTTTTGCTCTAATAAACCTACGCGGCGACTCTCCGCCGGTATGTCGTCGTGCAATCTATCTAAAGTTTTTTCGATGTTCTCCAGCTTTACGGTGTGAGCGGCCAGCGATTGCGTTACATAGTTCTGGAATTTTTGCCTGGGGTTGCTTTGTTGAGCCATTAAACCTCCAGGGCGCGGCGGAACCAGCCGTAATAAAATTTTTCTGTGTAGGGCTTTTTATTAACCACGTCGACATAGCGTTTAATTCTAAAGGCTCTAAACCTCTCAGTCTCCAGATCTTTTATAGCGGCGATAGTGTTAGGCCCTATGCGCCCGTCTACCGTAATCTGTCGGCCTTTTCTGTTCTTATGGTTTGCCGCTTGCTGTAATATCTTTGTAGCCCCGGAGATCCCGCTGTTAACTACGGTATCGAAATAGGCCTCCTGGAGTCTTTCGGGGAGCTTGTCGCACTTACTTGGCTTATAATATAGTTTTCGGTATAGGTCTATCGCCTCGCGCTCTGTAAGGGCTTTTATCTCTTCCGGATCCATACTGGTACCCCTGGCAGACAAGCCAAATTTAGTAACGCCTCCGGGATCGTCCGGATCGTTGGTTATGCTTGCCCCTCCTTCGCGCTGCAATACTCCGGATATAAACTCTGAAAATTTACTCATACTGTTTGAACGACTCCGTTTCTGAGTTTATGTTTGCCTGGGATCTGGGCGCCTATTGACGAATGAACTTTATTACATTCTGCAATATACGCCGCCTCTGCCTCAGTAAATACATCGGTTTCTAATGCGACAGATCCATTAGCCCAAACGACGTAACGCCTGGAGGGGTGGGAGCGGGCATCCCTAACCTCCTGGACAAAAATAGATCCAAAGTAAATCGCTATATCTTCGCCCGCAGCGCATTTCCTATAAAGCATTTTACAAAGCTGAAATGTCTTTAATTAGCAATTTGCAGCTCGAGATCTCCTCTTTTAGCCTCTCCACTTTAGACTCTCTAGAGGATAGGGCATGGTCGACCTCCTGGAGCGTTACCAGGCGCTTTTCCTTTACGCCCTGGATCTCCAAGTGGTACCTTACCGGATCCTGGGTATGGTCGGCCGAAACTTTTACTCTTTTAGCCGATTTTTCAGATTTGTACTGCCCTAGATCCATTATTTATCTGCTCCGTTTTTCATCTTTTCCAGATCCTCCATGTAATCGACAAAGCCTTTATCTATTACGCCGAACCTTTGATCTTTAGCCAGGCCGTAGATTATATCTACTTCCTCTTGCGTAAGGTTCACCGTTCCGGTTGCTTCTTCCAGCTTATCCATGAGCTTAATGCGGTCGCGCATATCGGATGGGGCCAGCCCACCCTCAGGGATGCTGTTAAGCGCCCCTTTCATAAGCATTTTGTATTCTATCTTTACGGGATCGCCGCCAGTTACTTCGATCTCAAAGGTCTTTAGTTGCACGTTTATTAATCCGTTCACCATTTTTCTTTCCTCCACAGCTTGTTTATTGGTTCTTGTTTGTATCATTTATCAAATCTTTTAATTACTTTTTTTATTTCAGCCCAGAGCTGATCGTCTTTTTTTGACTTGGTCTGCTTGGTTATAAAGTCGCCAATATAGGTTAGTAAACCTATCGACCCGTGTTTTTTTAACAGCTTTTTTAATATTATTTTAATCATTGCGTAGTATATTACTCACTTGGCGAATCCTCTGCTTGTTTAGTCGCCCAAGCTTCTTTTACTGCATCTGTCCATAGAGCATCTGCCATACCTTTGATTTCATCAGATTCACTTGATACGTCTGCATCGGGGAGCAATGTTCGCCTGTGATATGAATGAGAGAGTTCTGTACCATCCTCAACAACGGCAGTCCTTCGCCGCTCTTGAATATGTTTATATTCACTTCTTACTTCATAGTCGTATGTTATTACTTTTTCTAAAGCCATTTTTGGCTCCTATTGTTATTTGTTCCATTTTGCTTATCCAAGCAAACTTAAATTCTTTTGAAGTATCATTTAAACCAAGTGTGTTCCTATTAATGATAGTTCATCACCAGTAGCCCAAGTAGTAGGTACAGTAGATGAAAAATTAGTACCATCAACTTTTTTAATATATATTGTACTCGATGCGTGATAAGTGACCGCACCTCCATAAATATTCTCCTCTTGGGCTTCCCAATTAGCCATTAGAACAGACGCATAATTCTCTATATTAATGGAAAATGGAAAGCCAGCAATTCTCCAATAAGTACCAGATGGAATGGTAATAGTATCACCAAATTTCCATGTCATCTGTAAATGAACAAGGTTTCCGACTTTAGTATATTTTCCAGTTGCAGAATAAACTCCACCCGAAGAAGTAATAGAAGTTGTGTCTATCTGCATCGTTGGTGTCCAAGTCCCTTCTTCATAATCATCGAGACTGTTTGCATCTGAACTTGCGCCTTGCGAACCGGGAAATTTGATACTACCGTTACCTTCTAACTCTATTGATGCCGCCGCACCATCTTGTTTGATTTTTAATCCTACTGTAGCATCTGCATCTACGTGGTCGTTTTTAAGATATAACAAATTACTCGCGGCGGTTGAATTTCCAGTATAATTCACCATTATAACTCCGGCGTTTGCCGTTGTAGCTAAAGAGCCAGATGCACATTGAACTTGCATAGCTGACCCGCTTGTAAGAGCATCACAATCATTTATTAGCAAAACCGCACCAGCTGTTTGAGCTGGACTATCAAAGACGATTCCATGATTACCAGTTGCTTCTGTGTCTATATATATAGCTGGATTATTACCATTCTGGTCTATACTTATTCCATGACCAGCACCATCTTGTTGTATCTTTAATGCTGGTTGAGTATTGGAATCATTGTCATCTGCTATATTAACCAATGGATTAGAACCACCTTCTGATAAATTTCTTGTAATATCAAGAGCGCTACCACCTGATATGTCCTGAGCAAATCTCCCTGCATATTTTCCTGTAACGAATAAACCATAATAATCAGCGGCTTCACAATCTATATTTATACCATGAGCATTCTGGTCTTGGTCAACCATTATCCCATAATCACCACTTGCTACTCCAGTAATACTTAACTTTGCTTCTGATGGGTCGGTGTCGCCAATCCCGACATTGCCACCTGATGTAATTCTCATTTGTTCAGATTGAGATGCATTGCCGGAAGTAGTATAAAATAATAAATCTGCATCATTGTTAGAAGCATCCCACGCTTCAGTAGTAAGTGCCTCAATCCTTGCTCCAGTTATAATATTATTATTACCATCTTCAGCACCAGCAAATTCTAAAACTCCCAATCTGTGTCCGCTTGCCATTGTAGCAGTATCGTCAGTATGAAGTCTCAACTTAGCACCAGCATCAGCAGCACTTGTAAACTTGCTTCTAACATCCATCGCATAACCAGAACTCCCTTGGTGTATCCTTAGACCAGTTCCACCCGTTGCAGATGCGTTGTTGTTTACTATCTCTACAATATTTCTTGAACTGCTATTACTGGCATTAGAATGAAAATAAGCAACTTGACCAGTTGTTAAAGAATCACAATCTGCAATCTTTAGTACGGGTACGCTTGTTGTCGCTGGAGTGTCAATAAATATACCTATCCCAGTAGTTGCTTCTGTATCAATTTCAAGAGAACTCACATTGCTATCTTGATTTATAAATAATTTTCCCGCCATTGTTAATGTACTCGCCATATCAACAGCACCATCAATATCCACTACATCTAAGTTTGTAGTTCCTGCCACATCTATGGCTCCACTAATATCTAATGTGGCTGCATCAAGCTCGCCAGAGATTGTTAAATTCCGTACACCAGTAAAATCTTTATTGGAATCCAATATAACCGCTTTAGATGCTACAGCCGTTCCTACCGCTGTCGCTCCAATATCCAAAGCATTTAGTTCTCCGACTACCGCAGTTATACCATCTAAGGTGTTGAGTTCGTCGGTTGAAACGCTGGCGCCGTCTAAGATCTCCAATTCCGCCTCTAAAATTGCGGCGGATCCGATAGTAAAGCCCGTACCAGTTACTACACCCGTAGAGGTTATAGCCCCAGATCCAACGGTACCCGCAAGCGTTACATTTGCTCCGCTAAAAGTAGCCGCGGTAGTTGTCCCAGATTTAATAATTAAATTCCCAGAGGTATTAGTTAAAGATCCGTAAGTCGTACTGGCGGCCTTTAAAAATACATCGCCTCCGGCCGCGTTTAAATCAATATCCCCAGCGGAGTCCAGGGTAATAGTTGTGCCGTCTGCCTCAAAGGTTCCGTCGGCTGTAATCGTTATATTCCCAGCCGCGGCCGCCGTATCTGTAGTAACGATAGATAGCGTACCATGCGTACCTACCGTAAATACGGCCGTATCATCGGCAGATCCGGTCATAGTAACGACCTTACCGTTTATAGCTACGTCATCTACTACTAAGGCCGTTAAGTCGCCTAGAGAGGTTATACTGGCTTGTGCCGCTGTCGTAACTGTACCCTCCAGGTCAGCTACGATTATTCCTGCGGTTCCGGAAACTACGTTGGAGCTGTAGCTTGCGTCTGGTATGTAGGTCAATTTAGGAGCCGAGGCGGAGGTGCTTACATCTACGCCCAGGAATGCGGTCTTAGCGCCAGATCCGGTATGCCAATGGGGCATTAATCCAATATCAAATCCACTATCAGCGCTGGGCGCGGCGCCGTCTGTAGTTCCCATAGCGATAGTAGCATTATCTACTACCAGGTCGTCGGCTTTAACTTCTGAAGAGTCGCCCGTTATTAAAAGATTTCCGCTAATGGTAACATTCCCCGTAACGCTTAAATTATCTGCTACGGTAGTCTCGGAGGTAGAGTGTCCTATGGTTACAATAGTACCAGAGATCCCCGTACCTAAAGAGACAGATTCGCTACTATTTGCCGTATCCACTATTAAGTATGCGTCGGATCCTTGCTTAATTGTTAAGGCTGTGGCCGAGTTATCGGTTACTGCAATATTAATATCTGTACCGTCGGCGCTTATCGAGTCTAAAGCTATGTCGCCTACGTTGGTAATCGCTGCATCATTAAAGGAGGTTGCGCCAAGGGTGTTAGCCGCCGCTGTGGATGTAATCCCTGCTGCTGCCGTAATTCCGCCTCCATCTGCTATCGTAATAGCATCGTCCCCGTCTGTATAAGCTATGAGGGCTGTTTGTAATTCTGTCGTTACTTCTAAATTAGCGAACGTATCTATCTCGCTTTCCATGTAGGTAGCGAGAGTCTGTACGGTTGTCATCCTCATAGTACCGTCGTCATTAATTAAAACACCGTCGCCGTCGGCTATGGCTGTCGTGCCGCGCGCCGTTCCGCCGTCAATGAGATTAATTTCTGCTGCGGTGGATGTTACCCCATCCATTATATTCAGTTCCGCTGCTGTAGATGTTACGCCATCTAATATATTCAGTTCTGCCCCTGTGGAGGTAATAGCCGTACCCGCATAATTCAAATTTCCAGCCGCTATATTTACCTCTCCCGTGCCTTTGGGAGTTATGGTAATGTCTATATTAGAGTCTCCGCCTGTGGCCGAGATCGTAGGCGCTCCGCCCGTCGCTGCGTTTGCTACTGTAAATTCATTAACCGCGCTACCCGTTGCGGTAAGTTTAAATAATTCATTGCCGCCCGTATCTAAAACGCTTGTCCCTATTTTCGGGCTGGTTAAGGTTTTGTTTGTTAGAGTCTCCGCCCCTGTTAACGATACGAAACTCTCGCTCTGTAATGCTGAATTAAATTCCGCCAGGGATCCCGTTAAGGTGTTCGTGCCTAGATCTATTGACTTATTAGTAAAAGTGTCTGTAGTGGCCTTACCTACTAGCGTATCTGTCGCCACAGGCAGCGTTACAGTAACATCGCCCCCTGGATCTCCAGGCGAGAGCGTTAATTCGTGAGCGTCATCGGAGGATCCCTCAAATACTAAATTTCCTGTAATTGTCCCACCGAATGCGATTGTATCTCCGGCCGCGTCTCCCAGGGTTATCGTTCCGCCGTTAAAAGTGGATGTACCGGTAACGGTTAAATTCCCGCCTACGCCGACATTTCCGGCGAAGGTCGCCGCGCCAGCAGTAGTAAAAGCGAGGGCGTCTACGCTGGAGCT
>Ga0315339_1003910_pt1 | contig 10099 bp, 10 predicted proteins | sample ASW17metaG_FD_204514 | JGI IMG/M metagenome (GOLD analysis project Ga0315339, IMG submission 204514) | Ammonia-oxidizing marine archaeal communities from Pacific Ocean, United States - ASW #17 | ecosystem: Environmental > Aquatic > Marine > Oceanic | place: USA: California | collected 2016-12-05
GCCCTTAACAAGAACGTCTGGCGCCATCCGCCGAATCACCATCTCGGGTGTGTCCTCGTCAAAGAGCAGCACAGCATCTACAAATTCGAGGGCAGCAAGAATTTCTGCACGTTCCTTTTCCACAACGATGGGGCGCGTCGGCCCCTTGTTGCTCCGCACGGACCGATCCGAATTGGTACCAACGATCAGCAAATCACCTTCTCTTCTGGCTGCCCGGAGATATCTAATGTGTCCAGGATGAAGCAAGTCGAAAACACCATTCGTGAATACAACCACTCGGCCCGCAGCTCGGCATTGTTCGGCCAAAGCCACGGCATCATCCAAATCGATCACAGGCATGGAAAATCACTACGTTAGAAGAAGTGGTCGTGAATTATGACTGGTCATTCTGTTTCCGCCTTAGTCTCGGTCTCAAAGCGAATAGCTGGCGAAAATTCCCAGCGGTGGACTGGACGATAAATCCCAACATCCTTTAGACGCGATTTAATCCTGAAAGTGTGGAGCAGACGATGGTAATCGTATGGCGTCCCTTGCTCAGAGTGTACAGCCGCATCCAGCTTGTATGTTCCCTCGACCAAATCAAGATTCTCGATCTTGAAGGTGACAACACCTTCACCTGAGAATTCAGATGCTTGAAATTTCTCGATGTTTGTATTGGTTCCGTAGCAACAAACACCGTCTGCGTTAAAAAATCCAACACCGAAGACAAAGTCCGAGACACGCTTAGTCGCTTTAACTCGAATCTGGATTTCCATCGATTCGCCAGATTGAAACAAGTGCCCTGGAGAACCGGATTTCCCAATAAGTGAAACGTCGGTGATTTCAACCTCTCTAGATCCCCATCGGCCTTCCGTCACACGAGATAAATCTGCAGGAACTTTAGTGGCGACCGCCAGAGAATCCTCTGAAGCCGATTCAACTAATTCTGGGGTTGTCACGATTTCAGCGCTTGCTTGAACTTTTGTATCGCTCGCCTTGAGCAATGCTTCTTCTTGCAATTGCACATCAGAAAGGTAAGCTCCAATAACTCGTTTCGGATCGCCAGCCGCCTTAACGGTCCCAGCATCAAGCCAAATCGCGTTGTCACAAAAACGCTCAACGAGACCGAGACCGTGCGTCACGAAAAGGATCGTTTTTCCTTTCCTTCGAAATTCTGCGAACTTATCTAGACACTTGTGCGAGAAGCTCTCGTCTCCAACAGCAAGAACTTCATCCACAAGCAGTACGTCCGGGTCAACATGAATAGCAACTGCAAAACCAAGCCTGATATACATTCCAGATGAGTAAGTCTTAACGGGTGCATCGATAAAATCTTCGAGCTCGGCAAATTCTACAATCTCATCAAACCGTTTCGTAATCTCCTTCTTAGAAAGGCCAAGCATAATCCCATTAATGAAAACATTTTCCCGACCAGAAATTTCCGGATGAAAACCAGCCCCCAATTCGATCAATGCTGAGATTCGTCCCTGCACCTTCAAATGGCCATATGTCGGCTTAGTAATGCCAGCTATAAGCTTGAGTAAAGTGCTTTTTCCCGATCCATTTCGACCGATTACTCCGAAAGTACTCCCAGACTTGACTGAAAATGAGACATCTCGCAACGCCGAGAGAGTTTCTTCGGGCTTTAGATCTCTGACCAGACTTCGAGAAAGGAGAGCACTTTTCAGAGTTGCGAATTGGCGCTGTCGACCGTATCGACGGTAGATCTTACTGACATTCGAGGCTTCAATAGCAGTCATCAAAATCTAAACTTCCTCGGCAAACGAATCCCGTAACCTGTCGAATACAAAGTACCCAAACAGAAATAGCATTACAGAAGCGACACCTAGTACCAAAAGCCATTTCCAGTGTCCGAACGGTCCTTCATAGAACAAGATCTCCTGATAAGAAATTGCGAGGTGCGTGAATGGATTCATATTAAGTAGCCCTCGACCGATTGGCGGTGCTTCACTCATCGGATAAATGATCGGGGTGGAAAAGAACCAAAGGGTTAAAAGATTGGCCATGAGATCCTTGATGTCACGAAAGTGTACTGTCAGAGAAGCTAAAATTAGCGCTAGGCCTAGCGATAGTACAAACTGCACCAACACAACTACGGGGAACCAGATTAGTTCCACGAACTGAAGCGGAGCATCATAGTAAACTAGAAATATTGCCAAAATCGGTAACCCGAAACAGAAGTTCACCATGTTCGCCAATACCGACACAATCGGCAAGATTTCTGCCGGAAACATCACCTTTTTGATGAGATTACCACCAGAGATCAAAACGTTCGTGGACTCTAACAGCGACGATGAAAACCATGTCCAAGGTAGGAGTCCACAAAACAAGAATAGAGCGTAGGGCTCGATTTCAACAGGCCTTATCCCTGGGAGCACCACCGTGAAAACAAACGAGTAAATAAGGAGCAGCATTAGCGGGTTAATGAATGACCAAAAGAACCCCAGAACTGATCCTCTGTAACGTGCCGAGAGTTCCCGCACAACGAGACTCTGTATAAGACCACGGTACCGAACGAGCTGAAATAGATTATGTAACATCAAGCTCCATTACGAGAACGGTGACATTATCCGGACCACCACCACAGTTCACTTCTTTGACTAAAACATCGCACACTTGCTGGAGAGGACCTTCTAATCCTAAAAGACGTTCAATGTCCTCATCACCAAGAACTGCAAAAAGACCATCCGAACACAGGAGTAATCGATCACCAGTTTCCAATAGCACCTCGGAGATATCTACTTCCACGTCGTTATCTCCCGACAACGCTTGCGTGACAATATTACGCCATGGGTGCTGTTCAGCCATGGCTGCGCTCAGAGCCCCTGAACGTACTTGTTCCTCGACCCACGAGTGGTCCAATGTCAAACGTTCCAGAGACCCATGCCTGAGCCGGTACACCCGACTATCCCCGACGTGTGCCAGAACCGCTTTTTTCCCATCTACAAGTATGGCAGTGGCCGTCGTACCCATACCGTTTAGCTCCACATTATTGGTCGTCAGATCCGAAATTCGATGATTTGCCTCAATAAAAGCAGCCTGAAGTCGATTGGTGCCCAGGCTTAGCCCAGACTCAACCGAAACAGACGAAGTTAACTGTCCTTCTGGAGTAGCTGTCCTGTGCATGGCGTCTGCAATCACCGAAACCGCCGTCTGCGAGGCCACCTCACCAGCCGTATGTCCACCCATACCATCCGCTACCACAAATAGACCAAGATCAGGACGAGCACAGTAGCTGTCCTCATTGTTGGGACGTTGCAGTCCTGCATGTGACACGGCGGCCCAGGAGACGCGCATAAACGGTTGCCTTCTGTGCTTCGAGTAGCATGTCTCCAGCCTCCCCTAGAGGAGGCGAATCCAGCTAGTTAGCTGCAGCTTGTCGATTACTTGAACGTTTTAGTTTCTAATTTTTTTCGCCACGTCTAGCCTTGTTAACGCTTTTGCTAGTTTATAGTGGGCGCGGTCACGATCCGCATCGGAAGAGGATTCTTTCAACTCGGCCTCTGTCCGCACCTTAGCCGCTGCCGCGCGGTCGATGTCAATTTCTTCAGCGCTCTCGGCGGAATCCGCAAGAATCAAGACGCTTTCTGGTAGCACTTCCACAAACCCGGACGAGACTGCCAAGAAAAATTTCTTTGTACCTTGACGGTACCAAAGATGACCGATTTGCAAAGTCGCCAACACCGGCGTATGCGAAGGTAAAACCCCAAAATAACCTTCCGTCCCTGGGATTTGGACCTCGTCCACAATTTCTTCGAGGACTGCACGAGTCGGTGTAACGATCCGTAACTTAATATTCTGAGCTAGCGACATCTCATGAAGCTTTCATTTTTTCGGCTTTTTCAACCGCTTCTTCAATTCCTCCAACCATATAAAAGGCTTGCTCCGGAAGCTCGTCATGCTGGCCATCCACGATTTCCTTAAACCCACGAACGGTGTCGGCAATCGAGACGTACTTACCCTCAACACCAGTGAATTGCGACGCGACAAAGAACGGTTGTGAAAGAAACCGTTGTATTTTCCTTGCCCGTGTTACAGTTAATTTGTCCTCTTCTGAAAGCTCATCAATACCAAGAATTGCAATTATGTCTTGCAGGTCCTTGTATCTTTGCAGTACTTGTTTGACTTGACGTGCAACCGAATAATGCTCCTCACCAATAATTCGCGGGTCAAGAATTCGAGAGGTTGACGCCAAGGGATCCACCGCTGGATAAATGCCTAACTCGACGATCGCACGGGAAAGATTAGTCGTGGCATCAAGGTGAGCAAAGGTCGTGGCCGGGGCGGGATCTGTGTAATCATCGGCTGGCACATAAATCGCCTGGACAGAAGTAATCGACCCCTTCTTAGTGGAGGTAATACGCTCCTGAAGATCACCCATCTCCGTCAACAACGTCGGCTGATACCCAACCGCCGAAGGCATGCGTCCAAGGAGCGCAGACACCTCGGAACCAGCTTGAGTGAACCTGAAGATATTGTCAATGAATAGCAAAACATCTTTATTTTCAGAATCTCTAAAATACTCGGCTAGGGTAAGGGCACTCAACGCTACCCTTAACCGAGCGCCAGGGGGTTCTGTCATCTGACCGTACACTAGAGCCGCCCGAGAACCTTCCGGGTCATCTGGCTTAACAACCCCACTTTCTTGCATTTCAAGCCAGAGATCATTTCCCTCTCGAGTTCGTTCTCCCACACCACCGAATACAGACACGCCACCATGTTTAAGTGCAATGTTATGGATAAGCTCCATGATAATGACGGTCTTGCCGACACCTGCTCCACCGAATAAACCGATTTTGCCCCCACGTAGGTACGGTTCGAGTAAATCCACCACCTTGATACCTGTCTCAAACATCTCAAGCTTCGTTGATTGATCTTCAAGTGGTGGAGCTGGTCGATGAATAGGCCATCGTTCTTTCGTTACGATGGGTCGGTCAGGAAAATCTACGGGTTCACCAAGAACATTAAGGACACGGCCGAGTGTTTCCGGTCCAACCGGCACCGAGATAGGCTCTTCGAGGTCGAGCACTTTCATACCCCTTTGCATACCATCCGTGGGCTGCATCGCCACCGCACGAATTCTGTTTTCGCCTAGGTGCTGCTGTACCTCAGCCGTCACATTAATTTTTTCCTGGCCTTCGTCATCTTCACCCATAATGCGAATCGCGTTGTAGATCTCAGGCAAATGATTGCGCTCGAACTCCACGTCGATCACTGGCCCAATGATCTGTATAACTCGTCCCACCTTTTTATTCATCTCTTCTTCTTGCACCATATGGTTCCCTCTGAAAATCAGTAGTAAGCTCCAACTCGTCCAGTTCGGGGAAATCTTTGAAAACGCCTTACTGGCACCTAAACCACTGTCTTGACTAATGCATCAATATTACATTTTCACAACCCTCACAGCGCCTCAGCGCCTGATACTACTTCTATGATTTCTCGCGTAATCGCTGCTTGTCGTACCTTGTTCATATAGAGAGTAAGATTCTCGATCATTTCTGCCGAGTTCCTAGTCGCCGAGTCCATTGCCGTCATCCTGGCAGCTTGTTCAGCCGCCGCCGATTCCAACAAAGCACGATAGACTTGGATCTCGAGATAGCGCGGAATTAAGCTCGGCAAAATCGCATCGCGCGGTGGCTCGAACAAATAGTCAACTGAAGGCGTGATGTCATCATTTGTAGTTCGAGGTATTGGTAAAATCGGTACCGTCACAATGCGTTGCTGCATAATCGAAGTAAATTCGTTGTACACCAAAGAAACTTTACGGACAGTACCAGACTTGAACTCATCGATCGCCAGTCCAGCGATTTCCTGCGCGTCCGCATAGCTGAAACCCGCAAAAAGATTGATCCGGTCGAAGCGAACGCTTAAGTCCCGTCGAACAAAAAAATCTCGGCCTCGCCGTCCCACCAAACCAAGAGCCACATGACCACTCTCACGGTGTACATTCTCAATAAACGCACGGGCTGCCTTTATAGCATTTGTATTAAAACTACCGCACAATCCTTTGTCCGCCGTGATAACAATCAACAGTGTCGGACATTCTATTGGGAGATCTGTCCTTGTAGTTAACAAGGGGTGAGTTGTTGGGTCAACACTTGATGTTAAACGATGCAAAAGTCTCGACATTTCGGCCGCATAGGGCCTCGCGTTTAACACTCGCTCTTGTGCACGGCGCAACTTAGACGAAGCCACCATCTTCATCGCTTTGGTGATCTGCTGCGTCGACTTTACCGCACGGATGCGACGCCTGATGTCAATTAAAGAGGGCATTTGTAGAATTCGCGCTAGAAACTACTAGGCGGCTTCGTTCTTCCTTAACTCTGAAAATTCCTTAAAGGCATTCTCAATGCTAACTTGAAGTTCATCATCTAGTTGTTTTTTGTCCGCCAACTCCTTCAGCACACCCGGTTGTTTCGATTCTAAGAACCGGTAAAATTCTCTCTCATATTCAGCGATATCTTCGACAGCAACATCGTCTAAAAATCCCTTTGTACCAGCATACAAAATCAAGACCTGCTTGGGGGTCGGAAGCGGTTGGTACTGTTGTTGTTTAAGCAGTTCCACCAAGCGTTGTCCCCGATTAAGTTGCGCCTGTGTAGATTTATCAAGATCACTCCCAAACTGCGAAAATGCGGCCAGCTCGCGGTACTGTGCTAAGTCCAACCTGAGGGTGCCAGCCACCTGCCGCATGGCTTTAATTTGTGCTGAACCACCAACCCGTGAAACTGAATTACCAACGTTAATTGCTGGCCGTACTCCCTGATGGAATAAATCCGTCTCTAGAAAAATTTGGCCGTCAGTAATCGAAATAACATTCGTAGGAATGTAGGCTGAAAGATCACCCGCCTGGGTCTCAATGATCGGTAGTGCAGTTAACGACCCTCCCCCTAATGCCTCACTCATCTTTGCAGCACGCTCGAGCAACCGTGAATGCAGATAAAAGACGTCGCCTGGATATGCTTCTCGTCCAGGTGGTCTTCGAAGTAGTAGCGAGATTTCTCTGTAAGACTGTGCATGCTTCGATAGATCATCATAAACACACAAAGCATGCCGACCTGAGTCACGAAAGTATTCGCCAATTGTACAAGCTGCATACGGACTCACATAAAGCTGCGAGGCGGGGTCTGAGGCTGCCGCGGCTACAACTATCGTGTAGCGCATTGCATCGGCTTCCTCTAGGGTATTAACAACTTGAGCTATCGTTGATTGCTTTTGGCCGATGGCGTTATAAATACAAATGACACCGGTATCTCGCTGGTTGATTATGGCGTCGATGGCTACTGCTGTCTTTCCCGTTTGTCGATCCCCGATAATCAGTTCTCTCTGTCCCCGACCGATCGGAATCATGGCATCAATAGCCTTCAATCCCGTTTGAAGTGGCTCACGGACCGGTTGTCGATCGACAACTCCTGGCGCTAACCGCTCGAGAGGAAGAAATTCTTTGTGCGCGATTGGGCCTTTGCCATCAAGGGGTTGGCCTAAAGCATTCACCACACGGCCGAGCAATTCATCCCCAACAGGTACTGAGATGATACGGCCCGTTCGTTTAACGAGATCTCCCTCTTTGATCTTACGGTAATCACCGAGAAGCACGGCTCCCACATTGTCTTCCTCTAGGTTGAGCGACAAACCAAAAATGCCGTGTGGGAACTCTAGCATTTCACCTGCCATAGCACGCTGCACACCGTGCACTCTGGCAATGCCATCGCCTACCGTCACAACGCTGCCCACTTCAGTTACGTCTACATCGGTCGCATAGCTACCGATTTGCTCACGAATGAGCTTAGAAATTTCGTTGGCGCTAATATCCATTTTGATTCCCTATAAAATGGCTAACGTGCTCGTCACCCACTAAACATCGTTTTCTGCTCACTTGTAACGAGCAGGTACCTGGCTTATATTGCTAGCCTTCAACAAGCTGCTGCTTCAATTTGGCTAATTGTTGAGAAACGCTACCATCGTAAACAACACTACCTATCTTGGTAATGACGCCCCCAATAAGAGATGGGTCAACCCGTGTCTCCATCACAATCTGTCGCCCCGTCATACGTTCCAAGCTTTTAACAATCTCCTGTTCTCGGTCCTCAACGAGCGGAATCGCCGTTGTAACCTCTGCGCTTACAACCTTCATTTGTTCCATTAATCGCTCGTGATACATTTCTACAAGGTTCGGAAGAAGACTTTGCAGATCTCGCTCAGCCAAAAGTAGCAAGACCGAAAGTGTAATTGGAGAAGCCCCTGATTTCTGTGACAGAAGAGCCTTTATTAAAGCATGCTTATGGTCCACCGACACGGCCGGATTCGTCAGAACAGCATTCAGCTCTTCATGGCCAGCAACCAGGTTTTGAAATTCTCTCAGTTCTAGTTCGATGGTCTGTCCGTTGGCTTCCTCCTGCACAACAACATCAACCAAAGCTCGTGCTAGACGCAATGCGGTCCGCCGGTCACTCATTTGCTAGCTCCTGCTTCCACAAGAACACTCGAACACAATTCATTGCTACTCATCCCGATGGCCAACTTGATTAATGTACTGATCCATTAGCTGCTGCTGATCTGAATCATTTATTTCTACTCGGATTTTTTTCTCAGCGATTTCAACAGCCAGATCAGCTGCATGCCTAATGAGATCTCCCTTAGCTAATCTTGATTGAAAATCTAGTTCGCGGCGTGTTTGCTCGAGTAATCTTTCATGTTCAGATTTAGTTTCCTCTCGAATGCGTGTTTCTTGCGCTTCGATTTCTTTGGTCCCACTTGTCCGCAGAGCTTCAAGTTCACCAGGTAACGCGGCCATCTGCTCGTCTAACGCATCGAGTTGTTTCTGCGCGGATGCCTTCATTACCTCGACGCTTGCGAGTCGTTCGTGAACTTCCTCGCGACGATTCTCAAGGTAAGTTGCCACAGGAGAACGGAGTAGATAGATCAGAACTCCAACAAGGATCGAAAAATTGACCACTCGTGCAACAGGAGACCAGAAACTAGATGCATGTTCCTCGCTTCCGGTGTCAACATTTTCCGGTGAATGTGACGCGGGAGCAGACTGGGAAGCCGCCATCAGTAATGAATTATCCACGGGTAGGGCAACTTGTACTACCTGCACACCCCACACTAGCCACATAGCAAGCACAAAATACGACTGACGTTTGTACACAACCGAGCCGGCGCTTCTGCTCAGCTTTCCACACAGAGCAACCCGGCCGTCGGAAGGCCTTATCAACGAACGTGGCGTAAACGGATTGGGAAGGACCACCTAAGATGTCTTGCGACCAAGAATTCTTTCCACCGCGGCAGTACCTAAAGCCCCTGCCTGTTTCGTTAATTGGTGTTTCATTGATTTTACCTGATCTCGTAGACGGCTTCTTGCCTCATTGATTTGCGCTTCCGCTTCTTGTCGTGCGACTGCGAGATCATCGCTATGTTGCGCTAGCGCACGTTGCCGCTTCTCGTCCATTTGTCGATAGAGTTCGGCACGTGCCCTATGGATTTTTGCACTGGCCTCTGCGGTTGCTTCCTCAGCTTGAGTGGTTGCAGCTTCAGCTAATTCTTTCGCTGAAGTGACTAATCTCTCCCGTTCACGCATAACTCTGAGGATCGGATCGAAGATAAAACGTCGGATGACGCCACTCAAGGCGAGCACAAAGAGCACAACACACAAGACTGTGAGATCGGGGATCACGTGTAGGACCCTGTCGAACGAGAGGTAGTGCTTTGACTGGCCGAACCTACGCCACTAAAACCAGCCTGACTCAACCACACCGGCAAACCCACCATTTATACCATTCTCCCTCTATACAGAGCAAGCTGATCTCAGACCTGCAAACCCACTCCAGCGTATATTCAAGAACGCTTACGAACATCTGGAACAACAGCAGAAGAATCTTTCGACACTAACTGCTCGTAAATACGGTGCAACTCATCCTCAGACGTGAAAGAAACCTCGATGCGTCCCCCCTTACCCTTTCTAACTACGCGAACCCTAGTGCCTAGTGACAGACGTAGTTGATCTTCAGCAGCACGCGTATGTACGTCACTCCTGCTATCTTCCCGCACACTAGACTCTCGCTTCGATATCAAACGACGTACTAACTTTTCAGTGGCT
>Ga0315339_1003912_pt1 | contig 10092 bp, 12 predicted proteins | sample ASW17metaG_FD_204514 | JGI IMG/M metagenome (GOLD analysis project Ga0315339, IMG submission 204514) | Ammonia-oxidizing marine archaeal communities from Pacific Ocean, United States - ASW #17 | ecosystem: Environmental > Aquatic > Marine > Oceanic | place: USA: California | collected 2016-12-05
ATTGGCCAGCGTAGGCGCGGCCCTTCGGCTTGCCGTCTTCGGTGAGGTTGGAAACCTTGTAGATCTCCGGCTGATCTTCGATCAACGCTTCTTTTAAGACGTGGATCATCAGTGGGCCGAACCGGCGACTGAATTCGACTTGCGCCTTCGGCGACAAATCTTGATCGCGGAACACCAACAAGGAATGGGTGACAAGCGCGTCATGAACAGCATCGAAATCGGCATTGGATAATGGTGCCGACAGATCGACGCCGGAAATTTCAGCGCCGAGAGCCGGCGTGATGGGGGTGATTTTCAATGTCATGTCGCACAATTTAATTGCATGGCTGCCATGGTGCAACAGCCTGGCGAGGCTGGAGGTATGCCTTACAGGAACAGATCCATCAAACAGCCATCGGCGAGTGGCTGGACGGGGCTGAAGTTCCGGTGGTGTTTGTGGTCAGGCCGCTGCAACTTGATCTGACGGTTGGTAACCGGGTTCAGGATAAGCGAAAAGATCGCCCGGTCCCAAGGTGATAAATTGGGGGGTGAGCCATGTACCAAGGTATCGACAAAAATTAACCCTGTGCCGGCCTTGCCCTTGGCCGCGACGATGCCGTGCTTTTCTACCAGTTCCGATACCGTCGGGCGATCCACGACCCAAAGTGGATAGCTGGTTGTCGATGTATCAAGGGTCGCCGGCGCGGCGCCGTATTTATGAGAGCCCGGAATGAACCACAGCGGACCATTGAATTCGACCACATCATCCAAGAACACATGCAGATTGAGAGCGAGAGGTGCTGTCACACCGTCCTCGCCGTGGTGGGTGGCGAAATCGTAGTGCCATTGCCAAACTTCGCCGCTGAATGCGGCTTTGACGTTAACTTTGACCTGCTGAACATAAAGCTCGGGCCCCCGCAACTGCGTGGCGGGTTCGACAAAGCGGGGATGGCGGACCAACCGGGCGAACACTTCATCGCGGAGATGCAATCCCATGGCTGTGCGGACCGCGCCGGTATCTTTCTCTATGATATTGGCGTCCGAGTTGTCGCCGAATAATCTGGGAAGCGGCGCGCGAATCCGAGCGACCTCTTCGGTGGAAAACAAATCCGACAGCACCAAGAAACCTTGGTCTTCAATTTCGGCGCACTGGCTTTCCGTTAATTTCATCGATCGTCCAAGCCTCAGCCGTTATTGAAACGCTGGTCGTGTTCACGCAGACAAGTGCGCAACAGGGGCCGCTTCTCTTGTGATCGTGCAATTTTACCCGCCTAGCTGCCCGGCGCCAATGGGCGGGTAGAATATTTGGCGGCTCAAAATTCCAGATCAATCACCGGCGCGTACTGCTGCGCGCCATAGACATCGGAATCCAATGGCCCGCCAGACCGATGCAGTCGGGGAAGGGTCACCTTAATGGCCAGCGCCTGACGGTAAGGAATGACCGCAACCTCATTGTCGGAAACGCTATAAAGTTTGGCCATGGCTCGGGCGTCCAACACGCCGGACGCCAGCACCTTCTCATAGGTTTCCTCGTCGCCGAAAATGACATCGATGGTCAACAACAACGGCCCGGCGTTCTTCGAGCGGATGACCTTGGCGACGTCACCCAGTCGGGTTTTGGCATTCATGTGACGTCCTCTATGGAGATGGTGAACGGCTCAAGTGGATCATCCAATTCGACCGTGTGCCAAATATTGAAATCGAAAACCTCCCCGACTGACACGTCCGATGGCGAGAAAGGAAATGCCAAATTGCCGGAAATACAAAGCCGGCCCGGAAAATCGGTATGCAACAATGAATATCGAACCTTGGCCAATACCGCGCGGCTGTTTTCTTCGGTGTCCGCGATCACATCGGCGACGACACAAAGCTCGTTCGGTGGCGCCATATCTGGAGCACTTTCGCGCGACCCCATGACCGCGTGTTGACCATAGATCCGGAAATTCAGGGTAAAACAATTGGGGTCGATGCCGATGGCGCACAAATCATTGGTCGCGCGTTCACGGCAGGCTTCGGTGAATTCCTGGAACTGCGGGATCAAAATGGGGTCACGGACACCGGCCACAAAGACCGATCGGAAACCCATGCGCTGAACGCCTTCCAGCTTGACCGTATACACATCTGCCGGGCGGAACCGGCTGCCGCTGACGCGGACCGTGCGTTCGTTGATTTGTTCAAACTCCGCATTGGCGGAATCAAGAACGCCCGAGGGTTCTTTAAGCTCGCTTGGAGACGGGTTTTCGTAAAGTGTGTGGGCGGCGACCCGGGTTCGGGTGCAGCGTTTGTCCGGATGGCCCGGTTCAACCTCGAAATATCCATCCCCCAAGAACCCGACGATGCTGTCTTGGCCGGATCGGGGCTCAACCACTTGAGCGCCGCATTCGATGATCTTACCCAGGTGCCAGGCAAGCCCGGCGTCATGTCCCTTCATCAGCGGCAGGGCGGCGTAGATGGCTGCATCTGAGCATCGTCCGGCGATGATCACCTCGGCGCCGTCATCCAACGCGGCTTGCAGTGGCTCAACGCCCATCATGGCGACGCAGCGTGCATTGGCGTCGATGGTTTCATCGGTTAAATCGGCAATGGGCCCCAGCGGTGCTGTTTTCCCGGCAGCCGTCTTGGCCTTCAAGAATGCCTTTGTCGGTTCCGCGCCGATCGTCGCCAACCGGAATGACAGATCTTTTTCATGGGCGATTTCAAGCGCCATATCGCGGGTCCAGGCGAGTTGCGGGTCTGCGCCACCGCCCCCCGCCGAGCCAATAATCAACGGGACTTTGTTGTGGACGGCGCCTTCCAGCATCAAGGCAAGATCGCGCCGCGCCGCTTGCGCCGAGACAAATGGAGTGGCCGTGCCGAGATAATAGGGACCCGGGTCCATGGAACCCGCATCGCAGCCGACCATTTCGACGCCAAGATCAAGACCGCGCCGAAAGGCCTCTTCACTGAAGCCGTAACCCATAATTCCGGAAGCCGCCATAATTCGCATAATATGGTTCGCCCAATTGTTTTCGATGCGATTCAGTGTAGGAAATTCAAAGGTGGTGGAAAGTCCTGAATTCGCCTATATCCTGGCAGGTCAGGAAACAGCATCATAAGCGGCGCCTTTATGCTCGAAAAACCATTGGACTTGGCCGATCTGACGGCACCCTTGTTGGAGGTGTTGGCGTACTGGCGCGCGCACGGCGGGGAGAGACTTGAATGCAGTTGGATTGATTTCGATTTGATTGAGCTACCGGCATGGTCGCCATTCATGGCTGTGACTTGACCGGATTGACAACATCGGCGCTCGAGCCCGAAGAATTGAGGGTCGTCGTCCAGAAGAATCACGCCGATACGATGGCCAGCTGTGCACCCAGCGCGTCCATATATGGATTTCAACGGCACGGCGGCTTTGATCATCATCAAAATATCTTGCGATTGCCGTTGTCCGAGGACGGCAAATCCGTCAGCCACATCGTGGCCATTATTGATCTCAAGGTCGAAGGCCGAGCGTTTTTCTATGAACGGCAAAGAGTCGTAAGCAGCTAGACTTTCAATTCATTTAGCGGCCGCGAGACTCTCGATTTAGGCCGCGAGAATCTTCTCGATTTACGCCGCGAGAATCTTCTCGACAAGTTCCTGCACGCGCAGCGCATCACGGAAGGTTGCCATGGTGTGCTCATTACCCGCCAGAAACTGACCGAGATTCGCCATCTGCAGCCGGTAGCCTTCCTGGCGGGGGTCGGTGATATTGGTCAGCTGATCTGTCCAGCCATCGCCAGTGCTGGCCTGCAGTCGATTCCAATCATACAGCCGGTAGGCGCTGTTCGTTCCCCAGACGGTGAAATCAACACGGTCGGCGCCGCTGGCATCAATGCCACCCGTGCCGCCGGCGAAGGTGACGGGGATACCTCTGCAATTCAACAAGGCGAGCGCATGGGTTTCCGCGGATACGGCGTCATCGGGATATCGGTTGATGGCGTTTATCAGTGTCGCCGGGCCAAACAGCTTTTCGCTCAGGTAGGCATAATGTGAAAACGTTTCACGCACGAACCCACCCTGGGCGCGCTCACTCAACCATGCCGCCGGTTCCTGCCAATCGCGTGGCCATTTGCAAAAATGCAGGCGAATATCCACGGCTTTGACCTCGCCGATAGTGCCGTCTTTCAGGGCCGCCTCGATGGCTTGGACGGCAGCGGCGGCAGCAAATGGGAAGTTTACCGCGTTTGGCGCCTCCCGGCGTTCCGCAAGGGCTGTTAGGCCGCGGCTCTCGGCAATATCGACACCCAGCGGTTTTTCACAAAGCACAGGTTTGGCGGCCTTTACAGCGGCTTCCGCGTATTCGCGATGAAACGCCGGCGGGGTCGCGATGTAGACAAAATCGGTATCGTCCGCCGCAATGATCTCTGCCGCGCTGGCGCCAATGCGGATGCCGGGCTCCAAGGTTTTGATGCGGCCGCAAGCATCAGGGCTAGGGTCCCAACCGGCGGTAATGTCGAAATCGCCGTGATTATTCATGTTGGTGATCATTCGTGAGGCCATGACGCCAAGGCCGATCATCGCCATTCGGGGGGAGGGGTTCACAATCTTATTTCCTCAGTAGTGAATTTTATGAATGGAATGCTGAAATGGATATCATTGACGCTGGATACAATATTTCCCGTCGCCGACATGTTTTCAATCCGTTTCACACAAGGAAAGGCGGTGTGCTTTTCGGTCAACTTGTAATCCGACATAATACTCGCCGCTCTATCGGCCCCAATGAACACCCGCGAGAGGATCTATGACCGAACCACTAATTGATCTTGAGAAACTCTATGGTGAGCTGACCGTGCCGGTGATCGCCGCGCCAATGTTCATCGTCACCGTGCCCGATTTGGTAGTCGCGTGTTGTACGGCGGGGATTGTCGGCGCCTTTCCGGCGCTGAATGCGCGCGAACCCGATACGCTGGATGGCTGGTTGAGCGAGATCGAGGAGCGCTTGGCGATGGCCCGAAACGCCGGGACCTACGTTGCGCCGCACGCCGTTAATTTGATCGTACACAGGAACAATCAACGTCTTGATGAGGACCTTGCGACTGTCGTTGATCACCGCGTTCCACTGGTCATCACCAGTGTTGGTAAGCCCGGTGACATCGCTGATGCCGTCCATGGCTATGGCGGCACCTTGTTCCACGATGTCACCAACGTCCGTCACGCCCAAAAGGCACTGGAATCCCGCGCTGATGGATTGATCTTGGTTTGTGCCGGTGCTGGTGGTCATGCTGGCACGACCAATCCTTTCGCCTTGGTGCCGGAAGTCCGTAGTTTCTTCGACGGGCCGGTGATTTTGTCCGGGTGCATTTCCGACGGTCGATCCATCCGTGCCGCCCAAACACTTGGAGCTGATCTCGCCTATTTAGGCACGCGGTTTATCGCCACCGAAGAAGCCAATGCGCCGCCGCTGTATAAGGAAACGATCCTAGATTCGGGCGCCGCGGACATCACCTATACGCCGGAGTTTTCGGGAATTCCCGGCAGCTACCTGACAAAAAGCATCGTCAATGCAGGCCTAGACCCGGCAGACTTACTGTTGCCCGGTCAGTCGGCCAACCGGGAGTACAGATCGGGACAAGACAAGCCCAAAGCCTGGAGCACCATTTGGGGGGCCGGGCAGGGCGTCGGCACAATTTCCGAGGTGCTGCCGGCGGCGGAACTTGCCCAGCGTTTGAAGGCGGAATACGAAGCGGCGGCCTGAACAGCTGAACGGGCAAGAGATTGCATCTTCACTTCCGAGGCGGCGGGCGGATCATCAAAATCAACGGCAGTACCGCCAAGCACATCATCGTATAAAGCCCGAAGGCGTTGAGAAATCCGATCATCTGTGCCTGATCGGTCAGCAGGTCGTTGAGCCGTGCCAAATCACCGAGCTTGTCCAACTCCATGCCGGTGATATTGGAGAAACGATGGAAGGCTTCGTTGAACGGTGTGATGTATTCGCGAAGCGCCCCGTAATTCATGGTCTGGGTGCGGATCACCGTGGTTACGCTGAGCGATATGAAGATCGAACTGCCGACATTTCGAAGCAGGTGATAGACGGCTGATGTCTCGGCCATGTGCGCTGTTTCGACATTGGCGAATGTGGATACCGTCAATGGCACCCAGATCAATCCGACGGCTAAGCCTTGCATGCAGCTGGTCGTCATCACGTCGATCGCTGCTACATCGGCATTAAAGTTCCACATGATCCAGCCCGACCAGGCTTGCAGCAGAAAGCCCATGGAGACGCCGACCCTGGGGTCCAGTTTGCCAATCCAGGCCGCCACGAAAAAGCCAACGACGGCGCCCGACCCGCGTCCAGCAATCAATATACCAATGATCGAGTCGGGATAGCCGCCGAGTTCCTTGAGCATCGGCGGCAGCATCACCATGGGGGTGAAGTTGAGCATTCCATAAATGGTGACGATCATCAGGCCGAGTGTGTAATTCCAGTTCGCCAGATGCTGGAAATCCAGAAGCGGCGTGCGCGCCAGCAAGCTATGGGCGATGAATATGCCAAAGGCCATGAGGCCGATGACGACCTCGGTGACAATTTCAAACGAGTCCAACCAGTCCAGACGTTGGCCACGATCCAATATCAATTGCAGGCAACCCAGGCCGACGGCAAGTGCGACAAAGCCGAACCATGTAAAGCGGACCTTCATCTCGCGGCCCCGGTCGGGCAACAATGCCCACAGTCCGATCCATGCGGCGAGAGCCATCGGGCCAATCATGAAGAATACCCAGCGCCAATCGAAGATTTCGCTGAGATAGCCACCATAAATTGGGCCGATGATTGGGCCGATGACGACACCCATCCCAAAAATCGAGGTCGCGAGGCGGTGTTGATGGCGGGGAAACACGCTCAGCGTCACCGCCTGGGTCAACGGGACCAATGGCGCCCCGAAGCCGCCCTGGAGAATCCGGAAGAGAACCAATGTTTCGAGTGATGTCGCCAGGCCACACAATACGCTGGAAATTCCAAAGGCGGCGAGGCTAAACAGCATCACGCGGCGCCATCCGAACCGTCCGGCCAGCCATCCGGAAATTGGTGTGACGACCGCCGTCGCCAGGATGTTGTAGGTCATTGCCCACGATATTTGGTCCGGCGATGCGGAAAGACTGCCTTGAATTTGCGGCAGTACAACACTGACCACTAACAAGGTCATCGAATACAGTGTCGCCGTCGAGACGACCATGCCCAATAACAACCAGCGTTGTTTGGCTGTTGGGGCGGCGGCGTTATCGATGGCGGCTGTCGTCATTGGGGCACGGATTTGAAAATTTTCATCACCCTTGAAGTTCTATGATTTGCGCATACGGACGGCAAGCGAACGCTGACGGTTCGTGCTTGGCGCGGCTTAGACGTTGAATTGATAGTTGGAAACTGGAAGCGATCATAATAAAAGCAATTTCAGGCTTTGCGCCGGTCCTCAATCATGTGAATATCACAGTCGGATCAATTGTATTCGTCCGGCCAATTTGCGCCAACGGGCACGGCGTCCAAATATCAGGCGGGGGAAATAATGATAAGCGAGCGCGGTCATGAAAATTAACATCGTCATTCATCCGGACACACCGAAGGGCTCCGCCGAGCCGGTGATGGAAAAGCTGCGTGATATCGGATTTGAAGAAAGCACCGATGCGGATGGCGCGGCGACCATGAATTTTGATGGTGACATCGGCGTCAACGATTTGGCCTATGCCGCCGCAATGGTGAAAAGTCTGCTCAGCGGACGTAAGTGACGCCGACGGGCGACATCAAGCCACTATAAATATTCAATCGATTGAATTTTCTACTTCGGATGGGGGCGTGCCCGTTTCGCGCGCCGGCGCCATTACTCCGTTTCGCGCGCCTGCGTCACGACCATCCGACCGTTGCCGCCGACGGACAGCGTTGTCATTCCAATGACGGTGACGTTAACCGCGCTGGTCGTGTCCGCTTCGAGCACATCGCCGACAAACACCGGGTCGCCGGGATTGATCGATTTCGGCTTGCCGTCATCGCGATAGACGACGACACGGCCTTCGCTGGGGCCGATGAAACCGGCAGGTGCTGCCATGGTAGCGCACTGGACGTCGGTGGCGGCGCGGCTCAGTCTCGATTTCATGTTCTGCATCATGGCGTTCATGGGCTTGTGTCCGTTTCCGTTCCAGGGATGAGGCCCCCTTATATCTGCGGGGAAGTTCGATTTTTCGCTTGTCCTCATTCATAATTATGGAAGGGTCGGGTTACTTTTTGATTAAATAAGAAGGTTAACGGATACTAACCTTATCGAGCTAAAATGCCGGAAATCTGGGGTAGGTGGATGAGATGTCTTTGAATATAACGGCGCTAACAACGGTTTTTTGTGCTGAGGTGTCCGGGGTCGATCTCCGCTTGCCTCTTGAAGATGCCATTTTTGGTGAAATCCGCGAGGCCTTGGACGCCTATTCCATATTGATCATTCCCGGTGAGCCGCTTGATGACGATCAGCAAGTGGCGTTCAGCGAACGATTTGGGCCGCTTGAGAGGACGCTTGGCGCTAATCCTGCCAGCGGTACGGCGTTTGCCCGTCAATCCAATTTGGATATGAAATCCGGCGATATTATTCCGACCGATGATAAGCGGATGCATTATCAACAGGCCAATATGCTTTGGCACGCCGACAGTTCTTACAAACCCATGCCGTCATTATGTTCGGTTTTATCGACACGCGAAGTGCCACCGGACGGCGGGGCGACGGAATTCGCATCGACACGGGCTGCCTATGAAAGCTTGTCAGATGCCGCTAAAGCAAAAATTGATGACGCCGTTGTGGAACATGACATTGTTTATTCCCGTGGCCTTGTAGGGTTTGAATTTCCAAAGGAAATCGGTGACGCCAATCCGCCGGCCCGTCACCCTTTGGTTCAAACAAACCCGGTGACTGGGCGAAAATCGGTGCTGATCGGTGCCCATGCCAAACGTATCATCGGTTGGTCCGACGACGAAAGCCGCGCGATGCTTGATGATCTGCTGGAGCGCGCGGCGGCGCCTGAAAACGCCTACAGCCATGCCTGGCGAAATGGCGATGTGGTGATTTGGGACAACCGGGCCGCGTTGCATCGCGCCACGCCGTACGATCACACCCGTCACCGCCGCCTCATGCAGCGTACGACGATTGGCAATCCAGCTGTCATCGAAACCTATGGGGCCTATCCGGCTATTGCCGAAGCGTGAACTGGGAATTCGGGCTGGGGGTCAGCCTGTAATGTCGATACCGGTTGCGTGTGGAGGTGCGGGGTGTTCGGGATCGGCTTTTCGCGTCCGGGTCACCACCAGCCGGCCATTGCCATCCACTGACAAAGTCGTCATGCCGGTGAATGTCACATCAACGGTGCCTGAGGTTTCTGATTCCAAAACGTCGCCGACGTAAACCGGATCACCGGTCTTCAAGGGCCGGGGGATGCCGTCGTCACGGTAAATCATGACCCGGCCGTGTTTCGGACCGATGAAGCCGGCGGGTTCTTCGCCGGGCTTGCGATTGGTGGGGCCCGTTGCCGAGCCGCCGTATGTGGATGATGCGTTCATGACTCTTGAGTAGGCGCTATTGCCGCCAAAAGCGGTGACGAGGGTTACAGGTCAACAGAATTAATTCTAAGTTATTGAAAATAAACACATAAATGACTAGTCGTCGGAGAGCCTTTCTGCCCTGAAAGTGCATGGTTACGAATAGTTGTCTTAGGATTTCGAACCCGTTTCGCTGCTGTTTGGATAAGCTGTTTCGCTAAGTGGCGCCGGTCCGAACGGTTTACAGTTCCGGCGGCAGCGACGAATATGAGACTTTCTAATATTCAACTAAAATCCGGCAACACACCCATGACCTTGTTTGAATTGCCTATCCTCACCCTGGTGGTGATTGTCGTCGGCTTTATTTGCGGCGGATTGGTCAAGGGCGCCTTGGGCGCTGGATTGCCCGCCGTCGGGCTGCCGATCATGGTGATGCAGGTTGAGCCGGCGTTTGCGATTTCGCTGTTTGTTGTACCGGTGATGATCTCAAATATCTGGCAGATTCGCCATGGTGGCCAATACCGCGAAGCCATGCGGCGCTTCTGGCCGTTTTTGACGATGCTGGCGATTGGCGTGTGGATTGG
>Ga0315339_1003914_pt1 | contig 10092 bp, 10 predicted proteins | sample ASW17metaG_FD_204514 | JGI IMG/M metagenome (GOLD analysis project Ga0315339, IMG submission 204514) | Ammonia-oxidizing marine archaeal communities from Pacific Ocean, United States - ASW #17 | ecosystem: Environmental > Aquatic > Marine > Oceanic | place: USA: California | collected 2016-12-05
TGATAAAGAGTATTCAAAAAAAATAACAGATATGTATATAACTGATGATATTAATAATATTAATTTGAATAAATCTATTACAAGTAAATTGAAAGATTTATTTTAAAGTGGAAAAAAAAATTCTAATTTATTCTGACTGTCATGTTTTTTCAGGTAGTGAAAATCTTATTCCATTTTTGTTAAATAATAAGTTTTTAAAAAAAAAAATTCAATTTTTTTTTCTTTACAAGAAAAATAATAACTATGAAAAAATACTTAAAAAAAAAATAGATATTAAAAAAAAGAATATTTGGGCACTAACATTTAGACATGAAAAATTTATTTTCAATAATTATTTTTTAAATAAGTTTTTTTATTATTTTGAATTTTTTTTTAACATTCTTGATGGAATGTTAATTTATAAAGAAATTAAAAAGTTAAAACCAGACCAAATTTTTATAAATAATGGTGGTTATCCAGGAGCTAGGACCTGTAAAAGTTTTGCATTAACAAGTGTAATCTACAATATATTAAATAAAAAAACAAAAATAACTATGTATGTAAATAATATTGCAAGAGGATATGATTCAATCAAAAGAATAATAGATTTACCTTTTGATAAAGTTATTAATTTACGTATTAATAATTTTTTTGTAGCTTCAAATTTTACAAAGAAAGTTTTGAGTGAAAGGGTTAGCATAAATAAAAATAAAATCAAAGTTTTCCCAAATACTTTTGAAATTAAAAAAATTTTAAAAAATAAAACAAAAATTAAAAAATCAATCAAAGGTTTAAAAAATAAAAATTTCGTTTTTGGTGTAGTTGGTGAACTTTCTAAAAGAAAAGGTATTGATGTATTGTTTGAAACAATTATTAAAAATAGAGAAAAATACTTAAAGTCAAAATTATTCTTTTTAATAATTGGTGAAGGGAATTTAAAAAATTTTATAATTGATAAAATTAACAAACATAAGCTTTATGGTTTAATTAAACTTCTTTCATATAAAAAAAATATTTTTGACTACTATAATATGTTTGACTGTTTAATACATTGTAGCAATCAAGATGATGATTTTCCTTTTGTGATAAGAGAAGCTATGTCAATGAAGTTACCAATCCTAGCATCAAAATTTGGGGGGAACCCAGAATTAGTTAAAAATAACTTTAATGGTTTTTTATTTAAAAAAAATTCAATTTCGTCATTAGATTTTTTGATTAATAAAATAATATCTAATAGAAAAAATATTAAAAAATTTTCAAAAAATTCTTTTAAGATTTATAATAAAAAGTTTAATAATAAAATAATAACAATTAAATATTATCAATACTTATCATAGATGAAAAAAAATAAATTTATCCCATTTAGTAAACCACAACTTGGAAATTATGAGCTTAAATTAATTTCACAGACTATTAAAAGTGGATGGCTTACAGAAGGACCAAAAAATAAACTTTTTTTATCAAAATTAAAAGGTTTTTTAGGGTGTAAAAATATTACCCTTACTTCAAATGCAACATCTGCTTTAGATGTAGCATTAAAAACTCTTAATTTAAGCAAAAAGGATGAAATCATTACACCGTCACTTACATGGGCATCCGCTGCAAATATGATTGAATTAAATAATGGTAAAAGTGTTTTTGTTGATGTTGATCCAGATACTTTAAATTTATGTTTTAAAGATTTAAAAAGAAAAATAAATAAAAATACAAAAGCAATTATCCCTGTCCATTTTGCAGGTAGAAATTATGAAATTAATAAGCTTAAGAGGATCATTAAAGGTAAAAAAATTAAAATTATTGAAGATTGCTCCCATGCTATAGGAACCTTTAAGGGAAACAAACATGTTGGTTTACAAAGTGATTTTTCTGTACTTAGTTTTCACCCAAATAAGAATATTACAACTGGTGAAGGAGGGGCATTAATTTGTAAAAAAAAAAGTGATCTTACTTTAGTCAATAAAATTAAATATCTAGGACTTAATAAAAATTCATTTGAAAAAAACTCTTCTCACAATAAATCAAAAAAATATAAAAATAATGAAGTAGAATTTCCAGGTCGAAAATTGATAATGAGTGATTTGCATGCATCAATTGGTATAGCTCAACTTCAAAAATTAAAATTTTTTTTAAAAAAAAGGAAATCAATTTTTAAATTTTATTATGATAAATTAAAAAAATTCAATAATATAAAATCACTAAGTTTCCCCAAAACAAATGAGGGTCATTCATGGCATTTATTTGTCATAAAATTTAATTTTAAAAATAGTAGAAATACTATTTTTGACGTTATTGAATATTTTAGTAAAAATAGTATAGGAACTGGAGTACATTATTTTCCATTACATTTTCATAAATATTATAAAAAAAAGTATAATGTTAAATTTTTGAAAAATACTAATTTTTTAAAAGATAAAATATTAAGTCTACCCCTACATACTCAATTGAGTCTAAAGGATTTACATAAAATATTAAATGTACTTAAGTTTATAGACAATAAAATTCAAAATAGTGAAAAAATATTATAAGAAAAAAAAAATAGTAATCTTTGCTTATAGTCAAATTGGATATGAGTCTATCAAAATTCTCAATAATTTAAATCTTGAAATTATTTATGTAATAACACATGTTAATAATCCTAAAGAGAGAATTTGGTTCAACTCAATAGAGAGTATTTGCAAGAAACTAAAAATAAAATTTTTGTATTTTGAAAAAGTAGGTTTCAATAAAATTTATAATAAATTAAGACGACATAATATTGACTGTATTTTTTCTTTCTACTTTAGACGAATAATTCCCGACAATATTTTAAATTGTGCAAAAATAGGAGGTGTTAATGTTCATGGATCATATTTGCCAAGTTATAGAGGAAGATCGCCTGTAAATTGGCAAATAATTAATGGTGAGAAAAATGGAGGTGTCAGTTTTCATTTCATGAAAAAAAAGGCAGACTCAGGTGATATAATATGTCAAAAAAAGTTAAAAATATTAAATTCTGATAATGCTATTTCTCTTCAAAAGAAAATTAATAAAGCTTCAAGAAAATTATTGTTACAAAATTCTCAAAAAATTTTGAATAATGAAATAAAGTCATTTAAACAAAATAAACAAAAATCTTCATATTTTGGTGCTCGAAAACCCGAGGATGGTCTTTTATCTTTAAAAATGAATTCAATTAAAATTTATAATATGGTTAGAGCTCTAAGCTTTCCATATCCAGGAGCATTTTTATACTATAAAAAAAAAAAAATAATTATTAACAAATGTAAGATTATGAATAAAAAAATTTCTCAAAAAAAAAAATTATTTATTCATAATAATAATTTGTTAATTAAAACAATTGATAGTAAATATATTAATATTCAAGAAATAATTCTTGATAGTGCCAAAATTAAAGGAAGTAGATTAATAAGTTATTTTAAAAATTTGTAATGAAAATATTTATATTAGGTATCAATGGATTTATAGGAAATGCTTTAGCTAGACGACTTGTAGCTTCACAAAAAGTAGAAGTATCAGGTGTTGACATTAACTCGTATAATATTGAGGATTTAAAAAAAAAAAAAAATTTTTTTTTTTATAAGCTTGATGTTTTTAAAGCACAAAACAAGATTGAAAATATTTTAAAAAAAAGTGATGTTGTTATTCCTTTGGTAGCTATTGCAACTCCGAATGTTTATGTAAAAGATCCTCTTAGAATTTTTCGGCTAGATTTTGAATCTAATTTAGAAATTATTAAATTATGTGCAAAATATAGAAAGAGAATAATATTTCCCTCAACTAGTGAAGTTTATGGAATGTGTAATGATAAATACTTTGATGAAAAAAAATCTAAATTTATCCTAGGCCCCATAAACAAACCTAGATGGATTTACTCATGCTCTAAACAACTTTTAGATAGGGTTATATTGGCTTTCACAGAGCAAAAAAGTATTAAGTCAACTATTTTTAGACCATTCAATTGGATTGGGCCTAAATTAGATTCTTTAAAAGAGGCACAATTAGGAAATGGCAGAGTTTTATCAATTTTTATAAATAATATCTTGAGAAATAAGAACTTACATTTGGTAAATGGTGGCAATCAATCTAGATCTTTAACATATATAGATGATGGCATTGATGCATTAGAAAAAATAATTTTTTCTGACTCAAAAAAAATTAACGGAGAAATTTTTAATATTGGCAATCCCAAAAATAACATTTCTATAAAAGATTTAGCCTCTAAAATAATTTATATTTATAATTTAAAATCAAATAAAAAATATAAAGGAAAGATTGTTACGAAAACAGAAAAAGAATTTTATGGTTCAGGTTATCAAGATATCGAATTTAGATTGCCAAGTATTTCTAATGCAAAAAATAAACTAAAGTGGTCTCCAAAAAATAATCTTAATAATTCATTAAATAAAACCTTAGACTATTATCTTGATAAAAATGATTAATGTAAAAGATCAAAATTACAATGATTTAAAATATATTTGTGATGATTTTGAAAAATACCTATTATTTTTAAAAGATACTATAAAATTACCTGACTATTGGAATGTTAATGATGCATTTGAATTAGAAATTAAAAAAAGTTTTATCAGAGGTGCCTTGAGATACTCTAAAAAAACAAATGCAATCATTCAATTCATCCAGTCCCAAATACATGAGCTTAAATTAAAAAATATTAATTATATAACTCCAATTTATCCAATGGTACATTTGATTAATGATAGAGTCGAGGGGGGTGGTTTTCATTATGATGATGAAAAAAATGTAAATTTTTATACTTTTTGGTTTCCAATGACTGACAACAAATATTCTCCTATATCTATTTTCGGTTATCAAAATAAGTTAATTGATAGATTTGCTAAGATTATTATTAAACTTAAATTACCCTACATTTTTAAAAAAAAATTATATGCCTCAAAAGGAAATTTTTTTTTATGGGATGGAAAAACAATTCATGCAGGTAATATTAATAATTCAGAATCCATGTCATGTGCATGTCAGTTAAAAATTACTGAAAAAAAATATGAATATGAAAGTAGTTTAAATCTAAATTTTCCTAAAGAGATTGATTTTGATGTAATAAAACAAGAAGATATTTTAAGAGAATTTAATTTATTCTATGAATTTATAAATTTGATATATAAAAATAAAAGTCAAAGAGAAGAGTTAACTGTAAATTTTCTAAAAAATACAAAAAGAATTAAAAAATATTTTTCATTTTCTTTATCAGTACTATCTCAAAGAATTTTGACCAATAAAAAATATTTTAAGAAAATTGATGATGATTTTATAAGAATTTTGGACGAACTATCATTATTAACAGGAGCTGAAAATTTAATTTCGTTAAAAAGATTACTAAGATACTTTAATGGAGATAAAAATAAATTATTAAAAAACTTAGAAGAAAAAGATTTCTTTAATATTTCAAAAAAAATACAAATTTATTTTTCAAATCACAATGTATAAAATAAAAAAAGAAATTGATCACTTTTTTGAAAAGAATTTAAATTTACAGATCACATTAATTTTAATTTTATTTTTTCTTTATAACGCTAATATAAAATTAATTTTTTTATCAACCTCTTTTCTTATCGCAATATTAATTTGTTTTAATAAATTATTTAAAACACCAAATTTTTTTCAAATATCAATATCCACACCAATTATATTAGCAATTCCATTTTTAAATTTAGATAGAGTTAGTGCCACTGTATTAATTTTGTTAATACTTTTTTTGATGTTTTATGATTTTTCAAAAAAAATAGCAGTTAAAAATTCAAATTTTCTTTTTTATTTATTATTTGCACTAACTTTAATTTTTTCATTTGATCAGAATACCGCAAAAGTTTCTAACGTTTTAATTGATATTGATAGAAATTTTTTTTTTAAGGCTTGGGAAGATCAAGGGAAATTGAGATATTCTCTTTTTGGATTTAATCCAGTTTATGGTTCTTTTCTTTCTATTGTTTCAATTTATTTAGTATTAAAAAATAATGTAGATTTTTTTAAGAAATTTTTATTTTTTTCAATTTTAATTGTTTTTCTGAGCGAAAGTAAATCAATACTTATTATGGTTACATTTATTTTATTCTTTCACTATAAAAGTGAATATTTAAAAAAAATTCTTATTTTAACTATTGTATTAAACTTTTTAATTATTGGTTTTTCATATAAATTTTATAAATCATTTCCTAGTCCATATGATGAATTAAATTATTCAAAATTTATAACAAATTACTGTAAGCCAATAATTTATGACAAACGATATTTGCTTAAATTTAATGGTATTTGTGGGAGCGATTATAATTTTCAACCAGATGAATATGAATTAGAGTATTATTTCCCTTTTCCTTTACTAGATTTATTTAACAAATCTAACTATTATAGGTTTCACAATATTGGATATGCCACTGATCATTTATTCAAAAATTATAAATATTATTTAACTAAAATAAATTTTAAAACAAACGAATTATCTTCATTAAAAGCTAAATATATAGAAATAAAGGAATTTAATCAAACAATCAATCCTCATAACCTTATTCTTAAATTAATATTAGATTGTGGATTTCTATATTTTGGAGTCTTTGCTTACTTATTTTATAGGCTACTAAGTATCAACAATTATAAAAATATTTTATTGATAGCATTTATTATTTTTTCATCAATCCAAGGTTTTGGATTATTAATATATTGGCCTTTAATATTGTTTACTACAATGTTTAATTATGATCGTAAGTAAATATCCAATAATTTATTTTTGTTATAATAGATATAACTACACAAAAAAAACTATTAAAATTTTAAAAAAAATTAAATGTCCCAAAATCTATATAGTTTGTGACGGTCCAAAAGATAGATTGGATAAAAATAAAGTAGATAAAGTAAGAAATTTGATAAATAAAGATAAGTTTATGTCAAAAGTAACTAAAATTTTTAGAAATAATAATTTAGGATGTAAATATTCTGTATTTAAAGGTTTAAATTTTTTTTTTAAAAAAGAACAAGCTGGAATAATTTTAGAGGATGATATCATTTATGATCAAGGATTTATTGATTTTTGCGACTATGGATTAGATAGATATAAAAACAATAAAAAAGTTTCAATGATTTCAGGCACTAACTATTTATCGTTTACAAAAAAATCTAATCAATATTTTTATTCTACTCATTTTATAATTTGGGGGTGGGCAACTTGGAGAGATAATTGGAAAAAATATGATGTTAAAATGAAAAGTTGGAAAAATACGAAAGTTAAAGAAAAATTAAGGAAAAGATATAGTAAGGATGTGTATAATTTTTTAAATTATAGATTTAATCAGCTTATAAATAACTACAAAGATACTTGGGATATTCAATGGTATTTTACTTGTGTAGAAAATAATTGGTTGAGTATTATTCCTAGAGCAAATTTAGTAAGTAATATTGGCATAAAAGGAACACACTCAAAAAAATATTATGACACTCTTTTGTTAAGAATTGGTAAGATAAAAAAATCTAAAATAATTAAACCAAAAATTTTAAAACCAGATTACACATATGATAGTAACATACATAAATTTTATAATTTTAAAAAAAATTTTTATCAAAAAATTATATTAAAGTTATATTTTTTATTTATTAAATACATAAGTAAAATTTGAGATGAAAAATATATTAATACTAACAAGTTCATTCGATAAAAAAAATATAATTAATTTTAAAGCGTCAAAAAATCTTAGGTTAATATTCAATCCTTTTGGTAGAAAACTTACCGAAAAAGAATTATTAAATTTAGCAGATGAAAATACAATTGGAATCATATCTGGCACAGAAAAAATAACTAAAAAAGTACTTGATAAAACAAAAAATCTTCAAGTAATTTCTAGATGTGGAACAGGTACAGACAATATAGATAAAGAAGCATTCAAGAGAAGTATTAAAATATTTAAAACAGATACGGAGCCTGTTCTTGCAGTAGCAGAGTATGTGGTAACTCAAATTTTGCTTTCACTGAAAAACTCAATATTTCACAACAATCTTATGAAAAAAAAAAATTGGTTTAAAATTAAAAGCAACATGCTTTCAAAAAAAAAAATTGGAATTATTGGTTATGGCAAAATAGGAAAGTTATTAAAAAAATTATTAACTCCATTTGATTGTGATTTTTATATATATGACCCAAAGATTCAAAAATTTTCTAAGAAAAAAAATTTAAATTTGATTATAAAGGAATGTGATATAATAACTTTAAATATCCCATATAGTATTAAAAATAAAAATTTTATTGATGAAAAAAAAATTAATAATATGAAAAAAAATGCAACTATTGTTAATTGTTCAAGAGGCGGATTGATTGATGAGAAAGCTTTGTACAAGAAATTAAAAAGAAATAAAAATTTTAAGTCAATCTTAGATTGTTTTAATGACGAGCCTTATTATGGAAATTTAATTAATTGTGAAAATACTATTTTATCACCTCATGTTGCATCCTTTACAAAAGAAACTAGAAATTTAATGGAAAAAAACTCTTTTTTAAATTGTATTAAAAATTTGAATATTGCAAAACTTAAGTGACAGATTTAAGAAATATTGAAGTTTTTTTTTTTGATTTTGATGGCACATTAAAATATTCAGATATTGTAAAAGGAAAAACCTTCTTTGAAATTTTTGGTAACAAAATAAATAACAAAGTTAAAAATAAAATTTTTTTACATCATAAAAATAATCTTGGCACTCCACGATCAGAAAAAATACCTTATTATATGAAATTATCTGGTATTAAAATCACAAAACAAAATAAGATATATTACCTTAAAAAATATAGAAATTTAGTATTGAAAAAGGTATGTAAAAGTAAATGGGTACCAGGTTCAAAATTATTTTTGAGGAAAATTAGAGATAAAAGAGTAATTTTACTGACCGCTAGTCCTCATAGGGAAATTCATAAAATTATAAATTATATTAAAATTAAAAATTTTTTTGAAAAAGTGTATGGCTATCCTAATAAAAAGGACAATATTATAAAAAATTTTTTATTAAAAAATAAAATTAATTCAAATAAGTGTATATATTTTGGAAACTCATCTTCTGATTTCTATGCAGCATTTAAAAATAAGGTTCAATACATAAATATAGGTCCAATCAAAATAAAAGGAAAAAAGATTAAAAAAATAAAAGATTTTAGAAAAAAATTTCTTGTTAATTAGAATTAAATTATATCTTTATTTACAAATTTTTTTGAAATTAAATATTTCATATTCTTTTTAAAATTAAAATTATTTGAAAAAAAGAGTCCCCAGAAATAAAATGTACTATTTGAAATAATCATTTTATGAAATTTTGACATTAAATATAATTGTTCCTCATTTGTAAAAATATTATTTAAAATTTTTTTCTTATGTATTAATTGTTTATAAAATAATTCATTTAGTAAATTTTTTGTAGACATTAGGTAAATACAGTCAATATTTCTTATATATCTTAGTTTATTTAGATAAAACTTGTAATTTTCAACACCTCCAAAAGAATTTTGAAAATATTTATTTTCTTCATAAAATCTCATTCCAATAAATATATCTTTTTTAGATATTTTCCTTCCCAATGAAATTACTTTATGGTTTATTTTCATGTTATTATAAAATTTTTTTAATATGTATTTAGATTTAGAATATTTTATACTTTGAAAGAAACCCACTACATAAATTTTTTTTATATTAGAATAATCGTAATTATAAAATTTATTTTCATATCTTTTATTTTCAGAATCGTTGATGAAAACAATATTGAAAAATTTGATAATTTTTATTTTAAAAATTTTGTAAATAAATCTATTAAGATAAAGAAAAAATTGATCTATTAAAGAGCATTGATTAAAATTTAACTTATTCAATTCAAATTTTCTTCCAAAATCTCTGTCTAATAAAAAGGCTGATTTATCTATTGCCAAGTTAGCTTTGATAATATGCGCAAGATTGTAAGCAAAAGAAATTTGAAATAGTTGATTTCCTAATCCACCTTGAAGTTGTACAATTACTTTCTTCAATTTTTTTTTCTAATTTTCCAATTTTGATAAATTTCTTTAAATATATGATCTAAGTTTTTAGTTATTTAAAGAAATTTATCAAAATTGGAAAATTA
>Ga0315339_1003915_pt1 | contig 10090 bp, 10 predicted proteins | sample ASW17metaG_FD_204514 | JGI IMG/M metagenome (GOLD analysis project Ga0315339, IMG submission 204514) | Ammonia-oxidizing marine archaeal communities from Pacific Ocean, United States - ASW #17 | ecosystem: Environmental > Aquatic > Marine > Oceanic | place: USA: California | collected 2016-12-05
CCATTCCGTTTCATACACGCCCGGTTTCGGATCGGCCCATAGCTGCAGAATGGTATCCAGGGAGGCCCGTGTGTAGGCGCCGTTGTCCACGGTCGCCTGTTCGCCCCAATAGCCGAAGACCTGCATGTCGCCAGGAAAACTGCCCGTCCCGATGCCCCAGTTAAAACGCCCCTCGGCCATGTGGTCCAATTGCGCGATGCGGCAGGCCAGCACGAAGGGATTGTGGTTCGGCATGCAACTGACCCCGGTGCCCAGCCGGATCGTCTTGGTCATGCCGATGGCCTGGGCGATGAACAATTCGGGGGATGGAATATTTTCCCACTCGGAGGTGAAATGCTCGCCAATCCAGGCTTCGCTATAGCCCATCTCGTCCAGGGCGACGATCTGGCCTAGGTCCGCCTTCAGGGTCTGGGTGAAGTTGGCCCCGGGCGGGTGCAGGGGCATGGTGAACAGGCCGGCTTGCATGCTTTGGTCTCCTGATTTGCAGCGAAAACGGGCTACTTCTTCAATTGCCGCTCCCGCGCTTCCGCCGTTGCCTCGCCGGTGAAAAAGACGAAATCCTCGTCCCACCGATACGGCAGATCGACCAGAACCCCTGGTTCCGTCGCGGTCACCGCAAGATCCAGCGCGGCGCGCAGAATTTCCTTCTGCAGGGCGCGATCACCGGCCCGGCCAAAGGTATTGCCCATGGGATGATTGACGAACAGGCTTCGGGGCGGGCGGACCAGGGCGATGATATCCCGCCCGGTGGATACCGTAACGGTGGGGATGCCCATGTCCTCGACTACGCGCGCGACCAGACCCACGGTCTGGTGATCGAGCGGTCAAGCAGGTATGGCAACCAGCAGATCGACGCCATCGGCCTTCAACTGCTCGACAAAGGCGGGACCGGATTCGTTCATCACCTTGCTGCGGTTATAGGTTCGGCCCATGAAGCCGCTCCAATGACGCGCCGCGACGGCACCGATTTCGCCGCCGGCCGCCAGTACCGTCAGACGGTCCACGGGAAAAATGCAATTCAGATCTCTGTCCGCGTCCGCATGGTCATAATAGCTGTCATGGATCTGATACTGATCCGAGGGGGCGCCGGGATCGATGGCATCCACCCGGTGGTCGTTGCGCGCGTCCGGATTGAACGGGACGGCGGCGCAATGGGAAATGCCGCCCGAGACCAGAATAGCCACGGTGCGCGCCGACAGGGGTTTCTCCAACGCCGTCCAGTGCGCGGTATCGTTCTCGCTCCACTGATAGGGCGAAAACCCCATGGCGCCAATTTTGTTGTTCAAGGCTTCGACATAACGGATCGGTTCCATCCCCGGGCCTTTCTATTTTTGTCAAACAAAACAGACTGCATCCTACAACAGAGCCTTTTGGCCATCAAATCTTGGCAAGACATTGACGGCGCCTCTGGTTTCCCTACACTTCGGCCTGGAGCGCACCGCCGCTATTCTGAACCAAAAACAAAGGTCTGCACATGTCAGCGTTTTACGAACTGCGTCAATACAAGGTCCTGCCCGGCAAGCTGGATGAATGGGTCAAGATCATGGAGGACGAGATCATTCCCTTCCAGGTCGCCAACGGCATGGTCATCTGCGGCAGTTTTCGGGGCGAAGAAGACGAGAGTGTCTATATCTGGCTGCGCCGCTTTGAAAGCGAGGCGCAACGGGAAGAGCTTTACAAGAAAGTTTATGAATCGGATTACTGGAAAAATGAAATGGCGCCCAGGGTTTCCGATTACCTGGACCGCTCCGCCGCCGTGATCACGCGGATTGTCCCGACGCCGAAATCCACGGTCCGTTAACGTCGGCCTCGCCGGGACCAATATGTCCCGGCGAGGCGATCCTTGGTTTTACTGCGTCGCCAAACGGTTCACCGCCGAGACGATGGCCTGCAGCGAGGCGCTGTTGGTGTTGGGGTGGACACCGACGCCATGGGCCATCTGGCCGTCCTCGCCCTCCAGCTTGACAAAGCAGACGGCTTCCACGTCCGAGCCCGCGCCCATGGCCCGTTGCGTGTAGTCCTGGAACGTCGCCTCGACCCCGCACGAGGCCTTGAGGGCGCCAAAAAAGGCATCGATGGGGCCATCGCCCCGGCCGACGATATCGCGTACCTCGTCATAGGCGCGGATGGTCGCGGTGCACATGATGACCTCCGCCGATTCCGCCGTCGAATTCATGCGGTAGTCGACCAACTCGAACGGTTCCTTGATGTCGAGATAGGTTTCCTTGAAGGTCTGCCAGATCTGCGCCGGCGTGATCTCCTTGCCGGTCTTGTCCGAGAGATTCTGGATCACCTTGGAGAATTCCACCTGCATGTCGCGGGGCATGTCGATGCCGTATTCCGCCTCCATGATATAGGCCACGCCGCCCTTGCCCGACTGGCTGTTGACCCGGATGATGGCCTCGTAGCTGCGGCCCACGTCCATGGGATCGATAGGCAAATAGGGTACTTCCCAATGGGGATCGTTCGAGGTTTTGTTGGCCGCCATGCCCTTTTTAATGGCGTCCTGATGGGAACCGGAAAAAGCGGTGTAGACCAATTCGCCCGCATAGGGATGGCGTTCGTGCACAGGCAACTGGGTGCAATGTTCCGAAACATCGATGGAATCCTGAATGGCGGTGAAGTCCAGTTCAGGGTCGACGCCCTGGCTGAAAATATTCAAGGCCATGGTGATGACATCCACGTTCCCCGTTCGCTCGCCATTGCCAAACAAGGTGCCTTCAACCCGTTGGGCACCGGCCATCAGGCATAGTTCCGTGGCCGCCACCGCCGTTCCCCGGTCGTTATGGGGGTGCAGGGACAAAATCACGGTGTCCCGGTCCTTAAAATGGGTATGCATCCATTCGATCTGGTCGGCGCAATAGTTCGGCGAGGCCATTTCCACTGTCGCCGGCAGATTAAAGATGACCGGGTTGGCGGCGGTCGGCTGCCAGATATCCATGATCGAATGGCAGACATCCAGGGCATAGTCCAATTCCGTACCGGTAAAGCTTTCCGGCGAATACTCCAAACGCACGTTGGTGCCGCCAGCCTCTAGTTGCGAAATTCTGTCCTTGATCCAACCAGCGCCGTCCGTGGCAATCTTTTTCACGCCATCCCGGTCCTGGGCGAAGACCACCCGGCGCTGCAATTCGGATGTGGAATTATACAGATGAATGATGGCGTTTTTGGAGCCTTGCAACGCCTCGAAGGTTTTTTCGATCAGTTCCGGCCGCGATTGGGTCAGGACCTGCACCGAGACATCATCGGGGATCAGGTCGTTTTCGATAATGTGGCGCGCGAAATCCATGTCCGTGTCCGAAGCGGCGGGAAATCCGATCTCAATTTCCTTGAAGCCCAGTTTGATCAGGTGATTAAAGAAATGCAGCTTTTTTTGCCGCCCCATGGGTTCAATCAGGGCCTGATTGCCGTCCCGCAGATCGACCGAGCACCAGAGCGGCGCCTTGTCGATGACGCCCGCGGGCCACTGCCGGTTGGGCAAATCAATAGGGGGAAAAGCCTGGTATTTGTGAAAAGCCATCTTGTTCATGAGAAAAACTCCTGTTCTGCTCCATCCGATCGCCGGCTTCGGAACCCCATGGCGCGCTCGGATTGTCGAGATACAATACGGCGCGGCCGCACGGGCCGGCGGTCCGATATTTCGTGATAAATTGCTGTTGAGTTAGTCGTTGTCTGTAACATCTGACGCGTGGTCCCTTAGCGTGCGCGCAATAGGTGCGGCATCCCGGTGCCCCTCAAGGCCCGGGTCGCTAAGTCGAAGGGCAAGGCCCTGTGTGTCGTATGACCGCGTCATGATGTCGGGAAACTATCTTTCGTTTAAGATGGCGTCAAGCATGTTAACCCTATTACAAGCATGTTAACCCTATTAAAGGTAGGTTAAGGGTTCGTTAAGGTCAAACAAGGGCTGATTTCGCGTCATATGCATGGATTTTGGAATTTTGATCAAGACCATTCGCGGCTCTGGACACACGCATTTTCGGGTGTGACAGTTCGCAATGTCCAGGCCTGACGTTTTTCACCAAGGCCGGGCTGGAGGGGAAGTCATGAACACCGCGACTGAATACGACTATATCATCGTCGGGGCCGGTTCCGCCGGATCGGCGCTGGCCTATCGGTTGAGCGAGAACCCGGCAAACAAGGTGCTGTTGCTGGAGGCGGGCAAGGCCTCGCACCCTTTTTCCCGCGTGCCGGTCAGTTTCGGTTTGCTGATCGACAACCCCGCCGCCAACTGGCGGTTTTTCTCCGAGCCCGAGGAAGGCACCGCCAACCGCGCCATCCCCGTGCCGCGGGGCAAGTTGCTGGGCGGATCATCGTCCATCAACGGCTTGGTCTATGTGCGCGGGCAGACCCTGGATTATGATACCTGGGCGCAACGGGGCTGCCGGGGGTGGAGTTGGGCTGACGTGGAACCGTTGTTCCGGCGCATGGAGAATTACGAAAAGGGTGGCGACGGCATCCGTGGGTCGGGAGGTCCGTTGAGCGTGACGGAAGTACCGGATCAAAACCCCCTGTACGATGCTCTGTTCGATGCGGCGGCGGCGGCCGGTTACAAGCGCAATGATGATTACAACGGCCCCGATCAGGAAGGCATCGTCAAGACCCAGGCAACGATTTTGGGTGGTCGGCGCATGAGCACGGCGCATTGCTATCTGCGCCCGGCCATGCGTCGAAAGAACTTGCGGGTGGTGACCCAGGCCATGACCTTGGGACTGATTTTGGAGGGCAGGCGCTGCGTCGGCGTGCGTTATTTCCATGCCAGCAGACGCTACGAGGCCCGGGTAAGGGCAGAGGTTATCCTTTCCGCCGGCGCCATTGGTTCGCCGCAAATTCTGGAATTATCCGGCATCGGCAAAGGGGAAATTCTGCGCCGGCACGGCATCGAGGTACAACACGAACTAGGCGCGGTTGGAGAAAATTTCCGCGACCACATCAACGCACGCATCCAATGGAAAGTAACTGCGCCGGGCATTTCCTTCAACCAGCGAGCCCAGGGGTTGGGTCTGGTGGGTCAGGTGTTCAAATATCTGACCACGGGGGGGGGCTTCCTTAGCCTGCCTTCGGCGCCGCTGTTGGCCTTTCTGAAAACCCGGCCGGAGCTGGCCAGCCCGGATGTACAGATGCATTTGGTGCCCTACGCGGTGAAAGACCCCAAGCGGCGCAAGCTGCATGCCTTCCCCGGCATGACCGTGGGCTGCTATCAATTGCGCCCGGAAAGCCTGGGCTCCATCCATATCCGCTCCGCCGATCCCACGGCGCAACCGGCCATCCGTTTCAACTTCCTCGGCGATCCGCTGGATCGGGAAACCATGGTCGAAGGCTTTAAGATGATGCGCCGCATCGTTCAGGCCGGGCCCATGGACGGCTACCGGGGCGAGGAATATTCCCCGGGCGTGGAGGTGAGCGGGGATGCCGCCATCGAACAATGGATCAGGGCGAATTCGGAAACCGCCTATCACCCCATCGGCACCTGCCGCATGGGGCCGGGCGCGGACGCGGTGGTGGACGAGGAGTTGAAAGTCCATGGCCTGGACGGCCTGCGCATCGCCGATGCCTCCATCTTCCCCACCATGCCGTCGGGCAACACCAATGCGCCCAGCATCATGGTCGGAGAAAAATGCGCCGATCTTATTATGGCCAGATAACCCGGCTCCTGGGCCAGTTTCGCAACCAACTCTTGCCTTCCACGCGGCCGCGAAATTCCTGCTGCCGCTGGCGGCCGGACGGCGTGGGGCGAATGATCATGTTCAACAGGTCATCCAGGCCATAAGGGGCCGCCAATTCCAGATCACCACCCGCATTCATACGGACAGCAACACAGGTTGGCGTCTCCAGCCAATAGCGCATGGCATCAATGGTGCCTTCATAGGGCTGATCGCCGTTGCGCGAATGCATGCGTGCCTGGTTCTTGGCCGACCAGGGCTGGTCCGGCATGATCCGCCGCAGCCGCCCGCCGATGCATAATTCTGAACTCTGGCCCAGATCGCCGAGCTGAAAATACAGCACGTCAATGTCATCCAACGGGCTCGCTTCGCCATAACCATGCAACTGGTCCCAGACCTTGCGGCGCAGAAACCCGGCGCCAATCCAACTATCCGGCAGGTTCAATTGGCGCACGGCGTCCAGGACAGAAATCATCCAGGCATCAGCCGCAACCGCCGCCAGAATATCGGCTTCACACCGCAGTTTCATTGCGCATTCAGACGTCTCTGAAAAGACCAAAGATACAGTGCCAGGAACAGGGCGAAATAGAATTCCTGGGTCTCGGAGGCGCGGATATCAAGAGGATAGGGAATGGGCCAGCCGAAGATCTTTTCCAGCCGCTGCGGCAGCCCAATGGCGATCGCCAGCAGTGCCGTCGGCAGCAACTGGTGGCTGGGCCACAGCCAATAATGTGGATCGCCCGGGTCGGTTGGACGTTCCCGCCGCAGCAGCCACAGAAACAGCGGATAGAGCAGCCCGCCAACCAACACGCCCAATTCCAGCAGCAGCCTGGGCTTTTGATCCAGCCAGGATGATGTGTTGTGCAGGTTGGTTTCGCCCTGATCGTTCAAACTGGCCAAGCCCTCCGGCGTCTGCCAGCCCAGCCAGTGCTGGCCCCAGGACGCCTCCTCGCCACCAAAATAGATACTGCCCGCGATAATCAGAACCAGCCAGCCAGCCAGCCACCGCGCGGGCAAACCTCCCAGCTGGCGCAGCGCCATGATGCCGGCCAGTATCCCCGGCAGCAGGACTACCACGGTGCCGGTTTCCACCGGTCCCAGTTCGCTCTGCCAAAGTTGCCGGTACAAGGGTTCGTTAATCATGCGAAAGCCAAGTTCGACGGCCAGCACCGCCAGGGGCAGCCAAAGCCATGCCCATGTTGGCAGATTTGTCGGCGGAACCGTCGACAGACCAGCATCCTTGATTCGAATTGGCATCCTTTTTCGACCCCTTAACCGCGGGCGCGACGGTCAGCCCTCCGCCAGTTGGGCCAAGGCTTCCCCATCCACCACCCGGACCAGATTATGTTCGGGCAGCGCGATGATCGCGTCCGACCTGAGCTGGGTAAAAGTGCGGCTGACGGTCTCGATGGTCAATCCCAGATAATTGGCGATGTCGGCGCGGCTCATGGGCAGGGCAAGGGGATCGGTCGGTTGTTCGGTCGCCTCGGCGCGGTTTAACAGGCCCACAAGGAAGCTGGCGAGCTTTTCCGGCGCCTTCATGCGGCCCAATAACAGCATATGTTCCCGGGCCCGGGTCAGGATGGTATTTGTCATGGCCAGCAACTGGCCACCCATTTCCAGATATTCCGCACCGATTCGCCGCAAATCGGACATGGCAAAACGGCACACGCTGGCATCCGTCAACGCCTCGGCATAGTCTACATAGGTTTCTTCCGCCGACAGCCCGACAAATTCGCCCGGCAGGACAAAGCCGGTAATCTGCCACCGCCCGTCGGGCAACAATTTCGAAATGCGCAGGGCGCCGGTCAGAACGGTAAAAAACGATACCGCCCTGTCACCCTCCATGAACAAGGTTTCTTCGCTTTGCAGTTCGACGACGGATTGCAGGGTCTCCAGTTTCGCCAGGGCGGCACAAAAGGCCCACGTATGAACAACGCAATCAAAACAATATCCATTGGCGCCGGATGCCCGTGTCCGATCACAATTCATGCCGGTGCACACGCCCTTACCCATGCCTCTCTGTAATCGCGAAACAGTCATTTACCCATACCCACGTTTCCTGACGGCCATCTCCATACCAAACAAGATCAGATTACAATTTTCGGCACATGTCGAATACCCGAAAAACAGTTCTAGTATCGCATGCCCGCCAAGACGCTTTCCAAAATTGCGTACCGGCGCCATAACATCGCCGCCGCGTCGATCATTTCGATTTGGCGGAATACTTTGGAAAGGGCGGAGAGAATTGGAAAGGGGCGAAATGCGTTAATCTTTTCCCTTGATGGCTGTAGGAATCCTTACATCGCGCCTTTTGCTCAGGCGGTTTGCCTAGACCGCCCTACCGGCTCTGGCGCATTTGTTCGCGGATACGGCGGTGCAGGAATATCTGGCGGTCGGTCTGATTGGCCCCAAGGGCGCGAGGGCCTTTGCCGAAACCTTTATTCGGGCCAGCGATGATGAATGGCGCGAGGGCGGCTGCGGCGTCATGGCCATGGTCCCGCGCGGCGGCGGTGACGGCGCAGGGAATGCCACTTTGGTGGGTTATTGCGGCCTGCGTCATCTGCCCGACCGGATCAGCGCGATGGAAGTGGTCTATGCCCTGCGCCAAGACCGCTGGGGCCAAGGCCTCGCCACGGAGGCGGCGCGGTCGGTTTTGGATTGGGCCTTTGAAACCCTGCCGGTGCGTGAAATCAAGGCCTTTACCCGGCCCCCCCATGCCGCCTCGCGACGGGTCATGGAGAAGGCGAGGATGGAATTTCAGGGCGAGACGGATCGCTATTATGGCGAAATGCTGGCCGTCTACTCGGTCACCCAGCCAGTCTGATATTCCATTCTGACCTCTTGCCCGGATACGGCCCAGCGATTATGACTGGCCGGTGAAACCAATACGGTGCCAAGGCCCAAAACCACGGGGAATATTTCATGTCATCCATGTATCGCTATCAACTGCCCGTCAAGGAAACGCAATGGAAAGTCGATAGTCAGAACGACGTTACCTTTGTCTGGGAATATGAAGACGGCAGCGACGATCTGTTGAAGCTGTATGACAAAGGCAAACAACAACAGTGGGATGCCAAGGAGCGGATCGACTGGAGCTTGGATCTGGACCCGGAAAACCCCATGGAATTGCCCGATGAGTTGATCCGTATTTACGGCTCGCCCATGTGGGACAAAATGACCGCCAAGGAACGCAGCAACCTGCGCCGCCATTCCCAGGCCTGGCAAATCTCGCAATTTTTGCATGGCGAACAGGGCGCCCTGATGGTCGCCGCCCGGATCGTCGAGACGGTGCCCGACATCAATGCTAAATTCTATGCCGCGACCCAAGTGATGGACGAGGCCCGGCACGTGGAGGCCTATTCCCGTCTATTGCATGACAAGTTCGAGATCGCCTACCCGATCACCCCGCCCCTGGCCTCGCTGCTGGAAGACGTGCTGCACGACAGGCGCTGGGATGTGAATTATCTGGGCATGCAGGTGCTGATCGAGGGTTTGGCCCTGGCCGCCTTCCATGGCCTGCGCGATATGTCGAAGAACCCTTTGTCGGCCTCGGTCAACGCCTATGTGATGCAGGACGAGGCCCGCCATGTGGCCTTTGGGCGGCTGGCCTTGCGGGAATATTACCCGCAATTGAGCGCCCCCGAGATCGCCGAGCGGGAAGATATACTGATCGAGGGCTGCTGGCACATGCGCGACCGCTTCACCTCTTCCGAGATGTGGGAGGCCGTTGGCCTGCCGGTGGAGGAATGCATGGCATGGATCGAGGCCTCGGAAAGCATGCGCATGTTCCGCACCCGCCTGTTCAGCCGCATCGTGCCCATCGTCCGCGATATCGGCCTGTGGTCGCCCAAGGTACAGGCGGCGTTTGACAAAATGGGCCTGCTAGATTTCTGCGACCCCAATCTGGATGTGGACAAGCTGTTGGCGGCGGACGAAAAAGTGGCCGCGGAGTTCGATGCCAAGGCCCATGTTACGCAAACCATTCAGGCGGCGGAATAATGCCAAGGTAGTGTGATGGCCGAGACCCGATTGGCCGGCCCGTGCCGCCATGTTAGAGTGACATAGTGAATCTCTCCTGAGTCTTGCACGAGAGAATGGACGTGACGGCAGCCGATCAAGTGGACCCTCAACCCGACGGCCCGGCGCCGCAACAAAGCCATCGGCTGATGTTGCGCCTGCTGCGGGAGTATGTGCGGCCGCATGCCGGCCGGCTGATCTGGGCCGCGCTGTTCATGGCCGTCGTGGCCGCCACCACGGGCCTGAATGCCTGGCTGCTGGAGCCCGCCATCGACAAAGTGTTCGTCGAGAGGGTGCCCGCCATGTTGGTAGTGGTGCCCTTGGTGTTGGTTGCCGTGGCCTTTTTGCGCGGCGGGGCAACATATCTGCAAAGCATTCTGATGCATGGGGTGGGCCAGCGGATCATTGCC
>Ga0315339_1003916_pt1 | contig 10085 bp, 13 predicted proteins | sample ASW17metaG_FD_204514 | JGI IMG/M metagenome (GOLD analysis project Ga0315339, IMG submission 204514) | Ammonia-oxidizing marine archaeal communities from Pacific Ocean, United States - ASW #17 | ecosystem: Environmental > Aquatic > Marine > Oceanic | place: USA: California | collected 2016-12-05
TAGAGACGATGGTAAGATTCTGAAGTCAGACCTATATAAAGAACCTACCTTGAAAGATTTATTATAGGAGAATAAAATAATGAAACTGAGTATAGAGTTAGTTAATGCTATTTTAAATTACCTTTCAAAGAAACCTTTCAATGAAGTAAATGTATTGATGGGACAGATAATGTTAGAAGTCAAGAAAGAACAGGAAGAAGATCAACAAGCATTTTCTTTTTCACCTGAAGAAATATCTTCCAGCAATGAAAAAAAGGATACCAAGAAGAATGCTTCCAACTGATTACCAATCGTTCATTCATCAATCCAGATATAGTCGTTGGCTGGAAGAGGAGGGAAGAAGAGAGACATGGGAAGAAACTGTCACTCGCCTTCTCAACTTCTATAAAGTCTTCATTAAAGACAAACATGATTACTCCTTGCCAAAGGAACTATATACAGACTTGTATGTAGCAATGGTCACACTGAAGATCATGCCTTCCATGAGGGCCATGATGACTGCTGGACCTGCACTGGAACGTAATCATATTGCTGCCTACAACTGCTCCTACCTGCCTGTGGACAGCCCCAGAGCCTTTGATGAGTGCCTCTACATCCTGATGCATGGAACCGGTGTGGGCTTCTCTGTGGAGAGACAGTACATCAATCAGCTTCCTCCAATACCTGATGTTGTTGAAGAGAGTGAGACAACAATCATAGTACAGGACAGCAAGGAGGGATGGTTCAGGGGCTTCAAGGAGCTTATCAACCTGCTCTATGCTGGTATGCTACCCAGATGGGATATGTCCAAGCTACGCCCTGCTGGAGCTAAACTGAAGACCTTTGGTGGTAGAGCCAGTGGTCCTGACCCTCTGGATGATCTCTTTCAGTTCACCTGTAGTATGTTCAAGAAGGCTGCTGGCCGTAGGCTGTCCAGTATCGAGTGTCATGATCTCATGTGCAAGGTGGCTGATGTAGTAGTGGTGGGAGGAGTTAGAAGGTCTGCCCTGATCAGCCTGTCCAATCTATCTGATGACCGTATGAGACATGCCAAGTCTGGATCATGGTGGGAGACAGAACCTCATCGTGCTCTGGCAAATAACAGTGTCTGTTACACTGATGGATCAGCAGACATGGGATCATTCATGAGAGAGTGGACAGCCCTCTATGAGAGCAAGTCTGGTGAACGTGGTATCTTCAATCGTCAGGCTGCACAGCAACAGGCAGCTAAGTATGGCCGTAGAGATTCCTCCATTGACTATGGAACCAACCCCTGTTCTGAAATTATTCTCAGGCCAAAGCAGTTCTGCAATCTATCCGAGGTTGTGATAAGAGCAGATGATACACCAGAAACTTTACAGAAGAAGGTGGAGCTTGCCACCATACTGGGAACCATACAGTCCTGCTTCACTGACTTCAAAGGTCTTAGCAGACAATGGATGAGGAACACAGAAGAAGAGAGACTTCTGGGTGTATCTCTGACAGGTATACTTGATAGCAAGATGATGTCAAATGTGAGCAAAGAAAATATTACTTCTCTGTTGAGTAACCTTCGATTGACTGCTGTATCCACCAACAGAAAATGGGCCAAGTATCTGGGCATTGAGCCTTCTGCTGCCATTACCTGTGTTAAGCCTTCCGGTACAGTCAGTCAGCTTGTGGATGCTGCCAGTGGCATTCACCCTCGACACTCTGCTTATTATATTCGTACTGTCAGGGCCGACAAGAAAGACCCCTTGACAAAATTCATGACAAAGAAAGGGTTTCCAGTTGAAGATGAACTCTTGAAGCCACAGTCCATGTCTGTATTTAGCTTTCCAGTGAAAGCCCCTGTGGGGGCCTTGACAAGAAATAGTTTATCTGCTATTGATCATCTCAAGGTATGGCAGGTATATTCAAATCATTGGTGTGAACATAAGCCTTCCATTACTGTCTCTATACAAGAGAATGAATGGATGGAAGTTGGTTCATATGTCTATGAAAACTTTGATGAAATGTCAGGGATAAGTTTTCTCCCCATGAGTGAGCATACCTACAAGCAAGCTCCCTATCAGGATACCACCAGAGAAGACTATGAAGACTTGTTAAAGAAGATGCCAAAGGATGTGGACTGGCAAGCCCTGTCCGAATATGAAGAAGAAGATAATACTATGGGCAGTCAGACTTTAAATTGTACAGGAGATGTATGTGAAATAGTAGATATTGTACGATGATCGAACTACAAGATTTTCTGGAGATACAAAGAGAAGTTGTAATCTTGAGGAAAAATGTTAGAGACCTTCAAAGGCAATTACAGAAAGCCTTTTTAAGAATTAAAGAGTTAGGAGAAAAACATGAGCCAACAAGAAGAGAAGATTAGAATACATCTGGAAGGCATGGAGATGGAGCGAGCCTATCTTCTGGAGAATCTGGGTGACTACCACAGGATACAAAGAAAGAATGTACAGGAGTATCTCAGTGGTAGAATAGAAACACTGATGAATGATATTGAAGATGTTTCTTTTGCAGAATCAGTAATTGAAAAGGATATACCAATTGCCAAAAAGAAAACAGGATAGCAATATTGCCACCCTGTTTAAGTTTGGTGTATTTCTAAATGATAAAGGTCACTTGGAAATTCAAAGAGAGTATCTTCATCCCAGTGATTGGCTAACAGTCGTCAACGAAAACTTTCCCTCCTATGAGGACAAGGAGTTGATACACAGGTTCCTGACTTATTCGCAAGACTTGATGGATCAGGTTGAGAAAGACCTCAGTACCTACAGTCCTATGCTTAAACCAACCCACCATCATACATAGGTTTAAATTTAGAAACTACTTGATCGGGATTAAATATAGCAATTTCTTGTATCGTATTAGTTTTATCATTTACTAAAACAATAGAATCATATCCTTGGTTTTTTGCTCTAGATTTAAATTGTGTTGTATAGTCTCCTCCAAACTTCTCCTCATTAAGTTCTGCCATCTCATAAGCTTTTTCTGGAGAAACACCTAGCTCTTCAAAAACTCTTGCTGGTGTGTACTCGTGAAATCTTCCTTTGATACGGACTATTAAAGGATTTTCAATATTAACTTTTACAGGATGAATATTTCCTCCTTCTCCTTCTGCATATCCTCCTGCATATTCTGTATTGGGAGTTGCATAAACTGCTTGCCCAAGAACACCCTCTTTACTTACTTTAAATTTTTCACCTTCTAATTTTGTAGCTGTAGTTCCATGATACAAATCTAAGTTTCTAACATACTCTGCATTTATTTCTATTGGTTCTTCTACCTCACCTATGCCTCGTTGAGCACTAAGTTGCATTCCCATTTCTTCTGGTGTATATATAGCACTACCTTCTCCAGCAGGACTTGAAGAAATAAGACCAACTCCCGGTACTCTTTTAGTAGCTATATCAACAGCTTTTTTACCTACTTTTCTACCTGCTTTACCTGCATACTCTACTATATCACCTACTAAAGATTCTTCTTCTGTAGGTACTGGTAGATTACTCTCAGGCTCACCTATATTTGTAATTCTAGAAACAGGAATTTTTTTCTGAGTCACACCATAAACCTTATCTCCACCCCCTATTTTAGAATACCATGCATCTTCTGGTGAATATTCTATTTCTAAAAGAATACTACCTTTCTCTGAATATCCTTTTTCTGGAGAGGCAGAAGCATGAGTTCTTTCATAAAAATTACTTGGAGAAAGTTCACCTGTTTCTATTATTTCCTTCCATTCCTGTGGAGAAGCATACCGATAAAGCTTTTTAGGAGACGTACCTTCAGCAGTAACTAAAGAAGGAAACTTTCTGCCATCTATTTCTATAGGTTGTCCTTCCTGAAATTTTATTTCAGGCTCACCACCCTCTGCCATATGCTGTACCATGCCACCATCATACATGGTCTGTGGTTCAGCCAACATTTCTTTCAGTGTGATCACTCTACGATCCTTGATACAGACATACGTCCAAACTTATCTTTTTCCACATATACTTTTCTCTTCTCACAAGAATATCTAGTATCGGAAAGGGTGGAATCTCTCCATCCATTTCTCTTCAGTGTTCTCTTCATGGAAAGACAACCTGACATTCCCATCTCTCTCCACTTACCTTGAACATCATAGTGTCCCATAAATTCTATGGGAGAACCTCTGAGATACAATATTAAAATGAACATAATTTTTATCATGGGTTGACATTCTTTACTGCTTTTAATTCAGATATAACATCTCGTAATTGTTCTATTTTATTTTCAAGAGTAGCTATTCTTTTCTCAAAAAATTCCAGAGTAAGAGCTTGTTGCTGATCAAAGGGTGCTTTACCTTCTTCCAGCATTTCAGATAATTTAGTTAATTGATTTGACAAATGCTCTATAAGCATGAACTGTTCTGAGTCTGCCGGTAGAGAACCTAATTCTCCTCTGGGCCATTTGATACGAAACTCTGTATTCTTTTCCAGATCAGACTTGGTTAAAATCTGTTGAGTTTCTACCCTGTTTAGTCTCTCCTGTACTCCAAACCAAGCCCATACACCCAACGCTACCGCCGTAACAATAGTAATAAGATTGCGAACCGGCATCGCAAATCTTGTATTATCATCAAATTCAGAAACATTCTTTGTCATTCAAAGAACAAAATTTAATGTACAAAAGTATTATCTTGAAGGTGTACATATTCTTTTGATATCCCATGCTGGCACAATCCTTTTATATCCAATATTATGGAAGGTATATTACTCTTCCAGTAATCCATGAACTTATCAAAGTAGGGGTAGTCAGGTGGAACATCAAAACCCTCATAGTTAAACTCCTGAATTAAATGTGGGTAATCAGGAGTCTTGTATATTATGGTCACCAGAACTTTGCTCTGTGATAAATCAGTGGTCATTCCCATTTGTTTTCCCAGCATCCTTTATCTGTTCTTTAAGTTCTTCAACTTGATCGTGTCTGGTCTTCTTTCTCTCTGCTCTCTCCAGACCATAGGCCGCTCTGACAGTTTCATCATGCTCAATAAAATTTATTTCCAGTACCCTCACTCTATCAATGAGACGTATCACCATGATACGAAGTTCTTCCAGTTTCTTTCCCAGTTGATCTCTGGTATCTCTTGTTTCCTCATCCAATTCTTCTTTAAGAATATCAATGGCTTTGACAATATCTTTATGCTCATCATTGAGTTCTTGCTTGAAGCTTCCCGTGATCCATCTAATGAGCCACCATAGAGCATACCCTGCCGCTGCTGCCGTGAGAACAGGTATACCAACAGTTTCAAATAACTTTACAAACTGTGTTATGGACATCATTTATCTGGCAGCACTGGACCCAAAATAGAAACTGACAATGGCTGCCAGCGTATGTAGATACATGGGTGCAAGAGCTATGCCTCTGACAGCTTGCCATTCTATTATATCTGGTGATTGCCAGATGAAGGGGATGGAGAACCCACCCTCCTTGACATGAGAAACCATGACTGGTATATCAAAGAAAGGAGCAGCAAAAGGAACTACCACAATACAACCCACACATATCAAGGCTATGATCCTGCGAGTCCATGAGAAGTGTCTGTCCTTCTTGCCATGCTCTCTTACATCCTGTAGTACCTTGTGACGTGCGTTGAGAGCACTCAGCATGAGCTTGTGCTGCTCTGCCTTAGCTTTTACGATCTGACCTATGAGGGTGGTCACAAAGCCCATTATGGAGCCACCTAGGAGGGTTGTTACAAGTTCCATTTTAGCTCCTTACTATCCCAGAAGTGCTGCTGCATTACGGGTAGGTGTACTAGCTGATGATACTCTACTAGATGCAGCAGGAGAAGTATTAAAGCCTCCTATGGCTCCTGCCCCCAACTTTGCATTCTGATTAAAGGTTCTTCGTGAAAAAGCTTCTGAAATAGAATCCACAACATTCTTTGCTGCTTTAGGATCAATAAAAGATTCTCCACTTCCAAAAGCGGATGGTTTCAACTGTGGAACACCGGGAGCAGAAGGAAGTCCCACTGAAACAGTAGGTTCACCCTGATAAGAAACACTTGCCAAATTCACATTTGCAGAAGGAGAAGGAGTTAATCCTCTATGTACACGAGCATAATTATCTTGTTCAAGATTTTTAAACATATTGAAAGAATGTGTACTTAGTCCGGTTCCACTTGTCAGCCCTGCATATTTGGTAATTCTGGAACGGTATCCTGATGTTTTTACTGTTGGTTCATATGCCATTATGTGCTCCTTACAAAGTTAGATATTACCCATATAACAACCGATCCTATTACACCCAGAACGGCTGCTGCTCCATAGACCATATGTCTATCCTTCTCCAGTTTCTTAATTCTTGTGTCATGTTTTTCAATGGTATCCCATTGCTTCTCTGTTACAACCATCAAAGAATCAAGCTTACCTTCCAGCCTACCAAGAATAAGATACATATCGTTGTCGGAGATATCAGTCATTATTTATTAATCGCCTTCATATATTTCTTTTGAAATTCAATTTCTTCTAAGTAAACTTCTTTCATTTCTTCTTGAACATCATTCCATATATCCATATACTGAGGGCTTCCTGTATCATATTGCCGAAGTCTTTCTTGCTTCTCTCGTATACTTGCCTTTAGTTCTATCACATGCTTCTTTTGTTCAGCCGTAAAAGTTCTTAATTTAATATTTCTTTCAAAGGGCCATAATTTAATACCTATTGTTTGAGCAATAGCCATTAAAACAGGAAGGTCTGCTGAATAGTCAGAAACTCCTTCTCTGTATTCCATAGCTTTCATAATTTTTTTCATACTCCATGAATCAAACATATCAAATCTACTATCTGATCCCAACGCTTTCTGATACATGGATACACCAATGAGAGGATTATTAGGAACAAGTCTTTGTGCCATGAATAGAGTATTCTCCCAATCAACACCCACAGTTCTTTGACCCATCTCACCAGTGAAGGGGTCTATTCCAAAAAGAAGAGGTAATGTTATTTCACCTATCATACCAAAAGAAGGTTGAAATGGAGCAGGTAATCCGGGCAGTAAACGACCTTTCTCCGTTGTTTGACCCAGCACATCTCCACCCGGTATCCACCTTGTTGTATCAAGATATAGTGATCTGTCTGGCATAGTTTTTCCAGTGAAAGGATCACTGTCCAATCCTAATGTAAAGGCTTGATTCCAACTGTCAGGTAATTTAAGAAAGGAGGGTGGCATGAAGTTCAGTCCAAAAATATCAGACTTTTCTCTCTCTACCATTATAGCTCTTTCAGACTCTTCATCTTCCTTTGATCGTTCCTGACCAGCATAATTAATTGCATATCCAATAGCTGCCCACTTGGCAAACTTATGAGGCTTTGTAGTTGCAGTCTTGGCAAGGATAGGTATGATACCATATGTATATGCAATGAAAGGAACAGCCGTATCTCTGGCTCTCTGTATCCAAGGGGCTTGAATATTATAATCAATAAAGCCTTTCTTTGCTGCCATAGCAGCTTCTTTCTTTATGGTTAGAAGAGCCGTATCATATGCTTCAGTACCTTTCTTCAGTTTATTTAACTCAGGCATTCTCTTTTCCATACGATCCAGATACATCGCAATACGAAACATCTGATCTTCCATCTGATAAATGTTCGTTACTTTGGTATCAACTCTTGATATACCAGTCTTCACTGCTTTTAAAGGCTTCTTTATAGTTTGCCAGAGAGTTCCTGAGATTGTAGAGGAAGCATCAATAAGGCCATCAATATCATTAATATTAATGTTAAGCTTCTTTTCATACAGTCGTTTAATATCTCCCATGCCAAGCCCTAAGTCTGTCTTGGCAAGAGAAGAATCGAATACACCAAAATTTACCAGATCATCATATACATTTCCAAAGACAGGGTGCTTCATTAATTTTTCTTGTCCACCCTTTGTCCAAACATTAAGCCCTGTGATCAAGTGCTTCATTTGAATATCATGGAGGTCCATAAGAACAAAGTTGGAAATGAGATTGTTTGCATGAACTGTGGGATTCCAAGAAGTCTTTGTTCTTTTCCACATAGAATTATATTTTCTATAATTTCTAAAGGCTCTGCTATTAAAGATATTACCAAATAGTTCTTCTTTATCCATGTACTTTCTTGCAACTATAAGATCCTCTGCAACATCTTTTTTAACCCACTCTCCTGCCAAAGAACCATACTTATTTATTTCTCTGCCTGTTCCTTTAAGAAACTTATCAGGAGGCATTCGTTGATAAGTATCTTGTTCTGCTTTTGTTAGTTTTCTATATGCTTCTTCAGTTGTATATAATTTTTCATTCTCTTTTATTTTTGCATAAAATTTGTATGTTGCAAGATCATTCACCATGAGCTTACCAGTAGACATTATGGCAAAACCTGCATCTTCAATCTCCCCCATTGCTTTTCTTTGTGCAGGAGTATAATTTTTTCTGAAAAGAATATTATTGGAATCAGGGTCTACTCTGAATTTTTCCCAGCCTTTCTCGATAAGCTCTTTTATCTCATCTTCATCAAACATCTTGCCAGTAGAAGGGTTTATCTTGGTATTAAGTGATTTAATCTGTCCTCTGGCTTTTAGTTCTGATCCTATCAGACCCAGATTATTTTTAATTTCCTGTAGTGCAAAATTCTGTTCTTGTTGAGTCATTAATCTTTTTGTGAGAGGTTTAAGATATGTTCTGTGAATATAAGCATTTAAATTTTTAGCATAGTCTTCTGGATTTAAAAGACCAGCATCAACCATCTGTTGTCCAGTATCCGTGATTAGCTTTTTGGCTTCCTCTCCTAATTCATGAGCTTCTTTAGATACCTTGCCTACTATATCTCCAGACCCTATCTGACCATCAAGAAACTGATAAAGAATTTTACTTTCATCTTCTGTTAATTTTTGTGCTCTGCGAGTAATATCCAAGAATTGATTTTCTATACTATGAAAAGCAAATCCCGCATCTTCCTTCAGCGTTCTATATTCTGGTCTTATATTGTAATTTTCTAAAACTCTCCTACCAAAGTAATCAGCAACCTTTGATCCACCCTTTGTCTTGATACCTTTCTTGGCACCAAATGCAAAAGCTGCACCACTTAAAAGAGAGATCATAGTTTGTACCAGAGGACCAGTATCAACATCCCTTTCTTTTTCTATATGATCAACAATTTCTTGCGTTCCTGCAAACCCTACTGTACCCGCCATTGCAGGAATAGGATTATCAAATACAGGTTTATAAAGAAACTTCTGATTGAACTCATCATATTTTTCTTTACTTGTTTGGAAAGGACTGATGAAAAATTTCTTAACAGAAGAATTAAGAGTTTCAGGTTTGCTTCCTGTAAACTGACTTTTAGTAGAGACAGGATCATCAAGAAGTTCTTTGGCAGATTTACTATTTGCAAACTCAGAGATGGTTTCTCCTTGCTTTCCTCTGATAGCAGAGATAGCTTTTCTAGCCCCTATGCCAATCAGAGGAGAAAGTGCTGCACCACCAACTGCACCACCAGCAGCCTGTATTAATCTATCGTTAGAGTTTCCATCAACATACCCTAAGTATCCTGATATTCCTCCCCACTTAGCACCATGCCATGCAAGCTTTCCAAATGTTCTTGCTTTGGCAACAGGTATTAGCCATCCAGCAGGGTCCAAGATCATACCTGCCATCCATGCAGCTTTAACTTGTCCACCCCATTCAGGATGCTCCATGAGTTTATTTAATTTTCTTTGTTCGTATTTTTGAGAAAGTTTATCAGCACCTACAATTTGTTTTGCACCACGATAGGTATCCAATATTCCCATTTCACCAGCAAAAGAAATAGCTTCAGCTTTAGAATATCCTGATATCTCGTCGTCTAATGTTTGAACTCCCAATGAGGATAAAGATAAAGCTCCTTGATCTTCTTGTTCTTCAGGAAGTTTATTACTTAGAATTTCTTTCAGGAGAATATTCTGCATCTGATCATTAATTTCAGCCATAAGATTTAATCATCTTCTGCTAAACTATAGAGATACTTATAAATTAAATCTCTTAATTCTTGTTGATTATTATCCGGCACATATCTTATTGCTATCCTTCTAATAAACTCTTCTGGTTGCTGTCCTGCATTACTAATCAAATTATTTAAAACAACTGGATTTATTATATT
>Ga0315339_1003921_pt1 | contig 10082 bp, 12 predicted proteins | sample ASW17metaG_FD_204514 | JGI IMG/M metagenome (GOLD analysis project Ga0315339, IMG submission 204514) | Ammonia-oxidizing marine archaeal communities from Pacific Ocean, United States - ASW #17 | ecosystem: Environmental > Aquatic > Marine > Oceanic | place: USA: California | collected 2016-12-05
GAGATCACCCTGGCTCAGATTAAAGAAGAGGGCGGCGACGCCACAGTCTTCGTAGGTGACGTCACCAACATCGATTCCTGCCAGGAGATGAGCGAAGCTGCCGTAAAGACCTACGGGAAGCTGAACGTCCTGATCAATAACGTGGGCATCAGCGGCCCCGGCCTGGTCACTGATGTTGAGGAAGAATTCTGGGACACGGTGATCGACGTCAACCTCAAGAGCGTGATGCTGACCAGCAAATTCGCCATCCCGGAGATGATCAAGGACGGCGGCGGTTCCATCGTCAACCTGTCCTCGATCGTCGGTCTGCGGGCCGGCGGGGGTAGTCCTAGCCACGCCTATGCCGCCTCCAAGGGCGGGATACTTGGCCTCAGCAACTCCATGGCCGTCCACTATGGCCGCGACAATATCCGGGTCAACTGCATCGCCCCTGGCCACGTCTATAGCCCCATGGTCGCCAGACACAGCTCTGAAGAAATGCTGAACCTGCGCCGCCGTGCTGGCCCCTTGGGGGTGGACGGCACACCCTGGGACGTTGCCTATGCCATCTTGTTCTTGGCCTCCGACGAAGCTCGTTGGATCTCCGGAGTCACTCTACCCGTTGACGCCGGACTCCTGGCGGCCACGCCCCTGGCCATGTTCCCCTATCTGAAGGACCCGGAGTAAATTCCCATGACGACCCTCGGCGTCAGACTAGAAGGCAAAGTCGCTATCGTCACAGGCGCGTCTGGTATCAGGAGCGGTGACCTGTGGGGTATCGGTGAAGCGATAGCGATCTTGTTCGCCCGCGAAGGGGCCAGCGTATTATTGGTTGGTCGAAACCGTGACAAAGCAGAAGCCTCATTGGGTCGGATACGAGAGTAAGGAGGCGAGGCCTCGTTCGTTTTCGCTGACGTTTCTGACAATGATGCCTGTCAGCGTATAGTAGCTGCCGCCGTGAAGGCATACGGAAAGTTAGATATCGTTGTGAATAGCGCGGCCAATGCGCCTAATCATCCTACCTCAGTTGTTGATGTGGACGAGGCCCTCTGGGACAGCATCACGGAAGTCGATCTCAAAAGCGTGATGTTGACCAGCAAGTACGCCGTTCCGGAGATGATCAACACCGAGGGAGGGTCAATCATCAATATCTCTTCGTCCAGGCAGGCTTTCGGGCCAGCCATCCGTACGCCGTCTCGAAAGCTGGGATGATGGCCCTCAGCAAGTCGATGGCCGTCCATTACTGTCGGGACAACATCCGTTCCAATTGCCTTGTCGTCGGCCAGGTGCACACCTCGCATGTCGCTGTGGTTATCCCGGATGCGGCACGGCAGATGCGCCGCCGTGCCGGCCCTTTGGGTACGGAAGGGGATGCCTGGGACGTAGCTTGGGCAGCGGTATTCCTGGCCTCTGATGAGGCCCGGTGGATATCCTGAGTCGACCTCCTGGTAGATGCAGGTCTGCTGGTTACCACTCCTCTCGCGATGTACCTCCATCTAAAAGACCCAGAGTAATCCAGGCAAACAAGAGCCCCCACCCTAACCCTCCTCCGTCGCAACAGGGGAGGGTTAGGGTGGGGGCTAAGTTTCTCCGGAAACCAGCATCGCCGTCCCAGCCTACTGCGACCGGAAGATCTCATTTGCCAGATCAATGGCCGAACGAACGGACGGCAGGCCGCAGTAGAACATGGCGTGCATGAACACTTCCACGATCTCTTCTTGGCTTATCCCCACGTTCAACGCCCCGCGTATGTGGCTGGTCAACTGCGCCTCTTTCCCCAGCGCCGTCAGCGCGGCCATGGTGCAGATCGAGCGCTCGGGCAGCGTCAGTCCCGGCCGGTTCCAGATCGAACCCCAGTAGTACTCAGCCGTTAGCCGGTTGAAATCCTTTTCGGCTTCGGTCAACGGACCCTGCCCACCACTCGACGGCGGCCCCATGTACTCCAACCGTCGGGCAACGCCGCGATTGTATAGGTCGTCCGGCGTCTCCGACGTGTCGAATACTAGCTGAGGCGTGTAGTCGATACCCCGCTCCTCAAAGACATCCCTGGCGATGGCCAAGGCGTCCAACGTCGCCGGTATGCCGCTGTAATACATGGAATGCATTACCACTTCTATGATCTGGATGGGAGTAAGGCCCAGGTTCAGTCCGTTACCCATGTGCCGGCGAGTCTGGACGTCCCGTTTCAGAACTGTCAGGCAGGTCAGAGTGACCATCTCGCGACGATGTTCGGTCAGGCCGGGCCGGTGCCAGATGGTGCCGAACAAAAATTCTCCAGCGATCCTTTCCAGGTCCGGGGCCATCGGCCAGGCCAGAGTGACGGAACCGGCGGTCATAGTGCCGCCACCGAACTTGGTGCGTGTCTCGATTCCCTTCTGGAACCGTTCGTCCAACGTTGTCATCTTCAACTCCAATCAATAATCAATAAGCAGTAACGACCCACATTGTAATCACCCAGACGGGCTAATGACACAGAGGGGCCACGCCGTCCCGCCCTGTGGTACGCTGATAGCCAATTCTCCTAGTAATAAATACGCACCCTGAACACGAACGAGAGGTAAGTCATGGAACTCAGAAATGCAGTAATCGTTGACGGTGTCCGTTCCCCTTTCGGCCGGGCAGTCCGCGGTAAACTGGTCGCCACTCGACTGGACGAGCTTGGCGCCAACGTTATCAGGCATCTACTGGGCCGAAACCCCAAGGTTGAAGACCGGATGATTGAAGACGTGGGACTGGGCAACGTTCTGGGCAACGCAGAGTTCGTCGACCTGGGCCGCGTCGCCAAGATGGCCGGACTGCCTCCTGAAGTATCTACGTTCAACTCCAACCGGCAGTGCGGTTCCAGCATGGAAACCCTGCACCGAATCGCCCAGGCGATCATGGTCGGGGTCATCGACTGCGGTATCGCACTGGGCGCCGAGCGCATGGCGCGTACCATCCCCGGCGACGAAGGCCCCTTCACTAGGGTCACCGAGCCCACGCCAATCGAGTTCAACAAGGCGCAGCGTGACTTGCCGCCAGACCACTACGACAATTTCTCCGTGCCGTTCCCGGACTTTATCCTGGACTCGCCGGCGAAAGTTTCCATGTTGCAGACGGCCCAGAACGTCGCCGAAGTTTATGGACTAACGCGCGCCGACCTGGACGAATACGCAGTCCCCAGCCACCAGAAGGCCGTCGATGCCTACGCAGCAGGTAACTTTCGGGACGAGATTGTGCCCCTGGAAGTAGAGCAGCCGATTTTCGATGACAAGGGTACCTGGCTTCCTGATGAGCGTGGCGCGATGATTACCTTTGATCAGGACGAGTGCATCCGGCCTGGGACCAACTTCGAAGCCCTGATGAACTTGAATGCCATCCCCGGGGTGGAGAGTTACGGCGGCAATGAGATCATCATCACCCCCGGCAACTCGTCCCCCACCAATGACGGCGTCAGCGCCATCTTGGTCATGAGCGAAGAGAAAGCCCTGGCCCTGGGTCTGGAGCCGTTAGCCCGCATAGTCGGGTTCGGAGTCGCCGGAGTGAAGCCTCAGTTGATGGGTCTTGGCCCGGTGCCGTCCACCAACAAGGCTTTGAAATACGCCGGGCTGACCATGGACCAGATCGACCGTGTCGAGTTCAACGAAGCCTTCGCCGCCCAGATCATCCCCAGCGTCAAGGAACTGGGAATCCCCATGGAGAAGTTGAACGTCAATGGCGGGGCCTTGGCCATCGGCCATCCTCTCGGCGCAACCGGCGCCCGGCTGGTGCTGTCGCTAGCCCACGAGCTACGGCGCTCCAACTCCAAGTACGGTGTCGCCACCCAATGCATCGGCGCTGGGATGGGCATCACCACGGTGATAGAAAACCTCTAAGTTTTCTCTCCACCAGTGCACCAACAAAGGCCCCAGGAATTAATTCCCGGGGCCTTTGTCATTGGCGTAATCCCCTCTCCCGCGCATGGGAGAGGGTTAGGGTGAGGGCGACGGTTTTCAACCAGTCAACTAGTACACACCGAACATGGTCTCCTGGATTCCAGCCTTCGCTGGAATGACTGTGTGGGCTCAAGTGAATCAAGCTATACTCCGACAGTCTCGCGAGAACCTACATCAAGAGGGAAAAATATGCCTCCTACTCAACCCGTTGGCGTCCTGGACGGAGTAAGAATCTTGGAATTGGCTCGTTGGCAAGCCGCCCCCAGGGGCGGCATGATTCTCCGGGACATGGGCGCGGAGGTCATCAAACTGGAATGGAGCAAGTCCAGCGACCTACGGAACGCGGGTCCATTTGTGGGTGATATGAGCGTCCAGTTCGCGGCCTACAACCGGGGTAAGAAGAGCGTGACCCTCAATACCCGCCACCAAGAGGGTAAGGACCTGTTCTTTCGGTTGTTGGAGGTCTCCGACGTGGTGCTGGAGAATTTTCGGCCCGGCACAATGGACCAGATGGGCTTCAGTTACGAGAAGATGTGCGAGGTAAACCCTGACATCATCCTGGCTTCAGTATCTGGTTTTGGCCAGTACGGACCGTATCGGGACCGCCAGTGCTTCGACCCGATCATCCAGGCCATGAGCGGCATCGGCCACCAGACAGGACGCGGCTTCGACCAGCCGGTGATGGCTGAGGGGCCGATAATGGACCGGACGGCCGCGTTGCACGCCACTATCGGCATATTGGGTGCCTTACGCCACCGGGACCGTACCGGAGAGGGCCAGTGGCTGGAAGTGGCCATGCTGGACGGCGGCATTACCCTGGAAGAGGTCGCCCTGGCGATGTGCCACGAGACGGGCACCAACGACTTTACCCGCGCCGGTTCGTTCATCAAGTGTAAAGACGGTTATGTGTCCACCGGAGCGGCCCGAGGCGGGATGTGGGAGCGCATGCTGAAGGTTATGGGCTATGACGATCTGTCCGAAGACCCGGAGTTCGCCGCGCCCATGTTCGCCACAGACAAAGCAGAGATTCGTATGGAACTGCTCCATCTCTGGTGCGAAGAACGTCCGGTCAAAGAAGTTGAAGAATCGTTGGTGGCCGCCGACATCCCGGTGGGCCCGGCCCTGAGCATCCCTGAAGTCCTGGCGGACAAGCACCTTTGGGAACGGGAGGTGATGATGGAAGAAGAGTTGCCCGAGGGCAAGAAGATATTGGTCCCCGGCCCCACCATCATCAAATTCTCCAAGACCCCCACCACGGCCGGCCCGATACCGCAGTACGGCGAGCATAATCAAGAGATCTATGGCGGCGTGTTGGGGATGGACGAACAGGAGATGTCCCGGCTGGTGGCAGAGGGCGTGATTACCTGACCGTCTGCCAAACCGGCGCCGGGAGGGTGATCAGCCGGTCCTGACCACCAGCACCGGGTCACCTGAGTGCCGCACGACCCGGTCCGCCACCCTGCCCAGGGTCCAGCGCCGGTCCCGAACGGCCATGAGTGATCATTACCACTAGGTTATCGGGCGTCTCCAGCGCTGCGTCCACAATCACGTTGGCCGCTGGGCCGCGTTCTATCCGAGACTCGACCGTGGCGCTCCCTGTTTACGGAGCCTGTCCTCGATTCCCTTGAGGTAATCTATGGCCTGGTTTCTAGCATCACGGGCCATATTCTCAAAGCTTTGGAAGTACCCACCGGAAACGCCGTCCAGCCGCCCGAAACCGGTGATTGAACCGAATTCCTCGGCAGTGGCGGTCGCGTGCAGGAGTGTCACCTTGAGGTCCAGGGCATTGGCCAGCGCCGCCACATGAGGGATCACCTCTTCCGCCATAGGAGAACCGTCCATGGGGACGATCATCGTCTTCAGGTTGGTGTCGGATTCCGGCTCCCATTCGCTATTTCCGCGGACGATGAGCATGGGGTTCTTGGTCTGGCGTAGGACATTGTCAGTGATGCTGTCCAACGGCCACCGGACGACCCCGGACCGGCCGTGGGTGGACATGGCCACCAGAGATCCTGGCGTTTTCGCGGCTTCTTCAATGATGATGGAAGAGACGTTGCCCTCTAACGCCTGGCAAGTGATCTCCGCCCCTGCCGTCTTCCGCTTGATGCTGTTCAGGTAGTCCATGGCCTCGTCGTGCATTCCTACAGTGATGGAACTTCGGTAGAGACCGTGGACTGGGTCGGCCATATCCTCAGGAACTGTATGGACCACCTGTCACAGATGTATGAGAATGCCCATACCCAGACTGATTCGAGTGACGAAGGGCAGAACCTGTTCTGCCAGACCAGACCCATCTGGCGGCACAAGAATACGATCATATATAAATGTCTCCCCTCCTATGAGCACATGGATACCGGCAAGAAATCCCGCCGGAAAAAACCATTTTTGAAAACCGGTCAAAAATGTTGCGGCAATTGGACTGTATGTTTCTGCTACGCCGAGCGCATGAGCCGTCCGTCCTGCTTTTTCCAGGAAATCGGCTATTCCGGCAACCCTTGATAGCCAATCTATCCGCCGAACTGGGTCTTCTGAAGCTGGCTTAGTAGTGGTAGACTCGCGGCCTGCTATCCAGACACTGCCCCAAGTTCGGAGGAAATAATGGCGAGACTACCTATCGTATCGGCAGACATGGTCCCGGAGGAATTCCGGGCAGCATTTGAAGAAGTTACCGCTCCAGCTGGCGGCTCGATTACTGGCGGCCCTGGCTCATTTACCATCAACAGCCCCGAGATGGCCAAGCGGCGTAACCACCTGACCAGCTACCTGCGCTACGAGACCGGATTCCCCAAGCGCATCCAGGAACTGGCCATCATCAACACTGCGAGGGCCATGGACTGCCAGTACGTATGGAACGCCCATGTTGGGCCCGCAAGAAAAGAAGGAGTAGCCGACGCTCTGGTGGATGCAATCCGGGACCGCAAGCCGCTACCGGCCATGGCGTCTGATGAAGAAGCAATCATCAACTACGGCAATGAATTCTTCAAAGGTCACAGAGTAAGCCAGCCGACCTTCGACAAGGCACTCAAAGAATTTGGTGCGCAACATCTGGTGGAACTGACCACGCTGATGGGCCACTACGCCCAGACATCGTTCTACCTGAACGCCTTTGAGGCCGAACTGCCGGACAATGTAACGGAGCCGCTGCTGCCTGTTTAGGGGGATTCTTCTAGGCTATTACTTTGCTTGTGGTGAGCCTGTCGAACCCACCGTTCGCCCAATAATTTGCACCTATGAAAAAAAGATGAGCCCTCACCCTAACCCTCTCCCGTGCGCGGGAGAGGGGATTTTTCCGCTATCACTAAACTTCGCTATGTCATTCCGAGGCCTCAGCCGAGGAATCTCGTTGCTGGCGACACAACACAATGGGGCGGTAAAGAGCCTCTTCGCTCAACCCAGCGGCCCTTTAGCCAGCTGTCCCCACGGCGCGGCCTTCGTCGGAGGACAACCGGATGTTGTCGATCAGACGGTGCAGGTCCACTGCTGTGTCGAAATCAGGGAAACTGTATTCCTGGCCGCTGATGGCTTGGCCGAACTGGTAGTACAGTTGGCCGACGTTCCTTGGCGGACCGTCGGGCATGCCCTCGAGGACGTTGGTGAGCTGGTCAGGCACCGCGATATCTTGCAATTCGTCCGTGCCCTGTGCTCCCTTGAGGTAGACCGCGCCCAGTTGAGGAGAGTCTTCAGAGGTTGCCACCAGAGTCCCTTTCCGGCCGTAGACCTCCATGGTGTAACCACTGCCGGCCCAGGGGTTGCTGGCTATGTGCGCCGAGACAACCGCTCCGTTGGCCAACCGCCCGCTGATTATGATGTTGTCGGGAGAGGTCACGTCTAGCATTTGTTTGGTGTCGGTCTCGTACCATTGGTCGACCTGGGTGGAAACGATCGACGAGACTTCCGTGAACTCCCCGGCCACGAAGCGCAGGGCGTCGATGGAGTGTCCGGCGGCAATGGTCAGGGTATGGGCGCCTAACTCATTGTCCCGCTGCCAGGTGCGTCCGGAGGGCCTTTCCAGCACGCCACCCCGAATCAAACGCATGGAACAGGACGTGATCTCGCCCACATAGCCCTCTGCCACCAGTTCTTTCATGTGGATGATGGCCGGAGCAGTCCGTGACTGAAGGCCGACCACAGCCCGGACACCCTTGGCTTTGGCGAGTTCAGCAAGTTCAGTGGCTTCTTCGATGGTCTTGCCCAGCGGCCATTCGGTGAACACGTGCTTCCCGGCGTTCAGTGCGTCCTTGGTGATCTGGTAGTGGGCAGGCACGCGCAGCACCACGGCCACAGCATCGATCTCCGGATGGGCTAGCATCTTGTGGTAGTCGTCGAAGGCCAGCCTGGCGCCGTACTGTTTCTTGGCTTCCTCGGCGGTCTCCATGCGGGTGGTGCAGACGCCGGTCAGTTCGAACTCAGGGCTGGCGGCGATGGCAGGAAGGTGCGAGCGGCAGGCCCAACCAACTGTCGGGCTGGCTCCGATTATTCCAAGGCGTATCCGGTCGGCCATGTCTTATCTCCTAGTGACCTAGTTTGTTTATCAGGATATTTCTATCAGAGCTTGAAGTCGCGAATGTGTTGTGGCACTTCGAGGCCGGCAAGGTTCTTCGGATCGGGTACGGCTTCGTGCAACACCTGGCTGATGGGCAGAACCCCTGCCCAGATCGGCAGCGCGTAGTCCTCGTCGTCATCCACCGGTGGGCCGATACGCACCTTGGCGGAACCTTCGCCTATGGGCATGGAGAACACGGTGGTCGCCTTGGCTTCCTGGTCGGTCATCTGCCGCAGGTTCTCCAAGCGGCCGGGGATCAGGTGTTCGACGAAGCTGTCCAACAGGGCATTCTTCTCGGAGTCTTCGACCTTGGTCGCCTCGCCGAAGAGCATCACAGAACGATAGTTGATCGAGTGATGAAAAGACGAACGCGCCATAACGAAACCATCGAAATGAGTGATGGCCATGCACACTTCCTTGCCGACTATCTGCCTGAGGAATCGGCTGGCGGACGACCCATGCCAGAAGATAGTGTCGCCCTCGCGCCACTGCAAAGTGGGCGTCACGTAGGGGCGACCATTTATGATATAGGAAACGTGGCAGAGCGGCGTAGCGTCGATGATCTTGTTGACCACGTCACGGTCATAGTCAGCCCGGCCAGGGTTCCGGGTTAACGTGGTCTTGGGTGTCTTGTTTAGATTGCCTCCGGGCATCAGCGGACTCCTTGGTCTTGGTGTGGGTTTTAAGCGTTCTCGGCCTGTGCCTTGATGGCGTCAAAATAGAGCTTGGGCAATTCACGGTAGTCGCTCATCAGCGAACCGAACCCTTCCAGCGTGTCGTCCATGCCGTTGTCCCGCATGGCGAACCAATATGTGGCGGTGTTGATGGCGATGACCGGCATGCCCAGCCACTTCTCGGCCTCGGCGGCCATCCGGGCCATGCCAAGATTGGTGCCGACCTGAACCAGGACTTCAGCGTCGGACTCGGCCAATTCCCGCAGTCCGTCCATCATCTGTTTCTCGGTGGTCTGGGCGATGGCGGCCGGGCCAGGGCAGCAGAGGCCTTTAAGGGCCACGACCTCAAAGCCGCAGTCGTTGAAGAACAGCGTGACATTCTCGTCGGCGATCGGCCAGTACGGCGTGAGCACACCGATCTTCTTGATGTCGCCGTAGCAGCGGATGGCGGCCTGGCACGCGTCGGAACCCATGGCTACTTTGAGTCCAGTCAATCCTGTCATGTGGGCTTTTAATTCGTTGGCCCGTTTCAGCCCGCCCCAGAAAGTCTCTGATGACATACCCATCACCAGGTAATCGGGGTTGCAGGTCATCACCCGCAGGATGGCGTTGTCCCACTCCAGGCGAATCGCGTCCATCAGCTTGTTGAAGTCGTCGTCGCTGGCAAGTGGTTCGTCGGAGACCCAGATACGAGACATGTGATTGGTCACGCCCCTGGGACGCATCTCGTCGAACTCAGGTTGTACGGAGGTGTTGGTCGAGGGCGCTATGACTCCCCAGTTGGCGCGCCATCCTAATTTGTCTGGCATATTGAAACTCCTACAGCGTGTTGGACCATGTATCGAACTGAACTAGTTTCCCTAAGCAACCTAGATTCTAGCAAGAAACGGCGACTTGCGGCCAGGCTAGGTGCGTGCGAGGCGAAAATGACGTAAAGTCTTGGCTACTAAAGGCTGATGGCCTGGCTAACCG
>Ga0315339_1003923_pt1 | contig 10077 bp, 9 predicted proteins | sample ASW17metaG_FD_204514 | JGI IMG/M metagenome (GOLD analysis project Ga0315339, IMG submission 204514) | Ammonia-oxidizing marine archaeal communities from Pacific Ocean, United States - ASW #17 | ecosystem: Environmental > Aquatic > Marine > Oceanic | place: USA: California | collected 2016-12-05
TAGACAGAGATTTAAAATTGCTTGTATTGAGGAAATAGCACTTAACAATAAATGGATAGGGAAAAAAGAAATAATTAATTCAATAAAATTTTATGGTAATTGTATTTATTCAAAATATCTACAGAAGTTAATTTAAATGTTTAGAGTATCCAAAACAAATATTAAGAACTTACTAATTATAGATGGTAAGCAATATGCAGATAATAGAGGTTATCTAAGAGAACTAGTATCAGAAAAAGAAATAGGTAGTAAATTTAAATTTACTATTGTTTCTAAGTCTAAAAAAAATGTTTTAAGAGGTTTACATTTTCAAAATGATAAACCACAAGGCAAATATATATCAGTTCTTAAGGGTAAAATTTTAGATGTTGCTGTAGATTTAAGGAAAAAATCTAAAACTTTTGGAAAAACTTTTTCTATAATATTAAGTGAAAAAAACTGTAAAGGTATTTTTATACCACCTGGTTTTGCACATGGATTCCAAACATTAGATAAAGAAAATATTGCTTGTTATAGTTGTACAGAATATAGATCTATTGGTAATGAGTATGCATTAAAATATAATGATCCTCAACTAAAAATTAAATGGTTTAAAAATAAACTAATAATGACAAAAAAAGATAGGAATGCAAAAACTTTAAATGAATTAATTCAAAACAAAACTATTAAACCTTAATTATTATTTAAAAAAATTGACCACTTTACATTCAAATAAAAAAATTATTGTTACTGGAGGAAATGGTAGGTTTGCACAAGTTTTAAAAAAAGAAAATAAAAAATTAAAGATTTTCTTCCCCTCAAAAAAAATATTTAATATTTTAGATGTAAATTCAATGAAGAAATATATCAGAAAAATTAAACCCAAATATATAATTCATTGTGCAGGTTTATCTAGACCAATGGATTTGCATGTTAAAGATATTAGTAAAAGTATAAATCTAAATATAATTGGAACTTGTAATATTGTTAAAGTTTGTAATGAATTTAATATTAAACTCATATATTTTTCTACAGGCTATGTTTATCCTGGAGTAAAAGGTGGCTACAAAGAATTAGATGCTGTTCTGCCTTTGAATAATTATGCATGGTCAAAACTTGGTGGTGAATGTGCTGTAGCTATGTACAAAAATTCTTTAATACTAAGAATAATAATGTGCGAGAAACCTTTTATACATAAAAAAGCTTTCCACGATATAGAAACTAATTTCATGTTTCACGATGATGTTGTTAAAATCATTCCAAAAATTTTAAACAAAAAAGGAATTATTAATGTAGGAGGCAAAAAACAATCTGTTTACCAATTTGCTAAAACTTTTAATAAAAATATAAAAAAATCCTCTGGTAGAAAAATTTTTCCACCCAAGCCTTCTATGAATGTTTCTAAATTAAATAAAATTATGAAGTGGTAGCGGGAAGTGGAATCGAACCACTGACCTCAGGCTTATGAGTCCTGCGCTCTAACCGACTGAGCTACCCCGCCACATTAACTTACTCTTCTTTCTCTTAACAAACACACGCGTTTATTAATACGTTTAGTTTATCTAAGCACCTTTTAAATTCAATATTTTTGTGTGTCAAGCTGAGTCAAGTGTGAGTCAAGAATACGTCTTGCGAGGTTCCTGCAGACAGGAGTCAAACTGACTCTATTCTTAACGTTTAGAAGAGTCGTCGTTGCTGTCCTAAATCTAGGAATTCTATTTTATTTTTCATTTATATGTTTTTATTGTTAATTATTATTTAAAAATTTCTTAAATTTTAAAAAAGCTAAAATTAAGGAGAGATAACGAGTAGTTTTGTCTAGTCGTAAAATAAAAATATTTAATAAAAACTTGATAAAATAATTAGGCATTTTTTTTTTTAATTTATTTAGAATATCATGGTGTTTGTTAATTTTATAATAGTAATATAGCTCATCATATGTAAAATAATAATTTTTTAAGAAAATTTTCTTAAAAAAATTTTTTGTTTTAGGTATACCATGCTCGTGTATAGCTCTAACTTTAGATAGCTGTATTGTTGATTTTTTCTTTAAAAAAGCCCTTCTGCAAATATCTTCATCTGGAAAATATAGAAATAAATTATCATCAAACATTCCAATTTCTTCAAATATTTTTTTTTTAAATAATATTGCAGAACCTAAGACCCAATCTACACAAACATCTCCATCAAAATAATTATTATTTTGTAAAATTTTTTTATCTGAAAAATTTGATGAATTTCGAGATAATTCATTATTTAAATCATAAAAAGTTGGTGATGTTATGAAGCAATTGGGATCTTTTTGGTTTTCTGACAATAGATCTATAATTGCATTTTCTTTTATTAAACAATCAGCATTTATGTTCATTACGTACTTTGTATCAACAAGTTTGATAGCAATATTAGCAGCTTTTGTAAAACCAATATTTTTTTCATGTAAAATGTATTTTTGTATTGAAAATTCTGAGGTAATTTTATTTCTTATTTTGCTATTATTATCATTATCAATAATTATGATTTTGAAATTTTTAATATTTTTTAGGCAACTTCTTATTAATTCTAATTTTTCTTGATACAAAATTATAATTATTGTTAGATCGTTAATCATTTTTTTTTAAACCTACAGGTATATATTTTAACTTTTAAATTTTAGAGGGTAAAGGTAAATCTAAAAATAGAAAGACCATTAGACTTGCAAGTGAGTCTGAAGTCAGTGGTTTGATTTCACTTCCCGCTACCATCTAAATTAAAAAACTGATTGCATGAAACTATTTTCAATGAAAAATAAAAAGATAACAAATTAACCAATGAAAAAAAAAAATTAAACCTAGAAAAACAGTCAATTGTTAATTCTTTTTTGCCGTCCTTGAGCAAGAAAACCTTAAGAAAAGAATATTTTTTCCAATAATACTTTCAACTGCATCTAAAATTTTAGAATTATGACAAATTCTATCGAGAACTGGTGAAATCATATGTGCATAGTTTCTCTTAATTCCATCTAATGCATCAGGCCATTTATTTTCTATGTACTCTATCTCATTTCTAATTTCATGTGTTTCATTCTTTGATAAAATATCTATTGGGTAAATATACCCCTTGTCATTATATTGTTTGAGTTGATCTGAAGATAGTTTGGACATATTACTCTACTATTAAAAAAATATATATGAACTGTTTAGTTTCATCAATTAATTATTGTCCTGTAAAATCTTTGTCTTTTCAAAGCATTAAGTCATGCGATATTAAAAAAAACTTAGGTATCTTAAATGATCGACTCTTTGCATTTTCAAGAAATGTTGATTTGGAAAAAGCAAAATTAATTGAAAAAAATCCGGATGAACGAAAATTAAATAATTTTTTAACCTTAAAGAATTCTCCTGTATTAAATAAATATAATTTTACTTATAATGAAGAAAAATTATCCCTAAATTACGAGGGCAAAGAGTTGATTTCAATAGTACCAGGTGATCCAGAACAGAGACTTTTACTTTCTAGTAAACTTACAGAAGTAGAAAGTTCATTAAAAACACCACTTTTTTTACTAAAAAATAATGAATTTCCCTTTTTTGATACTTCTAACTCAAATAACGTTTTCAACTCTATGTCTTTAATAAATCTTAATAGTGTTAAAGATTTTGAAAAAAAAATTAATAAAAAAATAGAATTTCAAAGATTCAGAGGTAATTTTTATATTGATGGTATTGAAGCATGGGAAGAACGCAATTGGATTGGGAAAATAATAAAAATTAACAATATTTCTTTTAAAGTTGAAAAAAATATTCCACGATGTGTTGCAATTAATCTTAAACCAAAAACAAATGACAATACTTTAAACCTTCTTAAGTTCCTAAAGATCACATACAATCATTTTGATATGGGAATTTATTTAACAACATTAGAGGATGGTAAAGTAGAAGTTGGAAGCAAACTTAAACAACCGTAAAAATTCCAGCAACACTAATAATCAAAACTACAAAGCCAAATAAAATTAAATTTTCTTTTTTTCTATTTTTTTCATCAATTTTTACTCTGTTAAGCAATGTATTAATGCTTACATTTTTTGGTTTTTGACTATGACTATATTCGCCTTGTAATGGGTTTTTCTTAATTTTATTTAAATTATAATTTTTTTTATTATTCAAATAATCATTTTGCATAAATCAATTTAACCACCAATTCTTAAGATACACAATACTAAACGCTGATAATTATGATTAATTATGTGTTTGCTTGTTTTTTTGCCTTAATTTCTAAAGTTATTTTAGTATTTTTACGAAAGTCGAACTGTTTTATTTTTCAATGGTTTAAGTTCTATGTTTGCAGAATATTTTTGTTTTTCCACTTCAATAAATAAATTTTTATTCTGTAATTCTTCATTAGATAAATTTGTATCAATATATCCAAAAGACAAATTCTTACTGTAATTAAATGAATAATTTCCAGAAGTAGTTCTGCCAATTATTTTATCCTCTAAATATATTGGTTCGTCATGAAGAAGTAATGGATTTCCAGGTTTACTATCTTTTAATACAAACATAACCAATCTTTTGGTTATGTTTGTATTTTTAATTTTTTCTAAAGCTTGTTTACCAATAAAATTGATGTTTTTTTTATAACTAATTGTAAAATTTAAGCCTGCTTGATATTGATTTTCCTCTGGTGAAATATCGTGACCCCAATGCAAAAAACCACTTTCCATTCTCATTGTGTCCATTGCATGCATTCCACAATTTGAAATATTGTATTTTTTACCTTTATCTAAAAGTAACTCAAAAATTTTTTTTGCATTATTTGTTTTAACGTATAACTCAAATCCTAATTCACCCACATATGATAATCTCTGAATCCAAACGTTTATTCCTTCAATATTTATATGTTTTGCGGTTGCAAATTTAAATTTTTCATTAGAAAAATCATCATTGCTTATGTTAGATATTAAATTTCTACTTTTTGGTCCAAATAATCCTAATACACAATAATCCTCAGTCACATCTTTTAATTCTATATCATCAGATAGATGTTTTTTTATATGAAATTTATCTCTTTCTCTAGTTGCAGCTGAACTTATTATTCTAAAGTAATCTTTATCTAAACAAACTACAGTTAAATCTATTTCTATTCCTCCATCACTATTAAGCATATGAGTATAAGTACATTTTCCAATTTCATTTTTTATATCAGCTGTACAAATTCCTTGTAGTTCTTCATGAGCAGTCTCTGCTTTAATTTCAAATTTTGAAAAAGGAGTTAGATCAAATAACCCTACATTATCCTTTGTATTTTTTGTTTCAAATTCTGCTGCAGGATACCAATTTTGAAATCTGTAACTATATTCATATTCTGGCTTAATTCCATTATGAGCAAACCACATAGGTCTTTCATATCCTCCTGAAACTCCAAAGCAGGCCCCTGATTTTTTAAGATTTTCGTGATATGGAACTGTTTTAATATTTCTAGAAGTTTTGTGTTGTTTAAATGGCCAATGCATTCCGTAAAGATCGCCTAATGTTTCTGTTATTCTATTTTTTATAAAATCTATTTGTGAATGAAATTTTTGGAATCTTTTAATATCATAATTAAAAATATCTTCATTTATATGACCTGTCATTAACCATTTTGCGGTGACCTTACCTACTCCACCAGCACTCCCGATTCCGATACTGTTAAGTCCACAACAGACAAAAAAGTTTTTTATTTCTGGCACTTCTCCTAATAAACTGTTTGTATCAGGTGTAAAAGACTCTGGACCTGAAAAAAATTTTCTTATGCCGGCAGTTTCTAATATTGGAAATCTTTTTACAGCTGCGTTTAAATATGGTTCAAAATGTTCAAAATTTTCTTGAAATTCACCAAATGAAAAATCCTCTGGAATTTTATTTGTTTTATTAAAAGCTGGAATGGACTTTCCTTCAAATATTCCAACTAATATTTTTCCTGCATCTTCTTTAATGTAGGTGCTATTATCAAAATCTCTTATCGTTGGAAGAGTTTTTGATAGATTTTCTATTGGTTCAGTGATGATGTAAAAATGTTCAGCTGGATATAGTGGTATACTAACACCTGCTTTTTCACCAATTTGTCTTGACCACATTCCAGAAGCTAAAACTATATACTCACATTCTATTTCTTGTCCATTTACTCGAACACCTGCTATTTTCCCATTTTTTGTAAGAATTTTTTCTACTGGAGATTTTTCAAAAATTTGAGCACCTTCTAATTTTGCAGCTTTAGCAAGCATATATGTGACCCCTACAGGATCTGCAGCTCCATCACCTGGCATAAATATTCCTCCAATAACATCTTTTGTGTTTATTATTGGAAAGTTTTTATTAATTTTTTCTTTATCCAAAATTTGAACATCTACATTGTAGAGTTGAGCAGTTGTAGCCTGTCTTTTTAACTCTTGCCATCTTCCTTGATTTTCTGCAATTGAAATTGCTCCATTCAATCGAAGTCCAGCTGAATGATCAACTTTTTTTTCCAGTTCTTTATATAAATCTAAAGTATATTTTCTAATTTTTGTAACTGCTGCTGTAGGTCCTAACTGGCTTACTAAGCCTGCTGCATGCCAAGTAGTACCAGATGTTAATTGGTCTCTTTCAAGTAAAATTGTATCTTTCCAACCAAACTTTGCTAAATGATAAGCAACTGAACAACCTATAACTCCTCCACCAATCACAACAACTTTTGTGCTGGAAGGTAGCTTTTTTTCCATGTTAATTAGCTTGTTATTGCCTTTTCAGGTTGAACGAATTCATGTCCAAAAACATCAGCAACAGCTTTATAAGTAACCATTCCCTTATGAACATTTAATCCAGCTAAAAAGTTTTTATCTTCACCTAAGACTTTTTCGTAACCTTTGTTTGCAAGTTTAACTAGATAAGGGAGTGTTGCATTATTTAATGCAATAGTTGAAGTTCTTGGAACTCCACCTGGCATATTAGCTACACAATAATGAACGATATCATCAACGATATAAGTTGGATCTCCATGGGTTGTTGGTTTGCTAGTTTCAACACAACCACCTTGATCAATTGCAACATCAACTATTACTGATCCACGCTTCATTAATTTCAACATATCTTTTGTAATAAGTTTTGGAGCTTCAGCTCCTGGAATTAAAACTCCTCCAACTAAAAGATCTGCTTCAGCTACTAATTTATTTAAATCTATTTTATCACTTTGTTCAGGAATAATTTTATCACCAAAAATTTCAACAAGTTGTTTTAATCTTGCTTCAGATTTATCAACAATATGAACTTTAGCTCTCATACCAGTTGCAATTATTGCTGCATTTTCTCCAACGACTCCTCCACCTAAAATAACAACTGTTCCACCTTCAACTCCTGGAGCTCCACCTAATAAAAGTCCTCTTCCTTTTTGATTTTTTTCTAAACAATGTGCTCCAGCTTGAACTGACATTCGTCCCGCTACAGCACTCATTGGTGCAAGTAGTGGTAGTCTACCATTATCATCTGTTACTGTTTCATAAGCTATACAAATGCCTTTTGATTTAATTAAACCTTCAGTTAATTCTTTTGCTGCTGCTAAATGAAGATAGGTATAAATAATTTGATTTTCTTTAATCATTTTAACTTCCCCTGATTGAGGTTCTTTTACTTTGACAATGATTTCTGCATCATTAAAAATATCTTCTGCTTTATCTATAATTTTTGCACCTACACTTTTATACTGTTCATTTTCAAAACCAGCTTCAAAACCACCATTATTTTCCACTAAAACTTCGTGACCTTCTGATATTAAAGTTTTTACACTTTCTGGTGTTAAACCAATTCTATTCTCTTGTGGTTTGATCTCTTTAGGTACGCCAATCTTCATAGCACTTTCCTCTCTCTCTCTTCAGTTTAAATAATTAAATTATTTTTAATTTTTTTGTTTTTTTTGATAATTGGTAATTCCTGTTCTTAACTTATCAATAATCTCATCAATATGTTTTTCTTCACAGATAAATTGAGGAGCAATAATTAAACAGTCACCTGTTGCTTTAAAATTAACACCAGCTTCATAACAAGCTTTAAAGCATTCAAAACCAGCTTTACCTGGTTTTGTGTTTAACTTCATGTCAATTCCGCCCATCATCCCATAACCTCTAATATTATCAATAGACGCAAGATCTTTAAGTGAAAATAATCCTTTTTGAAAATAAGGGGCTAAATTTTTTGCTCTATTAAAAATATCATCTTTTTCAAAAATATCTTGTACAGCTAAAGCTGCAGAAACTGCTACTGGAATCCCTGAATAAGTATAACCATGAAATAATTCAACAGCTCCTGTTGGTGAAGCGTCCATAACTGCATCATAAATTGAATCGTTACATGCAACAACACCCATAGGTACAACTCCATTAGTTGTAGCTTTTGCCATTGTCATAATATCTGGTGTAACCTCAAATTCATGAGCGCCAAATTTAGAGCCAGTTCTTCCCCACCCCGTTATTACTTCGTCAAAAATTAAAAGTATTCCATGCTTATCACAAATTTCTCTAAGTTTTTGTAAATAGCCTTTTGGTGGAACTAATGTTCCAGTTGATCCAGCAATAGGCTCAACTATACAAGCGGCAATATTTTCACCACCAAAGTTTGCACAAATAGTTTCTAGATCATTTGCTAAGTAATCTCCTGTTTCTGGTTGACCACTAATAAATTTATGTTCAGGTAAGTGTGTATGTCTTATATGCTGAACACCTGGCATTAGAATACTAGCAAATGTTTTAATATTATTAACCATTCCACCAACTGAAATACAGCCGATATTCATTCCATGATAACCACGTTCACGTCCCACAAATCTAAATCTTTCTGCATGACCTTTTGCTCTATGATAAGCAACAGCAATTTTAATTGCAGTTTCTACTGCTGTAGATCCACAAATTGTAAAAAACATTTTATTTAAATCGCCTGGTGTATGTTTTGAAATTCTTGTAGCTAATTCAAATGATCCACCAAAGCCTTGTTGAAAAGGTTGAGCATAATCCAATGTTTCTAACTGCTTTGTAACAGCTTCTGTAATTTCTCTTCTTCCATGTCCAAGTGGATTACAAAATAAACCTGAACTTGCATCAATTTGGGTTTTTCCATGGTGAGTTTTTAAATAAACTCCTTTTGCTTCTGTAATTAATCTTGGATTTGCTTTGAAATCTTTATTAGAAGTAAATGGCATCCAATGTTCGTTTAGTGAATTTGGTACTGAAGTTCGGTTTTCTGAGCTCATTTTTTTTCTCTCTCTATCTATATATAATAATTTTATGTTGAACTATTAGACTACATTAACTCATTTTCTACAATTATTTTCTAGACTAGTCGTGACTTTAAGCTCTACAACTAGAGAGAGAACTATTAATTTTTGTTTTACTTCTATCTAAAATTGGATTTTAATATGTCTAATTTAATTAATTAAACGAGAGGAAAATAATGAAAAAAATAATTAGTTTTATTCTTGGTACTATAGTTGCTCTTAACTTATCTGTATCAGTTGCAAATGCAGCTGCTAAGTCAGTTAGAGTTGCATTCTTTTTAGAATGGCCTACTCCAAACCAAGAAGACAAAGTTAAAAAAATATTTGATAAAGCTCTAGGTGTTCCAGTTGAATGGACTAACTTTTCAAATGGTGGAGCTATGACTGATGCTATGTTAGCAGGAGATATTGATATCTCTTATTCACAAGGTTTAGTGCCATTTATTAATGCAGTAAAATCTAAAGCACCGTTAAAACTTGTAGACGTTGCTATGGAATACGGAATGGGTGGAACAACTTGTGTTACATCTAAAGCTTCTGGTATTACAAAAGCTAACGCTTCTGAGTTAGAAGGCAAAAAAGTTGCAGTTCCTCTAGGAACTATGGCTGAGTATGTTTTTGATGAAAGTATGAAAGTTGTTGGTGCTGATAAGGGCAAAATGACGGTTATTCAAATGGATCCTGAAGAAGGAGCTGCAGCAATAGTTGCAGGTGATGTTGTTATGGCATGTCTATTTGGTGGTAACTCTATTAAAGCAGCTTTAACTGTTGGTACAAGATTATTAACAGTTCAAGAAGCTCGTGATGCAGGTATCAAAGGTATCGATATTACATCTGTTACTG
>Ga0315339_1003924_pt1 | contig 10076 bp, 13 predicted proteins | sample ASW17metaG_FD_204514 | JGI IMG/M metagenome (GOLD analysis project Ga0315339, IMG submission 204514) | Ammonia-oxidizing marine archaeal communities from Pacific Ocean, United States - ASW #17 | ecosystem: Environmental > Aquatic > Marine > Oceanic | place: USA: California | collected 2016-12-05
AGCCCGAGATACCAACGCCGAAAGTCCTGAGCAGTTATATCGCCCTAACCCTTTGAAAAGAATGGTGCTGCAGAGAGGACTCGAACCTCCGACCTGCTGATTACGAATCCGCTGCTCCACTTTTTCAAGGGATTAGTCGACTTACCGGTTGCGACTACTTTCGGGACTCTGAATTGGGATAAGCGTAAAATCAGCACTGTTTTTGGATAGCTAACAGGAGCGAGCCATGGCCCAAACACCCAACGTCATCCTGCACAACGGCAAGATCGCCACGGTCGATGAGGCTTTCTCGATGGTCGAAGCCCTGGCCATTGGCGGCGACCGTATCCAGGCCACTGGGAAGGACACGGATGTACTGGCTCTCGCTACGCAAGACACCCGGATCATTGATCTCGGTGGCCGTACAGTGGTCCCGGGCATGATCGATGGCCATCCGCACATGGACAGCTGGCGCGGCCGTGTGCCGAAGGTCGCGGGCTCGAAGAACATGCAGGACATCCAGGACCACGTTGCCAAAGCCGTGTCCGGCAAGAAACCCGGAGAGTGGGTTATGCTCTCCCTGCTGGCCGATCCAGAAACGCGGGCACCACAATGTTTCGAGGAGGGACGCTACCCGAACCGCCACGACCTCGATCCGGTCTCGCCAGACAATCCTGTGTGGATCCGCGGCACCTATACCACCCCCTCGATCGTCAACAGCCTGGCGCTCGAGATCGCGGGCATCACCAAGGATACGCCCCAACCCGAGCGTCTAGCCCCGATCTTCGACTGGCGGTCCGGAGATCATGTGCCCTCCCCCGGTGGCGAAATCGTCAAGGACCCGGACACCCGCGAGCCGACCGGCGTGCTCAAGGATAACGACACGTTGATCGCCAGAGCGGCCACCGCCCCCCTTTGGGGCTTGTTGCCGCGTCCGACGCTGGAGGACTGCATCCACAATCTCCAGGAGAAAGTGGCGCTGTTCAATCGTCTGGGCCTGACCGCTATCTACGAGGGGCATGGCCTCGAGGACCCAGTAGAGGAAGGCACCCTGGCGCTGCTCAAGGTCTGGTCAGAGAGCAACCTCACGGTACGGGTGCAGATGGTTCCCAACCTCAGCACGAGCGGCACACCCGAGGAGGTCTCGGCCCGCCAGGGCAGCTACGCCTACACGGCGCACGATGGCGTAGGCGACGACTGGCTGCGATTTGCCGGCGTCAACATCACCCTCGATGGCCCGGGCGGCGGCTTCGACGCAGTACAAACCAAACAAGATGCATGGCCAGGACCCAAGGATGAGATTCGCGACGGCATCATCCGGGTGCCGCTGGAGAAGTTCCGTGTCGTGGCGCGGGAGGCGGCGCGCCGAGGCATGCGCCTCGCCACCAAGGCCGACGGCGAGACCATGGTCGACTGGGTCATCGACGTCTACGGTGAGGTTGACGCCGAGTTCGGCATCCGCGATCGGCGCTGGGTCATGATGCACAGCAAATTCACCACGCCGGAGCAGATGAAGCGCCTCCACGCGCTCGGCGTGGTGCCGACCACCTGCGCCACCTTCATTTGGCACCACGGCAAGAATCTGGAGCGCGTTTACGGCACCGAGGTCGCCCACCGGTCGGTGCCGCTGAGGAATTTTCTCGATGCAGGCCTGCGCGTCTCCAATGGCTCGGACGAATATCCCTGGAACCCGTTCTTCGGGTTGTGGCTCATGGTTACGCGCACGGACGGCGAGACCGGGGAGCGGCTGGGCAGTGCCGAATGCGTAAGCCGCCAGGAGGCCCTGCGCATCTTCACCAACAACGGTGCCTATCTGATGTTCATGGAGGATCGGCTGGGCTCGCTGGAGGCCGGTAAGTACGCCGACCTGCTCGTGCTCTCGGACGATTACTTCAGTGTTGACGAAGACCGGATCAAGGACGTCCTGCCGGTGATGACTATCGCCGGAGGCCGTATCGTCTTCCAGAACGCGGAGTTCACGGGCTAACCAAACCCCGCATCATTATGGTCCCTGCTTCCATCATCGGGTGAGGGACAGGGTGAGGCTAACGGATCAAAAGTTCTCCGCCGAAGAAGAGGGAGTGAGGTAGGCGGAGAGGTGATTGGTATATTTGTACTCAGTCCACCCCCATCCCACGGAGTACATCATGTTGGAACTAACCAGCCTTAAACTTGATGAGGTCCAAGTCCTGTCTATGGAGATCTTCAACGCCCACGGGCTGTCGGAGGAGCAGCCCACAGCCATCGCTGACACGGTCACCACGGCGGAGCGTGACGACTGCGAATCCCACAACATCACGGATTCACTGGCCTAAATGCCTCGACGTTCTGACTTCGCGAGCGCCTTAGCTTGCGCATAGTTGTGGCTGTAGCGCGTGTAGGCGACGGCCCATCCGTTTAAAGACCAGCCACTCATTGATGTCGGTATTAGCGAAGAATTACTTAGCGATAATGTGCCCGTAACGATCAAGTGGCAGTGATCAGGATGTGATGACGAAAGGCGTCTGAATCCCGCCGAAATAGATACCGCCAAAATGAGGCCACGCGAGCCCCCTAAAACCAAGCGCAAATTTCATGTCATCCACCATATTCCTTGAAGAAGGCCATATAAATCAGCAAACCAAGAATTATGAGTTTGCCGTAATCAAGATCAAATTTTGTGCCCTCGCCAAAACGCTTTTGAAACTCTTGTAAAATATTTTTCATATGTCCAAATATCCTCTTTCACGATGGTAAGTGATTCCGCGCCCAGAAAAATTCCTACGTGCGGGTTGTGAGCCGCCAAAGAATTCGACCAACGCGGAACAATGTCCTCGGGAACGCCTTCACCTCTGGCGTACATATTCCCGAGGTTGTACTACGCCACCGGCGAACCCTGTTCAGCAAGCGACTTCCAAAGCCTAAAGGCTTTCTGGTAATCGCCCGCGAAGTAAGCGGTCCTCGCATCCTCCAAATCCCCCGCCATCACAGGCGTGGCGAACAACATGAGTGCGGTTAGGACGGTGAGGAGGGTGCGCATCCGGACATGCTAACGCCGAATCGATAGGCGTGGAACTCAGGTCCTCACCTGAGCGAATTCCTGTGCAGGGTGCTAAAGGAAGCTGCCCGCGTTTAGGGGTGTGGGGATCGTGGTAGAGATGATTGCAGAAATAGGGACCCGCTAAGTGGCCGGAGTAAGTCGCGAGGGCCTAATAGTTGCGTGTCGGAGCGGTAGATGCAGCCGTGAAAATGACGTAAAGCAACCCCATTTTGTAACCCATTAGTAACCCACAAATAAAAAAGACCCAGCTATTTCCAGCTAAGTCCTTGATTTAATGGTGGGCGATATAGGATTCGAACCTATGACCCGCTGATTAAGAGTCTGTAGGTTTATATACCGTCTATCACAACACTTCCTGAATAACTCCTTGTTTCACAGCAATTAAAGCCTAAACTGTACTAATGACTTCTGCCAAATTCTGAGCATTCTGGTACCTATATGGTACCTAAATGTGATTTAGAGGCCATCACATGTCAATCACACTTCGCAAGCTGGAGACGCTTAACCCGGGTGTCGATGTGTGGGATGACAAGGTGAAGGGCTTTGGCGCCCGCCGCCAAACTGCGAATGGTGCTGTCTCCTTCATACTTTTAGCGAGAGTCAAAGGCCGCAAACGGCGCTTCACCATCGGCCGCCTTGGCCAGCCCTGGACTGTCGAGACAGCACGCAATGAAGCCCTGCAGATGCTTGGCAAGATAGCGTCTGGCCAAGATCCGTCGATTAATGCACTTGAGACACGGCAAACGCTGAATGAACTGGCAACGGAGTGGCTTTCTGACTACGTCGCGCACAATCTGAAAGAGAAAACGCGACAAGGCTACAAATCAAACGTTCGCCTCTACATTGAAAAGGACATCGGCAGATTACCGTTGGCTTCTGTCGAGCACGCGACAGTGCAGCTTTGGCACGACAAGTTGCGAGAAACACCACGTGCAGCCAATTACGCGCTGGCAACGCTCTCCAGTATGTGGAGCTGGGCACTACAGAGAGGACTGATCTCACTCAGCAACCCGTGCCAGAACGTGAAGAGGTTCCCTGAAAACCAGCGCAAACGTTACCTAACTCCTGATGAAGTAAGCAGCCTGTTCTCGGCTCTAGACGCGGAAGCGGAGAAGTCGCCGTATGGCGTCGCCGCCATCAAGCTGCTGCTGTTCACCGGTGCCCGGCAGGCAGAAATACTTACAGCACGCTGGGAGGGGGTTTCAGGCGATTACTTGAGATTGCCGGATAGCAAGACGGGTAGTCGCGATATCTATTTACCGCAGCAGGCCCGCGAAGTGCTCGCCAACATACCCAAGCAGGCGAACAACCCATTTGTGATCTGTGGTGCCAAGGAAAGAGCACACCTCGTCAACATCAAGGACCTATGGAAGCGGATAATCACGGCCGCCGGACTAAACGACTGCCGGATACATGATTTGAGACACTCGTTTGCCAGTTTCTCGGTGTCCTCAGGAGGCACCCTCGCTGAGATAGGTGGCCAACTGGGACATCGATCCGCACAGACAACGTCCCGTTACGCACACCTTTTCGATGATCCCGTGAGACGTTCCACGGATAAGGCCGCTAACGTCATCGGGCAGGCTGCCAGCGCGGCGGAAGAGTTGGACTAGAAGACGATGGTGGGGAAAAAGAGAGAGAAGCCTGCTCCTGGCGGACTCAGAAAAAATTATGACGGGCAAACCTTGTGGCATGAGGATTATGAACTCGATAAGCCAGAGGACTACAGAGACATCATAAGGGCCGGTGGCCTTACCCCCACCGCCGAGTTTGTTTCGGCAATCAAAGCGGAATTATCACGCTACGTATATTGGCGAAATTCCCAGGAGGGCGCTCCGCATGGGGGTGGTAGTGGGCGAACCAATGACTTCTGGGAAGAACACGTCTGCAAGATGGTTGATATTTACGAGTCCTTCGGGGGGACTTACGGGCTTGGACGTAAAAACCCAGGCCAGGGAAATCTGGACGGCAGTGTGGGATCGCCATTCTTGAGCTTTGCTCTAGCCATAAACAAAGCACTGCCTAAAGAATTCCGTCGGATAGTTACGGACAAAGCATATGCCGGAGCAATTCGGAGGGCTAATCAAAATGCAAGAAGTTGATAGGCTGAATTAATGCGCATCCTCCTCACCGCCTTTATCATTTTGTGGCCAGCGTCGATCAATGCGCAGCCCCATTCCATGGTGTGCAAATTTCACCCAACTAACATGTATCGGAGCACAGAGAATCCCGATGGGGGTAAGTCAGAAATTTCTAAAAATTATCTGATCCAATTTATTCTGAACGATGGCGAATTGATCAAAAAAGAGATGCATTCTCAGGGAATCATCGAAACCAAAATGAAAATTGTCGCTGCTAATGACGTGTACGCGCGCAAAGGCAATATCATCGCAATACAGAGTAACGATCTGTTTGCGGAAGCAACATTATGGTCAATTTCTTTCGAGCGTCGCGAAGTCGCCGTATCTCTTGGATTTTCTGCGCATTACACAGAGGGTGGGGTTCAGTGGATGCAATGTGTTTCAGATAAATGATGGGACTTCGTACCTTGGCGGATCACTACGGGATGCCCTGAGGGTTTAACCCGGCACCGTTCGGGACTAGCATCTTCGGATGCGTTTTCTGATATCCGCCCTGACCGCACTCTTGTTGTTCGCTACTCCCGTGGTGGCGGGGGATTATGACGCTACGACGGCCTTATCCATCGCGGGCGATCACCAGAAAGCCTTTAGGACTTTGAGGCCTGTTTCTTTTTCAACGGCCTTCCCAACTTCTTCCTAACAGGCTCGTCTAAAAGCGGAAATAGATAAAGGGCTGTGAATTGCTCACGAATAGCAACGTGGCGACAAACAATGCGGCCAATGCCGCGGTATATGAGTAGGAAACAAGCCGTCGATCCGTTTTCATGATTGCCCACTGTTCATACCTTCCCATGAAACAGGCAGCAGCTGACATCAATAACAGTAACCACATCGCCACGGTTGGATTAAGAATTGATCCGTTGCCGGCTCCGAAGAGGCTCTTCAAGAAGACATATGCCTCCCCGAAGTCATAGACAAAAAACAACCAGCCCAAGGATACGAGAGTAAAGGTGATCGTGGCCTGTAGCAGACGGGGGACAAAATCCCATATGGGTTGCATTTGCCGATACAAGATTACCAGGGCTGCGTGATAGAGACCCCAGAAAACAAATGACCATCCAGCACCGTGCCACAATCCTACGATCGCGAATACGATAAGAATGTTTATCCGGTATCGGCGGTTTCCACCGAGTGGAAGGTAGAGGTAATCTCGAATCCAATAAGACAGCGTGACGTGCCATCGACGCCAAAAATCTCGGGGGTTGAGAGCCTCATAAGGTCTCAGAAAATTGTTGGGAAATGCGAACCCGAATAATCGGCCAAGTCCGATTGCAATCAGCGAATAACCAAAGAAATCGAAGTAAATTTGAAAACTGTAAGAGAAGACGACGAACCATGCCCCCAGGGCAGCAAGCCCGGCTGGTTCAGCTACCATAGGCTCGATGGCCACTCCTAAATTGTCCGCGAGAAGCACCTTCAATGCCAACCCGAAGCAAATGAAACTGATGGCGGCCGTGATGTCATCTATGGACGGGATGAATTGTGGCAGCCGCTTGATTGCTTCCTCGACTTGGTGGAATCGCAGAATAGGCCCAGCAACAAGTTGCGGGAAGAAACTGATGTACAACGCAAATTCGAAGAATTTTGTCGAGGATCGGATTTGCCCACTGAATTTATCGATCGAAAAAGAGATCAACTGAAAAGTGAAGAATGAAATTCCCGCTGGAAGCACAACGCTCCTGAACAATGAAAATGTCGAAGATCCCTCAAAACTTCCATCATCCAGCTGCAGAATGCCGCCAACGATGAATCCTGAGTACTTGTAATAAATCAATGCTAGAAGCGGAACTACAACGGATATCGCGAACGCCACCGGAGTCGGCTTTCCCGATGACCGGGCGGAAAAGAAATAGACACACAAAATTCCGGCCAATAGCACAGCGGCATGTTCGAATCCCGAAATGCCATAGAAAATGACAGATCCTACGAACAGTAACTCAACTCTATACTTCCGGGTTGGTAGATAAAATACGAGCGTCAAGATTATTGGCAGAAAAACGAACAAAAAAGAGAATTGATTGAATATCACTTAACTTGATCAATTTTTTGGTTGAGGGCATCCCGGATTAAAGCTCCGAGCACGGATGGGGGGGGATGATGTGCGTCTCTCCACCCGCTCGACTCAGCGTCCTGAACGATCGGTGCTTCATAACACTCAAGCTCTAATTTTCTGCACGAAGATCGGAATATGGCGCGGGTCGCCTGTGCCGACGATGAAGGATTCTCCGCGTAGTATCTGGCGCTCGCGTGCTCAATGGGCACTTCAACCAAGATGACGCGCGGAACCTGCGCGGTGACGGCAGCAAGTTGTTCAATATCTCGCAAGAAGTAACCCGGCAACATCGCATTGGTGCTGACAAGACGTTTTGGTTGCCTATTGCTTTCCGTTTTGATCGCGTAGCTTCCGTCGGTGCGATAGCTGCCATGCGGCGACTTCAGGGGCGGCAGCCATTTGGGAAGTCGAAATTGTAGATTCCCATACACACGCTGAGCATCGAATAAATTCTTGAACTCTTCCAACTCGAATTTCCCGTGCCGGAGGCCCAGCCACACCACATCGGCCAACGGTATACCTACCTGTCGAAAGCCGCCAAATAAATCGCGTAAGGCAGCGACCCATCTCAAGGGAGGTGCCGGCCACACGGGATTCCGCACCAGAGTCTGCTCGAAGTTATCGATACCGATGATGACCAGATTAGGAAGCCTATCATGTTCCTGGAACATCTCGAGGGTGCGGACGGTCTGTCGAATCGATGAATCGGGGACGGAAAAGTTGAAGAACCCAGCGGACGGCAGATCCAAATGTGCGGCCCGCACCTCCCAGGTGTGGCTATTCCCGAATATCCCGACTTCCACAGCGCTACGGCTTCGAAGTGAAAATTTCTCGCGTGCGACGATTTCCATGGGAAGATAAGATAGGCGGTCGAGTTTCTCTGAATGCTCACCAGAGAAAACGTCCTCAGAAACGGGGATGTAACGAAGGCCGGCTAGGCCGACAAATGAGAGTAATATGAGCGCCGCAAAGATCCTGACATTAATCATGCTGCTCGCGGGATTCAATTTGATTCCAGCACACTGACACCTGCTTTTCTGACAACTTTGGCATCAGCCGCCAACACGCTGGCGCTGCCGAATACAACCATCGCCGCCACGTCGACTATGGCTAACCTGCTGAAACTAAAAATGCTACCGAACCGCTTAGTCATTTCCTAGCTCCTTGATGGCCTGATGAAAAACTGTGGGCCAAACAAATGAGCTAATCAACCAGCACCTCTTCCTGAGGCATCCACGAAACCGCAACCGGCCCCACACCAGCCGGGATCTGATCGCCGTAGCGGGCCCTGATCGCCCGTCTGTCTCAACAAAAATCTTTACAATTTTTAGATGTTCTGTGACGTCGCGAAAGTGACGACCAAAAGACGGGAATCATCGGGCACATCAATTCCGTAACGCTGACTTTTGGCTTCGTCTTCGTTTTCGTTCGGCATTAAAAACATCACTTTCGATATTCCGGCCACTGCAGACAATTTCTCTTCAAGACGTTTGATTCTTCGGCTCAATTGGCGCTGCATACCTGTGCCTCAATGGCCGTGATTCTCCGCTCGATTTCCAGCGTCTCTAAAGCCTTCCGCTTCGTCTCTAGGACACCCGCAAGGGTCGCAGCGTCACCAGGGGTGATCGCACCCTCAGCGGCAGCAGATGTGACAACGCCGAGCGCCTCGACTATGCCTTCGATGGTACTGACTTCGGGCAACGCGACCGTGATGGGGCGTTCCTTGCGCACGGGCAGGATGCGGTCCAAGCAGAGCCGCAAGGCCGCCAAATCGCCCTTCAGAGCCTTCCCAACGGCCACTCTTGTAAGGGACTCTGCCTCGCCGTCCAACAGCGCCTGAACAGCCATCGTTGTCCTGTTGAAAGAACCCCGTGGGCGTCCAGATGAGTTGCCGCTCTGGCCGGGCTGGAATAAATGATCGCGATTTTTCATTACTGTTTCCCACTGTATTTTCAGTTCCTAAAAGGGGAGCATCCCGTTTGGCCGCGTCCGCTCTACGGGCCAAGGTCGTCTGTCGAAGGCCCCCCATCGATTCAGTCCACTCCAGGCATTTGCGTTTCCAACTCAGGGACCCTCCACTCCCAACACAGCCAACTCTCCACCCTAACGCAGACTCAGCGTAGGATATCGCCCGACACACTGGCGTGATGTATCGCCTGAACCCGCCGGGGTTAATTCCGAGTCTTCGCCTTCTGCTCACGCCACAATCGATTCAGGCTATCGCTTACAGTTTCCCCGGGTTGCCGTGTGCTATCCTTGGCTTGATATCGCCTGGCGGTACTGGAATCAGAATCAAAATATTGCCCTCTTAGAGTCTTAGACTCTTCCAGGTCACTAGGATTCCTATAACTAGGATTCTCACTAGGTATGTATTTACTAGGATTGTAGGTCACTGTGCCGCTCCTCTCTGACACTGTGCCACCCCCCCATGCGACTCTGTGCCGCCCCCTTTACATCCGGCGACAGGTTTACTCTGTACATGATCGTGCCCTTAATTCCCTTGCCGTGGGGCGATATAAAACCACGCTCGACTAACGACTTGATGGCGCGCTGTATCGTCCGACGATCACAACAGCACCGACGCGCCAGGGTTGCCTGACTTGGGTAGGCGTTCTCGCCTGCTTCATTAGTGAAACTCACCAGAGCCAATAGCACTAAGCGCTCAGACATCGTGAGGCCCTCGACTTTCCATGCCGGCCCAATCAAACGCCATGTCATGCCGACTTAACGGGGTCGCCAGAACGACTTATCCGCTTGAAGCCGAAATCTTGTGCCTTGGCTCGTTTCCCCTCGGTGGCACTCTGGTATGTGGGCGCCTCCTCAATCCACCGCTTCAAGTCACAGCGTCGGTAGTAAACACGCC
>Ga0315339_1003929_pt1 | contig 10072 bp, 7 predicted proteins | sample ASW17metaG_FD_204514 | JGI IMG/M metagenome (GOLD analysis project Ga0315339, IMG submission 204514) | Ammonia-oxidizing marine archaeal communities from Pacific Ocean, United States - ASW #17 | ecosystem: Environmental > Aquatic > Marine > Oceanic | place: USA: California | collected 2016-12-05
GCGGCGGGGACGGCAATTCGGCTGAAATAAAGCGCGCGGCCAATGCGCGCCCCGGGCGCGAGATCGACCACGGCCTTGACCACATTGGGGTCTGACCGTTCGGCCGGATCGGAAATTTCCGCCGCCAGGGTGGCCATATCCACCGCCCTATTATGCAACGGCTCCAGTACCGCGCCTATCACCTCCGGATCGATAGCCGGCAAATCGCCCTGCACATTGACCACGGCATCATAGTTCCCCTTGGGGTCGAGCTGCAGCAGCGCTTCATGGATCCGGTCAGAACCACTCGGATGATCGGGATCCGTCATCACGGCCTTGCCGCCGGCCGTCGCGATGGCGTCGGCAATGGGCGCATCGGCGCAAGCCACCACCACGGGTCCGATATCCGCTTCGACGGCGCGGCGCCAAACATGGACGATCATGGGCTCACCGGCTATATCGGCAAGCGGCTTATCAGGCAGGCGTTGCGAGTCAAGACGCGTTGGGATGATGACGATTGGATTGCGAGGCTTGCTCATTAAATGATCCGGCTCCTTACACATTTCAGGCGCGGTCTGGACACTGTTTAGTGTGTGGCGCATTCGCCGATATGGTATGGTCAAACTGTTTACCGCGTTGCGCGGCCATGCGCCAACATGACGCGGCAACAAACGTAGCACCATTATACAAATGTTAGACAGCGTCGGGTGAAGCGACTAATATCCGCGCCGCCTCGCCCGAGGTGTCTGAATATAATTGAGTCTATTGAGTGATTGCATGTTTGGGTTGGATTTGAAAATGCTCGCCGGGGCGATCCTCGCCGCTAGTTTGACGGTCATGGTCATCGGCTTCATTGGCGATATGCTGGTGCAACCAAAGAAGCAGAAAGCAACGACCATAACCACCGCCACCAGCCCCCCCATAGCGGCGAAAGAAGTAGAAATAGTGATGTCCGTCGCTTCCCTCCTTGCGACCGCCGATGCCGCCGCCGGTAAGAAAACCTCCAAAAAATGCAAATCCTGTCACGACCTGACGGTAAAAAAGAAGCGCGGGATCGGGCCGCCGCTTTGGGATATTGTCCAGGCGGGTAAAGCGGGCAATAGCAAATTTAAATATTCATCCGCGATGTCCGGCATCGGTGGCAAATGGTCCTATGAAGACCTCGACGCCTTCCTTGCCTCGCCAAAGGCCTTTATGAAGGGGACAAAGATGGCTTTCCCGGGAGTCAAGAAGGCAAAGGATCGCGCCAATCTGATTGCCTTTTTGCGCAGCCTCAGCGATGCCCCCAAACCGCTGCCGCAATGAGCTGAGGCCAAGTATTCCGCGGGATTGGCGCGGCACGGTTACTAACCATTAACCATATGAGCCCTAGTCTTTTCCCCTGTTTTAACAGGGAAGAAGATGTTTATTGTTCAAGCACCGGAAGCCAGCAACGAACGCGGGGAACAACCCTTCATCGATCAGCGCGCGATCGGACGGGCGCTAAGCTGCTGGGACCGCTTGCGCAAAATAAAGGAATTCCCCAGCCGCGCCGATTGTCTGGAGATCTTCGACCGCGACCTGCCCAACGGGATTATTGTCATCCAATTTACACCCCGGCAAGAGGATGATCTGATCGTCGAATGCGGTCCGCTTTTTCGCGATGCTTATGGGCGTAACCCGGTGGGCCTAGCGGCCAAACATTTCTGCCCTCGTCAACCGATCGGGGGTGATTTTTGGCGCGTCGCCGCGGAAATGAGAAAACCCATTGCCGATGTCGGCGAATTTACCAATTTGCATGGCGAAGACGTCCTGTATCGCAGCGTCATCATTCCAATTTGCGAAGACGGCAAGAGAATTACCCACCTGATGGTGACTTTCAGCTATAAAACGACCCACTGACAGCAACCACTCGACACTTCGGAGCCAGACCCACCCCATGCCCGACGCCTGTCCACAGGATTTGATCGATTTCGCCGCGGCTTTGGCGGATGCGGCGCGGGCCGTTATCCGGCCCCATTTCCGGACCCCGATAGCGATCGACAGAAAATCGGACAACACACCGGTTACCATCGCCGATCGCGACGCGGAATCGGCCATGCGCGCGCTGATCGGGCAAAATTATCCCGAGCATGGGATTATCGGCGAAGAATTTGGCAATAGTGCCGGCAGCGGCGACCTAACCTGGGTGCTGGACCCGATAGATGGCACCAAATCGTTTATTTCGGGAAGACCCATCTTTGGCACGCTGATCGCGCTGGCCCAAGGTGGGCGCCCCGTCTTGGGCATTATCGACCAGCCGATCCTCGATGAACGCTGGATCGGGGCGGAAGGCCACCCAACCATTTTCAATGGAAAAGAAATCACCACACGCGCCTGCGGTGCGATTGGTGACGCCATGGCGAATAGCACCTCACCAGAGCTGTTTAAGGGCACCGATGTGGCGCCATTCGCATCCCTGTCGGGCGCGGTCTGGCACATGCAATACGGTGGCGATTGTTACGCCTATGCGATGCTGACCATGGGCTTTCTCGATGTGATCGTGGAAGCGGACCTCAAGCCCTATGATTTTTGTGCCCTCGCCCCGATAGTCAGCGGCGCCGGCGGCATGATCACCGATTGGCGGGGCCAGCCCCTAACGCTGGAGTCAGACGGCCGTGTCGCCGCGGCGGGGGATCCATCGCTGATGCCCCATGTGATAAAAATATTGAACCGGTGAGCCTTGATATGGTGTGGGGACTATGATGGGTCGATTGGGGTTGGCCGCCTTGTTAGCGAGCGGAACATTGCTTTGTGCAGTCCCACTTATCGCCGCGGATAAAGCACCGGTCATAAGTCATGCGCTGACGCTGGACGACCGACCCAAATATGACGCCTATTTCAAACACCTTGATTATGTAAACCCGAATGCACCCAAAGGCGGTGCGGTAAGACTGTTTTCCGTCGGCAGCTTCGACACCTTCAATCCGTTTATTATCAAGGGCGATCCGGCTGCCGGCATAGGCTACCTATACGAAACGCTGATGTTGGCGCCGGAAGATGACAGCCTAACCGAATATGGCCTGATCGCCGAATCGGTTGAGGTACCGAGCGATCTGTCCTACGTCATCTATAATTTGCGCAAGGAGGCAAAATTTCACGACGGGGCGCCCATCACCGCCGATGACGTGGTCTACAGCTTCAATATTCTGCGCGACAAGGGACGCCCGGTTTACCGGTATTATTATGCCAACGTCGCCAACGTCGAAGCGCTGGGATCGCGCCGCGTCAAGTTCAGCTTTTCCGGCCCCCCCAATCGCGAACTACCGCAGATCGTCGGCCAAGTCCCGGTTCTGTCAAAAGCTTATTGGCGGAAGCGGGATTTCAGCAAGACCACGTTGGAGTCGCCGATCGGTAGCGGTCCCTATAAAATTAATTCCTTCGAACCAGGCCGCTTCATCGTCTACGAGCGGGTGAAAAATTATTGGGGCGCGAAAATTCCGCTGAAAGTCGGGACCGATAATTTCGACACCATCCGATATGATTTCGTGCGCGACCAGGTGGTCGCCCTCGAAGCCTTCAAGGCCGGCCAATATGATTTTCGCGTCGAAAACACCTCAAAAGACTGGGCCACCTCATACGATTTTCCGGCGTTGCGCGACGGGCTGGTTAAAAAGAAAGCGATGCGCCACGAACAGCCAGCCGGCATGCAGGCCTTTATATTCAATATTCGACGCGACAAATTCAAGAACCGGCTCGTACGCCAGGCCCTCGGCTACGCGTTCGATTTCGAATGGTCGAACAAACAGCTTTTTTACGGACAATATACAAGGACCACGAGCTATTTCGAAAACTCGGAGCTGGCCGCGCAGGAATTGCCCACGCCCAAAGAGTTGAAATTGCTTGAACCGCTGCGCGGTAAGATCCCGGACGAGGTTTTCACGAAAGTATATTCGCCGCCAAGGACCGACGGCTCGGGCAATATCCGCAAAAATCTGCGCGCCGCGGCCCGCCTGTTGCGCGAGGCCGGTTGGCGAATCGTCAAAAATCAGCTGATCAATCCCAGGGATGGGAAACCGCTCGTCATGGAATTCCTGCTGATCAGCCCGGCTTTTGAGCGGGTTGTCGCGCCTTTCGTTCGAAACCTCAAGCGCCTTGGGGTAAAGGGCACAATCCGGACCATCGACCCGGCGCAATATATAAACCGCGTCCGTAACTTCGATTACGATGTCATTGTTTCCACTTTCAGGCAGTCGCGATCGCCGGGCAACGAACAGCGCAATTATTGGAGTTCCTCTGCGGTCAAACGGCCGGGCAGCCGAAACTGGATCGGCGTCGGCAATCCGGCCATCGACAGTTTGATTGAAAAAATCGTCGCGGCACGGAACCGCAAAAGCCTGATCGTTGCGACCCGTGCGCTCGACCGGGTCCTGCAATGGAGTTACTTCGTCGTCCCCCAATGGCACATCCGCGAAGACCGCGTCGCCTGGTGGGACAAGTTCGGCCGCCCGGAGATCAAGCCCGCCTACGGCATCGGATTCTCATCCTGGTGGGTCGATCCGAAAAAAGACGCGATGGTTTCAGACAGGCAAAAGGCGAAGAAAATTAAATGACGCGAAAATTTTTCGCCGGGGCCTTGGCGGTAGTATTTCTGATTTTTATGCCAAGCGCTCAAGGCGCCGACAAAAGCCACGGCCTTTCCGCATTCGGCGATTTGAAATATGGCGCCGACTTCAAGCATTTTGATTACGTCAATCCCCATGCGCTCAAAGGCGGCACCCTGCGCCTGCGCGGCATCGATTCGTTCGACAATCTCAACGCCTTTATCTTGAAAGGAGTCAAACCTGATGCGTTGTCACTGGTCCATGCAACGCTAATGGAAGGCGCCGCCGATGAACCCGATGGGCTCTATGGTTTTGTCGCTAAGACTGTAGACCTGCCAGCAGACAAGGGCTGGATCGCCTTCGAGCTGCGCCCGGAAGCAACTTTCAATGACGGGACCCTAATTACCGCGAGCGACGTAGTGTTCACCTTCAATATTCTGGTCGCAAAAGGTCACCCGCAATACCGGATCAACTTCGCAGGCGTAAAAAGCGTTGAAGCGCTGAGCCCGTTGCGGATCAAATTCACCTTTAAGCAGAAGGGCAACCGCGACCTGCCGCTGCAGCTGGCCCGCCTGCCGATTCTATCAAAAACCTATTACAGCAAGGTCCCGTTCGAAAAGACAACGCTCACGCCTCCCCGGGGTGCAGGGCCGTATAATGTGGAAAAAGTTTCTCCCGGGCGGGCGATAATCTATCGCCGGGTCGCTGACCACTGGGCGCGCGATCTGCCAATCATGATTGGACGGTACAATTTCGACACCGTCCAGATCGATTACTATCGAGATCGCGATATCGCCTTCGAAGCCTTTTTTACCGGCGCCTATGATTTCCGCGAAGAATTCACGTCGCGTAGCTGGGCAACCCAGTACGACAAGCCTGCCGTCAACAAGGGGCTGGTCGTGCGAGAAACATTGCCCGATGAAACGCCGTCAGGCGTACAGGCGTTCTTTTTCAATATGCGCCGCGCAAAATTCAGCGACGCGCGGGTTCGCCAAGCCATTGATCTCGCCTTCGATTTCGAGTGGACCAATAAGACGCTGTTTTACGGCGTGTATGACCGCACCAACAGCATGTTTGAAAACAGCAGGCTAGCCGCCAAGCAGAAACCATCGGTGGAAGAGCTCGCTTTGCTTGAGCCATGGCGCGGCAAAGTACCCGAGGGTGTCTTTACGGCTCCCTATAAATCACCCGTGGCCGACGGATCGGGTAATAACCGCCGTAATTTTCGGAAAGCCGCCAAACTTTTACACGCCGCCGGTTGGTCCATCAAAAACAACCAGCGTGTTAACGCCAAGGGCGAAAGGCTGACCATCGAGTTCCTGCTGTTCGAATCGTCCTTCCAGCGGATCATCAACCCCTATGTCCGAAATCTGAAAAGAATCGGAATAGAAGCACATATCCGTATCGTCGATGTGGCCAATTATCAGCTGCGAAGGCAGGAATTCGATTTCGACGTCATCATCCAGCGTTACACTATGCCCAACACGCCAGGCATAGAACAAAGCAATTTTTTTGGTTCGAAATGGGCGGATGTTCCAGGTTCACTCAATCTGGCCGGGATTAAGAATCCCGTTGTGGACAATCTGGTCGAAAAGGTAATTTCCGCCAAATCCCGTGAAGCGCTAGTCACAGCGACCCGCGCGCTTGATCGTGTCCTTATGTGGAACCACTATTCGGTGCCACAATGGTACAAGGGCGTCCACAATATCGCGTACTGGAACAAATTCGACCGTCCCAGGATAAAGCCGCGATTTGATCTGGGTATGTTAGATACATGGTGGTTCAATCCTGAAAAGGCTGCGATGATCGCCGCCGGCAAGGCACCCCCCAAACCATAAGCTGCAACACCCCATGCTCGCCTACATCATTCGCCGGTTACTGCTGATTATCCCGACCCTGCTCGGGATCATGGTGATCAACTTCACCATTATTCAGTTCGCCCCCGGCGGCCCGGTGGAACAGGTCATTGCTAAGCTGACTGGCACCGATGTGGGCGCGACCGCCCGAATAGGCGGCACCGGTGGCAGCGAAGCCGGGATGGGCGCACAAACATCCTTGCAAGCGAGCGCGAGTGCCAGCGCCAATGCCAGCAAATACCGGGGCGCGCAGGGTCTCGACCCTGAATTCATCAAGCAACTGGAAAAACAGTTTGGCTTCGACAAGCCGGTTCACGAACGCTTTTTCCTGATGATGGGGAACTATCTGCGGTTCGATTTCGGCACCAGCTATTTTCGTGACGAAACAGTGATCAATCTGGTGCTCGACAAGATGCCAGTCTCTATCTCGCTGGGCATCTGGACGACGCTGCTCGTCTATTTCATCTCCATCCCGCTCGGCATCCGCAAGGCGGTCCATGACGGCACCAAGTTCGATATCTGGACCAGTAGTCTGATCAGCATCGGTAATGCCGTGCCGGGCTTCCTGTTCGCGGTCCTGCTGATCGTCCTGTTTTCCGGCGGCAGCTACCTCGACTGGTTTCCGTTGCGCGGGCTGACGTCGGACAACTGGGATCAGATGAGCTGGCCCATGAAGATCGCGGATTATCTCTGGCACATGGTTCTGCCGATCACGGCTCTGGTAATAGGCGGGTTCGCTTCGCTTACGCTGCTGACCAAAAATTCCTTTCTCGATCAGATCAATCAGCAATATGTGCTGACCGCCAAGGCCAAGGGACTGACCGAGCACCGCGTGCTCTATGGCCACGTGTTCCGCAATGCCATGCTGATCGTCATCGCTGGATTTCCCGCAGCCTTCATCGGAATTCTTTTTACCGGTGCCTTATTGATCGAGATAATTTTTTCGCTGGATGGCTTGGGACTTCTTGGGTTCGAAGCGCTTATCAAGCGTGATTATCCGATCATCTTCGGAACGCTTTATTTTTTTACCCTATTCGGTCTGGTGATCAACCTGATCACTGATCTGACATATACTGTCGTTGATCCCCGCATCGATTTCGAGGCGCGCGATGTCTGAGACGCCAACCAACAGCGTTCCACGGGACGACACGGTGCGAACACTCCTCGGTGTGCGGATCACCCCTCTCACAGCCCGGCGCTTGCGCAGCTTCAGTGCAAATCGGCGCGGTTACTGGTCGTTCTGGATCTTTCTGGTCTTGTTTTTCCTCACCCTTTTCGCCGAGGTGATTGCCAACGACAAGCCCTTGGTCGTCCTGTACCAAGGGGATTACTATTTCCCGGTGGTTAAAATTTACCCCGAAACGGTGTTTGGCGGCGATTTCGAAACCGAAGCGGAATACCGTGAAATTGAAGTTCAAAAACTGATCGCCAACAAAGGCGGATGGATCCTGTGGCCACCGATCCGCTATTCCTTCGGCACTGTCAATTTCGGCCTCAAGCAGCCCGCACCCTCGCCGCCAAGCACCGAGAACCTGCTGGGCACCGATGATCAGGCGCGGGACGTGATGGCGCGTGTGATCTATGGCTTCCGAATTTCCGTGCTGTTCGGGCTTATCCTGACCGTGCTGTCATCAATCGTTGGCATCGCAGCCGGCGCTGTCCAGGGCTATTTCGGCGGCTGGACCGATCTATTGTTCCAGCGCTTTATCGAAATCTGGTCGAGCATGCCGACGCTTTATCTGTTGGTCATTCTGGCCAGCATCTTTCAACCAAGCTTCTGGCTGTTGCTCGGAATTCTGTTGCTATTCAGCTGGATGTCGCTGGTTGGTGTTGTGCGCGCCGAATTTCTCCGCACCCGCAACTTCGATTATATAAGGGCGGCAAGAGCGCTGGGCGTCAACAACACAACGATCATGCGCCGTCATGTTCTGCCCAACGCCATGACCGCAGCACTGACCTTCATGCCGTTCGTCCTGATCGGTTCCGTTACCTCCCTGACCTCACTCGATTTTTTGGGCTTCGGCCTGCCGCCGGGTTCGCCGTCTCTGGGTGAACTTTTGGCCCAAGGCAAGGCTAACCTGCAGGCACCGTGGCTTGGGATTACAGCGTTTGTCACCCTGGCCCTTATGTTGAGTCTGCTGATTTTCATTGGTGAAGCCATCCGCGATGCCTTCGACCCGCGCAAGACGATGGTGTGATGGTCCACACCGACCCACTCAGTATCCAGGATTTGTCCGTGTCGTTCGGGCGCGATGACCGCGAAGTCCGGGCGGTACGCAATATTTCGTTCGATATCGGCAAGGGGGAAACCGTCGCCCTGGTCGGGGAAAGCGGCTCGGGAAAATCCGTCACCGCGCTCTCGGTGATGCAGCTTCTCCCCTATCCCATGGCCTGGCACCCGGGCGGCAGCATCACCTTCAACGGCGTTGAAATGATCGGCGCGGAAGAAAATGACCTCAGCAAAATCAGAGGTGACCGGATCGGGATCATCTTTCAGGAGCCCATGACCTCGCTAAACCCGCTGCACACCATCGAAAAACAGGTGGGGGAAATTATCTTCCTCCATAAGCGGCTCGATCGCGACATCGCGCGCCGGCGGATTATAGAGCTGCTGCAGCAGGTTGGCCTCGCCGAGGCGGAAAGCCGGCTGCAATCCTATCCGCACCAGCTGTCGGGCGGCCAGCGCCAGCGTGTCATGATCGCCATGGCGCTGGCCAACGATCCCGATCTTCTGATCGCCGACGAACCGACGACCGCGCTCGACGTTACCATTCAGGCCCAAATTCTGGCCCTGCTGAAGGACCTTCAGCAGCAGCGCAATATGTCTATGCTGCTGATCACCCATGATCTCGGCATCGTGCGCAAGGTGGCGGACAAGGTCTGTGTCTTGACCGAGGGCCGCATCGTCGAACAGGGCGAAACCCGGCAGATATTCGACCAGCCGCAGCACAGCTATACGCAGCATTTGCTGGCGGCCGAGCCGGGCGGCAAACCGATTGCCGCCGCCGCGAACGCACCCATTGTCATGCAAACTGATGGTCTGAAGGTCTGGTTCCCCATAAAACGGGGCATCCTGCGCCGTGTCGTCGGTCACGTGAAAGCTGTTGACGGGATCAGTGTCGACGTGCGCGAAGGCCATACGGTCGGCGTTGTCGGCGAAAGCGGATCGGGTAAAACCACGCTCGCCATGGGGCTGTTGCGGTTGGAGAAAAGCGACGGGCCCATCGTCTTCCTGGGAAACAACATTCAGGGTCTGGGCTGGAAGGAACTGCGGCCCCTGCGGCGCCAGATGCAGATCGTCTTTCAAGACCCGTACGGGGCGTTGAGCCCGCGCATGTCGATCGGCCAGATCATTGAGGAAGGCCTGCTGGTCCATGAGCCGCGACTGGGCGACGAGGCCCGATGCAAAATCATTGACGAGGCGCTGATCGAAGTTGGTCTCGACCCTGCCACCCAGGATCGCTACCCGCATGAATTTTCCGGTGGCCAGCGCCAACGGATCGCCATTGCGCGGGCGATGGTCCTCAAACCGCGCTTTGTTGTTCTGGACGAGCCAACCTCAGCGCTCGACATGTCGGTTCAGGCGCAGATTATCGATCTCCTGCGCCACCTGCAGCAGCGCCACAAGCTCGCCTACTTGTTTATCAGCCACGACCTCAAAGTCGTGCGGGCGCT
>Ga0315339_1003930_pt1 | contig 10072 bp, 10 predicted proteins | sample ASW17metaG_FD_204514 | JGI IMG/M metagenome (GOLD analysis project Ga0315339, IMG submission 204514) | Ammonia-oxidizing marine archaeal communities from Pacific Ocean, United States - ASW #17 | ecosystem: Environmental > Aquatic > Marine > Oceanic | place: USA: California | collected 2016-12-05
TGCTGACCAAATTGGAGGGTTACCTCGATCGGTGGGAGGGCCGCGACCCTCTCCTCACACCGATGCTCGGTCCATCTGCCGTGCCCCGTTGCTCCGTTGAGATGTTCGAGGCGTCGCTCCAGCTTGCTAGGCGCAAGGGCGCCCGACTCCAGACGCACCTCCTCTCGGGAAGGTCCCAAGTACAGGTGGGCAATGACCGGTACGAAGGCTCGACGGTGCAGTACTTGCGTGATCTGGGCGCGTTGGAGTCCTGGGCCTCTTTCGCCCACGGGATCTGGATAAGCGACGAAGAGATCGACATCCTCGCGGGCACCGACACTACCATCGTCCACAACCCAGTGAGCAACCTCAAACTCGGGGCCGGTATTGCTCCCGTTCCGGCGCTCACTCGCGCGGGAGTCAACGTGGCCATCGGCTCCGATGGGGCCAGCAGCGGCGACAGTCAGAACATGTTCGAGGCTACAAAATCGGCTGCGTTGCTGCATCGCATCGCCAACCCGCCAGACGCGTGGCCCAGCGCCCAAGACGCACTCAGGATGTGTTGGCATGGTGGCGCGGGCGCGCTCGGGCAGTCCGTTGGGTCGCTCGCGGTCGGCTCCAAAGCCGACCTCGTCCTGATGAAAACCGACGCCCTGTTCTTTGCCCCCAAGGACCAGATGATGAACCAGCTTGTCTACGCAGAGGTGGGCCGATCCGTCGACACTGTTTTGGTTGGCGGGAAGGTCGTTGTGCGGACCGGCCGTATCGCGACGGTGGATACCAATTCCCTTTTGAACGAAGCCCAAGAGCTTGCCACGCGGATCTGGGCAGGCTTGCCGGATCGACTCCAGCGCTTCGAGAAAATCCGGCCGGTGCTCGAGGATCTGGAGCGTAGCGTGGGCCAAATTCCACTGGCCTTCGCCCGAAGTTGCGGATAGGAGATTTACGGCCATGGCCGATCTGGCACTGAAGAACGGAAAGCTGGTGACTCCTGGAGGGGTGCTCGACGCGGGCGTGGCGATCGAGGGTGAAACGATCATTGCGGTGGCGAGCGACGGGCAGCTGCCACCCGCCGCTCGGGAGATCGACTGCGGCGGAAACCTCATATTCCCCGGAGTGTTCGACCCCCACGTCCACCTGGGCGGTCGCACCCCCTACGAAGACAACGTGATCACCGAAACACAGAGCGCTGCTGCGGGTGGCGTGACGTCGTTCCTCCAGTATGCTCGTAGCCCAGACGACGATTTCCAGGTGATAGCTGACCGGATAGAGTTCGCGCGGCAACGTTCTTTGGTGGACACCGCGTTCCATTTTATCGTAAGCGGCCTGGACCAAGCCAAGGCCATTGCCGAAGTGTCGAACCGCTTCGGCATCAAAACGTTCAAGTTTTACATGGGCGGTTATTCACCTGGGAACCCGGTTGGGATCGTCACCGCGGACGACGGTGTGCTGTATACAGGGATGGAGCGCATCCGTCATTTAGGTGATTTCGCCTTCTGCATGGTGCACGCGGAGGACCATGCCATGGTCGAGCTTTTCACCGAAGAGGTGAAGAAGTCTGGGCGGCAGGACCTGCGCGCCTACTCCGACTCGCGGCCCCACTTCGTGGAAGAGCAAGACATCCTTCGCGCGATGTGGATGGCCGAGCTATTGGGCTGTCCCTTGTACGTGCCGCACGTCACGATAGGCGCTGCGATCGATGCGGCTATTGCCGCTCGCCAGCGAGGGGCCCGCTTCGTCCTTGAGACCTGTCCGCACTACCTTGCGCTGACGGCGGACGACGCTCGATTCGAAGGGGACGGTGCGGGGATAGGCAAAGTCAGCCCACCGCTGCGAGACCATGGGAATCAGGAACGCTTGTGGTGGGGGCTGGCCAACGGTCACATCTCCACCGTCGGCTCGGATCACGTGCCCATTGAGAAGAGCGGCGGTGCTCTTTGGGAAGAGCGGCCCGGCTTTGCTGGAATGGCCACGATCCTTCCGGTGTTGTTGACAGAGGGTGTGCTCAAGGGTCGAATCACCCTTGAAAAAGTCGCGGAAGTGACATCCCTGAACCCGGCCAGGATCTTCGGCTACTACCCTCAAAAGGGCGCTATCGCCGTCGGCAGTGACGCAGACCTGTGCATCGTGGACTTAAATACTGAGCGGGTTGTGGGGGTCGATACGACACATACGCAGTTCACCAGTGCCTTCGACGGTGTCGCCCTCAAAGGCTGGCCGATCATGACCATCCGCAGAGGAGAGGTCATCTTCGAGGATGGCGAAGTGATCGCCAAGCCCGGGAGTGGACGGCTCTTGGAGAGGACCGCAAAGCCAGCTACCCTCTAAGTCGAGGCGCTACGTCGCCGCTCAGGCTACGATGGGTGGACGGCGGTAGCCAAGTCCCGCTTCTCGCTCGAAGGCTCGTGCCGCCCGCAGAACCAGGTGGTCCTCGAAGGAGCGTCCCACGAGCTGAAGGCCGAATGGCAGGCCAGAGTTCGACATACCGCACGGCACGGAGATAGCGGGCAACGCCAACGCATTGAACGGCACGGTGAGCCGCGTGGTCACTCGGCTCTGGCCCCCAGCACCGGCGACGTTCACAGTACCGTCAGCGACCTCGACCTCCTCAGCATCGATGCGGTAGGGAGGGGTGGAGTTCGTCGGTGTGAGCAAGATATCGATCTCCTCCATGACCTCTTGGACCTGCGCCCGTAGCAGGTTAAGCAAGCGATTAGCCCGGAGGGTATCCGCCGTGCGGAGGAAGCGGCTCGCCAGCGCCCGGTAACGGATGTCCTGGGAGTCGAAGTCCGCACCGCGCGTGAGCGCATAGTCGACCAGCCAACCCTTGGCCTCGCCTTCATACACCGGTTCAATCAGCGACGTGTAGCGCAGCGCCGGCAGCTCCACCTCTCGCACACTGGCGCCCATCGCACGGTACGCGGATGCAGCCGCCTCGACAGAATCGCGGACCTCGGGCAGAGCATCGTCATAGAAGAAGTTCTTAACGACTCCGATTCGCAACCCCTTGACTCCGTCGTCGATGCCTGCTGTGTAGTCGCGTGACTCGGTCCGAATCGATCCGGGGTCCAGATCGTCGTAGCCGCTAATAGCGTTGAGCGTGATAGCGACGTCTGTCACCGTCCGTGCAATTGGTCCGAGCGCCATGTACCAGGAACTCGTTGGCGGCAGTTCGCCAAAGCGGCTGACCAACCCTCCGGTTGGCTTCAGGCCGACCACACCGCAATAGGAAGCAGGCGTGCGTATCGATGCACGAGCGTCGGTGCCAAGGGCCATAAACGCCTGTCCGGCGCTAACTGCGGCCGCAGAGCCACCGCTTGAGCCGCCGGCGATGTGCTCGGTATTCCATGGGTTATGAACGGTGCCGAAGATCCCGAACGTACAACTGCCGCCCAGCGCCCATTCGTGCAAGTTGTTCTTACCCAAAATCACAGCTCCCGCTTCACGCAATCGGCGGACGGCGGTGGCGTCGTAATCGGTCACGTGCTCGGCGAGGATGCGAGACCCACACGTCGTTACCCAGCCGTTGACCGCGATGTTGTCTTTGAGGCCAACGGGGATCCCGTGTAATGGCCCCTTCCACCGACCTGCCTGGATCTCGTGTTCGGCGTCGGCTGCTGCGGAGAGCGCTTCTTCGCTTTTGACGACAGGAAATGCGTTGAGTCGGCCATCGGTGGCTTCGATCTGCTGCAACGCGGCGCGAGTCAGTTCGACGGGCGAAATCTCCTTGGCTCGAATGCGCGGGGCAATCTCAGAGATGGGAGAGAACAGGAGATCGTTCATGGCGTGATCCTCCGGTCGCTGATGAAGTTCATGCCTCGGGGGTCGAGTTCGCCAAGATCCAATTCGCTCAGCTTCTGGCTGCTTTCGAATTGCCTCCTGATGTATGGGAGGAGGGTTTCGATCTCGTCAGATGACAAATGATCGCCATACGTCTCTTCGATCAGCGTCCTAATGGTCGCGTCGGATACACTCACGAATCTTCTCCAGTGAGGGGCGGCAGTTCGCCCGTCGTTTCGTCCGGCCCGTGGGTAGTCTCCCGTAACCCCGAGAAGTCTAACCCGCAGAAGTCGCGTTAGATGCAGTAAAGGCTGTTGTGGAGGCATAGCCTACATCCTTGCCGGTCAGTGATCTGATCCCTGCCGGGGGTTTGGAAGCGTTAGCTGTCAATCTAGGGCTGTGGTGATGCCCATGGGGCATGGCTTAGTGTTCGTGGTTTGGCGGTGGTAGACCTCTGCCAATTTGATTGGCAAAAACGGGAAAGAGGCTCAGTGTATGGGAAGCTCTGCGTTTGGGAAGGCAGTCAAGGCTTGGCTAATCGGCGGCCTGACGGGGCTGGCCACGGGCTTGCTCTTCACGCTGGCAGTGGACGCTTTTTCAACTGACAATATGTTCGACCTTTGGGAGTTTGGCGTTTCCTTGGCTACGCCAGCATTGGCTGGAATCGTTGTAGCCCTAGCCACTAGGTCCGGAATAAGGACATCGGTAGCGGTTGCTTATCTGACGTTCCTAGCCCCGATTTTTGGAGCAAGCCTTGGAGCGTCTGGCTCAGAACCTCTTTGGCAGTTTGGAGCGTTGGGATTGGCCGGTGGCTTGGTTTGGAGTTTTCCTTTCGCAGTGTGCCCGCTGGCGAGAAAATGGCACCGATGACGCTGTGCTCTCACCATCGGTCCAACCCTGGCCTCTACTGTGGCATCGATATCCCGCGCGGACGGCTGGCACTCCACAGCTACAAACCTCTTTGGGATAGGAGTGAGCTACCTGTTCGAACGGTTGAGCACGCGGAGTAAGACCACGGCTGACACCCCGACGATGATTGCTACTTACACTCCTATGAAATGGCTAATCATCACCATCGCTAGGGCAAACAGCCCACCTACTACCCAAGACTGCATCGTTCACAATCTCATGGCGTTATGGGCTCACGACGAGCACGCGCTTATAACTCAAAATTACACCGCTACAAGAGATCGCGAGCGCGGTCTTGTGCACCTAAAGGGTGGCTTGCCAGATCAACCCTCCCCTCCGCCCAGGAGAATTGCCATGAGGATGGTGTACGGTATCCCCGCAAGAATCACCACTCCTACGGCCCTTCCAAAGGAGTTGTAGTCCAATGCCTGCCGCACCGCAATCACCATCCCCACGAATTGCCAGAGCGAGACTGTGATGAAGAGGAGAGGCCCGATCACTGGGACGGCGCCGAAGACCTTCAGTACTCCAGGCGACTGTGCGAAAGCGAGTGCACGTGCTAATTGCCCCCAATCTGCATGGGTCTGAGGAGTCGGTAGGAGCTTAGTGCCCACCAGATAGGTGATCCATGCCCAAATGGCCCAACCGACCAGGCCAACGGCTACTCCAAAGAGCAGCTTACCGATGCCGCCTTCGGTTTCCGGCGACGCCGCCGCAACTCCAACGCCGGTTGCGATAGCCACGACAATGACCACAACCACTGCTTGCCGTGTGGCAGAACGGTCGGCTTCTACGTCCTCGAAAGTGCTCACTTGGAGCCGCGCTGCGCCAATCATCCGATTGATGATGCTGGCTCCCTTGCTGTGTTCTCTATCCTCCAGCACCGCTCCCCCTTATGTGCCCCAACCCAGAATGCCGTACGCGTGATGCCGGTCTGCATCACGCGTACTTTACTGCAAAAAGCGCATGAATCATCTGCCGAGCGGTCGGAGGTTGGCTCGAAGCGGCTATTCGGATGATCGGATGGTGCGTACGCCTAAAACGATAAACACGAAAGGTAATCCCAAGAACCCGATGATCTCTACGACCTCCGCTACTGCACTAGCATCAGTCAGTCCGGATACCCCGGCAGCCAATGACAGTCCGACCAGCGCTACTGCGCCCCAAGATGCCTTCAGCAGCAATGTGGTTTGCCGTCCGAACAATCCAACAGCTAGCAAAATGAGTGATAGCGCGACTAAAGAAAACACACCCATGAACATAGTCTCCGATACCGTATACAAGACTAGGTGATGCTCAGCAGCTACCTCCTTCCAGGTGATACCGGAGGACACACCGAGAGCTGCCGCCGCGATCGCGACCGAGACGAAAGCTAGCGACGAGGCGATATTCACGATATCTGGTTGGGCTTCACTCTGGTTCCTCCGCGCGTAATACGCCAGGCCAAGTAAGATCGATATGATGCCCAGAAGACCCAAAGCGTTGGCCACGTTGGCTTGGTCGGGCGCACCCACGTAGGCGGCGACTATCTTCTCAAAATTGTCGTCCGACGAAGTAGGCTCGACAAAGAACGATCCGAGCACCACGATCACTCCGATAACAAGCATCCATCCGATCAGTTTGCTCCCTGTCATAACCCTCTCCTTCTCTTCTCTATGCCATTGAACATGCTCAAATGGAAAAGGTAGGGCATGCTCCCCGCACGATTGCAGCGATTTCAGCATCTAACGACCCTCTGAAATGAACAAATAAATTAGCTTGCGTGATTATTTGATTGTCAGGATGGTGAGCGATCCACTTGACTAGGAGCCAGGGGCTTAGAACACCAAGGCGGGTGCCCGGTAAAGCTAGTGTTCTGAAGTCAGCGGAGTACGCAGAGACACTCATGGCCAGGACAACATACGTGCTATGCTCGGGCTCCTATGACGACCATGACGCTGAATGGCTGCACCACTACACGCATTTTCTGTCGGCCCAACTGCCCTCCGGGAAGACGTACTAAGCCTGAACACCGAGTTCAATTCGACTCCCCTAGCACCGCATTTGCAGCTGGGTATCGGGCTTGCCGCGTTTGTAAGCCCTTAGATGGGCCAGCCGGTCCTTGGGTCAGTAAAGATCAGCGAGCGTAGTTGTTGCAGCAATCGCTGCGACGATCTTCTGGGTGTACTTGCAGGCAGTTCACGACCTCATCCGTTTCATCGAGATGCCGCTTCCCTTGTTAGGTTTCGCGATCTTCTAGTACGCATCCTGGGTGTACATCAAGCATGCGGGGCGGGCCCCCGTGGTGCGCCGCGTGGGTTGCCGCTAACATACGCGCGGCCAACACGAGCCACCGGAGACTGCATGCGCATCGGACTCGGACTTCCGACGGTTTTTCCTTCGAGTGAAGGCCATCTGGTCATGGAATGGGCGCGCCGCGCGGAAACGGCCGGCTTCTCATCGCTCTCCATCCTCGACAGGCTCGTCTACGACAATTTCGACCCGACGCTCACGCTAACCGCAGCCGCGGCTGTCACGGAGCGAATCCGGCTGATGACCGCGATCCTTATCGCGCCCCTGCGCAACGCGGGTGTGCTGGCCAAAGAGGCTGCGAGCCTCGATGCTCTGTCCAACGGGCGTCTTACGCTAGGGCTCGGGGTCGGCAACAGAAAGGACGATTTCCAAGTCGCTGGCGCCGAGTATGGCAACCGCGGCAAGCGCTTCGACGATCAGATCGCGCTGATGAAGCGCGTCTGGGCCGGCGACGATGCGGGGGAGGGGATCGGGCCCGTGGGGCCGGCTCCCGTTCAGCTGGGCGGGCCACCGCTGATATTCGGAGGCCGGAGTGCGGTGGCGCTGGCGCGCGTCGCGAAATGGGGCGACGGCTACGTAACCGGCTCCGTTTCTGACATTGCCGGCGCGCGGACCACGTACGAATTGGCGCTGAGACCGTGGCGCGAGGCAGGACGCTCCGGCGAGCCGCTGTTCATAGGCTCACTCTCTTGCGCCATCGGCGAGGCGGAAGCGCAGGCAACCGCCGAAGCGGGCGCTCGCTACTACTCATACCAGGGCGGGCGGCCGGCGAACACTCCAGGAAAGCCCGGAGCATCGGCATCCCCTGCTGCTACCGGCATACCATCGACCGCCGAGGCCATTCGCGAGGCCCTTAGGGCGTGCGAGGCGGCGGGCATGGACGAGGTGTTCGTGCGCCCCAACGGCGTGACGGACCCCGATCAGGTGGACCGGCTCGCTGAGGCGGTGTTGTGAAGATAGGCATCGGCACGCCCGGGACCACCACAACGCTGGACGGCGCGTTCGTCAAAGAGTACGCACGGCGCGCGGACGCCGCTGGATTCTCGACGATCACGCACCTGGACCGGCTGGTGTACTCGAACCATGACCCGCTGATCGCGCTGACGACCATCGCCGCGGTCACCCAGCGCATCCGGCTCCAAACGTCGGTCCTGCTGGTGCCGCTACGTAGCGCGGGTCTGGTGGCGAAACAGGCTGCAACGTTGGACGCAATCTCCGGTGGCAGGCTCACGTTGGGCATGGCGGTGGGTGTGCGCAAGGACGATTTCGCGCTGGCTTCGGCCGACCCGACGGATCGCGGACGCAGGTTCGACGCACAGCTGGCGTTGATGCACCGGCTCTGGGCCGGCGAGAGCGAGAGCGCGGAGACGGGCCCTGTGGGGCCGCGCCCGGTCCAGGCGGGAGGGCCGCAGGTGTTGATCGGAGGGCGCGTTCCAGCGGCGCTTCGGCGGGTCGCCCGGTGGGGTGCTGGTTATGTCACTGGCGCGGTCTTCAGCCCAGATACGGCCCACGCGATCTACCAGCAGGTGTTGGACCTCTGGCACGAAGCGGGCCGCGCAGGCACACCACGGTTCGTGGGAACGGTGGCTTGTGCTATCGGTGAGGAGCAAGCACAGCGCACGGCGGAGAGCATCGACCACTACTATCACTATCGGGGGGGTGCCCGGCAGGGCATTGCCCCACCCGCTCGGGTGGCGGCATCTGACTCACTGAACCACATCCCTTCCACGATTCCGGCCATCCGGGAGGTGCTCCAAGCGTGTGAGTCGATCGGCATGGACGAGGTCATCGTCCGTCCCGGCGTCGAGGAGATCGACCAGGTCGACCGGCTCGCAGAACTGTTGAGATAAGCCACAACTGCCAGACACCGGAGGATAACGAGATGAATGCCGCTCGGTGTTGGGGTCATACAGCGGTTGAGCCAGAGAATGGGCCGCGATCGGCATCTTACGCAGAGCGTTGGCGATTCGTGTTCTCCGTCGCAATTAGCTTCTAGAGAATGTTCGCCCTCATCACAATGTCGCGCTCGTTGGGCTATAGCTCAACGAGCGCGACATTCCTATGATCAATCTTTGGGATTAATCTGCGGTCCTAATCGAGTGAAACCCTATTCCAATACTGACGAGACACCAACCTAGGAAACCAATCGCAGCGGCCGGACTGTCTTGTCCCAAGAAGGGCATCAGTATCATCGCAATCCCAATCAGCACCGCGAGCGCCCCAAGAACGAGATAAACCTGTTTGGTCAGCAGAATCGCAATACCCAACAGCACATTGGCGACGCCTAATCCCAGGAACATCCCATTACCAATAGCAAGTGAATTGCCCATCAGGCTAACCGCACTCGCATCAGAGGGGGCATCCACAACACTGAATTCCAATCCAGTAGAAACCAGTGCCCCCGCAGCAGCTAAGCCGAAAATGAATGCTGCATGAGAAGCATAAGTCGATTGGATGCTTCGGGCGACGTTAACCAACGCAGCGACCATTGCTATCATTCCGCCAAATCCCATAACAAGCCCGACACGGGCCATGGCCTCATCGCCCCTGAGCGCATTGGCCTGCACGCTGGTTGCATCTGAAGGGTCTGCTGGGTAAAACACAATCCAACCAACCATTTGGACAATGACTCCGAGAATCAATAACCATCCATTTGCCTTTGACATACATCACCTCTGAAAGTAATCACATATTCAAATTGCCCACAAAATCGAAGGCGACGATGAGGGTACACATAATTGGTAGATAGCGTAAATATAGTTAGCTAGAGAATCTATACCTTCTTCTCTTGGCATCGATGGAATCATATTCCGTAACTGTGCTTATCATTTAGATGAAGATCTAGTAGATCTAAAAAAGGGTTGCCCGCACGCATCCGACGGCAGCTCGCGTCGAGGGATGGGGCATGTAGCAACGCGCGTATCGCGTTAGGATATCGATGGTTGGCCTACATACTGGTTGGCCTAGATATAAGGAGATTCGCCACGGTGTTCAAGATACAACCCCACACAAGGATTCAAGAATGGGTTGCCCTAGAGAAGGGCTACTTCAGCGACGAGGGGCTTGATTACGAGCTCGAAAAATCGTTTGTCGGAGTATTTAGGAACCCAGG
>Ga0315339_1003931_pt1 | contig 10072 bp, 9 predicted proteins | sample ASW17metaG_FD_204514 | JGI IMG/M metagenome (GOLD analysis project Ga0315339, IMG submission 204514) | Ammonia-oxidizing marine archaeal communities from Pacific Ocean, United States - ASW #17 | ecosystem: Environmental > Aquatic > Marine > Oceanic | place: USA: California | collected 2016-12-05
GGCGAAAGCCTTGAGACCTCCACGGTTCTGGCCCCTTCCCGTCCCATTGACCAGGCCCTGACGGAACTGGGCCAAAACTTCCTGACGATGGTATTTGACCCCGAGGCCATGGCCCTGCTGCGAATTTTGATTGGCCAGGCCAACCAATTTCCGGAGTTTGGCCAGGAATTCTTTGACCAGGGCCCCCGCGAAATGGTCGAAATGCTGACCCAATACTTCATCGAAGCCCAGGAACGCGGCGTCATTACCCTCGATGGCGACGCCGAATTGGCCGCCGGCAGCTTTCTCGCCTCGCTGTTGGGGCCGATCTATATCCAATGCCTGGCCACCGCATGCCCGCCGCCCAGCCCCGCCTTGATCAAGAAGCAGACGGAAATAGCGGTGAAGATGTTCCTGGGCAGTACCCTGACGGCTGCGGTTGCCGTCGGGGCGAAATGATAACCACATGACCCTGGCGTTCCAGGTTCTGTCGGGTACCATCGGCGCGGAGATTGCGGACGTTGATCTCGCCCGCCTGAACAGCGGCGATTTCGCGGCCATTCATGACGCCATGCTGGAGCACGGGGTTTTGGTTTTCCGCGATCAGAACCTGGATCCGGACCAGCTGCACGAATTTGCCGCCCGGTGGGGCGAAGTTCACTTACACCCCTATTTGTCCGGGCTGCCGGAACATCCTGGGATCATCGAAATCGTCAAGGAAGCCGGCGAACGCAACCGCTTCGGTGCCCACTGGCACACGGATCAGATCTTCACCCCAACCCCGGCCATGGCGACCATGCTCTATGCCAGGGAGGTCCCCCCCGCGGGCGGTGATACCCTGTTTGCCAGCCTATATCACGCCCATGATGCCCTATCGGACGGCATGCGGGCCATGCTGGGCGGCCTGCGCACCTACAGCATCTACAACAAGGAGCGCCCGCGCTCCCGCCGCATGGCGAACAAAGTGACGGAGCGGGAAAACCCGGCCGAACCGGCCATTCATCCCTTGATCCGCGTGCACCCGGAAACAGGCCGCCGGGCGCTCTATATCTCCGATACACAGACCACCCGATGCCTGCATGGCATGACGGAAGCCGAAAGCCGGCCTCTGCTGGACTATCTGTTAGCCCACGCTACCCGGCCCGATTTCACCTGCCGCGTCCGCTGGGATGTGGGCAGCCTGGCAATCTGGGACAACCGTTGCCTTTTGCACATGGCCCTGGACGACTACCCCGACCACCGCCGGGTCATGCACCGTATCACCATCAAGGGCGAGGCCACTATTGGCGTCAGCAATTCTTAGGGGGTTTTCACGTTTCAGGGCCGCATGGCGTGGCTGGACGGACCCGCCTTTCGCAGGGGTGCCGCGGTGTTGGCGAAATCACACAACAGGGCGCGGGTATCGCGGGGGTCGATGATCTCCTCGATCCAGAACGCCTCGGCCGAACGGAAGGGCGAGCGTAGCTTTTCCAGGCGTTCGGTGATCTCCGCCAATTTCGCGCCCTCGTCCTCGGCGGCGGCGATATCGGCGGCATAAGCCGCCTCGATCCCGCCTTCCAGGGGCAGCGAACCCCAGCGGCCCGAGGGCCAGGCGTAGCGGGTGGAGAACCGGTCCCCCACCGTGTGGGCCGCGCCGGCCACGCCGAAAACGTTGCGGATGATCATGGTGCACCAGGGCACCGTTGTTTGCCAAATGGCGCTCATGACGCGGACGCCTTCCTTGATGACGCCGCTCTGTTCCGCCTCCAGCCCGACCTGAAAGCCGGGGCAATCGGATAGATTGACGACGGGCAAATGAAAGGTTTCCGCCATATCGACGAATTTTTCCACCTTGCGGCAGGTATCGGCGGTCCAGCAACCGCCGTAGGACATGGGGTTCGAGGCCATCAAGGCCACCGGCCAGCCGTCCAGGCGGGCCAGGCCGGTAATCACCGATTTGCCGTATTCCTTGCCAATTTCAAAGAAGCTGCCGTCATCCAACAGGGCCTTCACGATGGGACGCATCTTGTAAACTTTACGAATGTCCCGGGGAATGGCGTCGATCAGCCAATCCGCCTTGCGCTCCGGGTCGTCGGTCGGTTCCACCCGCGGCGGCAATTCATGGATCGATTGCGGCAGGTACGAGAGGAACTGCTTGGCGCAGTCAAAGGCCTCCTCCTCCGTATTGACCGCGTGATCCACGGCGCCGGCGCGCAACTGGATCTGCCAGCCGCCCAACTCGTTCTTGGTTAAATTCTGCCCGATCCGGTTGACCACGGGGGGCCCGGCCACGAACATGGCCGATTTCTCCTTGATCATCACCGAATAATGGCTGGCCGCCAGATGCGCCGCACCCAAACCCGCGACCGAACCCAGCCCCAAGGCGACCCGGGGCACCACGCCCATGTTGGCGACCACCACTTCCCAGCCCACCACGCCCGGCACATTGGCCCGCCCCGTGGTCTCGATGGTCTTGACCGAACCGCCGCCGCCCGAACCCTCCACCAGGCGCACCAGGGGCAGTTGCAACTGGTTTGCCATGGCCTCGCAAGTCAGATGCTTGCCCTTGATGGTGGCATCGGCCGAGCCGCCCCGTACCGTAAAATCATCGCCGCACACCACCACCTGGCGCCCGTTCAGCCGGGCCCGGCCAAAGACGAAGTTGGAAGGCACGAGGTCTTCCAGGTCATTGTTGCCATCGTATTGCGCCATGCCGGCGATCTTGCCCAGTTCATGAAAGCTGCCCGCGTCCACCAACAGCTCGATCCGTTCCCGCACCGTATAACGCCCGCCGTCCTTCTGCCGTTTGACCCGCATCTCGCCGCCCAGCTTCTCGGCAAATTCCTCGCGGCGTTTCAATTCATCAAGTTCCGGCTGCCATGACATCAGGCAGTGTCCTCCATTGGATGGGTGGGGATTGTGGTTTGTGGTTTGTGGTTTTAAGGGAAAGTAACAGGTCGGGGCAGTGTCTTGAATGGCAAATGTTGATAGTGCAACAGTTCGAATATAACGCTCACAGACAATTCTAACGATATTGGCCACGAGTTCCAATTTGCTTAGGGGCAGGCATGGAGGCTAACGACATGGCACATCATAAACGCAAAGGTCCGAAGTCAACACGGCGGGGTGCTTATTGTGCAGACCACAGAGGCGGCAGGGCTCGCCCATGCCTGAACGCCGGCGGTTCAGCCAAACGCGCCATATTGCCGTTACCAAGGAAAAAACTGCGGAGCACGCATAAAGGCGCTGCTCTATCACGCCACGCACCATCAGGGCCTGAGAAAATCCAAAGCAGCCCGCCATCTCTGTTGCGCGTTGTTAGGTCAGGAGATTACCAAACATGGTTGACCAGCGGCCCACATTCAAAGCCTTCAAAACGGAAGCGCTCAATAATCCAGAGGTAAAAGACGCCTTTGACGAATTGGCCCCCGCCTATGCCATGAAACGCGACATGATTGCCATGCGCAAGGCCAAGGGCTTCACCCAAGAAGACATGGCGAATTTGCTCGGCTCCAGAAAATGCAGTATTTCGCGCTTGGAAAGCGTCAACTCCGATAACTCACCACGTCTGGCGACGATCGAGGAATACGCCTGCGTGCTTGGCTATCGCCTCAAAATCGAATTTGAGAAAAGCAAACCGCCGCCGTAGTTCGTATTCTCAACCCCGCCCCAACGGTCCCCGCAACAACTGCCCCGGCAGCGCGCCCGTCGGCTGGTTGTCGCGCAGGACGACCTGGCCGTTGACTATGGTGGCGGCGATTCCGTCGGCCATTTGTTTTAGGCGCTGGGCGCCCGCCGGCAGGTCGTATTCGACGGTGGGCAGGCGGGGGGCGACCTTGTCGGGATCGAGGACGACGATGTCGGCGGCCATGCCCTCGCGGAGCAAGCCGCGATTGTGGAAGCCCCAGTTGGTTGCGGTGTCGTAGGTGATCATGCGGACGGCCTGTTCCAGTGTAAATTCCTGACGTTCGCGCACCCAATAGCTCAACAGATGGGTTTGCAGGCTGCTGTCCATGATCTGGCTGACATGGGCGCCGCTGTCCGAAAAAGTGACGCAGGAGCGGGGGTGCTTCATGATGGCCAGGGCGGCGTCTTCATCCTCGTTCGATATGGGCTGCCGGAAGAAGACCTGCAAATCATTTTCGAGCGCAATGTCGATCATCGCCTCCACCGGGTCCACGCCCCGCTCGGCCGCGATGTCGGCCAAGGTGCTGTGGGGCCAGGCGGCCTTGTCCATGAGGTAGAAATAGTCCCACTCAGGGGGGCGGGCCTCGCCGCCGGTGATCAATTTGTTCGAGGTACCGCCCTGGGCGGCCTCGATCAGCTTGCGCTTGGTTTCCGGATTGCGCAGGGCGGCCTTTTGTTCTTCCAGGGACAGCTTGCGGATGTCGCGCCAGACGGGCCAGTCGTCGAACGGCAACTGGGTTTCGAACGACAACACAACATTGATTTCCCGGGAATGCACCTGGGTGAAACAGTTGGCGCCATCCAGGTTGCCTTGTTCGATGATCTCGTACAGGGCCTTCCAGGCGCCGGGATTAGAGCGCCGGTTCAGGCTGCCGAAGGTGACCGGGCGGCCGCTTTCTTTCGATAGGTCCATGAGCTTCTGGTAGAAGACGGCCAATTCCTCGTTCGTCCCACGCTCCATGGCCAACTGCAAAATGCCGGCGTTCAGATCACCCATGCCGTTGACGATGGCCGCGACCTCGGAAAAATCGGCGGTACGGGAGGCCACGGGGCGGTCATCGGGGGTTAAATGCGCCGGGCTGCGGGAGGTGGAGAAACCGATGGCGCCGGCGCGAACCGCGTCCTGCACGTTGGCGACCATTTTTGCCAGGTCGTCCTCGCTGGCCTGTTCGTCAAAGGCCCGCTCGCCCATGACATAGGTGCGCAGGGCCGAATGGCCCACGTAACCGGCGTAGTTCATGCCCTTGGGCAGCTTGTCGATGACGTCGAGGTATTCGGGGTAGGTTTCCCATTGCCATTTGATGCCGGCCAGCATGGCGTCGCGGGAAATATCCTCGGCCCGCTCCAGATTGCGGAAGACATAGTCGACTTCCTCCTCCCGGCAGGGAGCGAGGGTAAAGCCGCAATTGCCCATGACCACGGACGTGACCCCGTGGTAGCAACTGCACGAGCCCAGGCTGTCCCAAAAGATCTGCGCGTCCATGTGCGTGTGGCCGTCGACGAAGCCGGGCGTGACCACATGCCCCTCGGCATCCACCACCTGGTCGGCGGGGGCCGTAATGCGTCCGATGGTGGTGATGTGGCCGTCCTTGACCCCGATGTCGCCCCGGTAGCGGGCGCCGCCCGAGCCGTCGATAACCATACCGTTCCGGACCACCAGATCGTAGCTCATGGGAAACGTCTCCTCGAATTTTGTTGTTAGGCGTCTATCTTACCCGTTGACGGGCGAAATTACAAAATCGGCGGCGGGGGACTGTTGGCGTTTACCCAACAGCCGGGCTGGCTGCTGGTCGCCGCGCCCTCCATGCCCGACCCCCGTTTCGCCCGGACGTTCATCCTGATCCTGCAGCATGGAGCGGACGGCACCAAGGGCGTCATCGTCAATCGCCTGATAGCTACCCAGCCGGCGGGCGAAGTGTTGCAACGCATGCTGGGACAGCGCTCAATGGCCAAGGGCGGCGCCAAAGACGTGCCCATCCGCATACAATTCGGCGGCCCCGTCCGCACCACGCGCTGGACCTATATTCATTCCGGCGATTACCGAGGATCAAACACGGCCACGGTAACCGGCAAGGTCTCGCTCACCTCTAACCCGGACATTTTATCCGACCTGACAATGGGTAAAGGCCCGGCTAGGGGCTTCCTCGCCGTCGGCTACGCGGGCTGGGGGCCGGGACAGTTGGCGCGGGAGATAGCGTGCAAGGACTGGTTTGCCATTCCCCCCGACAGCGGCATCGTCCTTGATCGCCCGTTGGCCACGAATTGGCGGCGCGCCCTGGATCGACGTAGTGTCGATCTTTGATACAGTGTGGCCAACCATATGCAATGAAAGATCAGAATGGGAAGGATCACGATGATGAGCATTGAACTTGCCAAGGATTCCATCGACATCGGCATTGTCGTCCGCGACGGCGACGCCGCCATGAAATTTTACCGCGACACCCTGGGCCTGGAGCATATTGCCGATACCCCCATGCCCGGCGGCGGCACCATGCACCGGCTGATGTGCGGCACAACGTTGGTGAAGATCGTGGAACGGGACGAACCCCCGGAAAAAGCGGACAATTTGGGCGGCCCCGGCGGGGCCAGCGGCATCCGCTATTGGACCATCACCATTCATGATCTGGACGCCATGACAGCCAAGTTTTCCGACGCCGGCTATACCGTCCCCGTGGCGCCCAGAGAAGTCCGCCCCGGCGTGCGCATTTCCATGATCGAAGATCCCGACGGCAACTGGCTGGAGCTGTTGGAAGACAGGAATTAAGCCAGCAACACCACCAGGTCCACGGGTTCGACCGTGCCGTCCACCGCGCGCGCGGGGCGGTGTTCCAGGAGCGCCGGCGGTTTGTAGCCCTGATCTTGGGCAAGGGTCAGGGTCTGGGCCGTGCTCAGGGCGGTGACGAACTCGGCCTTGTTGGTTTTTTCCAGCTTGGCGGCCAGGTTGACCGGCTAGCCAATAACAGTGAATTCCAGGCGCTCCCGGTCACCCACGGCCCCGAACACCAAGGGCCCGGCGGCGACGGAGAAACCAACGTTCAGGGGTTCCAGGCCGTCCTCTTGACGTTGAACCTTCCAGTCTTCCGCCGCCTGGCCCAGATCCTCGATACAGCGCAGGGCGTCAGCCGCATAGGTTTCTGTCGGCAGGGCGGCGCCAAAGGTGGCCATGATGCCGTCGCCCATAAATTTATCAATGCTGCCGCCGTGGGCCTGGATGACGGTGACCATGCGGCCCTGATAATCCGCCAACAGGGTCATCAAGGCGCCGGGATCCATGCCCATGGCCAGTGGCGTGAAGCCGCGAATATCGCATTCCAGCACGGCCGCATGGCGTATTTCACCGCTACCCGCCTCAATCCGCTGTTCGGCGGAAACGATCTGGTGGGCGATCTCGGGCGCGAAGAAGCGTTCCAGATCACGATGCGCCAGACTTTCTACGACGGAAACCACCAGCAAGCGCCGGGCCCGCCACAGGGCGATGGCCAGGATGGCGGTGGAAAGCAGAATGGCGATAACCTTGTCGAACTCCGCCCCGATCAGGATCAGGTTCGAGGTCATGTATGCGATGTAATCACGGGTCACGCCCATGTCCGGCGCGGTGGAGGTCGACATGGCGTAATACAGCATAATCAGCCAGCCCACGGCCGCCGCCCCACCCGACAGCAACACGAAGCCGGCGGAAAAGCATAAGGCGCGCAGGGAAATGAAGATAAACACATACAACAAGGTCGGCGCCTTGAGATAAAAGGCCGCGGGCTGTTCGTACTGGATATGAAAGCTCCAGATCAGGGCCATCAATATGGTCATGTCCACCAATACCGAGAGGGACAGGAACCAGGTGGCGGCAAACCCGCGATAGGCCAGGATCAGGCGCAGGACTGAAAACAGCATGTAGAAACCCAGGGCCAGAGGCACCGGCTCAATCAGGGCCGATGCGGCGGCGGTCTTGGGCGCCACCGCATACAGGATCGACCAAGTGCCCACTACCAGCAATTAGGCCCAGGCAATCAGGATTTCGCTTTGCAGTTGGTGGCCCTTTATCGCCGTCAGCACCCGAGGTGGCAATTCGGCGCCCCGGAAATCGAGCAGGCCCCGGAAATTCCCCAATATATTGCCGCCTAGCATTTGCGCAGCCAAAGGCTGGCGGGATGGCTGCCGGGCTCGGTCGGCAGACGGGCCGCGGTGGACGCCGCAAGTTGCGCGGCCATGCGGGTGGTGACGTAATGTGATGCGAACAGCACCTCATAACCACCCCCCGTCAGCAGCGGTGCCGCGCCCAGTTGTTCGTTGTAGCCGCGCCAATCCCAGATCATGGGATAATCGTCGGGCAGGAAGATGTCGTGAATGTGCACCAGGGCGCCTTTCGGCAATGCGGGCATGATCCGATTGAACAATTCGTCCACGTCGCTGCCCGGCATCAGGATGTGAGAGCTGTCGATAAACAGAATATCCCCCGGGCCCAGATCGGCAAAGACAGGGCTGTCCACCGCTCCCAAGGTCGTGGCAATGAATTCGATATCCAGTTTATCCACGAAGCGGCTGGGCTTGGCATCAATGGCGGTGATTTGGGTGCCCAGACCGCCGTCATCGACCGCGCGTTTCATGAACCGCGTGGAATGGCCCGATCCAACCTCGACAATACGGCCTGGTTTGTGGCCGCGCACAATGGCATAGGCCGCCGCCGCGTCCAGGGTGGGAAACCAGTCCTGGGTCCAGCGCGGGGCGGGGGGCGGTTCCTGACCCAAGGCCGTCAAATCGTCTTCAAGGGCATCAATCGCCGCTAACAGTTCAACAAACCGCGGTTCTGCGGCCGTCAGAATTCCCTCCAGGGCGGGATAGCTGGGATTGCGGCCCGGGTCGGGCAAGGTATCGGCATAACGATAGGGAATGAAGAAGCCGCGCCGGGCCAGCCCCAGCACGGTCAACAGCCCCAGCCGCATGCTGCGCCTGTGCATCCCATCCCTCCCGGTATTTTCGACGGCCTTGGAGTCTAGCGCCGAATAATGTTTATTGCAGTCGAATTATGAGCCGGCGGAGGCGGCCTTGCGTCGTGGGATGGCGATATCTTCCGTACGTTGGGCCGGGCTGAGCACCATGCCCTCCCTGGCCACCAAGGTACCCGGGCGGCGGGCTTCGGCGGCGGCCGCGATCTGATCCATGAAATCGTCGTCGTGATCGGGGTCGTGGTGGAAGATAACAAATTGCGGCACCCCGGCGGAGTCACACAGATCGGCCCCCGCCTCCCAGGTGGAATGGCCCCAGCCGACACAATTTTTATATTCCTCTTCGGTAAACATGGAATCGTAGATCACCATGTCGGCGCCATCGATAAGTTTAAGAATGGTCTGATCCAACTCGCCCGCGACATGTTCCGTATCGGTCAGATAGCAGATCGAACGGCCATCGAATTCAATACGATAGCCCGCGGCGCCATCGGGGTGGTTCAGGGCAGCGGTGCGGACCACTACATCCGGCCCGGAATTCAAAACATCGCCGACCAGGAAATCATGGAATTCGATCTTCGATTGGAAAATATCCAGGGACACCGGGAACAAGGGCGAGGTCATCAGGGCGCACAGGACACCTCGGAGATCCGTGTCAGGCAGCAAATGACCAGCCCACATACGGAATTTGTTTTGCGGCAGGAAGAAGGGTTTGAAAAACGGGATGCCGCAAATATGGTCGTAATGGGTGTGGGTGAAAAATATGTCCATGTCGACGGCATCGCCTCCAGCCATGGACTCGGCCATCATTTCGTTGCCCAAATAACGCAGTCCGGAGCCGGCATCGAATATCAGGCGCCGGCCGCCGCAATTAATTTCAAGGCAAGAGGTGTTGCCCCCATAGCGCATGGATTTCGAATCCGAGATCGAAATACTGCCCCGGACGCCCCAGAATCGAACCTGAAAATCATCCATCTCCGACATGGCCTCTACTCTTCCACCAAGTCCGGCCAATTTACGGGGCCGATGTTAAAAAATTTCGCACGTATCCCGCCCTCAAACAACTCAATTTGCATTATATCATTTCGATATATACTAATATGACTATGTTACGTCTAATACGTTGGTGTTGTAAACAGCTATATCAAGTAATCTTTTGGCCAAATTTTCGGCCCGTCCATGGCCCCGTCCCCCGCCCCATTTGATCTAGGATCAGGCGGCTTAACGCCGCTTCAGGATCGCCGAGCTGTTCGACGATGGTGAAATGGTTCTGCCCTGCCAGCACCAACACCTCCACGGCGATGCCGTGCCGGCGCCAGGCCGCCGCCAGATCCTCCGATTGGCGCCGGTATTCGGGCCCTTCTTCTGACCCCACCGCCAGCAACAGCGTACCGGGCCCGCGGGGCGCCAGGGCCAAGGGGCTGTTGCGAGCGACCGCCTCCGGGTCGAGCTTCAGCTCTTGGTTCAGGAAACACAGGCGGTCGCTC
>Ga0315339_1003932_pt1 | contig 10070 bp, 14 predicted proteins | sample ASW17metaG_FD_204514 | JGI IMG/M metagenome (GOLD analysis project Ga0315339, IMG submission 204514) | Ammonia-oxidizing marine archaeal communities from Pacific Ocean, United States - ASW #17 | ecosystem: Environmental > Aquatic > Marine > Oceanic | place: USA: California | collected 2016-12-05
TGTTGGCCATTGCCACCAGGACGACATTGGTCGGCCGGCGCGCAAGCAGGGCTTCCTGCCATGCCGTACGCGTCTCCTTTTTGCGCCTGGACCACAGCAGAACGGTTCTCGCACCGTGAACCAGAAGCTTTCTCAGATAGTTACTGAGTTTGGTGTAGGGCGACACTGGGCCGACTTCGAGTTGCTGGTCGATTTGACCTTTGCGCGCTCAGGATGGCAGCGCGTTTCTCGAGTTGGTGCGACCCAGGCCCATACTGATTTGGTTCTCGAACAGTCGACTATCGGCGAGGCTGCATTTGTTCAAGTAAAGTTGAAGGCCTGCTCATTCATGAGCGACCACCAGCCAGCAGGCTTATATAGGCCGCTGGCGAAGTCGCCGCGACATGGGCCTTCGGCAAATAGGGATAAACCGTCATATCGAGCCGTGGGGGCCGGCGCTCTATCCGGCACAGAACGAGATGCTTGACCGCATCGAAGCCAATGGTGCCGCGCTCCAGCGCCGCACCAATGCCGGCATCGACCTCTTCGAGCGAGAAGCTCTCCATCATGCACAGGATTTGGAAAGGGCGATGTTGAAGTCGTGGATTCCTCAGCGGAGGTGACCTGTCCTTCAGCAGGCCGTCATTGTGGCGAGCTTGGCCCAATCCTCGTCGACCTGAGCACGACCGCGATTGTTCATACCCAGCACGCCCGTGTGGGCGACGCAGTGGACCATCGACGGTTTGATCTGGAATGGTGAGGCGATTGCCTCCACGAGTGATGGAGACCCCTTCAATCCATTTGCACGCCTGAGTGCTCGGAATGTAGCCACACCGAGGCAGATCACGAGGGAAGGCGAGACAATTCCAATTTCTTGAAGTGCGTACCGCTTAGCACAGGCAACCATATCTTTCATCGGAATGCTGCTGCTGGCGTTGCCATGTTTTATGAAGGGAAAGACGTTGGTGAGGTAACACTGCTCGCGGCGTAGGCGAAAATGGCGAGCCAAAAGAACGTCAAGATTAGCGTTGGTTGGAAATCTTGGACTGAAACCCAACTTTGCGGACTCGAGGTCAGGTGGCTCCCTGCTCAAGGTTTCCGCGCTAGACCAATCTTGACCGACGATCATGACCTTCGCATCGACATTGCAGCCCGACTTCGTCCACGGCGACACGCAATCCCATTCGAATATTCCGCCGTGAAAATCGCCTACGCAGGCATAGCTATTGAGGCGGGAGTTTTGCCGCTCTTGTGCCAACTTGAGCAATCTGTCGCTTTTCATGGGATTGAGTATGAGGAAGTGAGATTAAAAAACACCGAGTGAGACGCCATAAACTTTCGCAATTCACGTCATTTAGTGCATATGAATCGACTTCCTTGGGTCGCGATCGGCCGACCGCTTGGGTATGAACGTCAACGGAGCCTGCTTATTCGTCATCGGCGTCTTCGTCTGTAGAGTAGCCATTAGGGGGATAAGAGCCTGGAAAGTAGTAGTTTAACATTCTTCTCAAATTCATTATATCCAGCTCAATCTCGATCGGCACGTCGACACGGTTTTTCCCCGTGTTGTTTACGTACCATTTCATCATCAGTTGGTCATAATGGAGTCGGGTGCCCGCCAGCCGTTCATCGTTCTTCCCAAACTCCTTGTATAAAAAGCGCTGCGAGGTGACCTTGCCCTTCATCGCGCTCTCATAGATTTTGTTGAGAAGAGCCTCGCGTCGATCCATCATCTCTATCTGCCCGTTCGTCACGACGTCGATCATCGTGTTGCCAAAGACATAGAGATCGGACTGGTCGTCCACTACCTTCGGTTTTTTCTTTGGCCGTCCTTTGGGATTAGGAGAACGGCATCCCGGTAGCCAGCGCCCCCCGGAATTGCGGCTCGTTTTGTTGGTGTTACCGCGGCCCTGCCGTGGTTTCTCATCGCTGTGATCATCGTTGCTCATGATTGAGCCCTCCTTTTGTAGTTGGGTGATTTGCGAAAATGGCCAGTCTCGCACCGGAGTAATCGTGCCGTCACTTTCACGGCGTTGGCGGCGCTGGCGCCGTATAAGAAGGCGGCTTCGCGATAGCTGCCTCGGCAGTACGAATCTCTTCAATCTCGTCAAAGCTGCGGCCTGCGTCGGCGTGCACGGCGTCTTTGCCGGTGAATGTCTGCCAACGGCGGATGATGGTGTCGCAATAAAGGGGGTCAAGTTCGAGGACATAGGCGCGGCGACCGGTTTTCTCGGCGGCAATTACGGTCGTGCCGGAGCCGGCGAAGGGGTCGAGAACGATCTGACTGTGTTTCGAGCAGTCTCTGACGGCATCGGCGATCATTGCCACCGGTTTCACGGTCGGATGCATGGCGAGGGCTGCGTCGCGATCATTACCGAAGCTGTTAATACCGGCATATTCCCAAACATTGGTTCGGTAGCGCCCGGTCTGACCGAGTTCGAAATTGTTGATGTGCGCCGCTGCGCCGTTCTTAAAGGCGAAGATCAGCTCATGACGCGAGCGATAGAACGTGCCCATGCCGCCGTTCGATTTTACCCAGATGCAAAGGTTTTTGAGTTCGCTATAGACGCTATTGCCGGCAGCGAGAGTTTCAGCTTGGTGCCGCCAATCCATACATATGAAATGGATTGAGCCGTCGGCGGAATGGGACGCCATATGGCCAAAGACGGTTTCAAGAAAGCCGCGGAATTCATCTGAGGTCATTTCGCCCGACGCCATGGCGAATTCGCGGTGCCGCGCCTTGCCGAGACCGGAAACGTGACCGGCGATCGGCACGTTATACGGCGGGTCCGTGAATATGAGCGCTGCCTTCTCGCCGTTCAGCAGCTGCGTATAGGAGGCGGGCGATGTGGCATCACCGCAGAACAGTCGGTGATTGCCGAGCTGCCAAAGATCGCCCGGCCGAGATACAGCGATCCCGGACGTGGGGGTCGGCGGTATATCGTCATCAATGTTGTGATCCGGCGCCTTCGCCTCGGCTTCACCGTCGAAAAGATGGTCGACCTCGACTATATCGAAGCCGGTCAGTTCAATGGAGAAGTCAAGCTCGATCAGCGCTTGAAGCTCGATCGCCAAAATCTCCTTATCCCAACCAGCTTCTTCGGCAAGGCGGTTATCGGCGAGAATATAGGCGCGCTTTTCGGCTTCACTGAGATGCTCAATGCAAAGGGTAGGTACCTCTTGCCAATTTAGGAGCTTAGCCGCAGTTATACGGCCGTGACCGGCAATAATCTGGTTGTTTCCGTCAATCAGAACCGGGTTGACAAAGCCGAAGCGCTCGATCGATGCGGCGATCTTCTTGATTTGCCGCCGCGAATGGGTGCGGGCGTTGCGATCATAGGGTTTTAGTGCCGAAACGGAAATCATCTGCGGGCCGGTTGGCCACGTCGGCCGGCGGCGCGCCTTTTCGGCTGGCGGTTCAAGCTGTATCATTTTAATAATCCTTCATTGGGGTTGATTTATGATAAAAAAGAGCGCGCTGCTATTTCTTCTTTTCTAGGCTGGGGCGTCCGCGCCGGATAACCGGCGCGGTTTCAAGAAAAGCCTGGACAGCCTGAGCGGTTGCCGTCAGCTCTATGACCGTCACCGTGCGGCGCCGGTTGGGCATGATGTCATGCAGTTTTTTTGAAAGCGCGGTGACGCCCTTACAAAACACCGGTTTAAGAATAACCGGGACGGCATGACGCCCGCGCGCGGTGACCGGCATGATTTCGGTGAGTTCGAGCTTCTGTAGAATAACGAATAACCGCGCGTCCGCGTAGCTTTGGCCGCGCCTCTCATAGGAGGGTAGATCGCCCTGAGCGAGATAGCGCTGATGGCTAACCACGGATGGCAGCGTCAGCAAACCGGGAAAGCGCTTTTGAAGTTCCGGCCGTAGATAGCGCATCAGGAAGACGACCTCGGCCTGCTTGAAGCCGGCATCGAGAAGATCAAGGGCGATTGCGAGGCAGAAAGCATCGACTGCAGTGTAGGCGCTCTCGCGGCTATCGTCTGAGGGCGGAGGAGCGAAAGCATAGTTAGCCTCCGGCGGCACTTCGGCGTCGCCAAATTTAAGTACGCGGTCGATCTCTAGCAGCCGCTTGATGCGGGTACGGAAGATCTGGGGAACATCTGCAGTGAGCACACGCTTGCGGGTGAAGCTGCACCAAAGCGCCCATTCGACTTGTCCGCGCCCGAATGATTCTTGCGTCATAACTACTCGTTCCTATATCCGCCTTCAAAGGGGCTATAATAACTATAAGCGCATCGCGCAATTAAAACAACCCCAAAGAAGGCAGATATATAGTCAGTCGCTTCAGATCGCGCGGTCTCGAGAGTTTTTGGACGTCAAAATGGCATTCGCCGCCAAGTTTTGTGGAAACAGAATTTGTCGAGCGCAGCATCGCGTGCTGCGACTGTGTTACCAGCCTGTATTTGGGCCTGTTGGTGGCACGTTATCGCTCTGATCCTTGCGTGATTCTCACGTGTTTTCTACGTGTTTCTGCAGGCCGCTGTGAAGTCTCTAAACCACTGAATTGGCACGGATAACCAGAAAATATGGGGCTCGAGCGGTCTCAAATCGCGTCAAAAAACCGGAGTAACAGGCAAAACTGGCTGAAATCGGCAACTCTTGGCCAGAGACTGGTTCGCCTCTGACTGCCGGCACAGCCACCCAGTCGTGAGGATTCCGGACGGCATTCCGCCCGGCCGGGAAGTGCCCGACCTTTCCGTGGGTTAGCGGTATTTGGTTCGAGATTTCACATCTCTCCGAGGTGCAATAGGGCGGAGAATGGGGCCCTTGGTCCGAGCTTTCTCTGTTTGCGGAATTGGCGACATGCGAGATTCTCGAGACGACCAAAAATCGGCGCCCGAAAGCAGCCCGTCACGGAGCTGTCACGTTGCGGAACCGCGGGCGCGGAAATTCTGCGGGTTCAGGTTTGCTCAATCGGCAGTGGTTGCGGCCTGCCACTCGCTCATGGCGGTGCCTCGGAACTGACGTAATGTACTTCGGGATATCAAATGGCGCTGGACGTTGAAGGTGTTGTAGACGGCGGCATGGGTGGAAAGAAATTGTTGCGCTGATCCAGGCGACTTGAAGCGTTGCATTCGTCGTTCGCGTTGCCGAACCGGCAGATGGGAGTTCTTCGCCCGATTGTTCTTCCTGCCGCCAAAATCATGATGTTTGGAAAGGCCAAGATCCTTCAGCGCAGCGCCGTATTATGGCAGTTTGTCGGTAACGATGGTGTCGGGAACGAAGCCCTGTTTCTTCAGCAGTTTGCGCATCAATCTGAGCGTTGCCTTCTTGTTCCTGCGGGATTGGACCAGGATATCAAGCACCTCGCCCTCGCAATCTACCGCCCTCCATAAATAAAAGCGCTTGCCGTTGATCGACACGAACATTTCGTCGAGGTGCCACCTTGTGTCTGATCGCGAACGAAATCGCCGAAGCCTGTAGGCATAGGCCTGGCCAAACTTCAAAGCCCAGCGCCGCACCGTTTCATAAGAAACGTCAATGCCGCGTTCAGACAGCAGATCCTCGACATCGCGGTAGCTCAGCGGAAAACGGAAATACAGCCAGACGGCATATTGGATGATATCAGCGGGAAATCGGTGACGGGCATAGGAGATTTTCTGCATGCCGAGATACTACCTTGCCACTAACGGTAGATCACGCTGTTTGCGTGACAGCACCTCGCGCTGCATTGACGAACGTTGGGATGGCCAAACGTCAAGAAACAGGCCGGTGGCTCAACAACAGGGCCGAGAATTTACATCAGCCTTTGCGACGACGAGAGCGAGCGATGCAGCGTTTCCGACAGACGCGAAGTCTGCAAAAATTTGTCGCCGTCCATTCCTCCGTTCACAATCATTTCAATCAGGAACGTCACCTCTACAGCCGCGAAAACTTCAAGGTCAATCGTGCCGCCGCTCTTGCAGAGTGGCGCCAGCTTGGTGCTGCATGAGATCTGCCGATCGATTTCTCGCTGCGTCCTCATCGCGTTAATCTGACAAAGCCATATTGAATGATATCAGGCGGAAATCGGTGACGGGCATAGGAAATTTTCTTCATCCCGCGACATTACCGTGCTGTCGGCGATAGATCACTCTGTTAGCGTGACAGAACCATATCAAGATGCGATTCCGTCTAAAAGTGATAGGCGTAGATGTCACCAGAGTTGGCAGACATCGGCAGCGCCCGCAGCTCGGCTAAGACGGCCTCGCGGCTGATCCAATCGGATTGTACCATGTGGTGCTCCTCGCCCAAACTGAACTTGAAGCGATAATTCCCTAGATTGCTCAAATGAGATAGGCCGGCGTAGGCCAGCTCTCTCTGGATCGTGGTGAATTCAAATGACAAAGCGGGCAGTTGGTGGGATAATCCTTGCAATACCTCAAGTTCATATCCTTCAACGTCAATCTTGACGAAATCCGGCAAACCATGAATTGCGATCAGTGCATCAAGCGTGGTCACCGGAACTGTGATCGTGCTGTCCCAAACTTGATCGCTCCATTCTTGCGCGCGCTGTGCCGCATTGATGAGATCAGCAGAGGCGGTTGATATCGTAGGATTGGCGGTGTTGAGATGAAGCTTCAAGCGGCCCTCAGCGGCGCCAACGGCCGAACAGATCAGCGTCACACGATCGGATCGCCCTTGGATCAGACGCAACGCACGAAACACTTTAGGTTGAGGCTCGAGCGCAACAACGCGCGCCCCGAGCCGCAGGAAGCTACCCGTTCGGTCGCCGACATGCGCCCCGATATCAAAGGCCAGACTACCCTTGGAAACAAATTGCGCGTTGAGCGCATCCATGCGCTGGGCGCGCGGCTCGTCGCGATAGTAGACATCCAGCGAGCGCCCGATAGTAGTTCGCGCGACAGATTTGCCTTGGGGCGCGGCGGTTTGGCTTCGCGGCATAGGCGGTCCTTAGTTGGTGCATGCTCGTTGTAAGGTAGCAAGCGCGGAAGCGATAGTTGCAGCGGTCTCCGGCCAGCCCGGCAGGGCTTGCCCTGCGGCTTTTGCGGCTAGCGCATAGGAGTGCAGGCTATCCCTATTGGTCAGCATGCTGCGCAACGAGTCTGCGAAATCGTTCGGGTTGTCGGGCGGTGTCAGCAGCCCGGCATCCTTGGGCTCCGTGTCGCTGACGGCACCTGTCGCACAGGTAACAATTGGTAGGCCGTGCGCCAGTGCTTCGTCGAAGACGATCCCATAGCCCTCATAACGGGTGGCCAGTGCGAACAAGGAGGCCTTAGCGTACAGAAGCTGAAGCGCGTCTCGCTCGACCTGCCCAGCAAAGTGGATTCGGTCGCCGAGACCAGTGTCCTGAGAAAGGCGCACAAGTTCTGCAGCGTATTTGGCGTCCACCGGTGCGCCGACAATAATGGCATTCCAGGTTAAGTCCTGTACTCGAGAAAGCGACTTGATAAGGACGTCATGGCCTTTGCGCGGCACCTGGATACCAACAGCTAGTATCAAGGGAGGGACCGTGGGCGCGGCAGGTACCATCGCGCCACTGTTGATTGGTTCTGGCCCTCAAGGGCTGTCGACAACATCCGCTATTTCAACAGCTCGCCCGAGGTGATTCGCCTCGCGGTGATGATGTACGTCCGGTTTCCGTTGTCGCTACGAAACGTCGAGGATCTGCTCCACGAGCGTGGCATCGACATCTGTCATGAGACAGTACGATTCTGGTGGAACCGCTTTGGCCCGATGTTCGCGGCTGAGATAAGGAAACGGCGCATCCGCCGATGCCGTTTCTATCCCCAATGGCGCTGGCACCTGGACGAGGTGTTCGTGAAGATCAATGGCGAGACACACTATCTGTGGCGGGCGGTGAATCACGAAGGCGAGGTGCTCGATTCTTTGCCACCAAGCGCCGGGATCGCAAGGCAGCCCTGAAGTTTCTGAAGCGGACGATAAAACGCTATGGCCGGCCACGCGCCATCGTGACCGATCGGCTTCGCTCATATCCGGCTGCAATGAAGATCATCGGAAATGCCGGCTCCCATGAATGCGGACGCTGGCTCAACAATCGGGCAGAGAACTCACACCAACCGTTCCGGCGACGAGAGGGAGCAATGGCAAGGTTCAGGGACGTGAAGACACTCCAGAAATTCGCTTCCGTCCACGCCTCGATCCACAATCATTTCAATCACGACCGCCACCTAAATCGCCGCGACATCTTCAAGCAGTACCGCTCCGCCGCGCTGGCCGAGTGGCGCCAATTGGCGGCCTAACGGTTTCAGATTCGCACCTCGGCACGCCGGGCTGCATTAGTTTGACAGTGCCCGTTTGTGGCGTATTTCCACCGTACGAGTATGAACCGGCGAAGTTTTATCGACAAGCAGGTTGTGTTGGCATATATTGCCAATGACGTGAAAGGAAACCCTATGGCCACACGAAACGTCGTTCTCACAGATACACAATCCAGTCTTGTCGACCGCTTGGTCGAAACCGGCCGTTACCAGAATGCCAGCGAAGCCTTGCGCGCGGGGTTGCGTCTTCTCGAGCGTGAAGAAAACGAAATCAATGCCCTACGCAATCAGCTCTCCACCGGATTGGCACAAGCCAAGGCCGGTGAACTTGCCAAGGGGAGCGGAGAGGATGCCATTCGCCGCGTCTTTGCCGCAGCGAGAGAGAAAGCCTGATGCCCAAACCCTGGCGGTTGACCCGCCAGGCCGAGGCGTCTCTTCTTAATATTGCACTTTGGACGATCGAAACCTTCGGGCCACGTCAGGCGCAGGCCTATGAGGAGGATCTGATTACCTGCTGTTCCGGTATAGCATCGGGCACCGTAGCCTCTCAAAGCTGTCGGGCGATCATCGATCCCGAATTGAAGGAAGATCTGCGTTTTGTCCGCTCGGGGCAGCATTTTATCGTGTTTGTCGACGATGATACCCGCGTGATCATCGTGGATTTTCTACACAGTAGAAGCGACTTGCCGGCAAAGCTCGCGAAAATGAGTGCGAGCGAACAATAATGGTCTCATTTATTTTGCTGACAAAGCCTACGCGAAAATTTTTATGACATGAACAATACCAACACCAAATCGCCAGTATGGCTAACAGGATTTTGGGGTTTCTCGCTGGAAGAGGAACGCATTCTTGGTTTTATAGACAACCGCGAGAGAGCGCCAAATTGGCTAAATCGGTGGACGACAACTCGTTTGCACATACGGTGCAGCAAGCCCTGAAACTGACAGCAAACTTGTCCGCCACTTGCTTGCTGCTCTTGAAATAGAGCGAACGCTCATTGATTCATGGGACAAAATGTCGAATGTCGCCAAGCAGCCTGCGCGGCGACGCCGGTCAGGGGCACGACGTGTTATTCTTGCTGTCCGTCCTAGTCCTCGAAATCGATCCCGTCCCGGCCTTCCCCGACCTGATCCATTGCGTTTCTCCGTCGCGCGCAGGCACCGGTACGTGAGTATTGTCTCAGACGGGGTTGTCACGTAAACAGCGTGATCTGTCGCTGGCGGTACGGTAGGATCGTTGGATGCACAGAATCTCCTATGCCAGGCATCGATACCCGCCTGATATCATCCAATACGCCGTCTGGCTGTATTTCCGCTTTCCGCTGAGCTATCGAGATGTTGAGGATCTGCTCTGCGAGCGCGGCATTGACGTAACTTATGAAACCGTGCGGCGCTGGGCTTTAAAGTTTGGGAAGGCCTATGCCTACCGGCTCCGGCGGTCTCGTTCGCGGTCAGACACAAGGTGGCACCTCGACGAGGTGTTCGTGTCGATCAACGGCAAGCGCATGTATCTGTGGCGGGCGGTGGATTGCGAGGGCGAGGTACTGGATATTCTGGTCCAATCGCGCAGGAACAAGAAGGCTGCGCTAAAATTAATACGCAAATTGCTGAAGAAACAGGGCGTCGTCCCTGACACTATCGTCACCGACAAGCTGCCGTCATACAGCGCTGCACTCAAGGATCTCGGTCTTTCCAGACACCATGATTTTGGCGGCAGGAAGAACAACCGGGCGGAGAATTCTCACCTGTGAGAACGGCGGTGCAAAAGTCTACCACGGAAGCGGCGGGGTAATTCCGCTGCGGGCGGCGTAAAAGTCGGCCACTTTTGCTCTTTCTGGCGACAGGGAGGGCGGGGGTATT
>Ga0315339_1003933_pt1 | contig 10067 bp, 8 predicted proteins | sample ASW17metaG_FD_204514 | JGI IMG/M metagenome (GOLD analysis project Ga0315339, IMG submission 204514) | Ammonia-oxidizing marine archaeal communities from Pacific Ocean, United States - ASW #17 | ecosystem: Environmental > Aquatic > Marine > Oceanic | place: USA: California | collected 2016-12-05
CATGGTTCTGGAATGCTCTCTTAGACTGGGTATTTTCTTTACCGATGATTTTACACCAGACACTTAAGGCAATATTCTCCACGTGGCTAGGCTTTTGGATACTTAAAAATACAAGATGAACAAAGTCACCAAGCCATTCAACATCATCTATTACCCATACCCACCCCACTTGTCCAAGTAGGTTCCATCTGCACCCTATACATACTATTCTGGACGAACGGTTAGTTGGGTTTTAGGAAAACAATAAATAAGAGGGCCTAGATATGCTTGCTTAATTAATATCTCTCACTTCAATAAATTCGGAGATTATAATGTATTAGTAGTTAGCCTAATTACTCCCCCCAAAAAGCTACTCCCTCTTCCACCCAAACACCCGTAAGTTTAATTAAGTTCCTTTCCTCAGTGTCAGCGGTCCAAAAATGTTTACCTGTATCGGGGTTATAGTAGCGCCAAACCTCCTCGCCAATATTCGGATCAGATGGATCAGGATCGGAGGTGTACACAAACCCCGCTGGCCCTTCTTGTTTATACTCGGGAAGATTGTTTTTTATATTCGCAATTTCATTAGCGTCCATTGACCACACATGATGATTAGTTATTTCGTTCAAAAAACGAACAAGTACTTTTGTATTACTCGCCTCAGTGCTGGCCGCATTAAAAGTGGACCCTTGGAATGCAAAAGGCCATTGATCATCATCATTTCTATCAACCGAGCTCTTGTCAAGAATGTTGTCTTTTTCACTGACAGTCGCAGTATAGAAATAATTCTTTGCTATAGGATTGTAGAAACGAAAGAATGGGGAGTTTGCTGAAGCATCAACAGAACTGAATTTTCCTATATAACTAATAGTGTCGGTATCTAAATCTACATCTCTAAAACTTAATAATTCCGTATCATCTAAAACATAGCCAAGACTCTCTCCTTTTTTATTAGCAACTTCTATCCTATTATCTTGAGGGTTTTTTGAGATTAAATAATCAACACTATCATGACTGTACTCGACAGTATCTGTACCAGCCCCTCCTGAGATGTAATCTTTACCGGATTCCCCAGAGACTTTGTCATCTGCGCTACCCCCATAATATAGTGTCAATGGTTCATATTTATTGCCTGCGCTATCAGTAATAGCTCCATTGCTGAAAATCACCTCATGAGGATTAGCTGAATCTAAATCTGCCGGCGGACCTATATTTATTTTATTGCCAGTTACTTCAATCTTATCGCTCGTTTCAATATCGTAGGTCTGACTAGTCCCCGTTACTATATCTTTAAACGTGACAGTTCCCGTACCCGCTTTAATTGGCTCATCAAATGACAAGCTCATATTCCTGCTCGCATCAGAAGAATATATTTGTGCAGAGTTTATACTTGTTAATTTTGGAGATATCGTATCGACGGTGGTGAATTGATAGTCACTACCTTGCGTATATTTATTGCCATTGAGATCAATGACAGTACCTGCATCAAAGACAACTTTATAAGTCGTATCTGTGCTTAAATTATTTGTAGGCTTGAGTGTTAGGGTTTTATCAGCAATAGAGAAATTACTACCAGATTTAGAAAATCTCTCTACAAAAGTTCCATCTGATTGTAATAAACGGATATAGCCTGAACTTAGTTTAATCGCTTCACTGAAGGTAATGGTGATGTCACTAGCTACAACAACCTCAGTCGCTTCATCGGTGGGACTAAAGCCTGTAGCGTTAGGGGAGATGGTATCAATCGTAGTGAACTGATAATCGCCGCTTTGTTTGTAGTCATTATCATTAAGGTCAGTGATGGCACCTTCATCAAAGACAACCTCATAAGTTGTGTCGGTATCTAAATCTTCCGATGGATTGATAGTCAGGGTCTTGTCAGAGATAGAGAGGTTTGTGCTACTCGCCGCATCATAGTTTGCAACCACAGTCCCGCCTGATGTTTTGAGTGTTATGTCTCCAGTTCCACGTTTAATCCCCTCACTGAAGGTAACGGTGATGTCGCTAGTGACTGCTATTTCAGTGGCATCATCTGCAGGACTAAAACTAGTAGTGGTCGGCGCAATGGTATCGATCGTGGTGAATTGATAATCTCCGCTTTGGTTATACTTATTGTCATTAATATCAAGTATGGCCCCTTCATCGAACACCAATTGGTACGTTGTACCACTGCTGCTTAGATTATCAGTTGGGTTGATAGTCAGGGTCTTGTCAGAAATCGCGAGGTTGGCGCTACTCGCCGCATCATAGGTTGCAACCACAGTCCCGTCTGATGTTTTGAGTGTTATGTCTCCGGTTCCACGTTTAATCGCCTCACTGAAGGTAACGGTGATGTCACTAGCAACAGCTATTTCAGTAGCGTCATCAGATGGGGAGAACTCTAAGGCTACTAAATCTAACTGAAGTTCTGAAATAGTAACCGTTTGGTCTGAAAAGCTAATTTTTTCACAACTTATTAAGGTATCCGTGTTTCCGTTACCCTTGAGTACCTTAAGTACTCCGCTAATTTTAAATATCGAGCAATCTGCACGGGTCCAGTCATCGAAAGAATAGATAACTCTATCAACCCCTCCCTTGCCATCAATCACACAATTTCCGTCCGATGGATTAATTAAATTATCCAGGTCATTGCCAGTGAGTGTCAGGTCTGCCGTGATACCACTATATGAGTACAGCACTTCTACATTTGCGATATCCTCTAAGGAAAATGAAGCGTCGGTATACACTACGTCAATCCCTTCATTCTCATACTCTATTATTGTGTCTGAACCACCACTAGAGGGTGTAAAATAATACGTATCGTTTCCTTTGCCACCGTAGAAAGTGTCGTCGCCTCCCCGCAAATTCTTTTTTTCGAATGTATCTGCGCCATCGCCACCGTATAACGTATCGTTACCATCACCGCCCGTTATCTCGTTAGCAGAAGTATTGCCAACTAATTTGTCGTCATACGACGAACCAATTAGGTTTTCTATGACCGTTCCAAAATTAACGGTTATCTGCCCATTTGAAGTAATCGTATCTGCTGCCTCATCTCCCCCAAAGCCCCAATAACCGGGCTTAAGGTAGATGGTGACTTTTTCAGTAGCATTAACGGCATTAATAGTATCTGTTCCTGCTCCATCCCAAATGAAATTGGCATCGGTTGATGAATAATCATACGTATTGTCACCAGCTCTTGAAGCTGGATTGGGGCCATAAAGATATTGAAGAGCGGCGATGTCGAGAGGGCTGAACTCAACCTTTTTTACCATCCCCGTGTAAGACATCTGAGTCCAGATGGCATGGTCCTCATCGCCCTGAAGGTAGGGTGGGGGCCCTATATCCCCACTGGAATTAGGCTCATCGAAGGGATGCTTTAACCCGGTAGCATGCCCTATCTCATGAACAAAAATATCAGCGTACCAGCTACCATCCTGCGGAATTCTCAATTCTCCGCTTGATAAGATGTCAATGTACACATCGCTTGCGGAAAAATATGTACCCGGATAAAGAGCATAACCAGCTGAAGTTTCTTGAATATTGTTTGCGAAAGTCAGGGTGTTTAGTTGATCAAATTCTGCAGTCTCAGAAAAACTAACATCGATAAGTGTCTCAAGATTGGTGAAAATTACGCGAATGCCAACCTTTTGCTCATCACTAAAAGCTTCCCATCCCTCCTCGTCCTTTTCGTCATTCACATAACCATAATCGTCAACAGCAGTTGGAAAACCAAAATAATAGGTCTTCTCTGCACCCAGTAGAGATGAATACCTTGCCGCTGTTTCAGGCAATAAAGCACTTATCCAATAAGGTAACGCCTGAACCCCATCGGCATAAATAACGTTTTCAATAGAAGAAGGAATTTTTGCAAAACCGACATTAACTATCGCCGTATCGTTACCACCTGAATCCCAAAGGTAGAAGGTAGTACTATTAATAATGTAAGTATCATCACCTTCACCACCCCATAAAATGTCGAAACCTGTTCCGCCATCTAAGGTATCGTTGCCATCCCCACCAACTAATTTGTCATCGCCTATTCCACCAGTTAAGGTGTCATTTCCTGAACTGCCACTAAGATAGTCATCACCTGTTCCTCCAGTTAAGGTGTCATCACCATCACCCCCATATAGATCATCATCACCATCTCCTCCATCTAGGGTGTCATTTCCTGAACTGCCACTAAGATAGTCATCACCTATTCCACCAGTTAAGGTGTCATCACCACTATAGCCATAAATGGTGTCATCACCAGTGCCCCCATCTAAGGAATCCTTATCATCTCCACCATATAATTCGTCATCACCAGCATCACCGTAAAGTTGATTTTCCCCGGTTCCTAAGTAGGTATCCAGATAATCGTTCCCATCCCCTCCTCGTAAAACATTGTTCCCTTCACCCCCGTATAACCTGTCAGCACCTATCCCACCAGTTAAGGTGTCATCACCATCACCCCCATATAGATCATCATCACCATCTCCTCCATCTAGGGTGTCATTTCCTGAACTGCCACTAAGATAGTCATCGCCGTCTTCGCCATAAATCTTGTCATTCCCACTGGTACCAGCGATTTTGTCATTTCCGGTTCCGCCATAAACGATCACGGAACCCGAGTAAGGGTAATAACCGGTAAGAGTTGAATTGACATAATCATCGCCACCTCCGGCTAGAATGTAATCATTTCCACCCCTGCTACGAATATCATCATCCCCTGCCGTACCGTTTAAAGTCTCAGAGGCTGATGTGCCATTAATTAAATTTTTTGAGTCAGACATTAATTGTTCGTCTTACGTGGCTTTTAATTATTTCGTGTTGATTAACCTTACTCTTTTTGGGAATTATTATCAGACGAGGTTAGCTAAATGACTAACTACACAACTCTCGGTGGGCGTGTGACATGCACCCAGTGTAATGCCACCTAGCAGACCCCACCCCCGGGGCACCCTCCCTTTCACCAGATGGGACTCCTACTATCTATGTATTACTAATCCGCTCGAACGATTCTGCTAAGATTAGGTTTTTGAACTCTATAAAAAAGGGGAATAACAATGAGCGAAGAAAATGCGGCACTAGTCGTAAAAAACTTTAAAGCGGCGGAAGGGAAATTTGAGGCGCTTGGGAACTTTTTTAAAACCGCCTTGGGCGACACGCGTTCTTTCGATGGATGTATAAAAGTGGACGTGTACGTAGACGAATCTACCGCCACCTACACATTAGTCGAGGAGTGGGAAACCTTCTCCGCGCACGATAACTACGTGAGTTGGCGAACCGATCGGGGTAATCTGGATGAGACAGGGGATTTGCTCGATGGCGGTATCGATAACGGTCTTACGGTTTATGAATGGGGAACTAAAACCGATCTTTAAGCGTGAGAAATCGCCAAGCTAATTTTTAGACAGTGCCTTAATCGCTTCCAGATGCATGGCATTGATGTCTGTCTGGGGCTTATTCCTTGAAAACCACCTATCCTAGTGCCTCTCAAGCGATACCTGATAGCCGATATCTATGGTATGTTCTGGCATGCAAATGAAGACAATTTAATAATTACATCAACTAACTTAAAATAACAGAAAGGCTAAGGATTATGAAACGTAAATCACTGATATTAGTTTTCTTCTTTATTCTTCTTCCGCAATTTTCGATGGCACAAACTATGCCTGCGGGGAACAACGTGATGGCATTACAATTATGTAGTCTTAATGATAATAATACTGTTCAAGATGTTATCTCGTTTTTTAATGACGCTGAAAATTCTGGATCTCCAGGCATTGGTATGGCACACATTAGAGAGCCAATAGCTCGTTGGGGAGTTTTTGAGGCGAACTTCGACTATATAATGGCTTATTACTTCCCAAACTATTCAGCGTATGGGGAATGGCTGACTTGGGTTCAAGATAATGCCGGACAAGAATATAGCCGAATTGCGACATGCGTCGGCTCTTATGTATCGACAAACTATGGCGTTAACCCGGACGCTTCGCCTTATGAAGCGAACACAACCTACCTTGACGTAAGAAATTGCACGCTAAGAGAAGGCGCAGATCGAAATACTGCAATTGAGTGGCATCAGCAGTGGGCTCAATATGGAAATGAATTGGGAACTGATGTAGCAAGGAGTCTCCAATTTCGGATCTACGGTGTTTTCCAGAACGATGAAGGATCGTCCATGTACTCAGTTACTCGAGTCGGGGCGACACCTGTTGAACTTATGGAGCATGTAGATACCTTCCAATTTGGCGAAATCAGACCTTCATTTGACCGAATTACAGCAGCTAATCCTAACGCGGCCTGTGACAACGGCACGCTTTGGCGCTCAACGGTAGGGTTTCGGCGTTAGCGGACTAACATTTTTTTCTATAGGGGAGCCTAAAAGCTCCCCTTTTTCTTTCGTGCAGAGCTTTCCTGTCAGAATTCAAAGAAAAATAAATGACTAATCAGGACGCACTACCTCAATAACACGACCGGTTGGCTCAATCGTTTCATCTTCCTTGGCTCGCATAATTTGAATCTTCCATGTGCGGTCATCATCAGGCTGAGATAACTCTACAGGTGCATCTTCCCGCCACCCTGCTTGGGTCTTTAGGTAAAACTTAGCCGCTTGAATATTACCGTTCTTGGCTTGTTCGTACAGGCTACTAGCTACGTCGGCTATAGCTATTGCCTTACCTTTACTATAAGCGGTAGAAACCTCTGGCTGCCGCTCCTCTATAGCTCTTAGTGTTTTCTCTGTCATGCCAAAGTAATCAGCTACCTGAGACTTGGTTAATACGCAAGCTAGAGCCTCCAACTTAGTAACATCTGTTTCAGTTAATACCTTGACCGGCCTACCACCTTTTACTATTTCCATAAAACAACCTATTCTATTTTTCTTTTAAGCCTACTGGAACCGAGGAATTATTCCCGTATTTCCATCTGCACTATCGCCACAATTATTAGTGAGGTTCCTGACATAAGTCTCGAATGATTTTATGATTTCCAGACCTTCAAAGACATGGCGCAGATGGCAATGGTTCCATTGCGTAGCGGTATGCCGTGCTTCTCTCTCCCAAAGTTCTTCACTTAAAAGGCCAGCTTGATACTGATAAAAGTTATTTTCGTTTACAACCCAATAATAAACTTGCCTCTGCTCGCGGATATATTTTTGAATTTCAGATTGGTCTTCCCAAGGAATGTTTTCGACACCAATTTCATCTTGGTTAAAATCATATGTCGATAATATTTGATCTAAGCGCGCTTCAGTTCGTGCTTGTTGCTGGCCAGCTACTGCGATAACTTGATTTTGTCTTAGCTCAAGCCCCACAAATAGCAGTGAAGCAATAACACCCAGTACAGCTACAATGTTGAGAATTCTCTCAATTTTCATTACGTCTAAACTCCATTGAATTGATACTTAGTTTATCGGATTGATACCTGCTCTATTTTTCTATTTTTTTTAAATTCACTAATAAATATTTGGCAGGGGCATTAATAATTAACGGAAGGCAAGAGCCTGCGCTGTCCCTATCACACCTCTGTCTAGATATTAATCCAGACATGGTAAAGTTTATAAAGGTCACCACAATACGGTGCAGTGAGGGCAAGAAAAACAGTCCTTCTGAACCACTATACGGTTCAGTTAGCACCACAATACGGTGTAGTAATGGCCATTAACTGCACCACCATACGGTATAGCTCGCACCACTATACGGTGTGGCCGATCTAATTTTACTTGAATGACCTTGGTGGAAGTGTAGTGTATTTAACATCAAGTTTTCTATTACATTCATTGATAGGTTGCCAAGTTATTGCGTATAAATTTGGCCCCATGTTCAGCCCACCTTGCCTCGTTAACATAATCATATTTTTGTCGATAAGTTCTTTTAGAGACTTCGATAACTGTTGGTTAGAATTCCACCCTCGAGGTTTCATTATGGAAAGAGCAGCACACAAATCACCATTATTGTAGCCATTGTATTGCTGAGCAATGTCGATCAGTAACTTAATACTGTTTCCTTTGAGAGAAATGAAATCACTACAATCTAATAATGGTTTGTGAATATGCAGAAAACCTTTGTAGATAATAGCTTTGCTCTTGGCTTTTCGCTTATTCATTACCTAAGGCTCTATTAAGCTCTGATATTCCTCCAAACTGACCCCATAGTAGGAAAGAACTGATTCAGGAATAGGACGGGTAGACTTTGGCCTAACATCGTATAAAGCGCATGATTTGACACCACAGAGAGTGACTTGTTGTCGCCACGTACCAGCTGCGAGGTCATCGTATGTGCAGGATTTACAGTGTTGATTTATAGCGTTGCGGAGGCTCATGATGCATCGGGCCGATGATCACTGCTAGTCGGGGTGATTTTAGATTGCATCCAAGCTAAAACTTCTGACTCCAGCCACCCAGCTGCTCTTTCTCCAAGTTTATATTGTTTGGGGAATTCGTCTTTTGAGATAAGGAGGTATATATGGGCGCGAGATAATGCCGTTATCGATCGGACTTCAGGCATTCGTAAAAATCTATCGTCATTTGTGAGCAGCGTTTTCATAGTATCCATCCGTAATTGATCGTAGTTAACAACCGAAGATAGAAGGCTATATAGATAGGCGTTTCGAGTCACACTGGAATCTACAAGATTATTTCGCTAATTCCTCCCTAACGAGCTTATTGGGCCAACACTTGAAGTACTCGTCTATTAAATTCCGCATGGCATCATCTTTTTTATCCAAGACAATGGCTGCAAACCTTACAAACTCTCCTTCATTCGATATGGGTCCGATTGACTCACGTACATTGTCCCGCCACCAATCTAAAAGGTACGCAATTGGTTTGTCAGCATGACGGCTGCCATATGAGTCTTTGGAATCATTGATGAATCCATTTGCTAATTCTTCGATTAGTGTAAGAAGGCCACTAATATCTATTTCACTACGGCGGAATACTTGACCTGTTGGAATGTTTTTCCCGAAGTATTCAGAACCAACGTTGTCTTTCAATCTGTAATAGTCATTTGGACTGAGAGAATCTAGTGCAGCCTTGAGCTTTTCGGTATGCTTAATGACATCTTCTAATTTTTCTCTCTCTACGATTATCGGGGCTGTTTGCTCGCCACGCTTTTTCACAGATGCCTCTCCCATGTGATGCTGAAGTAATTCGACTAGCTCATCAAATTCTTCCTCGGGGAATACTTTTAATACCTTCAGGTTTTCTTTCTGTTCTTCTGTGAACTTAAATTCCATTTATCAGCCTCGAGACTTTAAAAACGTTACGTTGCTAGAGAGACTTAAATTTCCTGTAGCTGCTTGCTCAATATGATCTGACCACCAACACATCATTACCCTTCTGCGCTCTAGGTATTCAGCCCTATTATAAGCAGCCCGGATGGCGTTCTGATCAACGTGCCCAAGTGCCGCCTCTATGACATCAGGATCGAAACCTTCCTCGTTCAACGTTGTTGAGGCCAATGCTCTAAGGCCGTGAGAGACAAGCCTCCCACCAAAACCCATTCTTTTTAATGCCATATTTGCTGTTTGAGAATTGGCTGCTTGTCTCGGATTTCTATCTGCTGGAAATACAAACTCCCTGTGCCCACTGATAGGTTTCAAAATATCGAGTAAATTTTGAGCCTGAGGAGATAAAGGAATCGTATGCGCCCTGCTCTTCTTCATTCGCTCAGCAGGTATCTCCCATTGGGCATTCTTGGTATTTATTTCGTCCCAGCGCGCCCCAGCCGCCTCAGCCGGTCGCACCATAGTGTGCAACTGCCATTCAATCAGACCCCTCGTGACAAACTTGATACTCGCCCCATTGAGTGCAGCCATCAGCTCGGGTAATTGCTCAGGTTTTAGAGTAGGAAGATTGACTGCTTTGGGGGAGATGAACGCTTTGCTGATTCCTGAGAGCGGGTTCGCGTAAACCAATCCAGTATTTACCGCATAGACCATAACTTCATTAACCCAGCCGCAAATATTATTGATGGTTTCGTGCTTCCTCTCATTGGCTAGAGGCTCAAGTGTCTCAATCGTATCGACTGCGTTGATTTTGTGTAGCGGCAATTTTCCTAGATGGGGTAAGACGTGAAGATTAAGCCTGCTGGATATTTTCTTATAGTAAGACTGCGAGA
>Ga0315339_1003936_pt1 | contig 10060 bp, 9 predicted proteins | sample ASW17metaG_FD_204514 | JGI IMG/M metagenome (GOLD analysis project Ga0315339, IMG submission 204514) | Ammonia-oxidizing marine archaeal communities from Pacific Ocean, United States - ASW #17 | ecosystem: Environmental > Aquatic > Marine > Oceanic | place: USA: California | collected 2016-12-05
GATGCCGCGGCCGGCCGCCTCAACGCCGACCAGTTCGACCGCGTCATCGTCGAGAAACGGGTAGAACAGGCCCATCGCGTTCGAGCCGCCGCCTATGCAAGCGACCACGGTGTCGGGCAGGCGGCCCTCCGCCTCCATCATCTGCTCGCGCGCCTCGATCCCGATCACCGATTGGAAGTCGCGTACCATCTCGGGATAGGGGTGGGGGCCGGCCACCGTACCGATGATATAGAAGGTATCGGCGACGTTGGTGACCCAGTCGCGCAATGCCTCGTTGAGGGCGTCCTTCAGCGTGCGCGAGCCCGAGCTGACCGGCCGCACCTCGGCGCCCAACAGCTTCATGCGAAAGACGTTGGGTTTCTGGCGCTCGACATCGACCTCGCCCATGTAGACGACGCACGGCAGGTTGAAATGCGCCGCCACGGTGGCCGCCGCGACGCCGTGCTGGCCGGCCCCGGTCTCGGCGATGATGCGCGTCTTGCCCATGCGCCGGGCCAGCAGAACCTGGCCGATGCAGTTGTTGATCTTGTGCGAGCCGGTGTGGTTGAGCTCGTCGCGCTTGAAGTAGATCTTGGCACCGCCGAAGTGTTCGGTCAGCCGTGGCGCGAAATAGAGCGGGCTTGGGCGGCCGACATAATGCTTAGCGTAGCTCTCAACCTGGGCAGCGAAGGCGGGGTCGCGTTTAGCCGCCTCATAGGCGGTCTCCAGATCGAGAACCAGCGGCATCAGCGTCTCGGCGACGAAGCGGCCGCCATGGATCCCGAAGCGGCCGTTCTCGTCGGGGCCGAGACGGTACGTGTTGGGTTGGGTCGTTTGGCCGGTCATGGCTGGTTCCGGATCATGGCTCGTTCCGGATATGGGCTACTGCCTTCAGGAACGCGGCGATGCGTGATGCATTCTTGCGCCCTGGCGCGTTCTCTACGCCCGAGGACACGTCGACGGCGGTGGCGCCGCTCACGCTGACCGCCTCGGCGACGTTATCGGCATCAAGGCCACCCGAGAGCATCCACGGTCGCGACCAACGCACGCCACGCAACAGCCTCCAGTCGAAGGCCAGCGCGTTGCCGCCGGGCAGGGCCGATCGCATAGATTTAGGAGGTTTGGCGTCGAACAGCAACCGATCGGCAACCGCTTCGTAGGCCCGCGCCACGTCGAGGTCAGCGGCCTCGGCAATCTTGATCGCCTTCATGATGGGGATGTCGAAGCGCTCGCGAATCGCCGCGACGCGATCGGGCGATTCGACGCCGTGGAGCTGCAACAAATCAAGCGGCGCCGCGGCCAGCTGCTCGGCGATGAAGTCGTCCTCCGCATCGACGAACAGGCCGACTTTGGTCATCCCACGCGGCACCTCGTCGGCGAGGCGTGCGAATTCGGGCGCGGTAATGCTGCGGGCCGATGGCGAGTAGAACACGAAGCCGACGTAACGCGCACCGCCCGAGACCGCAGCGGCCACCGTGGGCGTCGTGCTGAGGCCGCAGATCTTGACTTCGACCGGCATGAGGTGGTCTCTCCCGCGTGCGTGAAGGCGCGCGTTATAGCGGTTTAGAGGCGGCCGCCCAAGCCTCATGGAACCGCCACGCCCGGTCGACCCGGGCGAGCGGTGCTCACGTTCGGCCCCCACCCCAGCATGGAAAGGCGGTCGAGAGAGGAGCGTTCTCAGAAAATGAGGTGGTTCTCAGCCGAACAGGCTGCGCAGGAGGTAGGCGCGAAACGCGGTCTGGTGCAGCAGCTGGCGGGTGCGGCGAAACGCCACCGGGAGCACCGGACCGACCGGCAGCGGCAGCTCAGCTTCGGGGGCGCCGGCGACCCAGCGGGCTAGGGCTCGGCCGAAAAAGGTACCTGGCGCGATGCCGCGCCCGTTGTAGCCGAGCACGGCGTGGAGGCCCGGCGCCGGCGCGTGCAGGCGCGGGATGTGATCGGGGGTGAAACCGATGGTCCCGCTCCAATGATGCTCCCACTCGGTCCCGTCGAGCTGGGGGAACAGCCAGCGCAGCGCGCGGTTGGGCCAGGCCCGTCGGTTCTCCAGGTCGCCGATTCGCATGTAGCCGAGACTGCCGAGGATCAGCCGGCGCTTGGCGTCGAGCCGCGCGAAGTACATCGCAGGCTGAGTGTCGTACATGGCCCGGCCAGCCGGCAGCACGGTGCGCGCGATGTTCTCGTCGAGTGGCTTGGTGGCGCAGGCGAAGCAGCCGATCGGGATGGTGCTCTGGCGCAAGCCGGGCCATATGTCATCGGAATAGGCGTTGGTCGCGAGTACCACCGCCGCGGCCCGGATCGTGCCGCCTGGCGTGACGACTCGCCAGCCTTGGCCGTCGCACTCCAGCGTTTGCGCCGGCGTCCCCGTGTGCAGCATCGCGCCCTCGGCCTGCGCCGCGCGGGCTAGGCCACGTGCATAACTCAAGGGGTGGATGGTGGCGCTCCGGTGATCGACGATGGCGCCGTGGTAACGCGCCGTCCCCAACATGTCGCGGGCGTCCGCCCGGTCGATCAGCTCGACGTTGGCGCCGCGCGACTGCCACTGGCGGGCGTGGACCTCAAGGGCCCTGAGATGAGCCGGCGAGAAGGCCGCCCGCATGATGCCAGTGCGCTCGAGATCGCAGTCAATGTCGTGGCGTTGGACGAGATCGAAGACGAGTTCCGGCGCCGTGCCCAGCTCGGCCACGAGGTTAGGGCCATGACGCTGGCCGACCCGCGCGACCACGTCGTCGGGATCGAGCCACAGTCCCGCGTTGCACAGGCCGGCATTGCGGCCCGAACCGCCCCAGCCGATCGCGTTGGCCTCCAGCAACACCACATCGGCACCGTCCTGGGCGAGATGAAGGGCGGTCGAGCAGCCCGTGAAGCCGCCGCCCACCACCACCACGTCCGCGCGCCGATCGCCATCAAGCGGGGTGGTCTCCGGGGCTGGCGCGGCCGTGGCGTACCACAGCGAGTCGTGCAGGCCGTGGACGTCGGGCGTAGCGTCGGCGCGCGCGATGCGGGGCAAGGCGCTGCGCCTCAGACCTGTTCCAGCACCATCTCGGCGGCGGCCAGATCCTCGACCGCCGTCCCCACCGATTTGAAGAGCGTCACCTCCTCGGCGGTTTCGCGCCCTCCCCGGCCGCGCGCCAGGTCGAATAAATCGGCAAGGATCGCGTCCGCGCCGATGATGCCGCGCGAGATCGGATCAACCAGGTCGCCGGCCTCCGAGCTGGCGCCAGTGCGGGTGTCGACGAAGATTCGCGCCCGCCGCACGGTCTCGTCATCAACCTCGCGCATGGTCGGCTTGAACCCGCCGACGAGGTCAACATGCGCTCCGGGCTTGAGCCAAGCGCCCTGGACCAGTGGTCGCTCGCTCATGGTCGCGCACGAGATCACATCGGCGTCGCGAACCGCGCCTTCCAGGTCCTCGCTCGCGGTCGCGGCGAAACCATCGCCGCGCAGGGAGTCAGCGAGCGTAGCCGCACGTTCAATGTGGCGGTTCCAGATCGTGATGCGGCGAATCGGGCGGGCGGCGGCGTGGGCCTTGACCAGATGCGGCGCCAGCGCGCCGGCTCCGACCATCACCATGACGGCTGCGTCGGCGCGCGCGAGATAACTGGCGGCCAGCGCCGAGGCGCAGGCCGTGCGTCGGAGCGTCAGCGCGACACCGTCCATCACCAATTCGGGTGTCCCGGTGGCCGCGTCGAGGACGACGTAGACGCCTTGAATGGTCGCCAGCCCACGGGCCGGATTGCCTGGATAGAACGTGACCAGCTTAACGCCGAGCTTGCCGCCCGTGCGCCAGGCCGGCATCAACAGCAACATGCTTTCCGGACCATCGGGTGTCGCCACCGGATGGTGATGGCGAACCGGGATTTCCATCTCGCCGCGAAACGCCCGGCCCAGGCGCGCCGTCAATTTTGCGTAGTCGAGCGCCGCGTGGACGCCTTCGGCGCTGACGTACCTCATCCGGTTTTGCGGCGCGGCCGGGCCTTGGTCTTGGTTCGCGTTTTGGGCTTGCTCTGGGTTTGGGCGGCGTCGGCGTCGGCGAACACCTCGTGGGCGGCGTTGGTGGCCAGCGAGACCTTGTTGAAGCCGGCGAACGTGCTGGCCTGCAGTAATGCCTCGCGGATGGCCGTGCGGGTGCAGCCCAGACGCAGCGCGCCGCGTAGGTGGTGACGCAGCACCTCGCGTTCGCCGAGGACCGTGAGCATGGCAAGATTTAAGAGAATCCGCGTCTTTTTGGGGAGACCGGGGCGATTGAATATCTCGCCCCAGGCGAACTCGGTGACGTAGTCCTGTTGGGCACGGTTAACCGCGCCTGTCGCGCCCTCTATGGCGTCCATGGTGTCGTGCCCAATCACGTCCCAGCGGGTCTTGCGGCCGAGGGCATGGGTCTTCGCGTTCATCACCATCTGGTTTCTCCCGTGTGTAGGGCTGGTGTAAAGAGTCTAGCGGGCGCTGGTCCCTAGAACCGGTGCGCGGGTCGCCCCGCCATCGTTGGCGCTGTCATTGGCAGGGTGGGCCTGACGTCGTGTGGGGGCACCCGCCTGTTCGCGTTGTCGTTCCAGCACAGCGAGCCGGCGTCGCAGCGCCGCCGAGCGCCGCCGAGCGCCGCCGAGCCAGGCGGCTCCGAGCCCGATCAGGGCGCCAACAAACAGCGCCGCGATGACGAGCGCAAAAACCGGCGTTGTCACCTCGTAGGCCAGGGGTTCCAGACTGAGACGTACCGGCGTGCGGTTAGCGACCGCAAAGGCCGCGACGATGGCAGCGAGCGTCGCGAGGGCGATCCCGGACACCACTTTCATAAGGAACGGCCGACGATGAGGGGCTGACGGCAGGCTGAGCGCGCCGCATTCAACCGGTGGCGTGAGGCGATCGCGTCTCTTCGGTGACCGGAGCCGAGTTGAGACGCTCGCGCAGCTCCTTGCCAGACTTGAAGAACGGCACGTGTTTGTCGGCGACCTGTACCGACACCCCGGTGCGGGGGTTGCGCGCGACGCGCGCCGCCCGGTGCTTGACCGAGAAGGCCCCAAAACCTCGTAACTCGACGCGATGGCCCTGGGCGAGGGCGCCCGATATCTCCTCGAAGACAGTCGATACGATGCGTTCGATATCGCGTTGATAGAGGTGCGGATTGAGTTCCGCCAAGCGCAGGATCAGTTCCGATTTGACCATCGATCCGGTTCCCTCGCCGCCCCCAAGGCCACACCGTCGCTCGTCTCCAGCGACCGCGCAGCACCCTATCTGAGCCCGCCAAAGTGCCAAACTGAGATCAGCCCGTCAAGCATAAGCCGTTCAGAAAGCAATGTTTTTTCGGCTAGGCCGAGTATCCTTCGGAGGATGGTCTTGCCCGCCTCCTCGCTCCCGAGGTCACGGCCGGGAAGTTCTCGCGAAACGCCGCGCTCGGCTTCGAGCCAGCTCCGCGCCGCGGGCGGCCCGCCGATCTCGTCGATCAGATTGACGCTCAGTGCTTGGCGGCCGGTGAAAACGCGCCCATCGGCGAGGCCCCGCGCTTGCGCCACGCTCATGCCGCGTCGCGCCGCGACGACCCCGACGAACCAGTCGTAAACGTCATCCACCACCGCCTGGCTCGAGGCTCGCGCTGCTTCGCTCATCGGTTCGAGCGGCGAGGGTTGGCCCTTAAGCGGCGCGCTGCGAATGACTTCGGTCCGAACACCAAGATTATCCAGTAGTGCGCTCACTTCGGCGGTTTGCAGCAGCGCGCCGATGGAGCCCGTGAGCGAAGAGCCACGACCGACGATATGGTCGGCGGCGAGTGCGACGAGATAGCCAGCCGAGGCGCCTAGGGTGCCGATTACCGCCACCACGGGTTTGCGCTCGGCCAATCCGCGCAGCGCCACGTACAGCGCTTCGCCCCCCACCGTGGTGCCGCCGGGGCTGTCAATGTGAACGATCAGCGCCCGCGCCGTGTCGTCCTCGGCCACCGCCCTGATCGTCGCGTGCAGCCCCGAGTCGTCGACAATAAGGCCGCGGATATGAAGCTCCGCTACGTGATCTTCACGGTCGAACCCGCCAAATGGCGCGATCGCGACGACAACCGCAGCGAGCCCAGCGAGAATGGCCACGGTGCGCCACACGGCGAGCTGCCGTTTGAGTTTACGGCGATCGAGAATGGTGTCGAGGTCGAGAGACATTACGTGGGCCCATCGGCGCGGTCTCCACGACCGCCGCGCGGCCCTCTACCGGGACGTCACGGCTCACGCGACTTAGTCGGACTTACCGTCGACGACGCCGCCGACCGCTGTTGGCGGCGCGGGCTCCTCAGCCTGGTCCACCGGTTCAGCTTCAGCCGCCGGTTCAGCTTCGGCCGCCGCTTCAGCTTCGCTCTCCGGCGCGGGCTCCTCAGCCTGGTCCACCGGTTCAGCTTCAGCCGCCGGTTCAGCTTCGGCCGCCGCTTCAGCTTCGCTCTCCGGCGCGGGCTCCTCAGCCTGGTCCACCGGTTCAGCTTCGCTCTCCGGCGCGGCCTCGGCAACCGGTTCGGTCTCGGCTGCTGGTTCTGCTTCGGTTGCCGCTACCGCCGCGGCTTCGGCCTCCTCGGGGGGCGCACCGTCGTCCACGGCCTCGCTCTCCGCCTCGGCGCGACGATTCATCGCCGCACCCAGAATGTCGCCAAGGCTCGCGCCGCTGTCGGAGGAGCCGTACTGCGCCATGGCCTTCTTTTCGTCGGCGATTTCGAGCGCTTTGATCGACAGCGTGATCCGCCGCGTGTCGCGCTCCACGTTCATCACGCGCGCATCGACGCGATCGCCGGCGGCGAAGCGGTCGGGCCGTTGCTCGGAGCGATCGCGCGCGAGATCCGAGCGGCGGACGAAGCCGTGAACGCCCTCGCCGACCGTGACGTCGAGGCCGGTCTCCTTGACACCCGTCACCGTGCACGTGACCGTGCCGCCCACCTGAAGGCTGGGCGTAGAAGCAAAGGGGTCCTCGGTGAGTTGCTTGACGCCGAGCGCGATCCGCTCGCGTTCGACGCTCACCTCTAGCACCTTTGCCTTGACCGTATCGCCCTTTTGGTAGCGCGCGACCGCCGCTTCCCCGGGCTCGTCCCAGCTCAGATCGGAAAGATGGACCATGCCGTCGACATCGCCATCGAGGCCGATGAACAAGCCGAACTCCGTGATGCTCTTGACCTGTCCCTCAACCACATCGTCGGTCTTGTGCAAGCCGAGGAAGCTCTCCCACGGATTGTCGATGCACTGCTTGAGACCGAGGCTGATGCGACGCTTGACCGGATCGACATCAAGGACCATGACCTCGACCCGCTCGCTGGTCGAGACGATCTTGCCCGGGTGGACGTTCTTTTTGGTCCAACTCATCTCGGAGACGTGGACCAAGCCCTCGACGCCGGGCTCAAGCTCCACGAAGGCGCCGTAATCGGTGATGTTGGTGACTCGCCCGGTATACTTGGCGCTGACCGGATATTTGACCTCGACTCCTTCCCACGGATCGGCGCCGAGCTGCTTCATCCCCAGTGAGATGCGCTGAGTCTCGGAGTTGACCCGGATGACTTGGACTTTGACCGTCTGGCCAATGTTGAGCACTTCGCTCGGATGGTTGGTGCGCCGCCACGCGATGTCGGTCACGTGCAACAGGCCGTCGATTCCGCCCAGATCGACGAAAGCGCCGTAGTCGGTAATGTTCTTGACGACTCCATCCAGGACCTGGCCTTCGGTCAGATTGGCGACTATCTCCGCGCGCGCCTCGGCCCGCGCCTCCTCAAGCACCGCGCGGCGTGAAACCACGATGTTGCCGCGCCGGCGATCCATCTTGAGTATCTGAAACGGTTCGTCGTGACCCATCAGCGGCGACACGTCGCGCATGGGCCGCACATCGACCTGGCTGCCCGGCAGGAATGCGATGGCGCCTGACAGGTCAACAGTGAAGCCGCCCTTGACTCGGCCAAAGATCACGCCCTCCACCCGCTCGTTGGTCTCGAACGCCTTTTCAAGCTTTTCCCACGCTTCCTCGCGGCGCGCCTTTTCACGGCTCAGCACCGCCTCGCCGGTCCGGCTTTCCATCCGTTCGAGGAATACCTCGACCTGATCGCCAATATTGAGGCCGCCGGTTTCGCCGGCCGAAGAGAATTCCCTGAGCGCAACTCGACCTTCGGATTTCAGGCCCACGTCGATAACCGCCATATCATTTTCGATGGCGATCACAGTGCCTGGAACGACCGTGCCTTCGAGGTTGCCCTGAGTTCCGTATGCTTCATCGAGTAGGTCGGCGAAACTCTCGCCCGTCGGCGGCTCGCCCTCGCCGCCGCGCTTGTCCACCGTCTCGACTGCCTGATCAGTCATAGCGTTGTCATTTCGTCTGCTCGCCCTCAATGCCCAACGAACTAGTCGCTGCCGCAACCCCACGACGGCGCCGGTACGTCATACCCGCCACCTTGGGATCGCGTTCCCGGCCGGCACCCCCATTACCTATGGTCGGCTGGCCCGTTCCACTCGCTGAAGAATGAACGATTCGGCGGCGGCAAAGGCCGAGTCTATATCCAACTTCGTGGTATCGAGCAAGTCGGCGTCGGGCGCAGGTCGGAGCGGCGCGGCGCGGCGGCCTGCGTCACGCGCATCGCGCGCCTCCATGTCGGTCCTAATCGCGGCCGCATCAACCGCCGCGCCGCGCGCCGCGAGCTCGCGCACGCGGCGCGCCGCGCGCGCCTCGATGCTGGCGGTGACGAAGATCTTCACGTCGGCGTCGGGGCAGACGACGGTGCCGATATCGCGCCCGTCCAGTACGGCGCCGCGAGCATCACCGGGGGGGTGCCGGGCGAACTGGCGCTGATAGTCGAGAAGGGCCGTGCGCACCGCGGCGATGGCCGCGACCTTCGAGGCGAGGCGGCCGCTCTCCTCGTCACGAAGCATCGGGTCGGCACGGTCATCGGCGGTGACGGCGCGCGCGGCGGCAACGGCGCTGGCCTGATCAGGGGAGATTCCGGCGCGCCGCAGCCTGACTGCGACTGCCCGGTAGAGGGTCCCTGTGTCGAGGTAGGCATAATCGAAACGCGCGGCCAGCGCGCGCGCCAGCGTACCCTTGCCGGCCGCCGCCGGTCCGTCGATCGCGACGATCACGCGGACCGAAGCGTTGGCGCTTCGATGCGTCCGCCAAGCCCAGACATTAGCGCGACGAAGCCAGGGAAACTGGTGGCGATGGGCGCGCCGTCGTCGATCGTGACCGGCTTGCGCGCGGCCAGCCCCAATACCAGGAAAGACATCGCCATGCGGTGGTCATAGTGAGTCTGGATGTGGCCACCGCCTGGTGGCGGTCCGCCACACCCATCCACGATCAGCGTATCGGCGGCGATCTCGGCGCGGACGCCGCACGCAGTTAGGCCAGCGGCGATGGCGGCCAGGCGATCGCTCTCCTTGACTCTCAGCTCGCCCAGGCCGTGCATGACCGTGCGGCCGCGCGCGCACGCCGCCGCCACCGCCAAGATCGGATATTCGTCGATCATCCGGGGTGCCCTCTCAGCTGCGATCTCGATGCCTTCGAGAGCGCTGAACTCGGCCGCAACATCGACTGTGGGTTCTCTGCCTTGGTCGCTCCTGGCCACGATCTCAAGCCGCCCGCCCATCTCGCTCAGGACCTCGAACAGCCCGCGCCGCGATGGATTGTATCCCACGCTGGCGGCGGTGACCCGCGAGCCCGGCACCACGAGCGCGGCGGTGATCGGAAACGCCGCTGCCGACGGATCACCCGGCACGCTTATGGTCTGGGGGGACAGTTCAGGTTGACCGATGAGATCGATGACCCGGCCGCCGTCGGGCGCCGATGCGATCGCGATCTCAGCGCCAAAAGCAGCGAGCATACGTTCGGTGTGGTCGCGTGTCGCCACTGGCTCGATCACGCGGGTGCGGCCGGGCGTGTTGAGACCGGCCAGTAGAATCGCCGACTTGACCTGGGCCGAGGGGACCGGCAGGCGGCACGTGATCGGCATCGGATCGTCGGTCCCCCTCACGGTTAGCGGCAGCCGTCCCCGGTCGCGGGCGATGATCCGCGCGCCCATCTCCTCGAGCGGCGCGGTGACGCGCGCCATCGGCCGCCGTCTGAGGGACTCGTCGCCGGTGAAAACGCTGAC
>Ga0315339_1003938_pt1 | contig 10058 bp, 11 predicted proteins | sample ASW17metaG_FD_204514 | JGI IMG/M metagenome (GOLD analysis project Ga0315339, IMG submission 204514) | Ammonia-oxidizing marine archaeal communities from Pacific Ocean, United States - ASW #17 | ecosystem: Environmental > Aquatic > Marine > Oceanic | place: USA: California | collected 2016-12-05
CCCAACAGGAGAACCCACGCAGACGACGATCGCCGCGATAGTGTTCGACGCACTTGCGAAACTCATAGGCAGGCAGGTGATCCATCAACTACGCGAAGACGGTGCGGCCGGAGTTCATGCTCCATTGGGGAGAGCCGAGCAGGGCGAAAACCGCCTGCGTGAGTTGAAATCGATAAAACCTGGAGCGAACCCTAACGTGCTGATATAGCGCCGGTTGCCAGGAGCAGCCAGGGCGTTAGTCGGACACTACTGTTGCGTGATGTAGGTGTCGTACGGGCCACCTCCAAAGTTCGGCGGTGGTCCGTTCGCGGTCACGGGAAAGGGTCCAGTCGTGAAGCCAACGACCACTTCTCTTCCGTCCGGGCCTGTTAGCACCCCGAAGGCGTCGTCCCGGCCCGAACCGCCCAGTAGCGTCGAGTAGACAATCTCCTCCGCGGGGTCGTCCCAGCAAACCTTCGTAATGAAGATGTCGGATTCACCCCCTCGGTTGGCCGACTGCGGAGCGTTGTCGGTAGTCGGAAAGTCGGCGGATTTCGTGTTGCCTGTCACGACGGTGCAGCCATTGGAGGTCGCAAGGTCTCGACTCTCCTCGTCTCCAGATCCTCCAATCCAGGTCCCACGGGTTACGGTTCCCGTCTCGGGGTCAATCTCCAGTAAGGCGGTGCTCACTCCACCTGGATTCATGGCCTGAAAACCGATGACGCGCGGAGGCGCAGCCAGTCTGATTGATAGCGTGTTCCGAGGTATTCCGGGATGCTCCGGCTGCCGAACTCATGGCCGCCGCTGCTGACCACTTTCAAGCAGATCAGCACGGCTAGATAAACGCCGATCGGATAGAGAAACACCGACCACACTGCCGGCAAGCCGACCTCGTACGCAATTCCTGGAAGGCCGATTAAGGTGGCGCCGCTCGCCGTGGTCGCTGCAAGCGCGAACGCGAGGAAGATCGGCCCGTACGATTCACGTGCCGTGGCGAAATCGTCTGCGTTACTTACCTTCTTCCGCCCGATGAAGCCAAAGCCCACCATGGCACCCATGTAGAGCACCAGGAACAGCCACGACCAACTGACCAGATCCATACTTACCCCTCCCGCCATGCGCCGCGGTGGGTAAGGTTAGCAGATCAAGCTGAGTTGCCCTTGACTGACTTCAAAGAGGTCCATACGCAATGTTTCCGCCCCGATTGCTTGTAACCAACCAATCAGCGACAATCGTTGGCGAATCCTGAATCGTTGACTGCTCTGCCATGCCCACCACCCAAGCCACACTAACCCCCAAAGATATTCGTGCCCGGATTGAGTCGGTGCCCCGCGTTCGACTCGCTCACTTACCGACGCCCCTTGAGCCCTTACCGCGATTCTCCGAGGCCCTTGGCGGCCCTACGGTCTTCATCAAGCGAGACGACTGCACCGGGCTCGCGTTCGGGGGGAACAAGACCCGCCACAACGAGTTTCTATTGGCAGACGCTCTCGAGAAAGGGGCGGACATGCTGGTGTGGGGCGCGGGCGTTCAGTCGAACAATTGTCGCCAGACCGTGGCGTCGTGCGCCAAGCTTGGCCTCGATGTCCATTTGGTGCTCGGGCGGGGGCACAGTGACGAGATCCAAGGCAATCTCCTGCTCGATCACATCCTCGGTGCCACGTATGAAATCGTCGATGCACCGGTTGGCCCCGAACTGGACGACCTGATTACCGAAACCGCCGACAAGTTTCGCGCGCAGGGCCGCAAGGTCTACAACTGGGACCGCGACATCGTGAGGGGCAAAGCAGCTGTCAGCTACACGCTCTGCATGGCCGAACTGGTGGAGCAGCTCGAAGATCAGGCCGTGTCTCCCGACGCGTTCTACACCTGTTCGGCCGGTTCGACCGGAGCGGGATTGGCGCTGGGCAAAGCCGCACTCGGTGTGGATGGTCCGTTAATCAACATGCTGCCGATCCATTGGCCTTGGGATGAGCCCGAAGACATGGCCGTGCTGGCTAACGAAGCGGCGGAATTGATCGACGTGCCGTATCGATTGACGGCGGACGACATCATCGTGGACGACACCTGCATCGGTCCCGGCTACGGAGTACCGACTGCTGAGGGCATGGAAGCGATCGCTCTGCTGGCGCGTACCGAGGGCATCTTGGTTGAGTCAACCTATACCGGAAAGGCTCTGGCGGGGTTGATCCAACATGTGCGCGACGGGCGGTACTCGCCGGATCAATCCATCATCTTCATCCACACCGGCGGCACGCCGGCCCTGTTCGCCACCCGGGAGGACATCGTCCGGATGATGCCCGCTCGCACCCTCTCTTCGTGAGAGTTTCACTCTCCTGAAGAAACCTGGGCCGCTGTCGGCCACCAAACGACTTCGCAATCAGGCCGGGCCGCCCGGAACCGGACTATGCCTTCCGCGGTGACTTTCGTTTCGCCCACGGTGAGCTTCCGCAGGGTTGCGATCTTCTGCATGGCGTCGAGAGTGGCGTCGCCGATGTTCGTCGCCGGAAGGTGCAGTTCCTCGATTTCCAAAAGATTGGTCAACGTGGAGATCGCGCCGTCATCAACGTTGCCGGCATAGCCTAATCGCAAGCGCCGAAGATTCGAGAGTTTCACAAGGACTGCTAGATCGGCGTTGTGCACGTGCGTGCGGGTGAGGTCAAGCTCGCGCAGGTTGACGAGGGGGCTGATCTTCGGCAGTGAGTGCAGTTCCTTTCGGCGCGCCAATTCGTGACCCGGCCGGTCGAGTCCGCGGTCGGAAATATTCGCCCCTGCCAGGTTGAGTGATTCGAGTTGAGTGAGCCGAGCGAGTCTGCTCATGTTGACGTCGTTGAGCGCTAGGCCCCAGAGTCCGGAGTCGACTCGTTGAATCTCGCTCACGTCGAGATGACGTAGCGACGGGACCAGCTTGAGCAGATCAAGCGCTGGGCCGAGGATGCGGTTGCCGCCGATGGCGAGCCGTTCAAGCTTCGTCAACTCGGCAAGCTCTTCGAATCCACTGTCGGTGACTTCGGTGTGGCTGAGATCGAGATTCCGTAGCGTGGTCAGCGCGTTGATGTGCTCGAAGACGCTGCTGGTGACCTTTGTTCCTCGCAGGTTGAGAGTTTCGAGCCGCCAATGTTTGAAGTGAGCGATACCGCTGTCCGTGAGGTACTCAGCGTGATCCAGAACCAGGTGGCGTACGTTCTCCAGCGGTTTGAGGTGCTCGAGCCCGACGTCGGTGACTTTCGTGAGAGAGAGGTCAATCGTTTCGAGCTTTGGCAGCCCAGCGAGGAGGGCGAGGTCGGCGTCCGTGACCCAGGTGGAAGTCAGGTTGACGCCGACTGCATTGCCATCCGAGTTGAGGGTGACGGTGGCGCCCTCGTTTCTGAGGCGCTCGATCAGGTTGCTCTCGGCGATCTCCGCCGCGAAGGCCGCACCTGAGAAAAGGAGACCTAGCACCAGCGATAGGAAACGCATCGGTGAGCCCATTGTATCGGACGCGCGGGGGCTTTCCGGCTCTCAGCGCTAGGTGTGTCGACCCCCCAAATCGCCTGCCTCGTCGCTGGGTGATCCCAGGGTGCGCGGTAGTTTGCAACAGTCCCTGGCCGACTACGGTGGGGTTGCGAAACCGGCCACGTTGCTCTTCATCTTTTGAGCCGCTTATACTGATCGGTTGGGTGGTTCCACTAAGCGTGCCCGGTGGACACCGGCTTCGGTGTTAGTCCGTGCGAAGCGAGTCCTTCGTGAGGAGGGACTGAAGAGCCAGTGGTTCAAGGTCCTGGGTGAGACCGTCTATCGCAGGCAGTTACTCATCGAGCGGGTACTGCAAGGTAGCGATACGGACGACGATGGGACGAAAGGTCATATCTCACTCCTGGGTACCGCCGATTTGCCTCGATATGCGGCCTTTCGGCCCGAGTCGGATATTGAAGAACTCCGGGGACGCCTAGATCGAGGCGAGTCTTGTTTCGTCATGGAGATCGGCGGGGAAATTGCACACGCGTGTTGGATTGCTAAGAAGTACACGAGAATTGACTATCTAGAATGCGAAGTCGAGTTACCTCCGGATGCCTGCTACGCGTACGGCGCCTATACGCATCCGGCGTTTCGCGGTCGCGGCATTGCGGGCGCTAGGGTTCGCCGGATGGAGACCGAGTTGATGCGCATGGGCTATCGCCGTACGCTGGCGGTCGTTGGCCCTGAGAATCGCCGGGCGATCTACTTTAATACGACCGCCGGCAACGAGGTCGTCGGACGAATCGGATACTACCAGTTTGGTCCGTGGCGTCACTATTTCTGCAACGTTGACGCTGGCAAGGAGTCCGCCGCGTTGCTCGATCCGCGGCGAGCCTGAGCGACCCGCACTTGCCCTCGTTCCAACGATCGGCCTAAGCTGTTCGTTGTCGTACTCCGAGAAACGTCCGCAGTGGACCGCGGTTCGAGTTTGGCACCGGGCAAAGCAGGTCCTTCGCGAGGAGGGGCTGAAAAGCCTGTGGTTCAAGATACTGGGGGAGACGGTCTATCGCAGACTGCTACTGCTCGAACGCGTTCTGGAAGGCGGAGAGACACAGGACGACTAGACGACAGGGCGCCTCTCGCTTCTGAGCACCGCGGATCTGCCCCGCTACGCGGTATTCCGGCCCTAGGCGGATCTTGAAGAAATCCGACAAGCCCTTGATCGCGGTGAGTATTGCTTCGTCATGCACATCGGAGACGAGATCGCGCATGCTTGCTGGATCGTAACCAAACAGCCTCGAATTGAGTACCTGGCGTGTGAAGTCCAGTTGGCCCCCAATGTTTGTTTCGCCTACGATGCCTATACGAAACCGGCTTTCCGGGGCCGGGGCATTGCCGGGGCGCGCGCACGCCAGATGGAACCCTGCTTGATGAAAGCCGGTTACCGGCGTGTCTTGTCGGCGATCGGCGCTGAGAATCACAGGTCGACCTACTTCAATACTGCTGCCGGTCACGAGGTTGTTGGCATGATCGGCTACTACCAATTCGGTCCTTGGCGCCGTTACTTCTGCAATGTAAACGCCGGCAGGGAATCTACTACGCTGCTCCATCCGCGGCGAGTCTGATCGGCCCGGGAGGGGCGTCCGAGACCGCTTTGGTAGACTGACCGCCATGCCCCAGTTACTGAGTCGGCGCGAGCTGATCGCCGGCGCTATCAGCACACTCCCGCTCGCCGCAATGCCTCGGCCTTCGGGCTTATTGATCGACACTCATATTCATTTGTTCGCGGCCGACCGCGAGCGGTTTCCGTACCACAAAAACGCGCCCTATCAGCCGCCGGCAGCGGACCTTGCGGATTACAAGCCATTCGTAGCCCAGTCAAAGGTCGACCATGTCGTGATCGTTCATCCTGAGCCGTATCAGGACGACCACAGCTATTTGGAGTATTGCTTCGAGAACGAGGCGTCTCCGGGCTTCTTTAAGGGGACGTGTCTTTTCGATCCACTCGCACCTCATACTCTCCCGCGCATCGAAGCGCTAACCAAGAAGTATCCCGGGCGAATCGTGGCTCTACGTGTCCACCAGATGCATGAGCGAGACGAACGGCCCTCGACGGGTGGAGCCATCAAGAACCGTGATCTCGACGATCCACGCATGAAGAAGCTCTGGCGCAAAGCCGGGGATCTGGACATGGCCATCCAGGTACATTTCAAGCCCTTCCACGCGCCCCGCATCGCGAAGCTCGCCCGTGAGTTCTCGGACGTGGCTGTCGTTCTCGACCACCTGGGACGATCCGGGATGGGGACCGCCGCCGATTTCGAGGAGGTGCTCAAGCTCGCGGAGCTGCCGAACACGAATATGAAGTTTTCCGGATGGCGGTACTCCTCGAAGCAGGAGCACCCGTACCGTGATGCGAAGCCGGTTGTACGGAAAGCTTACGATGCGTTCGGCCCGGACCGGATGATCTGGGGCGGTCTTGGCAAGTCGATGGCGGACTTCGACAAAGCCGTGGAGGTGTTCGACCTGATGTTCGACTTCGCCTCGGAGGCCGACCGGGCCAAGATCCGCGGCTTGACGGCCAAGAAGCTGTATCGGTGCTGACTCGACAGCCGGTTAGGCTAGTGTTTTCCCTGGACGGGGTCGGTTTGCTCTTCGAGCGATTGTAGCGATTGCGGAGTGCGTCGCAGCAGAACTTTCACGTCCGTGGATGGATATCGGAGGGGGGACCGGCCTATACTCGGGACGCTTGGGCGCTCGCTGTGGGGCCCAGGCGGTGCTTACAGGCGGGAAAGGAGTTGGGTGCGATGGATACGAAGAAGTTTGCAATTGCGACGGTGGCGGGCGGTGTAGTGCTATTACTAACCGGGTTCGTGTTCTATGGAGTGTTGCTCCGGGACTTCATGGCGGCGAACTCCGCACCGGGAGTGATGAAGGAGGTGCCGGACATGGCTCCGTTGGTATTGGGGGAGCTTTGTATCGCCGCCTTTCTCACGCTGATCCTGAGCCGATGGGAGGGCATCACGAGCTTCGGGGCGGGAGCAAAGTCCGGTGCAGTGCTGGGGTTGCTGTTCGCGCTGGGGCTGAATCTTGTGTTCTACGCCACGATGAACATGATCGAGGCTGTTGCCATTCCGGCGGATACGGTGGTGAATACGATTCGGATGTGCTTGGCGGGAGGTGTGGTCGGGTTGGTGTTAGGACGGTCCTAATCGAATCGCGGAAGGATCGTGCAAGGCCACGTTACGCCTGTAGATCGCGACGGATCTTGATGCCGGCCCGTGGGTCGAGCATGGGCGCTGTGGCTAGGTGGACGTTGTGTGCTCCGGCGGCTAGACGTTCGCGGACATCGCCAGCGGTCATGACGCCTCCTACGCCGATGAGGAGCAGAGAATAGTCTGTGTTGTCAACGAGTTGCGATAGTATCTTCAACTCTTGGTTGCAGCGCTGGGTGATGGCCGCACCGCCGATACCGCGGCGGAGGCCTCCGAAGAGAAGTTCGCCCCGAGTATCGCGGATGGGGGCGGTGAGCGAGTTGGTGGAGCTGAGGGCGTCGGCGTGGGGTGAGACGGCTCGGATAAGGGTGTCGGCTTGCTCGGGGTGCGTGAAGAGGCCGATTTTCAGGACCAGGGGTGTTCTACCGATGCGGGCGCGGATGGTGGAGGCGATCTCGGCGGAAGCTTCGGCGTCCAGATAGAGGTCTGATTCTTTGGTGCAGACGTTGGGACACGACAGGTTGGCTTCGACAACGTGTGCGCCGGAATCGACGGCCCACTTGGCGCATTGCGCGAAGTCGTCGGCGACCTGCTTCACTGTCCAATCCGCTTCGGGCGAGGCGACGACAGAGACGGATAGGGCTTGGTTCCGGCCCAGCCCGTGGCGGGCGTCTTCGATGTCAGCCTGCCAGGTTGCGGGGGCCTTCGAGGGCATCCCGAAGGAGATGGCCCAGGTGTTGTAAGGGCTCTCGGACGGAGCGGCCAGTAGTTCGGCCCCGTCGCCGGTCATATTCTCGGCGGTTACGGGGAGTAGATTCGGCGGATCGTAGCAAGCTCGGTAGCTTGAGCGGACGGTCTTGTAGGTTAGAACGTCGAACCCGAGACGGGCGTAGTAGATGACCCATCTGCTGTTGAGTAGAGGACCGGCAGGAATGCCTAGAGGGGACGCGACGGGAAGCCCGCAGAATTCCCACTTGCCGGGGACGGGCGGAATCTCAAGGTCGGGCGGATGGGGAATGTTTTCGTAGTTCCAGTCGTAGGACTCAGTAATGTTGTAGCGCTTGTCGGTCGTTGTGGCGGCGGCGCGTTTGACCATTGCCGTCATTGTAGAGGACCGGTCGCCGGACGCCCGGTAGAATAGGAGCGCGCCCCAGTGGGCGGAGTGATGTCGAAGACCCCCAGTATCTCTTTTGGATTTGGACGTGCTATCGCAGTGCTTGGCGCGCTTGCCTTGCTCAGTGGATCTTGTGGTCAGCCGGCGAGCGACGGGCGCCCACCTAACGTGATCATTGTCCTGACAGATGATCAGGGCTACGGTGATCTCGGAGCACATGGCAATGACAAGATACGGACTCCTAGCCTGGACCGCTTTGCGGCGGAAGGGGTCGAGCTAACGAACTTCTACGTCAGCCCTGTGTGTGCGCCGACGCGGGCGAGTCTACTGACTGGCCGTTATTACTATCGGACTGGTGTAGTCCACACCTCACGCGGCGGGGCCAAGATGCATGCCGATGAGGTGACACTCGCCGAGAGGCTTCGAGATGCGGGCTACCGGACCGGCATCTTCGGTAAGTGGCATCTTGGCGACAACTATCCGATGCGGCCAATGGACCAGGGGTTTGAGGAGTCGCTGATCCATAAATCGGGGGGAATCAATCAGACTCCGGACCGTCCGAACGACTATTTCGACCCTCTTCTCTGGAAGAACGGTCAGCGTTTCGAGGCGAAGGGCTATTGCACGGATGTGTTCTTTGACGCCGCGATCGAGTTTATCGAACAGAACCGGAGCGAACCATTCTTCATGTACCTGCCGACCAACGCGCCCCACACGCCGCTGATCGTGGCGGATGACTACGCGCAACCGTATCTCTCCGAGGGGTTGGACGAGACGACGGCCAGGGTCTATGGCATGGTCGAGAACATCGACGAGAACTTCGGACGGTTGTTGGCGAAGCTTGAGGAATTGGATCTACGGGAGAATACACTGGCCGTATTCGTAAGTGACAACGGTCAGCAGCAGGAGCGCTACGCGGCCGGCCTGCGTGGGCTGAAGTCGTCTACGTACGAAGGAGGTATCCGGGCAATCAGTTTGTGGCAGTGGCCGAGAGAGCTGAAGAAGCCGGTAACAGTGAGTTCGGTTGCAGCTCATATCGACGTGGCGCCGACCATTTTGAGGGCGGTCGGCGCGAAACCGGGCACCGACCTCGATGGCGTGAGTCTTCTCCCGGCACTGCGCGGGGAACAAGCTGGCTTGGGAGATCGCACTCTATTCTTCCAGTGTCATCGCGGCCTGACGCCACGGCGCTATCAGAATGCCGCGGTGCGGCGGGAGTCTTACAAGCTGGTACTTGGTCCGGGCACTTTCTCTCATGAGGCGTGGATAGTTCCCGATAAGCTGCCCGCGGAACTCTACGACCTTTCCGAGGACCCCGCGGAAGCTAACGACCTCGCCGCCGAGCGTCCGGAGATCGTGGAGGATCTGCGCTCGCGGTATGAGGCTTGGTTCGAGGAAGTAAGTAGCTCTCGGTCTTTCAAGCCCGGTGTGATCCACATCGGCTCGGAAGCCGAGACGCTTTCCGTGTTGTGTCGCTACCAAGATTCCACCTACATGGACGGCCAGCCGACCACCTGGAAGACCGTCATCGACCGGGCCGGCCGCTATGAAGTTCGCGTGAAACGGGAAGAAGATGCTTGGTGGTCAGGCCCCGCATCGATCTATGTAAGCGTCAACGGCGAGGTGCGTGAGGAAATGCTCGTGTCCCGGGAAGATCACGCTTCGTTTGATCTGCCGGCCGGACCGGCTGAGTTGGACGCGTGGGCACAATCACCGGGGACGGATCGCGAAATCGTAGTCGACAACAGCGCTGTCGGCAATGTTGAAATGAAGTGGGTGGAGTAGCGAAGCGATGCAGTTCAAAGTACATATGGGTCCGGGGGCAGCGAACGCGCCGGCTTGGCTACGTAGTTGGCCCGGGCGCGTGCTGGCGGGATTGGTAGGTGTGGTTGCGCTGGTGGGCCTGTTTCTGTTCTTTACCGTATTTGCGGTGGTGGGCGTGGTGACCCTCCTCGTGTTCGGTGTGCGCTTGTGGTGGCGGATGCGGAAGATGGGTGGCGCGTCCGGTCGGCGTCCGAGGGGTGATGTGATTGACGCGGAGCATACGGTGATCGATGTGGATGTCATCGAAGCGCCACCGTCAGAAGAGTAGTTCCCCAGGGCCCCTTTTTTGCTTGTGCGGGTTCGACTCCGAGGATAGAATACAGCCAAGAACCGGGAGGCTCTCCTTATGACTTCGCGCCGTTCCGCCCTTGCGATGCTTTCCGCCGGTGTTGCCGGCAGTACCTTCACGCCCTTATTTGCGCTTCCGAATCGGCCCGCCAAGAGCGGCTCGCTTGTGTTGACGGCCCGCAACCGCGCTGAGATGCCCGCAG
>Ga0315339_1003939_pt1 | contig 10058 bp, 3 predicted proteins | sample ASW17metaG_FD_204514 | JGI IMG/M metagenome (GOLD analysis project Ga0315339, IMG submission 204514) | Ammonia-oxidizing marine archaeal communities from Pacific Ocean, United States - ASW #17 | ecosystem: Environmental > Aquatic > Marine > Oceanic | place: USA: California | collected 2016-12-05
CCTTCCAAGGGTGTGATGGAGGGTGCGCCGCACTCTGCCCAGCCTCCTGGGACAACCCCCGACGCCAAGAACGTCCGGCCCTTCGACGTAGATGAGGACAGGGTTCGGGGCGGTCGCCGCGAGGGAATCAAGAAGATCACGGGCGATGCCGTTACCCCCAACAAGATCGACTTTATAGGTGATGTTCGCTCTGAGAACACAACAACTATCAACGCGGTAGGTGGCGTGTCCCAGTTCAGTGACACTTACCCAGCACACGACGGCCACTACGGCAGGATAGACTTGACGGGACTCTTGGACGGATACAAGCCATTATCAAACGAGTTAGGCAGCGGCCACCAGTGGTATTGCCGATCTCGTACTGGCATGGCCCATAATCTAAATACAGATAACATCTTATACCCGAACTTTGGTAAGGGCCGGGGTTGCAACCCACTATATGAACGAAAGACCGTAACAGTCCCACACCTGACACAGTCTGTCCCAACGAATATGCTGCTTCCAAATGGACTTGATTCCGTCGTCGTCCGTTTTCCAGACGATGATGATATTCACCTGTCTCTCAGGCCATGCCACAGTCCTGTTGTCTATGGAACGAAGTTATCTGGCGAGCCAAACTCAGACCTCGGCAGCGGGAATGTCGATGGTAGTGGTAACTTTAGTTGGCAACAATGGGTCAACACCGATGGTATCTCTAAACTTACCAACGCCAACTGCGGCACGATTATGGCGGTAACAAAATCTTTGGTCTTTAAAAAACTCATTACTCTGATGCCGAGAACTGAGTACGACGAGCATACCTGGAACACAGAACAGAACCAAGCATATGCGACGAATCTATCGTTCCGTGCGCCTATTGGATACAGGAACATGGAGGGTGGGGAATACTTCAAATCCAGAATGATATTCGTGGAAACCGAAGATGACGTGGACTCGCCCGAGAAAGTCTATGATCCATACTATGTTGAACTTATCCGTCAATGTGGTGACTCTTCGCAATATACATGGGGCGAAGGTGATAATAGTTACACGCTGAGAGATGGCGTAACAAACTACAGCCATTTTGAGGGTGGTCATGGCTCTTTCTACACATGGGGTTTGATTTTCCGTATTAAGTTTGACTTGGATGCAACGGACGAAACTGACTATCTGTGGAGCAACTGGCATCAAAATCACTGCGGGGCCACCCAAGAAGAAGGCGGAAGATCAGACACCGCTTTCTTCGTGGGCTTCCGAAAGTCATCTGCCATGAGTTCATCTGGCAACGAGACTGAGTTATTTATTGCCGAAGTCTTAGCGGGAACTGGGGAGGATACATCGGGGTCTGCCGCTTCCTTTGGCTCAAGGTCGTGGTCGTATGCAGATGAGTGGTCGTATCGTGGGATGATGTTTACAGAAACTAACAGCATACAGCAAAACATATTTGGGAATGATGACACTGACAGACACACACTGCAAGTTCGGACACAGGGAAACTCGATTAGTATTTATGTTGACGGCGAGTTAATACAGACCTATGCCAACATAAAGGACGTGCTTCCGGCAATCGGCGGAGATACCACGCCCGGTACAACTGACGCATCTTTCGCCCACCCCATGTTCGCTTATGGGCTGGAATACAATGTTAATAAAGCAATAAACAGTCACTCCTCAAACTGCCGCGCCCGCGCAGCGGTTAAATACTTCGGTCAGTATGACTGGACGTTGCGGGCGGATTCTGATGGAGAAACTGTTATAGAGGAGAAGACGGGTTCGGATGAGTTTAAGTTGTATGAGTGGGACTGGAGGGAAGTCAACACTACAGCGGCGGGCGACGACTCAATCGTGGCAGTCTCGCACGGGAAGATATACGATTCCCAGTCTGATTCCCCGTCCGCATTCCATCTAGTGTCCTCGGCCCAGGAGTTGGAAACTGATGTGCGCCGCGTAGATGGCGTGTCGTTCTTCCAGAAGCATTACTTCATAGACGGCAAGAACTACAGGGAGTACGACTCGTCCCTGAAATCATCAAATAACTGGAACGCAACAGGGATAATCACGCTGCCCGGTGGAGACGGCAGCACTGGTTCATACGGTTCAGGGACAGCGGACGGCAACGACAGGTGTTCGATCATTGAGAAGTTCTCGGGTCGCATTGTCATGTCGGGCAAGGCAGACGAGCCACAGAACTGGTTCATGTCAGCCTTTGCAGATCCCAATGACTGGGACACCGATATTCAAGCGTCACTCGGCGGAGCAGTTTCAGGATCAAGCGCCACCAATCTTGGTGAAGTAGCGGACCCAGTAACCGCCCTCGCTCCTTCAGGAGACTCAAGGCTTATCATCGGCGGGGCCAACAGCATGTTTGCCATGACCGCAGATCCAGGCAGGGAGGACGCTCAAATCATTACCCTGAGCCGAGACATAGGAATCGTCGGTCCAGACGCATGGTGCTACGGTCCAAACCAGACGCTCTACTTCATGAGCGAGAATGGACTCTACGCCATCCGGCCCAACGAGTACGCTGTTCTTCAGACGAACAGGCTGTCGGCTGGGAAGTTGGACAAGACATTCAGGGATTTCGACTTCGCATCCAAGCACACAAGGATGATGTTCGATCACTTCAACCACGGCGTCCACATCTTCCTGACTCCCACTCGACAGTTTTCAGGTGCGCAGAGCCACTATTACTACGACACCAGATCGGACTCCTTCTGGCCGATGGAATATCCGGCGGTGGTTGGCCCAACCTACGTGTTTGATTACAAGAACGTGGACCCGGCATTCAGGACAATCATGCTTGGCGGGTACGACGGTCACATCAGGAAGTTTGATGCTGAAGCCGAAGACGACGACGGGACCATCATCAACTCCCACGTATGGATCGGACCCATATCCGTATCCTCGATACGGGAAACGAAGTTGATGGAACTGCTTGCGATCTTGGATGAGCAGACACCTGGACTGAGTTACGAGGTCTACGCTGCGGACACGATAGAGCAGGCCAAGTCAGGAACGCCGGTAGTCACGGGATCGTGGATCGGTGGACGGAATACATATGTGCGTTCGCGTGCGCGTGGCGCTGCAATCTTCATCAAGTTGCTGGACGGAACTAAGCAGGCTCCGTGGGCATTAGAACGGCTCTCTGCAACCCTAGCGGTTGCCGGTCGAGCGAGAAGTAGGAGTTAGGCAATGGGTTTCTTTGACGATATCTTTGGCGGTGGCGGTGGCGGTGGCGGTGGCTACGGCGGACCTGACTATCCCCATGGTGCAATGGATAAATACTTTGAACAGTTCAGAAGTGAACTGAAAGCGGCAAGACAAGCAAGGGCGCACGAAAGATCAAAACAGTTTCAGTATCTTCAAAGTTCCTATCTAAAGAAGATGAAGGGGCTACGGCAACTCCGTACCCGATATGGACAAACTGGTGTACCCAGAGGCGTTCAACAAATCCACACCCAACGGGTTCTGAATAGGGTTGAGCAGGCTAGGCGAACTGCGGAAATGGTATCTGGGGCCAAGGGGTTTTACACAACGAGCAAGCCCTCGACCCAACATGTAATCCGTTCATCTGGGGCCGCTACCGAACTTCAGGGGAGCCTTGCGCAAACGTATGGGCCTCAACAAGAGGCGGTAGAGAGAGCGCTCGCACTTGCTCCTTCGCAGTACCAGACAGATGTTGGAGCAATGCACGCAGCGTTGCCTGCGTATGACCCATCTCGGCTCATGCTTCCAGGTCTAGGAATGCAACAGGCTCTTGCGGCCCAAGGACTCTGGCAACCTCAGGGCGGCGGTGCGATGGGTTCCTTATTGGGAGGATTCGGGACACAGATGGGCGAGCAGACAGCAGAACCAGGGCAGTGGGGCAGTATAGGAGGAATGGGCGGCGGTGCTCTGGGCGGCATATTTGGCGGACCCATAGGGGGACTTCTCGGCGGCGCAGCAGGAAGCATATTTGGCGGGTTATTCGACTAAGAAAGGTCAACAACAATGTCTATATTTGATACATCACTTCTCCGACTGGCCTCCGCAGCACACGGTAGCGTGTGGGATGACATGCAGGGATACCGAGACGCTTACCAGAAGCAACTGACGGCTGCGGGAAAGGAGCCAGTGCCGGGCGCTGGGATGTTCAGCAACATCGGCGGGGGTCTTGCTGAGGCACTCCCCGGCATGATGGAAGGTCTGGGCGGTCTGTTAGGCATCGGTGGCGGTTCTCAGCCCATCAGCGCAATGGGGCAGCAGGCGTTCAACGCAATGCCGTGGGATATGTTTGGGTCTAGCGGACCTCAACAATCCAACTGGTTCGGAAATGTAATGGGTGGTATGGGTGGTATGGGCGGAATGCAGATGCCAGCGCAGGCGGGCAGTTTCGCGGCCTCTGGACTCCCAGGATTAGCCGGAACGAATCTTCCGTTCTAAGGAAACGATATGGCACTTCAACCGCAAAACGTAACCTCTCCTTCCTCCGACTGGTTCGGGAATGTAATGGGCGCAATGGACGATATGCAAGAACCCAGCGCCACCACAGCGCCCACTCCTGACGCCTTCGTTGGTCCCCCTGATCCCAACGCCACCCCCCTCCCGCCCAACCCGGTTGATGTCAACATCATGGAACTGGATACGCTTCCGGCACGCATTGAGAACGCCGAGCGCAATGCCGCCCTCGCTCAACAGGCAGGCAACAGAGAACAAGCGCAACTGTTAATGCAGGAAGGAGTGCGGCTACGGGGCGAACATAGGAACCGTAGCCTGAACTCGATTGAGAACGCGGTCCCACGCCAGCGGGATACTGGCAGGTATGGCGAAGAATACAAGCCTCTTCCCGGCGAGATTTGGCACAGCACTGCACCTGGATACGATCAACGGATTACTGCCTCTGTGAATGGCGAGAAGTATTTGATCGGTCCTTCTGGTCGCTTAGTCATGAAGATGTCGGATCGAGACGTTGTGATGATTATGGCCGCAGACGAAGCAAGGTCTGGAGACTTCAGGAAGAACGAGGCGATAAGCATCCAGAATGAGTTACTTACCCAGCAAGGAACCATTCTCCAAAATGAGATGGAAGGAAACATAAGCGCTAACACCGTTTACATGAACAGCCTGTATCGAGCAGCCGAGGCCATGCCTTCGTCAGTTCAGGCACAAATGTTGGCACAACTCGTAGCCCTAGAGAACCTTACCCACCTTCCGAACGATGAGTTTCTGAAAAGGGTAGAGGCGTCCAACTTGGTTCTGACCCACGGAAGCGCGGATGACGCGAGTAGGTTAGCCAGCGATCACAAGGCAACGGGCCACTCATCTAAGTTGAGTTTGCATGATGAGAATATGGAACTCATGGACGAGAGAATGGCCCTGCACACGAAGGATTTGGAATCTGTTCGTTCACAGATAGATCAAGCCAATAAGGATTTGCAGGCCATTCGGATGGCGCAGAAAGATACGACTGTCACAGAAATGACCGCCCAACCCGGCAAGAAAACCACCGAAGAGTGGGGTAGCCAAAGAACCACGGGCGGAGATTCAGACGCCGCCCTTCTTGCAGCAATCATGGAAAGCATGCGCCTGTCCTCCGGAGGCCAACCCCCCCCGCAGACAGTCCAACCCGCAGCACAGCAAGGGATAGATATAGATAAGGATGACCCCACGTTCGTGCGACAGGTATCAGAGGAAGCGGCTCAAGGACTTCAGGCAACTAAACAAACCTTGACAAGATCCACCCTCTATGGAGCGGAAAAGGCAGCCCAAGAAACTCTCATTAAGTTGCAGGAGAAAGAGAAAAAAATCAGTCGAAGGCAGAAGGCTCTTCTTGATGAGAAGAACATGGAGCGGTCCAAGCGCAATGCAAGGGTTAGCCCACATCCGTCAGTCAGGAGCATTGACGAACTTCTCGAATCGTCTCTCTACAGAGAAGAGATGATGTCCTCCTCTGGGCCAATGGCTTCCATCATTGACGTGGTGTCTAGGCTGCATGGATATGACGAAGGCATCAAGGACAGTGAACTTGACATTCTCATCGCAGACCCGGCACAACTGGAGTCTTTGATTGTTGCCTGCCAAAACTACGCCAAGTATTCAGCCGGATGGGAAGATGGCTCGGGCGACGATCCAACTGAATGGTTCCGTGTCATCTTGGGCCATGTGACAGAAGGCCAGGGCGTCGAGATGGTGTCAGGGTTGGTTGAGCAGCACATGAAAGATGGTGTCGAGAAACTTCTGACACAGCAACAGATGTTGGCAGCACAGGCAAGCCAGCAGGCTGCCCAACAACCTACACAGCCAGCCCAACAACCTACACAGCCAGCCCCTCAAGGCGTGGATCTTCTCAGCAGGCCAGCCCCGGCAGGAGTCACCCCTGATGAAGTAGATGATACGGGTGGCGACGTTACTCAGGAGCCGGATGAACCTACACGGTCCCAGTACACCCAGACCAGAACGCAACAAGAAAAGATAACGAGAGTTGTTTCATCTATGGGACCGATGCCGCCGGAAGCAGGATCCCAAGAGCATACGGAATGGTTGCGAATGTTAGAAATACATTTGGCCGATGCGGGTATTCCCAAGGATGACGCCACTACCCTAATCAACATGGCGGCGGCAGGAGTTGACATCAAGTCAGTGATTGATCAAGCACCCTGAATCGGATGAGACATGCCGACTACTCCCCCATCACTTCCTGAAGTTCCAACGATTCCCAGCGAGCCGCAGGGAGAAGTTGACAGTAGTCTTCAGTTTGAAGACATCCTTCTCGATGTCAACTCCGCTGAGGATGCGGTTCCCAGCGAGCCGCAGGGAGAAGTTGACAGTCGTCTTCAGTTTGAAGACATCCTTCGCCTAAAACTGTCCGAGCCTCAGCCCCCACCCCCTACATTCACCCACCCCCTTACCGGGCGTGAAGTCTTCAGAGATTCAGACAATCCCGATTCCTTGATGACAGAGAAGTCTGTCGATTTCGATATGGACGGGAAGCATTGGTACGCGCCGTCCATTTATGACGGTGTGTTCTACACCGGCGAGGGGAGCCTGGGCAAGATCATCGAACTCGCCAAAGAGAGCGGCGAACTGTACGGACCCTACGACACACAGGAAGAGGCGACGGCTGCGTCCAAGGCCAGAAGTGAATGGCTGGGTAGGTTCCTGCCCGAGCGGAAAAAAGGAGATCAGGTTCAGGCAGCAACCGTGACCGTGGAAGAGGGACCACAGTTACCGCCTGAATACCAAGAAATAGAGGGCCGGATAAGAGGCGATCATGGATATCACATTCAGTTGTTAGAGGAACGTCACAGGTCTTTAAGTAGAAGGTTGCAAACCACACCACAGTTTACAGACCAGCCGGTCGGCATCGGTCTAGACGTGACAATACAAAAAGAAACCAACCCGGAATATTCAGCATTACATCGGGAACTAGAGGAAATAAATCAACAACTAAGTGAAAAACGATTGCTGGTAGAAGGTCACGTTGACGCGGCATTCGATGAAAAGATGAAGCAGGAATACATAGCAAGTTTGGTGATGAAGGCTAGGAGAGAGGGTAGGCCAATCCCAACTCACAGGGATATGGAGTTGGAGTTCCTGAACCACAGGCGTAAGCAGGAAATCGAAGACATCCAGAATATCCAGAAGCAACTGGGCGAAGACCTCTTCCCGTATGACTTTGACGTAAAGAAGGGTTTCTGGGAAGGGGCTGCTGGTGGCGTAAGTGTTCCCTTCATTGGGCCTGCCCTTGACGCTGCGTATGCTATGAACCTGGTAGCAGCGGCAAGAAGGGTAGAGGTGGGGAGTGCGACAGAAGAAGAAGAAAACCTCCTCTTAGAGTTCTACGCAAACTCTCGGTATAACGAACTCAGGGGCCACAACTGGTGGGGAACGGCCGGAGAAATAACTGGCACGTCTGCCACATTCATGGCAGAAATCATCATGACCAGAGGGTTGTATGGCTTGGGGCAGAGAGGCGCGCAGCAGTTCTTCAGGGGTAGCGAGTGGCTGGTATCTAAGGGCATTCAGCAGTTGCTCAAGAAGACAATCAAGGGGAGGGCGAGGGATGCTTCCATCCTCGCAACGAACCGCCTGATCAAGAAGGGGGCAAAGAGGAGTATCGCCAAGTGGCTGGCGGGGGTGGCTGGTGGGGCTGCGGCTCAGGCAACACCCTTGGGGTTTGCGGGACGCATCCAATCCCAGGTCTTCGGGGAAGTAATGCCCGAAGTAGCCCTCTCGGAAGACGAGTCGGGGAAACTGATGGCGGTTCTAACGTCCGACATCGGGGACGAGAAGTGGATGAGGGCGTGGGCCACCAACTACGTTGAGTATTTCTCCGAGAGAACCGGCATCGTGTTGCATCAAGTGGCAAAGAAGGCTGGCATTGAGGCTGTCGCCACTCGGCTCAAGATTCACATCATGAAACGATGGTTCAAACTGAACCCCACGGGGAAAGTGGAGGGACTTCGTAAAGCAATCTTGAAACATGGTGCGTATGACGGGATTGCCAGTGAGGACTTCGAGGAGTGGCTTGCCCTGCCCATGCACCACGCCGTAGACATGAAATGGTCGCCCGATGAGCGTGACATTGCCCTCGCAGATATTGCCGACAAGTTGCCGGGGTTAGAAGAATATACAGCGAGGATATTCGCGTTTGGCCTTCCAACAGGCGGAAGCATTGCATTGTCTAAGCCGCTGACCATGATCCAAGAGAACCGTCTCGAAAACATGTACGGCAAAGTCGTCGTGGAGAAGGCCAGAGCGAAGGCTGTCACCACGGAAGCAAGAGAGGCAGTGAAGGCGGTCAAGGAAGAGGCTCCCGAGGTTGACGAAACCCTGGTGCATCAGGCTGTCCAGTTGGTGGACAGCAAGGGTGACGTGGTTGAGAGTATCCCGGCTGCAAGCGAGGAAGAGGCGAGTGAAGTTGAGTCCTCCCTTGAGGTGGTCGCGGAGAAGTACGGACTCTCGATCCGCACTCAGGAAGTAACCCCCGCCCCTGTCACCGTCTGGGAACTGGATGCAGAGGGAATGCCGGTCGAGGGATCGGAAGAAGAAGTCGAGGCATCCGAGGCCGCGAGGATCATAGAGGAGCGTCAGGCAGAGGCTCCTGAAGGCCATGTCATCACGACGGTAGAAGCAGAACAAGAGGCGTTGTTAAGGGAAAGGGAGGAGGATACAAGGGCCAAGAGGGAAGAAGCAAGAGAAAGGATCAGGGAAGAGGCGGCCCCGCTACCTGAAGATACGGGAGCAACCAAGGAAGAAGAAGAGGTTATCTCTGAAGACTTGGTTGATGTGCAGGCAAGCATGGAAGTAGACGCTTCGGAGAAGCAGGAGGATGAGTTTGCGTTGGCTGAGAAAGAGAAAAGAGAGCCTACGCGGATAGAAGCGGACACGGTTGAGGTCGTCGGCAGGGAGGAGCAGTCAGTAGGGTTCCGTCACATGTCATTCATGATGGCAAAGCGTGGGATAAAACTGATAGCGGTCCGCGGCAAGCGTGGTGGAGAAACGATTACGTTCGGGGGGTTTCAGTCGGGCAGGAACGCCAACTTAGTTTACGTCCAAGACCCAGGAGCGACGGGCCTATCCAAGCGGGAGCAGAAGAAGGCGTATCAAGATGTATTTGTCGGCATCCTGGCCCATGAGTTAGTCCATGTTGCGGAAACAGAGAACCCAGAAGTCTACGAAGCCTTGGCGGGGATTGCTCAAGGGCACATAGGCCGGGGAGCCTTGAGGTATGCGGCATCGGATGTAGGGAGGATCGACGCAGAAACAGGCGAGCCACTGTTTGACGAACTATCCGAGGGCATGGCTATGGCCGTGCAGGACATCCTCAAGAAGACAGGTGGAGGCCGCTTGGTAGAGGGGATGCCGTACAAGGACAAGAACGGCAACACCAAACGCATGACCCCCGGCTTGGTGGAGAGGATCATCGACTGGATCAGGGATGCTGTCACTCGCCTTGGCATGAGAGGGAAGTTTGCCAAGGAAGTCAACCTCATCGTGGATCAGTTTATGTACGGAAGGGGCGTCTCCGAGATTGAACTGTCGGAGGAACAGGAAGCCCACCTGGAGCGTGCCCGTGAAGGTGGTCGTGCTGCGGCTGT
>Ga0315339_1003940_pt1 | contig 10054 bp, 7 predicted proteins | sample ASW17metaG_FD_204514 | JGI IMG/M metagenome (GOLD analysis project Ga0315339, IMG submission 204514) | Ammonia-oxidizing marine archaeal communities from Pacific Ocean, United States - ASW #17 | ecosystem: Environmental > Aquatic > Marine > Oceanic | place: USA: California | collected 2016-12-05
CGTGGCGAAAAAATTCCGAGACCCCTACTCTGCGGCCTGGGGCTTACTGGCATCGTATTTTTTCTGCTCTTCCTCGACAAGCTCCTTCTTCGACAGCTTGCCGACCATGGTCTTGGGAAGCTCGGCGCGAAATTCGATGTTCTCGGACTTGGGCAACTCGTGCTTGCCAATCACGTCCTTCAGGAATTCATGCAATTCTTCTGCACTTAGGGCGCCACCGTCCTTGAGTTTGACGAACGCCTTGACGGCCTGCCCGCTGTAGTCGTCCGGGATGCCGATGACCGTCACCTCCGCGACCGCATCGTGCTGGTAGATGCCGTCTTCGACATTGCGCGGATAGACGTTGAAGCCGCCGACGAGGACCAAATCCTTGATGCGATCGACGATGAAAATAAATCCGTCTTCGTCCATGTAGCCGATGTCGCCGGTGTGCAGGCGGCCATCGGCTAGCGCCACGGCCGTTTCCTCTTCGCGCCCCCAATATCCCTTCATCACTTGCGGGCCGGTTACGCAAATTTCGCCGCGCTCGCCCAGCGGCAAGACCTTGTGCGGGTCTTCGCGGTCGGTGATCTCAATAATTGTCCCCGGCGCGGGAACGCCAATCGAGCTCTTCTTGGTGACGCCGTCCATCGGATTGCATGTAGCAATCGGCGCCGTCTCGGTGAGACCATACCCTTCCACCAATTTGCAGCCCGAGAGGCGCTCAAAGTTTTGTTTAACCTCGAACGGCAGCGGCGCACCTCCCGACAGGCAGGCTTTGATCGACGAAAGATCGTACTTCGACAGCTCGGGATAATTGTTGATGGCCGTGTACATCGTCGGCACGCCCGGCATGATCGTCGGCTTCTTGGCCGAAATGTCCTTGAGCACCGGGACAAGTTCAAACCGGGGATGAATGATAATCTCGCCGCCTATATGGATGCTTTGGTTCATCACCACCGTTAAGGCAAAGATATGGAAGAAGGGAAGCACCCCCATCATCCGCTCTTGGCCGTACTCGAGATCGGCGAACCACAGCGTCGCCTGCATCGTGTTGGCGTATAGATTGGCGTGGGTCAGCATCGCCCCTTTGGAGACGCCCGTGGTGCCGCCGGTGTACTGCAAGACCGCCACGTCCTCGGCCGGATCAATATCGGCCGGCTGGAACGCTCCGTCGTTGTTGAGGAGCTCGCGGAAGGAGATGTGCTCCACGTCAGTCGGCACCTTGGCCACATCCTTCGATTTGGCGAGCGGGTAGAGAAGGTTCTTGGGAAACGGAAGAACGTCGGGAAGCGTGCCCACGATGAGCTTGGTCAACCGGCTTTTCGCCAGCAGCGAGCGCATCTTCGGGTACAGAACTTGGAGGTTCAGCGTCACCATCATGTCGGTGTGCGAATCCTCGATCTGGTGCAAAAGTTCCGGTTCGGCATACAGCGGGCTGTAATTCACCACGGTGCCGCCGGCCTTGAGAATGCCGTAAAAGCTGACGACGAACTGCGGACAATTGGGCAGGAAAAGCCCGACCTTGGTCCCTTTCTTGACGCCCAGTTTTTGAAAGCCGGTTGCAGCGCGGTCGATCATGCGCCCCACCTCGGCATAGGTATATTTCTTGCCGAGAAAATCGAGGCACGGGCGATCGGCGAAACGAGTGAGCGCGTCGTCGAACAAGGCGTAAAGGGGTTTGACCGGAATGTCGGCGCCCCAATCGACGTCCTTCGGATAGCTGCTGTCCCACGGATGACCGGCCATGTCATGTCTCCTGCGTCAGTCGCCCCTTCGGGGGCGTTTTCAGGCCAGATGCTAGACTTTTTGCCGCCCCCGGCCAACCTGCGCTACGGGCCCGGGCGGGCGCGGCCGGCGGCGCGTGACCGAACGTTCGACGCGGCCTAGCGGCCCTTAAAGACCGGTGCGCGTTTTTCGACGAAGGCTGTAACACCTTCGACGAAATCCTCGGTCGCCGCCGACGCCGCGAATTGCTCGACCTCTGCCTCCAACTGTTCCGATAGCGTCGAGTGCACCGAGGCATTGAACAACGCCTTGGTGCGGCCGAAGGCTTTGGTGGCCCCCTTCGCGATACGTGCCGCCATGTCGGCCACCGCGGCGTCGAGGTCGGCCGCCGGCACAACCTTATTGACGATGCCGAGCGACTGCGCGGTGTCGGCGTCGAAGCGCCCGCCGAGGAACGAAATCTCTTTGGCTTTTTTTAGGCCGACCGTGCGTGGCAGGAAAAACGTCGACGAGCCATCGGGACTAACGCCGAGCTGATTGTAGGCAAGCGCAAACATTGCGTCGTCCGATGCGACGGCAAGATCGGCGGCCAACACAAAGCTGAAACCGATGCCGGCGGCGGCGCCCTTGACGCGGGCGATCACCGGCACCGGCAACCGTGCGAGACTGAGCATTGCGATATGTGTGATGTGCAGGAATTCGCGGTACTTTCGGCGGCGCGCCTCGCTGTCGAGATCCAGCGCCTCGCGGAACATCTTGATATCGCCACCGGCGCAAAAATTGTCACCCGCGCCCTGCAGAATCACACAGCGAATGCTGCCGTCGTCTTCCAGGCGGCCGGTGAGTTCGATCAAGCGCCCGCGCATGTCGTTGTTGAAGGCGTTCAACGCTTCGGGCCGGTTCAACGTCAGCGTGGCGACGTTATCGGTCAGGTCGTAGAGCACCGCGTCGTTCATGTCGGCCGTCTCCTCATTGTTGTCTCAGGCGCTCAGCGCTTGCGGGTCGATCGCGTAGAGAAGGTCGGCGCCGCGTGTGACCGGCCCCAGTAGCGACGCAGCTTGCGGCATGATTTGATCGGCATAAAAGCGCGCCGTGACAATTTTCGCGTCGAGAAACTCTTTGTCGGTCGCGCCGCCATTGGCAAGCTGGGCCCGCGCCGCCAGCGCACCGCGCGCCAACACGTAACCACCGGCGACAGTGCCGAACATACGCAAGTACGGCGTCGCCCCGGCCAGCGCCGCCTTGCCATCGCGCGCCAACGCCTCGACCAGCCAATCGCTGGCCGCCGCGAGGGCCGCAATGCCCTCGACCAGGGCCGCGCGGATCGCGACAAAATCGCCGCGCGCCGTGTCCTCGCCCGCCGCCAGATCGCTGTCGAGGCCGCGCATGCGATCGAGAAACACGTTGAGCGCCTGGCCGCCGTCTTGTTTCAGCTTTCGGCCGACTAGATCGATCGCCTGAATGCCGTTGGTGCCTTCCCAGATGGTCGAAATGCGGCAGTCGCGCAGGTGCTGCACGGCGCCGGTTTCCTCGATGTAACCGCTGCCGCCGTGGACCTGAATGCCGAGGTCGGCGACATCGACGCCGCGATCGGTGCACCACGCCTTGGCCACCGGCGTGAGTAGATCGACGAGGCCTTGATTGATCTGCCGGTCTTCCACGCTGGCTCCTTGGCGCGCCCGGTCATGCGCTTCGCCGGCCATGAGGACAACGCCGCGCATCGCTTCCACGGTAGCCTTCATGGTCATCAGCATGCGCCGCACGTCGGGGTGATCGATGATGAGCGCGCGTTCGCCATTTGCCGTATCGGGCGTCGCGCCCTGGCGGCGTTCGCTGGCATAGGCGAGCGCGCGGCCGAAGGCGCGTTCGCCGATGGCCACGCCCTGCAAGCCGACCATGATCCGAGCATGGTTCATGATCGTGAACATGCAGCGCATGCCGGCGCCTTCGTCGCCGACGAGCCAACCGGTGGCGCCGTCGTTATCGCCATAGGCCAGTACCGCCGTCGGGCTCGCGTGCAGACCAAGTTTGTGTTCCAACGAGACGCAGCGGATATCGTTGGCACCGCCCAGCGAGCCATCGGCGTTGACCATGTACTTGGGCACGAGAAACAACGACAGCCCCTTGGTCCCAGCCGGGCTGCCCGGTGTGCGCGCCAGCACCAAGTGGATGATGTTCTCGGCCATGTCGTGATCGCCCCACGAGATAAAGATCTTCGTGCCGGTGAGGCGGAAGCTGCCGTCGCCCTGGGGCTCGGCGCGGGTGCGGACGGCGCCCACATCGGTGCCGGCCTGGGGCTCCGTTAGCTCCATCGTGCCCGGCCATTCGCCACTAACAAGTTTAGGCAAGTAGATGTCTTTGAGCTCGTCACTGCCGTGGCCGCGGACGCCCTCGATGGCGGATGCCGTCAACATCGGGCACAGGCTGAACGCCATATTGGCCGAGGTGATCATTTCCGTGACCGCGAGATCGACGGCAAACGGCAGGCCTTGGCCACCGTCGTCTTTGGGCACGCTCAGGCCCAACCAGCCGCCCTCGACGAAGGTTTCGTAGGCTTCCTTGAAGTCGGTGGGCGTGCGCACGACGCCGTTCTCGAGGCGGCTGCCTTCGCGGTCGCCGACCACATTCAGCGGTCCAACGATACCGGCGGCAAGTTTGCCGGCCTCGGCAAGAACGGCGTCCAGCGTGTCCGGTGTCGCCGCCTCGAAGCCCTCCAATTGTGCCAGCGCAGCGACATCGGCCACTTCATTGAGGGCAAAGCGCAGGTCGCGCAGGGGCGGCACATAGTTGGTCATGGACGGGCTCCGAACGGCGGCGGTCGATGGCCGCGCAGTATCGCATCTCGCCCTACCGACGCAAGCGCCCGGGCCATACACGCGGTCATGCTAGACTGGCCGCATGACGCGTACCCATGAAAAAGCCGTCCCGCTGCCGGGTTCCCTTACGGCCTCCTCGCCGGACGCGATTGACGAGGCGGCGGCGCTTTTGCGGGCCGGGGCTTTGGTCGCGTTCCCGACGGAGACGGTATATGGCCTGGGGGCGGACGCAACATCCGATCCTGCGGTGGCGGGTATTTTCGCGGCCAAGGACCGGCCGCGTTTCAATCCTTTGATCGTTCATGTGGCGGACCTCGCGGCCGCGGAAGCCCTGGCCGATTTTGGCGAACCCGCGTACGCGCTGGCATCAGCATTCTGGCCGGGGCCGCTGACGCTTGTCTCGCCGCGCAAGCCTGCGTGTGCCGCATCGCCGCTGGTGAGCGCTGGGCTGCCCAGCATCGCCGTGCGCGTGCCCGGCCATCCCGTGGCGCAGGCGTTGTTACGCGCGGCGGGAATACCGCTTGCCGCACCAAGCGCCAATGCCTCGGGCCGCCTGAGCCCGACGACAGCGGATCATGTGGCGGCGTCGCTGGGCGACCGCGTAACGATGATCCTTGATGGCGGCGCGTGTCCGGCCGGTTTGGAGTCGGCCATCGTCGGTTTGCACGGCGAGCGCCCTACCCTGCTGCGCCCCGGTGCGATCGCGCGGGCCGAGTTGGAGGCGGTTGCCGGGCCACTTGCGCCGGCGCAGCCGGGCGACGCCGTGACGGCACCGGGCATGCTGCGCCGTCACTACGCGCCGCGCACGCCATTGCGCCTCGATGCCACCGAGGCACGGCCTGGCGAGGCGCTGATTGCGTTCGGCGCGGATGTGGGCGGCGGCTTCGCCTGCGTGCGCAACCTCAGCGCAGCGGGCGACCTCACGGAGGCGGCGGCCAATTTATTCCAGGTCTTGCACGAACTCGACACCGGTGACTGGCCCACGATTGCGGTTGCCCCCATCCCCGACGACGGGCTTGGCGCCGCGATCAACGACCGCTTGCGCCGCGCCTCCGCAAAATGAACGCAAGGCGGCCACCGAGCCCGGCAACATTGCAGCGGCTCAAGGATATCGTCGGACCGCGCGGTTGGATCGACGATGCGGCGGCGATGGGACCGTTCGTTACCGAGGACCGTGGTCTCTATCACGGCGTGGCGGCGGCGGTGCTGCGCCCGGACAGCCCGGCACAGGTGGCAGCACTCGTCGAGGTGTGCGCCGATACCGGCACAGCAATCGTCCCGCAAGGCGGCAACACCGGATTATGTGGCGGCGCCGTGCCGCACGACGACGGCACCGAGGTCGTGCTTAGCCTGGCGCGCCTCAACCGCATCCGCGTCCTCGATGAAATTGAAAATACAATGACCGTCGAGGCCGGCTGCGTCCTTGCCAACATCCAAACGGCGGCGCGCGAGGCCAATCGGTTGTTCCCGCTCAGCCTCGCCTCGGAAGGGACCTGTCAGATCGGCGGCAACCTGTCGACCAACGCCGGCGGTACGGCGGTGCTGCGCTACGGCTCAGCTCGCGATCTTGTCCTCGGCCTCGAAGTTGTGCTTCCGGACGGGCGTCTGTGGGAGGGTTTGTCGGGATTGCGTAAGGACAACACCGGTTATGCTCTGCGCCATTTGTTCATGGGCGCCGAGGGCACCTTGGGCATTATCACCGCCGCCACCTTGAAGCTGTTTGCCAAACCGGCCCACGTCGCCACCGCTTTTGTAGGCGTGCCGGATGTGGCCACTGCGATTGACCTCTACGGCCACCTTCGCGAACACTTGGGCGACACGGTGACGGCGTTCGAGGTGATCCCGCGCATAGGCCTCGAGATGGTGCTTAAGCACATTGCCGCCACGTCGGATCCGTTGGCCGAGCCGCACAAGTGGTACGTGTTGGCCGAAGCCTCGGGGCACGACGGCGACGCCTTTGAGGCGGCGTTGGCCGGGGCGCCTGATAGCGGTATAGCCGCCGATGCCGCGGTCGCGCAGTCCCAAACTCAGGCCGCAGCCCTGTGGAAGCTGCGCGAAACCTTGCCCGAGGCGCAAAAATTCGAAGGCGCCAGTATCAAACACGACGTGGCCGTGCCAGTCGCGTGTTACGGCGAGTTCATCACCGAGGCCAGCGCCGCGGTCATCAAGAAACGCGCCGGCGTGCGCGTCGTTGCCTTCGGCCACCTCGGCGACGGCAACGTGCATCTGAACCTGAGTCAGCCGTCGGACATGGATGGCGCTGAATTTCTTGCCGAGTGGAGCGACTTCAATCGCATCGTCCACGATATTGCGGTGGGCATGGGCGGCTCGTTCAGTGCCGAACACGGGCTTGGCCAACTCAAACGCGGCGAAGCGGCGCTTTACAAACCGGCTGTCGAGATCGAATTGATGCGAAGCATCAAAGCGGCGCTTGATCCCCAGGGCATCATGAACCCCGGAAAGGTTCTTTAGGCGAGCGCTTCGGCCAGGGGTGTGTGCTCGAGGCCGAGGTTTTTCGCCACGGCTTCGTAGGTGAGTTTTCCGTGGTGCACGTTAAGGCCATTGCCCAGGTGCGGATCGTCGAGCAAGGCCGCGCGGTAACCCTTGTCGGCCAACACCAAAACATACGGCAGGGTCGCGTTGTTTAGGGCGAAGGTCGCGGTGCGCGCCATCGCACCCGGCATGTTGGTGACACAGTAATGAACAACGCCGTCGACGATGTAGGTCGGGTCGGCGTGTGTGGTCGGGCGGCTGGTTTCGAAACAACCGCCTTGGTCGATGGCCACGTCCACCATGACAGCACCGCGGCGCATGCGCTTGACCATATCGGCGGTCACGAGGCGCGGCGCGGTGGCGCCCGGAATAAGAACGGCGCCGATAACAAGATCGGCCTCGAGCACGTGCTGCTCAATTGTGTCCATGGTCGAGAAGATGGTGTTCAGTGTCGGCCCGAATTGCATGTCGAGCTCGTTCAGGCGGGACAGCGATTTGTCGAGAACGGTCACCGAGGCCTCCAAGCCCATCGCCATCCGCGCCGCATTGGTGCCGACCACGCCGCCGCCCAAAATCACCACCTTTGCGGCGGGGACGCCGGGAACGCCACCGAGCAGCTGGCCCCGTCCGCCCTTTTCGATTTCCAGGCAGTGGGCGCCGACCTGGACGGACATCCGCCCGGCGACCTCGCTCATCGGCGTGAGAAGCGGCAGACCGCCGTGGTCGTCGGTCACGGTCTCATAGGCGATGGCGACGCAGCCTGACGCCATCAATGCTTTTGTCTGCCCCGGATCGGGTGCCAGGTGGAGATAGGTGAAAAGCGTCTGGCCATCGCGCAGGTGCTCATATTCACTCTCCTGCGGCTCCTTGACCTTGACGATCAACTCAGACGTGGCGAACACCTCGCCGGACGTGCCGGCAACGCGAGCGCCCGCCTTTCTGTAATTCTCGTCCTCCAAGCCGATCACCTGCCCGGCGTCGGTCTCGACAAGGACCTCGTGGCCGCGGTAGATGAGTTCGCGCACGCTCGAGGGCGTCAGCCCGACCCTGTACTCGTGGGTCTTGATCTCCTTGGGGACGCCGATCCGCATCACAAACGCCTTTTATCCAAGAGGCGAGTCTAGTCGAGCGTTCGCAGCACACCGGCGAGGATCTCGAACATTTCGGCGATCTGACTCTCGCTAACGACGAGCGGCGGCGACAGCGCGATGATGTCGGCGGTGGTGCGGACGAGAAGGCCCGCCTCAAAGCATTGAAGGAAGGCATCGAAAGCCCGCGCGCCAACTTTCCCATCACGCGACGCGAGTTCAATTCCGGCAACGAGGCCAAGGTTGCGAAGATCGACGACGTTGGGCAAACCCTTGAGAGAATGCACCGCGTCCTGCCATACATCACTCAAGCAAGCTGCGCGGGTGAGCAGGCCCTCCTCGCGGTAGACATCAAGCGCCGCGAGCGACGCTGCGCAGGCGAGGGGGTGACCGGAATAGGTATAGCCGTGGAAGAATTCGATCGCGCCGTCGGGCGCAGCATCCATGAAAGTCTGATAAATGCCGTGGCGCGCAAAAACGGCGCTCATCGGGACCGATCCGTTGGTGAGCCCCTTGGCGGCTGTCATGAGATCGGGAATGACATCAAAGTATTCCGCCGCGAACGGCGCGCCAAGGCGGCCGAAGCCGGTAATCACTTCGTCGAAGATCAAGATGATGCCATGGCGGTCGCAAATCTCACGCAAGCGGGCAAGATAGCCCTTTGGCGGGATGAGGACGCCGGTCGATCCGGCCACCGGTTCGACGATGACAGCGGCGATCGTCGAAGCGTCGTGCAGAGTGACCACGCGCTCAAGGTCGTCGGCCAAATGCGCGCCCCATTCCGGCTCGCCCTTTGTGAAGGCGTTGTGCTCAAGATCGTGGGTATGAACGATATGATCGACGCCGGCGAGGAGCGGGCCGAAGAACTTGCGATTGGCGGAGATGCCGCCGACCGAAATACCGCCGAATCCCACCCCGTGATAGCCGCGTTCACGTCCGATCAGACGCGTGCGCGTCCCTTCCCCCCGAATCCGATGGTAGGCGATCGCCATTTTGAGAGCCGTATCGACGGCCTCCGATCCTGAATTGGCGAAGAAGACGTGGTCGAGGTCGCCCGGCAAAATGGCCACGAGGCGGGCCGCCAATTCGAACTCGGCCGGATGGCCCATCTGGAAGGCCGTGGCGTAGTCCATGCGCGAGATTTGCGCACTGACGGCATCAACGATCGGCTGGCGCCGGTGTCCCGCGTTGACGCACCACAGACCGGCGGTCCCGTCGAGGACCTTCCGGCCATCGGCGGTGGTGTAGTGCATCCCTTCGGCCTCGACAAAAAGCCGGGGGTTCCCCTTGAACTGGCGGTTTGCCGTAAACGGCTTCCACAGAGGTTCGAAATCGTTGGGGCTGGCAAACGGAGCCGATGCCGGGCTCTGCATAAGGCCATCCTACTCGTGTGAAATACCGCCGCGGGGCGCGGCGTCCCTAACCTAACAAGGCGTTGAATTATGGCAAGCGGCGATGGGGGCCGGGCAGGGCCCGGGTGTTACCGATTAAGGCTGGGTTCGTAGAGCGTGACGGGGTCGGCGATTGCAAGGTTGCTTCGCTATTTATTGGCGTGTTTATATATGGAATTCCTTTTTATTTCAACGTCTTAGGCTAGGTATATGGCGAAAGAAATGAGCGCAGAAGCGCCGCGATCTCCGCCGTACGAGTGTCGAGCATGCCATGGGTAAAGCCCGGCATGTCGTGGACGCGGCCATTTTGCAGCAGGTCCGCCGCGCGCGCCGTCTGCTCCACGAGGTCATCGTGGGGCCGCAGAACGAGATTTGGCTGACCGAGAGCCGCCAGGCGCTCCGACAATGGATGGCTGAACGCGGCGCGATGGCCCCAATACGCCAGCGGCCCGCCGCGGCCGCCTTCAGCGTAATTACGCGCGTAAACGGCAAGCGGCACGTCGTCGCCGTAGAACGTGCGCCCGAAGCGCCACCGCTCGACGAGATGAGAGCCATCGTC
>Ga0315339_1003941_pt1 | contig 10053 bp, 10 predicted proteins | sample ASW17metaG_FD_204514 | JGI IMG/M metagenome (GOLD analysis project Ga0315339, IMG submission 204514) | Ammonia-oxidizing marine archaeal communities from Pacific Ocean, United States - ASW #17 | ecosystem: Environmental > Aquatic > Marine > Oceanic | place: USA: California | collected 2016-12-05
CTGCAGAATCGCCTTGTCGAGATGCAACTCCGCGACCAGTCTCTTCAGCCGCGAGTTCTCTCGCTCGAGATCCTTACGACGTTTGGCTTGATTGATCCGTAGCCCGCCGTATTGCTTGCGCCAGCGGCAGTACGTCTGCTCGCTGATCGCCAGCTTACGGCAGACCGTCGGCACGCTGTTGCCCGCTGCCCATTCAACTTCTGCTTCCCTCAGCTTGTGGATAATCTGTTCGCTCGTGTATCGCTTCCTCGTCATTTCCTGCCTCCTTACACACACCCGAATCCTTCGATTCTCTCTCAAGATTCGGATTCGTTTTCAGGGGGCAGGTCAATGGTTGCGGCGTCATTGTTGGTACTTCCGATAGTGTTTGCGCTCGTGCTTGTGGAAGCGCCTGCGTCCGTCGTAGTAGCCGCCGCCATCGTAGTAGCGGTTCCCGTAGTATCGATGGTCGCTGTAGTGATTTCCTCTGTACCGGCGAGGTTGGTGCTGACGACCGTTTCCGAACGAGAAGAACGCCGAAAAGCCGCTGGACCGGCGGTTGTGATTGTGGTCCGCCGAAAGCGGAGCGGATGAGAAGAATAGCAGTACCGCCATTGTAAGAACTGTCCTGATCATGGTGTTTCCTCCCTCGTTAGGTTTTGGGTCAGCGCTGACACACTTTGTCTCCATGCATGAGCCGTTCCAAACAAGGGCTCTCGCGAGCAAGTTGTTTCTATTCAGACGCCTACGGCGATTGGGTGCCAGGGCGATCGCTAGCCGGTAAGGGCCGATATCAGTCGACTACTGATGGTCTTCGACCGGCTGCACACGGTGCACCTGCGAAGTCCGGCCGCGTGTGGCACGATAAGAAGACACCCTCCGTGCACCACCCGTAACACCATTTCGTTCGATGGACACTCGTAAAAAGATCCTCATTATCGAGGAAGCGCGCCGGCGTATTAAATCGCTGTCTTCCACCGGCAAGACTATTGCCGTGGCTCACGGTTGGTTCGATATCATTCGCGCCGAGCACGCCGCGACCCTCACGACAACCAAGCAGGGTCACGATGAGTTGCTGGTGCTGGTCCGGCCCGATTCGGACACTCGGTCGACGGTGCTCGACGAGTCCTCGCGATCGCAGGTCGTCGCGGCGTTGGATATTACCGACACCGTGGTACTCTGTGACGAAGTTGCGCAGGAGGAGTTGCTCCAAGCGCTTGCCAACACCGCCCCGGTGGACGTAGAGCAGTCGGTCACCGGCAGCGTCATTGATGATGTCCTACTCCGACACGGGCGCAAGTAAAACTCGGCCACGCATACTGATCGTTCGCCTCAGCGCGATGGGCGATGTGATTCACGCTCTCCCGGCGGCAGTGCATCTGAAGCGTGCAGTGCCACGGCTGGAACTGACGTGGGTGGTCCGCGAGCGCTGGAGCGCGTTGCTGCGAAACAACCCCTGTGTCGATCGCGTCATCGCGCTGCCGTCCGCTCCAACTTCCGGGCTCTTCGGCTTTCCACGACTGCGGGAGATCAACACGGCCCGCAAGCTGCTGCGAGATTACCGCTTTGATGTCGCTGTTGACTTCCAAGGGCTGCTGAGGTCGGCGGCGGTCACCTTGTTCAGCCGGGCGGACAAGGTGTTCGGCTTCCCGAGAAGCCAGATTCGCGAACCCCTGGCCGCTGCGTGCTATTCCGATCGGATTCCGACCAGTTCGGCGCACGTCGTCGACAAAAATCTGGACGTAGCTAGGGCCCTCGAGCAGAGTCTCCGATCGGGTTGGGATGTCAATACGCCCGCTCCCGAGAGAACCGCGACATTTCCGCTTCCCCCCGGAAAGCCGGAACCTCACTTACCTGAGGGTGATTACGTTCTGGCGAGCCCATTCGCCGGCTGGAAGGCCAAGGAATGGCCGCCAGAATACTTTGCGGAATTGGCTACGATTTTGCATCGGGAAACGGGCATGCCGCTTGTGATCGACTGCGCGCCCTTCCAGCAGGATGAGGCTCGGGCGATCATCGATCTCGCTCCGGCAGGAACTTGCTTGCTACATCCGTCGTCGGTCGAGGGATTGATCGCGGCAACGCGGCGGGCGCGGGCCGTTGTCGGTGTCGACAGCGGCCCTTTGCATGTGGCCGCTACCTTGGGACAGCCCGGCGTGGCGATCTTCGGACAGACTGATCCGGTCCGCAACGGCCCGTACGGTTCCTCATTTCATGTGCTCCGCGATCCCGCTGCCGTCACCAGCTACAAGCACGAGCAACGGCCTGATCCGGTGATGCGGTCGATTCAACCGCGCGACGTGTGGGATGCACTATCGCCGATGCTCGCGAGCACTCGGAAACTGTAGAAACGGTCCAGGCCCTTTTCAGGGTCGAGCGCGTCAAACCAACAAGAACCGGCATCACAAACGCCCTACGATAGAGAAGATTATGCGCCTTCGACTTTACGGACTTCTATTTCTGCTCACCTTCGCTGCCCAAGGCTTCGCACAATCAGAGATCCAACCGCTTCCACGCAAGAAGGCCATCTCGATCTACAACACCATCGGAGACCGCATGGAAGCCACCGCTATGGCTGTGCCTGAACTCGCGCGCGCCGGGGCCCCGCTCCAAGAGAACGTCCGCCAAGCCGCCGGACTGCTGCAGACCGGTGCGACGCGCGATCACCTCGGCATCATGTACAAGCTGCTGCTGAACGCCAAGGTGTATGTTGAGATCGCGGAGACCGTCCCTCGTGCAACTCCTTTTACGGATGAGGTGCGGCGGCAGTTGGGCGAGTTGCGCACGGACGTAAGCAAGATCGAACAGCATTTTCGTGCGCTGCTGGAAGTCAAGGAACGGCGGCTCCGCCAGCCCGACCGGGACAACCTGGCGCGGTATGCGGAGGCCAATAGCACGGTCGGTGCGCCATCCGCTGAAGAACCACGCGTTGTCTTTCTCGGAGATTCGATCACAGATGGATGGCGGTTGAATCAGTACTTTCCGGACCGCGACTACATCAACCGCGGCATTGGCGGACAGATCACTTCGCAGATGCTGGGTCGCATGGTGGCCGATGTTCTCAATCTAGACCCACAGGTGATGGTGGTGCTCGCCGGGACGAACGATATTGCGCGCGGCATCACGAACGGGACCATTCAGAACAACCTCGCGATGATCGCGGACTTGGCCGTCGCCTATGGCATCACGCCGGTCTTCGCGTCGATCCTGCCAGTCAGCGATCACCATAAGCAGACAGATCCGAACTACGAGAGGACGCCCGCCCGCCCGCCCGCTAGGATTCTTGAGCTCAACCGGTGGATCACCGAGATGTGTCGCCGGCGCGGGTTCGTGTATCTGGATTACTTCGCGGCAACGGTCGACTCGAACGGCTATCTGCAGGCCGAACTCGCGGCCGACGGCCTACACCCCAACAACGCCGGCTACCGTGTCATGGCGCCGCTTGCCCACGAGGCCATTGTGAGGGCTTTGGTTTCCCGAAGGAAGGCCCCGAAGAAGAAACGCTTCGGCATCTTTTCTCGGGAGTGAGAGGGTTCGAGGCTCATGCCACGTTTTGCGCTCTTGTTGCTGCTGTCGATCGCGCCTTCACTACACGCTGAGTTCTTGCGCGTGGAGGTCACGTTTCAGGACACCGGTTGTGCCTCGTGTATCGCTTCACTCGAAGGCCGCCTGAGTCGTGTTCGCGGGATGGAACGGGTCGAGATTGATGCGGAGCGCGGGGTAGCGACGATGCACCTTGCGGCCGGCAACCGCGTACGGCTGACGCCGCTGCTCTCGCGCATCACGCAGGATGGCACGGAGATTCTTGGCGCTAAAGTCGAGGGACTCGGCGTCATCGAAACTACTTCGGAGGGGCTAGCGCTCGTCCCCACCAACCTGAGCCAAACCTATCGGCTGCGATTGGAAGGCGGGGCAGGGAAGAGGACCCCTGAGCCGGGTACCCTGTATCGAGTTCGAGGTAGCGCTACTGGAGTTGAGGCGGGGACTGAGCCGGTCATTTCTGCTGCTTCTTTTGAAGTCGAGACAAAGTAGTAATGAGAGTGCCCCCCTCCACGCGTCGGACGTTTCTGAAGGCCGGAGCGGTGACAGCCGCGATATGGCCAAACGCGGCGGTTGCGGAGAAAGCGGATGCCAAACCGATTGCGCTGACTGAAGAGCACATGGCCGCGGTCAATCGGCGGCGGCGTATCGTTGTTCAATACGACGCGTTCAACCGGCTCGGCGTTGACTTTCGGCAGTGGATCGACTTTCGCTTCCGCTACGCCGACGAGTTAGACAGCCAGATCGACAGTCTGTGGTGGGATATCGGCGGCGACCCCGGCACGGCGGTCTATCCCAGCAAGGTCCTGCCCGCGTTCAACTACAAAGATCTCGACCCCTGGCGCGAGCAGGGCATCGATTGGGTTGGAGAGCTAGTCAAGGAAACGCGGCGGCGCAAGCTTGAAGTGTTTTGGAACCATCGCATCAGCGAAGTCGAGATCGCGCCGGAAGGCGGCCTCGAGATGGAGCGTGTGAACCCCGTCAAGAAGGCCAACCCTGACTGGGTCATCAAGACCTGGTGGTGGCAGGGTATGTGGAACCTCGCCGCGCCGGGCGTGCGGGATTACAAGATCAAGGTATTGCGCGAGCTGGCCGAGAACTACGAGTTGGACGGCTTTCAATTGGACTTCGCCCGTCACATGCCGTGCTTGCCGCCAGGCCGCCAGTGGGAACTGCGCGGTCATGTCACGACGTTCGTCCGCATGGTGCGGGAAATGCTGTTTGAGGTCGCCCACCAGAAAGGTCGGCCGATCTTGCTTGCGGCCCGGGTGCCCCGCAGCCTGAAGGGATGCCGCGTCGACGGTTTCGATATAGAAGAGTGGGCGCGGCAGAACCTCGTGGATATTCTGACGTTGGGCTCACGTTCTGTGGACGTCGATGTTGAGGGCTACCGCCGGGCGATCGGCGGACGCAACATCAAGCTACAGCCCTGCTTCGACGAGCATCACGCAACGGACGGTTATCGCAATCCGCCGATCGAAGTATTTCGGGGCGCGTTCGCGAATTGGTGGCAGCAAGGCGCTGATAGCGTTGTGACGTTCAACTGGTCAAACGCGCCGCCCGAGGTGTGCGAGAAGATCGGTGTTCCCGCGGGCCCGCTGTCACAGCGGCAGGCCTATCACGAAGTAGGCAGTCCAGAGACGCTACGCCGGAAGGACAAAGTGTTCTTTGTAGAGCGTCTCGGTGGGTATCCTTGGTCCACTGGCTACTTCAACCACAACCGAGACGCCGTGCTGCCGGTAGCGTTGGCCAATACCGGGCAGCCGGCCAAATTGACGATGCGCATCGCTGATTCCGTGCGCACAGTTGCGGAGCGTGTAGATTCGATCCGCCTGCGTGCCGTTCTCTTCAGGCGGCCGGACCGAGCCGATGTCGAGTTCAAAGAGGGCGACACCTTCGAGGCAAGTTTGAACGGCGTTCCGCTCAAGCCGCGGCTACGTGACGCGAATTGGAAGGACCCGCAGATTTTCTCGCCCAAGCCCCAGCGCACTTCGGGCGGAAATGGCATCTTCGAGGTTGATCCCGAGCAGAACCTTCTGCGTCTAGAGTTCGAAGTCGAGCCGCGCCTTTGCCGGGTGGGCGAGAACCTTGCCGAGATTCGTGTCGTCGAACGGGAACCGTATCGGCCCGGCGCGGAGATCGTGCTTGAAAAGCTGGAGATCCACCTGCGCTATTTGGCGTGAGCTCATTTCTCGCGAGGTCACATCTCGCCTGCCAGAAACTGCTTGGTCAGTTTCACAAACTCTTCCGGGTGTTGGCGATGAGGGCCATGGCCGCCGTTGGGGATGATCCACAGTGATGAGTTGGGGATCGACTGGTACATCTCGACCGGGATGTTGACGGGAAAGAACTGATCGCTGTCGCCGTGCACGATCAGCGTCCGGGCTTAGATCGTGGCAAGGTAGGGCGGCGTGAAGTTCATGTCGTCGTAGCTGTCTTTGAAGTTGTAGAACTGGCGGCGTAACGCAAGGATCTGTTCGTCGCCGTTCTTGTGAGTGCGGCGGCCGCGCTCGTAGTCCTCGGCGGTCATCGATTCAGGGGCACGGCTGCGCATGATCTCGCGAGCCTGCTCGGGGAAGTAGATCGTCGCACCCACCAGGACCATTGCCTCTGCCCGCTCGGGCTGCTGTGTCGCCATGTGCAGCAGCGTCATCCCGCCCGTGCTCGTGCCGATGCCGCGAACGGAGCGAATGCCGAGCTTGTCGAGTAGGGCGTAGACATCCTTAGCAGCTTGGCGATGGGTTAGGTTAACTCGCCGCTCGGATTGGTCGAGTGCCCATGGCCCCGTAGGTCCGGGACGATGACGCGATAGGTTGCGGTGTAGTCTTCCAGAAACCGGTTGACCCCTCGCCCGGAGCCTCCGAAGCCGTGCAGGAGTAACAGCGGCTCACCCTCGCCGTGGATCTCGTAGTGGATTTGTGCACCGTTGATCTCAGCGACTTCGGTGCGGGCGGCAGGAACGAGCAGGGCCGCCGCGAATGCTAGGGCGAGAGAGGCGGGACGAAGTCGCCGAAAAACGTTCATAGGGAAACCTCCGGTGGGGAAAGCGGTCCCATCTTAACAGCTAGCTAGCCGACCCGAGGTTTACGGCTGTTCCGCTCTTTCCAGGGCGTTGCCCGTGGGCTCGCTCCTTGACAGTCGCAAATCTATTTCTTCTGGCGTGTGGTTTTCCGCGGGCTGAGCCCGCGGGCGCGCGGATTTTCCATCCGCGCCTCTTTCTCTTCTAGCACGGGAACGCGGAGGGCGAACACACGGCGCGTGAGTTTGGTGCCGGGTTTAGTCCGCCGAGGCTGATTGAAACGCGCGAGCTCGGTACAGAAACTCAACAATATTGCCCTCGTGGGGCTGTAGCCAATCGAGCTTCGTCGTCGGGGCCGCGCCTAGGTTCAAGCGGTCGATATCGTCGGAATCGAGTAGTGCCCGCTGGAACTTCGGATCGTTGGTGATGCTGCTGCACACCAAGGTCGGACCGATGTTTGCCAGCATCTCGTCCTGCGGACATTCGACGACCGTAGCGAACGGGAACATAAACTCCTTCTTCGCGATGGGCTCTTCGTGGGAAGCACAATAGGCGAGCGTCGGCAGCAAGTAGCCGCAATGCTCGCGGGTGATGGCGCGCGACGTGCCACGGAACTTCTGCACGAGGTCCTCGGAGCCGGTGGCCTTGAGGTCTTCGTCGATCGAGGCTGAGATGGCTTCGGGTACGCCGGGAACGGTGAACGCCGCCAAGGCGGCTTCGGGGTGCTCGGGCGGAAGAGCTTCGATCTTCGCGAGTTCTTTGGCGATGGCCTCGGCGATTTCTTTTCCGTGACGCGGCACCCAGATACCGGAACAGTTGATGCAACTGCGTCCGCTGTTGAGCGCGACACTCGTGACCATGAGGTCGAGATACTTCTCCCAGTTGTCGATTTCATCCTCGCCGATCAGGATCTTGCTGTAGCCGGGTCCGTGGACCTGAATGCCGGGATTGCCGGTATGTTGGTCGACCGTAGCCTGGCTGCCGAAGAGCATTGTGCGGCGACAGCTTTGGAGCACTGCCGCGCCAACGTCGCCGCCTCCCGCGTAGATGGCGAAGGCTTGCGCGGGGACACCCGCCTCGATCATTGCCTGGCTCATGCGGTAGGGCGTCCAGGGCTCTTGCGGGCCGGGCTTGAGGACGAGGCCGATCTGCATCGGGATGACTGGCATCCAAAGCGTGTGCACGCCGGGTGAGTTGCTCGGGAGCACCATGCCGAGGACATCGGTTTGCGCCTGATAGCTGAGCAGCCTCCCGGCGTCGTCGTGGCCGTGGCCTTTGGTGAGAATGTCGAGGTCGAGCCCGCGTGTCAGCGAATCGAGAATGCGATCCATCTGGCTGAGCACGAACGCAATCTTGGCCATGTTCTTGCGGCACATGTGCTCGGGCAGACCGGTGGTGGCCGACTGCTGCCGGACGAAGTCGTCGGGTGTCTGCGAGCCGTCTCCGAGCGCTAGTTCGGCCGACATGAAAAGCTCGCCGGCCTTCTGGACCATCGCCGCTAGATCGCGGCAGGGGATCTCACGCAGGATGTCGCGAGCTTTCTTCGTCTTGCGCATGTCGCGCCGGATCATGCCGGGGACGGCCTGGCTCACTTCAGCGACCGGCTCGCCGGTGTCGAAGTGGACGACCTTATCGACGTCAGAACTCTTGTAGGGCTCGCCCCAGCGGATGAGTGGTACGTGGATCATGTGCAAGTTTCCTTCGGCCCGGCGCCCAGCGCCGTTTTTCTGACTCTTCAGTTTCGTGGAGTGCGCGCTAGGACGCAAGGGGTGGTGGGGTTTCCGGCGTGGGCTTCGCGCGGGCTGGAGCCGGTAGGCCCGCTCCATAACTGTCGCGGCTCTGTGTTTTCTGGCATGAGCCGCTTGGAGGGGCTTGTTGGTTGCCGGGCGCGCAGGTATACACCTACGCCTCTTCTTCTTCTGGCGTGCGTGGATGTGATGCTGGACGACTCACTTCGGGCGCAGCGTGCGTCGGGACGGTATATCAACGTCCACAAGTCATGAGCGCGTAGTGTGGATCGAGCCAGAGATCGGGGGCTTTGTCGGGTACGACGCGGAAGTTCCGAAAGATGGCATGCTCGTCCCCGGGGAGCACTGCAAGTAGTCGATAGTCGCCCGGTTCGAGGTTCTTGCTATCAAGGGCCAGCGTGTAGCACACGTTTCGCGCAGCGACTGGTATCGACTGTAACCTATTGTTATAAAACGGGTTATAAGCAGGCTGCCACGTTCTGTTCTTTCGATGTCCACGCTGTGTCCACGTCAACTACTGGACGCCGCCTTCTCGCCGCCGCTCTGATAGATTCCGCCGTGCGGGACTTACTGCTCAACCGCGAAGCTCCCGCCGCCCTAGCGTGGCTCAGGGAAGCCGAAGCCCCCCTGAGGTTCGATGATTGCGCCCAGGCCCTCGACGGTTTGTCCGGAATCCGGACAAAACAACCTTGCGACAAGGGGCAAGACCTTGCGGACGGGACGATGGTGAATGTGCCGACTCCTTAAGTGCAGGACCGAGCCTGGGGGGGCATGCCCCGATGCCGAATTGGGGCCCCATCCTCCACCCGTGGATGATTTTCTGGGCGGCCCTAATCGGTTCGACTGTGGGATAGTATCTTGGCGGAGGGGATCTGGGGCGTGCCGATCGAAGTGGGAATCTGGCGGCTGGGGGCCGGATCTCCCGCGGTCTTTCGATCGCGGAAACGGTTCAATATCGAGCAACAATGGCTTAGAAGCGCACTGAGACGCACCGAATAGTTACAGCAATAGTTACATTCGACCGCGTGACGACCAACGACCGCCCCCCATCCCCCTGTCACCGATTGGGGCCCCAGTCGGCGCAAGGGCGAAATAATCTACGGCGGGCCAATTCCACGCCCAGCAGGTGGATAGTGCTTTAGCCCGCATTTTCAATTTGGTGTATGAGCTCCCGACCTTCCAGCGGCCTTCAGCGTCCCTATTGATAGGGGTTCAAGCCTAATCAGGACGCCACGGAGGTCAACACCCGATGGGTGAAAAAGAAACAAGGCCGTTCCAGCTAAGTTTCAATGGCTTGTTGAAAGTCGATTTCCAGGGATCGCACGTCACTTCCGACGGCGGCCTGCTGCTAGTCCGCGAGTTGGACGAGCGACTCGGACTCGGCAAGTTGATCAACGAGCATCTCAGCGACTCGCGACAAGGCACGAACAAGAAGTTCCCGCTGGCCGATCTGTTGCGGCAGTCGGTCTACAGCCGCTTGGCGGGCTACGCGGACCTCAACGACGCAGTACGAATGTCCTCCGATCCGACCTTTCGCTTGATCGGCTCGAAGAAGAACTGGGATCGCGGCGCGGCCTTGACCTCAAGGCTGCATGGCTTCGAGACAGAAATGCTGGCGAGCGAAGAGAATCTGATCGGGTTGATGGCGGTGAACCGCGAACTGGTGGCGCAAGCCGAGACGCAGGATGAGTCCGAGCGCATCGTGCTCGACATGGACTCCACGGAGAGCCCCGTCCATGGGCAGCAGGAAGGCAGCGCCTACAACGG
>Ga0315339_1003942_pt1 | contig 10051 bp, 11 predicted proteins | sample ASW17metaG_FD_204514 | JGI IMG/M metagenome (GOLD analysis project Ga0315339, IMG submission 204514) | Ammonia-oxidizing marine archaeal communities from Pacific Ocean, United States - ASW #17 | ecosystem: Environmental > Aquatic > Marine > Oceanic | place: USA: California | collected 2016-12-05
TGGACCTGCCGAACGGCAAAAGCTTGCGGGAATCCAATAACTACCGCCCCGGCGCCGAGGCCATCGTAACGCCCTTGCCCTGGTGCCGGCTGGGTTTGAGCATCTGTTACGATCTACGATTTCCCCATCTGTACCGGGACCTGGCCAAGGCCGGGGCGGATGTTTTGGTGATTCCGTCGGCCTTCATGCAGGTCACGGGCGAGGCCCATTGGCATGTTCTGTTGCGGGCCCGGGCCATCGAAACCGGCTGTTTCGTTATCGCCGCGGCTCAATGCGGCGAGCACGTGGCGGGCCGGCTCAGCTATGGCCATTCCCTGATTGTCGACCCGTGGGGCGAGGTGCTTTCCGATGGTGGCACGGGCGAGGGCGTCAGCCTGGCGGAGATCGATCTGGCGGCGGTGGGCAAGGCACGCGGGCATATTCCGGCGCTGCGGCATGATAGGGACTATGAGTTCAAAATCTCGGAACCGGACGTTTCGACGGCGGCGGAGTAAATATGTGGATTTACTCCGAAGCATTGCTATGTCTCCTTAATCAGGCGTCATCACACGCGGGATAAGGCGGGCAAATCAGGTGCCGCCGGCCCATGGACAATACATAGTCCATAAACTGTCCCGACGAAGTAGCGGTAATCACAGTTAGGCTGATTTTGAAGAATTTAATCGGCGGAGCGGTCGGCCGTTGATCAGCCGTGGAAAAATTTGGTCCAGCGCCCAGCGAGGGCGGTTTGAATGGCCGCGGCCGCCGCCATGAACCTCAAGCCTCCAAGATATCAACGGAACTACTGGGAATTGCAGCATGGTCGGGATACATTGCCGCCAACTTGAAAACCAATAAAGCAAACGAGGAACACGCCATGTCCACAACATCCAGTCTCGGCCGCCACGGCGCCGTCCCCAGTGAATTCAGCGCCGTCGAGTGGGAGGCCCGCTGCGACCTGGCCGCCTGTTACCGTCTAGTGGATCACTATGGCTGGTCCGATTTGTTCGGCACCCACCTGTCCCTGCGCGTCACGGGAACGGAGCATTTTCTTTTGAACCCTTACGGCATACTGTTCGGCGAGATTACGGCCTCTTCGCTAATCAAGGTGGACCAGGACGGCAATACCTTAAGCGACAGCGATTTTCCCATCAATCCGGCCGGCTTCACTATTCATTCGGCGGTGCACATGTCGTCCGATGTCATGAACGCGGTGATGCATACCCACACGCGGGCCGGCAACGCCGTCGCCTGCATGAAGGGCGGCCTGCTGCCCCTAAACCAAAAGGCCTTGCTGATCCAATCGGCGGTCACATATCACGATTATGAATCCGTGGCCCTGGACCATTCCGAGCGGGAGCGCATTGTTAGCGATCTTGGCGATGGCCGCATCATGGTGCTGCGCAACCATGGCCTGCTGACCGTGGGAGAGACCATTGCCGAGGCGTTCTTCTGGATGTACCGCATGGAAACCGCATGCCAATACCAGGTCGACGCCCTGGCCTTGGGCCAGGAATTGCAATACCCGACCCAGGAGACCATCGACTACACCATCGAAGTGGGCAAGAAGGTCCAGGGCAAGCGCCGGGTCGAGATGGAAAACCGCCAATGGTCCGCCATGATTCGTCAGTTGGAGCGCGAGGTCGGTGACGACTGGCGCGGCTGATCCAGCCTTTAAACAGAATGCAAAAATAGTAGCAGACGGAAAGGATCCTCTTGGTATGGCTTTCAAACACATCAGGTTCGACATCAGCGACGAGATCGCAACGATTACCCTGTTCCGGCCCGAGGCCCGCAATGCCCTAAGCCCGGAAATGCGGGCTGACTTGCGGGCTGCCCTCAAGGTGGTGAAGGAACAAGTGGGTGAAGAGATCAAGGCCCTGATCCTCACGGGAGCAGGCGATGCGTTTTGCGCCGGCGGCGATATCAAGGGTATGGGCAGCGATGAGCGCACATCATTGATGACCCGGCAGGGCCTTAGGTCGGATCATGACCTGATCTATGATCTCGCCCATATCGAGCTTCCGGTGATCTCGTTGGTTGATGGTCCGGCGGCGGGCGCGGGTTGCAATTTCGCGCTTGCCGCGGATTTTGTCTTCGCCACGCCCAAGGGCATGTTCATGCAGGCCTTTGGCCGCATCGGCGCGGTCCCCGATTGGAGCGGCTTTTACATCCTGCCACGCCTGGTCGGGCTGCAGCGGGCCAAGGAACTGGTTTTCACGGCCCGCAAGGTTGCGGCCGAGGAGGCCAAGGAGCTTGGCTTGATTCTGGATATCGTGCCGCAAGACACCGCCATGGACGAGGTCCGCGAGTTCGCCGGCCGCTTCCGCAATGCCTCCACCGCGGCCATCGGCATGTCGAAAAATATTCTAAACCAATCCTTTAATCTGGACCATCGGACGCTGTTGGAATTGGAAGCCGATGCCCAAGGCATGGCCTTGGTCACGCCCTATCACAAGGCGGCGGTGCAGCGCTTCAAGGATAAGGAACCCTCTCTTTTTGATTGGGAAAAATTGAGCGCGGGGAAGACCCGATAACAGAGGGGCGACGTCGAAATGATTTGGGCAGTTGTCTTTGCCATTCCGTGCGCCGGGAAATCAAGGCGCATAGTCCGGCAAAACGGTTCCGTCGGCCTGTTGGAAGTTTCTGAAAGGGATAGCACCCAGGGCAACGTTTGAAACAGCACCCTCTATTTCGGCGCCCGGACGTAATAAATTTGAAGCTGGAGCAATTCGCATGTTTACAGAACGCCGATTCAATACAGGCAATGTAGAACTGAACTTTGCCGAAGGCCCGTCAAACGGCAACGAATTGGTTATGCTTCATGGCATTTCCTGCCGATCATGCCGGCTTAGTGTTTTTGCCATCATATCCACGCATTGGATTTTCGCGGCTGTGGTCATTCTGGCAGGATGCCGGGCGCATATTCCATTGCCGACTATGCCGCCGATGTCATTGCCTTTATTGAGAAAAACTTCACCGAACCTGTCGATCTTCTAAGTCATTCGCTGGTTGACCATGTGTCGCTGGTCGTCGCCAACGCTATTCCTAAGCACATAAGGTCGGTGATCCTTGAAGATCTGCCGGTGTGGACCGCTGATGGACGCTTGCAAGGCCGACCCTTTCAGCCAATATTCGCGGCTTGGCGTGATATCCTGGGGCAGGCCAAAAATTTCGACGAGATCTATCATCTGCTTGGCGAAAGTGAGTATTTCAGAGATTCCCTCGGTGATCGCATTCGGGCCCGATCCCTGGCCTTGCTGGACGCAGATGTTTTCGATGCCTACATTTTGCGCGATCCCTATGTGGGATATAATCCGGAAACTCTGACGGCCGGGCTGGCCTGTCCAACGTTGTTGATCCAGGCGGATTCAGAGATATTCGCTCGATTGCAAGATACCGAAGCTCTTAGGATGATGCAGCTTAATCCAAGAATTTGCCGGACAACCGTTACCTGCGCGGGCCATAATGTCCATTCTGCCCAACCCGAAAAAGTCAGCCGTGCCATTTCAGATTTTTTGGAATCCCTCAATCCGGAATGAGGACGGCAATCGAATGGAGAGTAGGAATATTACCATATGATCCGAGGCAGCTGTCTTTGTAATTCGGTCCGTTGGGAGATTGACGGCCCCGTTGGCAATATGAGTCATTGCCACTGTTCCATCTGCCGCAAGGCCCATGGGGCGCCGTTCGCGACCTACCTTTCAACTGATGCCCAGAACTACCGACTGGTCGCTGATACGGAGGTCATCAAGGAACATGGATATTCGCCGCGCCTGACCCGCGCTTTTTGCGCCACCTGCGGGTAGGTGGTGTCCATGATGGTCGGCGCGCGGGCGGTGATCCCCGCCGGTTGCCTGGACGACGATCCCGGTATCCGGCCCGATATGCATATTTTCACCGGTTCAAAAGCGCCCTGGCATGCCATCGACGATAATTTGCCGCAACATGATGCCTATCCGGCGGAAGTGGGACTGGCGGCATCGCCCATGCCCGCGCGTCAATCGGAAACGCCGGGACGCATACATGGATCGTGCCTTTGCGGCGGCGTCGCATTCGAAATCAGCGCACCGTTCGACATTGTGCACAATTGCCATTGCCGACGTTGCCGCAAGGCAAGGGCAGCGGGCCACACCACCAATGGCTTCCTCTCCATCGACGCATTTCATTTCCTGAGAGGCGCGGACCTGTTGGACCGGTACCAGGTGCCCGAGGCAAGGTCTTTCGCGCAATCATTTTGCCGTGTCTGCGGCTCCGGCATGCCGAGGCCAAGGCCGGATACCGGCAAGGTCACCATCCCCTTGGGCTGCCTGGACGACGATCCCGGTCAGGGCGCCGACGATCATATTTTCACGGGCTCCAAGGCGCCCTGGTACGAGATAACGGACGGGCTGCCGCGGTTCCATGAAATGTCAACTCCGGGCTTTTGAGGCAAGGCGGTACGCCGTCCGCGCTCAAAGGACGAGTTCCATGAATATGAGATGCTTGGGAAAATTGTTGCCGTATTCGGATTCCGAATAGATCTCCGTCTCCCTGAAACCAAGGGCGCGGTAAACGACATGGGCCGCCCGCATGAACTTTGCGGTATCAAGGAACATCCGCGCATATCCCAACTCCCGCGCCTCGTGGATCAACTGTGCCATCAACTGGTTGCCGATATTATTGCCCGGAAATCAGGGCGGACATATACCCGCTTTACTTCGCAGATCCCGGGCCGCAGTTCCTTCAGAAAAGCCACGCCCGCCGCCGCGCCGCCTTGTCTAGCCAAAAGAATTAGGCCCGTGGGCGCATGGAATTTGCCGATTTTCCCCCAGGCATGATCAAAGGCGCTGTAAAGGTCAATTTTCTCGCCCTATTCTTTTTCGGTCTGCGCCACGACCCAGGCCAAATATTCAAGGACCAGCGTCCGCACGATCTCCAGATCATCATCACGCCGTACGGCAACGATATCCGTCATGGGGCGCCGTCATCCAATGTCTGGCGCATTTCGGTGCCGATCACCTTGAAGCCGTATTTTTCATAGAACGGCCGGTTATGTTCCGTCGTTTCCAACAGATACAGCCCGATTTCAGCGCAGCCCCGTGCCTTGGCATTATCAACAATGCGACCCACCAACAGACCGCCCACAATTTTGCCCCGGGCCGCGGGCGTCACGATCAATTCTTCAAGCTGGCAATATTCGCCGCCGTACCGCAGGGCCAGATTGTAACTTACCGTGGCCATGCCAAGAATATCCGGACCTTCAACGGCCAGAACGATTTCTCCCCGTTCCCTGCCCAACAGCTGCTGAAAGGAATCCCGTAAGGGGCGTACGGGCGATGAACGGGTGGCCGATTTCAACTCGGACAGCAATGCGGTGCACCGCCTTTCGTCCTCGGCGACCGCATTTCGCAGTTCAACAGCCATTTTGGAACTCTCCGTCGTTTGTTATCTTCGCGCCGGTGGGGAAAGACTTCGGGCGAGACCCATGACCATAGCCTCGCCCGACGTTGTTGCTAAACCCAATGGGGCTTTTCTAGGGCGCGGCCCGGTTCGGCTTTTCAGGCAGGCCGAAATCGAACACCCGGTTTGCGTTCAGGCCCAGTATCTTGGCCCGGGTCTCTTCCCCGATCCCCGACATGGTGCGTTCGATGGCGGCGGCCGAGTGGGGCCAGGTGCCTTCGTGGTGCGGGTAATCATTCGCCCACATCATGTTATCGGTCAGACCGAACTGTTCCACCAGGGCCAGGCCCACCGGGTCCTCCTGGAAGGCGGCCGCGCCGTGCTGTTTGAAATAGTCGCTGGGCAGGCCCTGCAATTTTGGCCGCACCCAGAAATGATGCTTGCGATAGGCCTCGTCCATGGCCTCCAAGGCCCAAGGGATCCAGCCGATGCCGGCCTCGATTAAGGCAAACTTGATCTTGGGGAAGCGTTCCAAGACACCGGAGCTGCACAGGTTGGCCATGGGCTCGATGGTCGGGCTGAGGGAATGGGAGACATAATTGATCACCGCGCCGCCGTTGCCCTTCGAGGCGCGGGGGTCCCGGCCGGTGGAAACGTGGAAGGTGATAGGCAGGTTCACTTCTTCAAGCAGCGCCCACATGGGATCGTACAGGGGCAGGTTATAATTCGGGTCGTCCACGTCGTGGCTGCCAAAGATCGGCTTGCAGGGCAGGGTAAGGCCGCGGAAACCCAATTTGGCCACCCGCTCGATCTCCGCCAGTGTGCCGGGGATATCACCGGTGCCCAACGCCGCCATGGGCGACATGGTATCGTTGTTGGGGCCGTAGAATTCCCAGGCCCAGGTATTCCAGACCCGGCATTGCGCCATGGCGAAGACCGGATCGGGGGTGGCCCACATGGCCAGGCCCTTGTTGGGGAAGATCACCTCGGCGTCGATGCCGTCGCGTTTGTGGTCGGCCTGGCGCCCTTCGATGGTGGCGCCGGAGCCATTGCGCTCCTTGTCCTGACCGACCATGGCCGCAATGCGGATCTTGGTGGGGCGATAACCTTCCACCACGTTCCACATATCACCCTTGGCATCTGTTTCGATGCGGGGGATGCGGTCGCGGTATTCCGGCTCGATCCGCTTGGCCCACAGATCCGCCGGCTCGTTGGCGTGCGTGTCGGCCGAGACCATCAGATATTTGTCCGGGTCATCCACCCGCGCGGTGCGCGACCAGCCTTGCGTTCCCGGGGTTTCAAGGCGCCAATCGTTAGCCTCGTCAACGTGCGTTTGTTCGCTCATTTTTATGCTCCTAATCCTTAATCGGCCAGGCGCCACTGCACCAGGGTATAGGGTGTCGCGGCATCGTCGTGGGGTTCGAACATCGCCTCGACCGATGCACCAATCACCACGTCCTGATCATCCGGACCCAGCAAATTGCCGACCATGCGGATATTGCCTGCATGGGGCAATTCTACCAACACCGCCGTATAGCGGCCCCGTTCCTTCAACGCGGGGTGCACCGGATGCCAGGGCCGCTCCCAACTATAAATCACGCCCGTGCCGTCCACCTGTTCCCATTTGATCTCAAAGGAATTGCATTTGTGGCACATCCATTCCGGGCCCCATTGCCAGTTGCCGCAGGCACCACAGCGCTGCACCATGAGCAACCCTTGCCGGGTACCTTCCCAATAGGGCAGGTCCAGGCCATCGGCGGCGGGGACGGGGGCCGGCATCCCGGCGGGCAAATAACTCTCACTCATTACAATATCTCCTCACAATGTCTCTTCGGCGCCCATGATCAGGCTGCTGACCGGCGTCACCATGGGGCCGGCGATGTTCATGGCGATTTTCACGTCCGGTACCTGGTTACAGCTTTGCCCGCGAATTTGCCGCACCGCCTCCAGTTGCAGGCCCAGGCCATGCATGTAGCATTCCGCCAGATTGCCTCCCGAGGTGTTCAGGGGCACCTTGCCCGTTGGCGCGGCGAGGTTTTCCACGGTGAAGAACTCGTTGCATTCGTCCGGCTGGCAAAAGCCATGTTCGACCACCGCCATCATCACGCCGGTGGTGAAGTTCTCGTAACTTTGCAGCACATCGATATCGCCGGGGCTCACACCGGCGGTCTCGTACAGACGCGGCGCCACGGTGGCGAAGGATGAGGAGCCGAAGTTGGTGGCGTTCAACACCGGCGCGCCGCAACGGTGGTCGGAACCCTGTTCGGCGCCCAATATGTAGGCTGGCTTCTGGCGCAGATCCTTGGCCCTTTCGGCCGAGACCAGGATCATCGCCGCCGCGCCGTCGTTTTCCTGACAGCAGTCGAACAGGCGGTTGATGGGCTCCACGATCCAGCGGCTGTTGTCGTAGGCCTCCGCATCGAGAGGCCGGCCATGCATCACGGCGCGGGGGTTGGACTGGGCGTGTTTGTAGGAGGTCATGGCAATGGCGCGCAGGACATCGTTCTTCACGCCATGGTCGTGCATGAAACGGGTCGCGCGCATGCCGTATTTTTGCGCCGGCGACATCACGCCGTAGGGTGCCAGATAGGCGGGATCACCGGACACCGTCGGTGCGGGCGCCGCCTGGCCAAAGCGCTGGAACTGCCCCTGGGCCAGGGCCCGGAAGACCACGACGCAATCGGCATAACCGCAGGCGACCGCCGCCGCGCCGTTGGCCACGGCCGCCGCCACGCCGCCGCCGCCGCCGCCGAACTGCATGTTGGAAAATTTCAGATCGGGAATGCCCAGGGCCGCTGCGATGCGGGAGGGGTCACTGCGGTCGTTGGAATATGAGGCGAAACCGTCTATCTCCTTCGGATCGATGCCGGCATCCTCCGCCGCCCGCATGATGGCCTGCAGGGCCAGGACGAATTCCGCGTCCGGCGACTGGCCGTGCTTGTAGTAGGTGCTCTCGCCAATTCCGACGGCGGCGACCTTGCCTCTAATGGTGCGATCACTCATGATCGCACCACAACTATATGAACTAATCCAACACGCACTGCGCATTCCTCCAAAATAACAAAAATGGTCTGCTGATCTTTTCTAACACTTATTAGAAAATAACCGCGAGTCCCAAATGTCGCCGCAATTGCATTCTTGGAGTCATTGGGCAATGGTATAACCTGTGCGGTCGTGAAATATGGAGAGTGATGAATGGCTGAAACGGCAGTATTCAAACCGGGTGGCTACCGCTATGTGCGGGGACCTTTCCAATATTCGGGCGGTGTCGCGGCCCAGCCCGGCTATGTCATTGAGCGCGTGCGCTTTGCCGAGCCGCGCCCGATCGAGGCCGGCTTTCGGGATATCGAGGCCTATTTGACGGCGCGGGGCCGTCCCTTCACATCTTTTTGCGCCTGTGAACTGCGTTCGCCAGCGCCCTTTGACGACGCGGGTTTCATTGCTTTCAACCGGGTCTATGTGGGCACTCTGGAACGCTGGAGTATTTTTAAGGATGATGAAAACCCCGTTGCCCGCTCCAACGTCTGCCCGGAAATCAATCCGCCCGCCGAACCTGTGTTCGAAGCCTTCTGTTACACCGTGCCGTCCGACGAGACAGACGTGAAAAGCTTCGTCATTGCCGGTTCGGCCGAGGCACGGGAAGCGCCGGGGGATTATGCCGAGCGCATCGTCCGCATGGGCGAGACCTCGGCCGAGGCCATGACCGAGAAAGCGCAATCCGTCCTGGAAACAATGGAAACCCGCATGGCGGCCCTGGGTTTTGGCTGGTCCGACGCCGCCACCTCCCAAGTCTACACCGTGCATGACCTGCATCCGTTTTTCGCCAGCGAAATCGTAGCTCGTGGCGCGGCGAAGGCCGGTTTGACCTGGTATTATGCCCGCCCGCCGGTGCTGGGCCTGGACTATGAAATGGACGTGCGCCGGGTGCCCACCGAGCGCATTATCTAAGTGCATAATCTGAACCCATTATCTTGATTGGACAAATAGCATGCCACAGGAACAGTCATTCGCCGCTTTCACGGAAGACCTTGAAGTCAAGCAAATGCACGAACTGGGCGACCGCCTGATCACCAAGTCCCTGCTTTATCATCTGGCGGATGGCGAACAGAGCCTGGGCGCGGGTTTCGGCGACGGCCGCCAGCGCCTGATGATGGGCGAGGATCCCCGTCTGCCAGCCATGCCCGACGCGCCGACCTTGGTGGATTTTTTCAAACTGCGTTTCGCACCGACGCAACAGCACCTTTTGCAAAGCGCTAATCTGGCTCAACAGAACGGCGAGTCCGAAAAAATTGTTCTGGCCTGTCTGCTGCACGATATCGCCGTGGCCGGTTTCATCCGTTCCGATCACGGCTATTGGGGCGCGCAATTGATCGAGCCTTATGTGGATGAAGAGGTCAGCTGGGCCATCCGGGCGCATCAGTCCATGCGCTTTTTCCCCGACGTCAGCGTCGGCTACGAATATCCCCAGGCCTATGTCACCATGTTCGGCAAGGATTATGAGCTGGAGCCATATATCGTTGCCGAATACGAACGTTCCCGCGTGCACAAGTGGTACATGACGGCGCGCATGATCTGCGTCAACGACCTCTATTCCTTCGATCCCAACGTGGTCATCGAAATTGAACAATTCGAAGATCTGATCGGCCGCCACTTCCACCAACCGGTTGAGGGCCTGGGCAACGACAACACC
>Ga0315339_1003943_pt1 | contig 10049 bp, 6 predicted proteins | sample ASW17metaG_FD_204514 | JGI IMG/M metagenome (GOLD analysis project Ga0315339, IMG submission 204514) | Ammonia-oxidizing marine archaeal communities from Pacific Ocean, United States - ASW #17 | ecosystem: Environmental > Aquatic > Marine > Oceanic | place: USA: California | collected 2016-12-05
ATGGGTTTTCGAATCGCCGCTGTCAACATTGTTGAGTGTGCCTGCAAGGCGCTACTCTGGTCCGTCTCAGGACCTGTCGACGGGGGTGGGCCGACTCGCTCCGCTCGCTCCTGCCTGACAGACCTTCAGGTCTGTCAGGCGGTCCTTCTCGCGAAGCCAGGAGGCACTCGATGTTGACGGCTGGAAAGCGTTTTCGCCCTGTCTGTTTCTTGGTGTTGCTGGCTTCTGCGGGTCTGGGGCAGGTCGAAGAGGGGGCCCCCGGGCAGGGCGAGCCTGCGCGTGCAACGCAGGATGCAGATCTTGAGGGGGAACTCGACGATCTCTCCGCCTTGCAGAAGCTTCGTGAGACTCTGGAAGCACTGCAGCGCGGTAGCGAGCCGGCGTACTCGCCCGAAGAGGCCGAGGCCATGATGAATGAGTTGCTGCCGCTCGTCGAACAGGCGGCGGGTCGGACGTTCCATGCGCCTCCGGCCTATGTGCTTGCTGACACGGCCACGGTTTCGGAGGCGCTGGCGGTCGACCTGGCCCCTCAACTGCAGGTCCTCGGTCAAGGATTGAGCCCGGAAGACGCAGCGGACGTGGCTCAGAAGCGCGCGGATGCCATGGCTCCCATGCTGCTGGGGAAATGGGGCTTTCAGGACCAGAAGATCTTCTTGTTGCCGCGTCGTGTCGAGCCCGTGCTGAGTCTGTTGGGCCTCGAGAAGGAGTATGAGCAGGCCATCGTCAAGCTGGTTGTTGCCCATGAACTGGTGCACGCTCTTCAGGATCAAGAGGTGGAGCTTGCCGAGCGTTTCGCGCGTACGAGCGATACAGATGCTGCGGCGGCTTTTAATGCATTGATTGAAGGACATGCTGTCTTCGTTGCCGATCAAGTCGGGCGACAGCTGGGTCTAACGCCTGATGAGATCGAGGCCACCAACCGACTTCTCGCCGGTGACGTGTCTCTGGGTGACCCCATGGTTGACATGCTCGGCCAGATGGCCGGAGCTGTGTACGAGCAGATCTATCTGGGTGGTGCGAAGTTCTCCGCCTATCACCATGAGCAGGGAGGCACCGAGCGCCTCTGGGAAATCTTTGAGGCCCCTCCGAGCAGCACGGCGATGATTGCTCGCCCTGAGAGCTACGCGACCGGTGCGGAGGAGAACCCCGACCTGAGTCAGGCTCTGCAGGGTCTGGAGTCGCTCTTGGGGGAAGGCCCGTGGACCGTCCAGCATGTGGATGTGGGGAATGTGCAGTTGGCTTCGGTTTACGGAGCGATGGAGGCGACGGATCGGGAAAAGATTCTCGATCAGGTTGTCCAGACACAGGCTCTCGTCGCGAGCAAGCCGGACAACCGGAACCAGATGGGTTCCATCAGCCTGATTCGCCTCCGGGATGCGGAGTTCGCCGGCGACTACATCCAGATCTTGAAGCGCTTCGCCGAAGTGAATACCGAGAAAATAGGACAGAGCCCTCTCATCGAGATCACACGCCTGGAGATTCTCGACGTCGAAGATTTCGAGTGCGATGCCGGGCAGATGATCTTCCTCGACATGCTTGTCCTCGGCTCCGAGGTGTCCCAGCGCATCTTTCGCGTCGTGCGCAACGGCGTGATGGTGGAGTTGATTGCTTCCGAACTGGATCTCGACGACCAGGCTTTGTTGAGCCTGGCGGAGGAGGCCTTCGAGCGGCACACCGCCGCCGTGCATGCCTCCCAGTTGCAGCCCGGCACCGTTGGGGCCGAAGCGGCGAAGTAGGCAAAGGCACGAGGGTCAACTCAGGGAAGGATCAGCGAGGAGTCGATGGAGAGGCTGACACCCTTGGTCTTGGTCTTAACCTTGGTCGGGTCTTCGGGGGCTAGTTGTTCTCGAAGAGTGAACCCGCTGCCCAGTTGTCAACGTTGAGTGCACTCCGGCTGCGCCCGCCGCTGACCGAGGACCAGGTGCCGCCGGCCGTGTTGTCGTACCCGCCGCTGATCGAGGAGAAGTTGCCACTGGCCGTGTTGCCAGCCCCTCCGCTGACCGAGGAGTGCGGATCGCTGGCCGTGTTGGACTGCCCGCCGCTGACCGAGGATTTGCCGCCGCTGGCCGTGTTGGACTGCCCGCCGCTGACCGAGGAGTAGATGCCGCTGGCCTCGTTGTAGAACCCGCCGCTGACCGAGGAGTTCCCGCTTCTGGCCCAGTTGAACCGCCCGCCGCTGACCGAGGATTGGATGCCGCTGGCGGTGTTGGACTGCCCGCCGCTGACTGAGGAGAAGGTGGCGCTGGCCGTGTTGATGAACCCGCCGCTGACCGAGGACCTGTTTCCGCTGGCCGTGTTGAGATTCCCGCCGCTGACCGAGGAGTACCGGCCGCTGGCCGTGTTCTGCCGCCCGCCGCTGACCGAGGAGTAGGTGTCGCTGGCCGTGTTGTTGTCCCCGCCGCTGACCGAAGAGAGTGTGCCGCCGGCCGTGTTGTCCCGCCCGCCGCTGGCCGAGGAGTAGAGGCCGCTGGCCGTGTTGTTGTACCCGCCGCTGACTGAGGAGGCGGTGCTGCTGGCCATGTTGTTTCCCCCGCCGCTGACCGAGGATTTGCCGCCGCTGGCCGTGTTGGACTGCCCGCCGCTGACCGAGGAGTAGGTGCCGCTGGCCGTGTTGTTGTACCCGCCGCTGACCGAGGAGGAGGCAGCGCTGGCCGTGTTGTTGGCTCCGCCGCTCACCGAGGCTCCGCTGTCCCGGGCTTCGTTGAAACGTCCGCCGCTGACGGCGGAAGAATAGTTGCTCGCTTCGTTGCGGAATCCGCCGCTGACCGAGCAGCCGGTGCCGCTGGCCGTACTCTCTCGTCCGCCGCTCACCGAGGACCATGGGCCGGAGACGGAGTTGCCACGCCCTGCCACCAGTCCGCCGTGGCTCGTGAAACTGTTCGCCTGGCCGGTGACGAGGTTGTGCGAACCGGTGCGGTCGTCACCGTTCGGATTGCCGAGTTCGTTGTAGCCGACGATGAGATTGCCCAGCCCGTTCGTCGTGTCGCTTGTCCCCTGGCCGTTGACCACCTGAAGGTTGGCTCCATCGATGCGAATCGTTTTCACCATGCCACCCTGGCCGTCGTCCAGGTAGACAACGCTCAGGTGACTCAGGATGTCGGCCTGCTCAGGCGAGAGGAATTGCCGCGTGGGTGCGGAGGCCTTGAAGGCGGGCCCGGAAGGCGTCAGGGACTGGGCACTGAGAGCACTGCAGGCCAGAAGAACAGCGAGGCCGAGTCGACCGGCGGAGAAAGAAAACGACGGCATGGAAAACGTCATGGTGTGGTCCATCCTGGGTGTGGAAGTCCGTGCAACAGCGCCCGGGCGTCTTTCGACGACCCTTCAGTTTACGGCATAGGCTGCATCGTGCTGCCGCCACTGCAAAGGGGGCGGAGAAGCTCCGTGACGGCTATTTCTCCTGCGCCTGGGCCTGCTCGTCCAGCAGTTCCCGGAGGTGCGGGAGCACGGTTTCGGCCAGGGCTTTGTGTCCACGCGTCGAAGGATGTAGACCGTCGCTCAGCATGTGGCCAGGTGTGTTCACGGCGGCGGCCATGAAGAAGGGGATGAAGGCCACCTCTTCTTCGCGGGCGAGCTGTTCGTAGATCTCGGCAAAGCCGTTGGCGTAGGCTGGCCCGTAGCTCGTGGGGATGCGCATGCCCAGCAGCAACACCCGGGCACCGACGTTCTTTCCCTTGCGGATGATCTGCCGCAGATTGTTCGTGATGTTCTCGAGAGGCTGCCCCCGCAGCGCGTCGTTGCCGCCCAGTTCGACCACGAGGATGTCTGGTGGTGGGTCGAGTACCCAGTCGGCGCGACGCAGTCCTCCGGCCGAGGTGTCGCCACTCTGGCCTGCGGCCTGCAGGCGGATGGGGCGGCCTTCGGCTTCGAGCAGGCGTCCGAGTACGGCGGGGAAAGCTTCGTCCACCGGCAGGTGGAGTCCGGCGGTGATGCTGTCGCCGAGGAAGACCACCCGTGGGCCGTTGCCCTCCGCGAGCGCGGCGGACGCGCCAAGGCCGATGCTCTCGGGCTGAGCGTTGGCGCCGGGTGCGGGCTCACCGAGCCGGGCCGGGGATTCGCTGGAGGCCCGATCGCATCCGAGGGGGGCCAACAGGACGAAGAGAAGGGCAAGTGTGTGTACGAAGGAATGCATGCCGCGATCCTATCAGGCAGGATGTGCCCATGACTGACACCCCTCGGCTGCTTTGCACTGGCCTCACCCGCCGTCTCCCCTCTGGCCGGCAGATGCTGACCGTGCTCGATCACGTCGACCTGCGCATCGACGCGGGCGAATTCGTGGCCATTCTCGGGCCGTCCGGGAGCGGTAAGTCGACTTTGCTCGGGCTGCTCGCGGGTCTTGATCGGCCCAGCGAGGGCAGCGTGCAACTCGACGGCGTCGCTCTCGAGTCTCTGAATGAAGACGCCCTGGCCCTGTTGCGTCGCGAGAAGGTGGGGTTCGTGTTCCAGAGTTTTCAACTGCTGGGCAATCTGACGGCACGGGAGAACGTGCTGCTGCCCATGGAGCTTGCGGGCCGCAAGGACGCCCGCGCACGGGCCGACGAACTGCTCGAGCGTGTGGGGTTGTCCGAGCGCGGGCACCACTATCCGAGCCAGCTGTCTGGTGGCGAGCAGCAACGGGTCGCGTTGGCTCGCGCCTTCGGGCCGCGTCCGTCGGTGCTGCTGGCGGACGAACCCACGGGTAACCTCGACAGCGAGACGGGCCGTCGCGCCCTCGACCTGCTCGTCGAGTTGCGGGACGCCGAGGGGGCCACCCTGGTGCTTGTGACTCACGACACTCAGGTGGCGCAGGTGGCGGCACGGCGCGTTCACCTTGCGGACGGCAAGGTCGTCAAGGACGAGACGGGTCAGGCAGCGAGCGCCTCATGAGACCGGGCGTGTTGTTGAGCACCATGCGCCGCGAATCCCGCGGAAGTCGTGGACGGCTGTTGTTCTTCGTGCTCTGTCTCGCGGTGGGGGTGGCGGCTGTGACGGGTGTGGGGTCCCTTGTGGCCACCTTGCGCGACGGCATCCGCGCCAATTCACGGGCTTTGCTGGCGGCCGACGTCGAGGTTTCGGCCCGGCGCCCGCTGCCCGCAGAAGCACTCGGCGACTTTCTCGCGACGCGGCCCGCTCTGCGCTTCACTGGCGTGCGCGAACTGGCGACGGTGGTGTCGAGCACCGAGGATGTGCTCGAGAGCCGTCTGGCCGAACTCAAGGTGGTCGATGGCGATTTCCCCTTCTACGGTGAACTCGTTCTCGACCCACCCGGGCGACTGGCGGACGCACTCGGTCCCGATCGACTGGTCGCCGCCCCGGAACTTCTCGATGCCCTTGGGTTGCGCATCGGGGACGCGTTGCAGGTGGGAGGCGTGCCCTTCGAGATCGCCGCGGTGGTGGTGGACGAACCCGGGCGGCTCGGCTTTTCGCTGGCCCTCGGCCCACGTGTTTTTCTGAGCGCCGAGGGCTTGGAGCGCACGGCCCTGCTCGGGGTGGGCAACCGAGTTCGCCACAAAGGCTTGCTGGCGGTGAGGGGACTGGCGGACGGCCGGACCCTCAACGCCCTCGTGAGTGAACTGCAAGCGGCCCTGCCCGACAGCGGCTTCTTGCGCTTCGAGACCCACACCCAGGCCCAGCCCACCTTGCGCCGTGCGCTGGGGCGCGTGGAGGACTACCTCGGGTTGGTGGCTCTGCTCTCGTTGTTGCTCGGAGGGGTGGGGGTGGCTCAGATCGTGCGCGCGTGGATCGGCGAGCGCACCGCTTCCATCGCGGTGCTGCGTTGCCTGGGTCTGCGTCCCCGGGAGGTGTTGCTGCTTTATCTGACCCAGGTGGCAAGCCTGGCCTTCGTGGGCAGCGCAGTGGGAGCGGCTCTGGGAGCTTCTTTGCCGTGGGTGTTGGCGGCGGCCATGCCGGAACTGTTGCCTGGTGACCTGCTGACGAGCGTTCCCCTCGAGCCTCTCCTTCGCGGTCTCGGGCTGGGGCTCGGCGTGGCGTTGTTGTTCAGCTTGCCACCGCTTACCGCCGTCTACCGCGTGCCTCCGGCGCGAGTGCTGCGCGCGGATGCAGCCCCCTTGCCCGCGCCGCGCGCCTTGCGTTGGGTGGCGAACCTTGTGCTCTTGCTGGGCATTTTCGGAGCGTCGTGGTTGCAGAGCGACGACCTCGAACGGGCCGCCGTTTTCAGTGTGGGCATGGCATTGACCGTGGGCTTGCTCATGTGGGCGGCCCGGGGACTCATGCGCGTGTCCGGGCGCTTGCCGCGAGAACGATTGCATCCCGTGTTCAAACACGGACTGGCAGCTCTCTCGCGGCCGGGCGCCGGCACGGTGGGTGCCGTGGTGGCTCTCGGGTTGGGTGTGCTCGTGGTGCTGGCCATGGTGCTCGTCGAGGGTCGTATGGACGCCGAGTTGCGCAGTGCTCTTCCGGAAAACGCACCCAGTGTCTTTCTGGTGGACATTCAGTCAGACCAGTGGGCCGACGTTCAGGGTGCGCTGGAGCAAGCCGAGGCTTCTGCGGTGGATTCGGTTCCCGTTGTCATGGCGCGACTCAGTTCGATCGAGGGTGAGCCGGTGAGCGAGAGGCTGGCCCGTTCCATGGGTGGTACGGTCCGGGGTACGACAGCACAGGGTTCGGCCCCACCGAGTGGGACGGACACCGATGGCGGCTTCCGCGAGTCTGAAGGGGGGCGTCGGGGTGGGGGGCGTCGCAGCCGCCACTGGGTGCTGACCCGCGAGCAACGTCTCACCTGGCTGGAGGAGTTGCCGGAAGACAACCGCATTCTGGAAGGCGAACTCTGGAGTCATCCGGATCGTGCGGAGGTGAGTCTTGAGGAGGACTATGCAGAAGACCTGGGGGTGAGTGTGGGCAGCACTCTCGTCTTTGACGTGCTCGGCCGTCCTGTGGAGTTGCTCGTGAGCAGCACACGCTCGGTGGAGTGGGGAAGTTTTTCGATCAACTTCTTCGTGGTGGTGGAACCGGGAGTGCTGGAGCAGGCGCCCCATTTCCGCATTGCGTCGGCGCGTATCCCAGCAGACCAGGAGTCACTGCTGCAGGGACAACTTGCCGTGGCCCATCCCAACGTCACGATGTTGCGGGTGCGCAATCTTCTGGAGAAGGCGGCGGAGATTCTGGCGCGGCTGGGTTTTGGCGTGCGCTTGCTCGGCGCGTTCACCGCGCTGGCGGGCATCGTGATTCTGGCGGGCGCCGTGGCGAGCACGAGCTTGCGGCGCGCTCGCGAAGTGGCGTTGCTCAAGACCCTGGGGCTCACCCGCCGCGGGGTCATCGTGCTCTTCGCCACCGAGTACGCCCTGGGCGGTCTGACGGCGGGCCTGGTGGGTGGTCTGGGTGCCTATGCCTTGGCGTGGGGTTTTCTGGAGCAGGTGCTCGAACTGGGGGCCGAGTTGCCGTGGATGGCGTTGCCGCTGGCAGGTGTCTGTGGCGCCTTGCTCGCGACAGTGGCCGGTCTCGCGGCGAGTTTGCGTGCCCTGGCGGTGCGTCCTGTGGAGAGCCTGCGGGCCTGAGGTCGCGCTTCTGCTGCGAGGCAGAATCGTTTGCATCCTTTGCATCCATAGAGACCTGTGTGGCGAATCCAGGGGTGAACCCGATTGATCACCTCCCTCTGGAGCACGACCGATGATGAGCCTTCTGCTGGCCGCCGCCCTCTCCAACGGCGAGGTCCTGCACGATTTCAGCCGCGAGGACGCCCGTGAATTTTCCACCGTGAACGACACGGTGATGGGCGGACGCTCGGCGTCTCGGATCGAGGCGTTGGAGGGTGGGGTGCTTCGCTTCGCCGGGGAGTTGTCCCTCGAGAACAACGGCGGCTTTACGTCGTTCCGGTCCCGGACCGTGGATTACGGCGTTGGGCCCAGCGACGGTCTCGCGATCCGGGTGAAGGGTGACGGCCGCACGTACATCTTCTCCCTCGACATCTCTGGCGTTCCGATTCCCGCGGGTGGCTACTGGCAGGAGTTCGAGACCCAGGAAGGTCTCTGGGAGGACATTCGCCTTCCGTACGCCGACTTCATTCCGAACAGCTTTGGCCGACAACTCGGCGGCTTGCCCGCCGTCACTCCGGAGCGAATCGACGGGATGGCGCTGTATCTCAGCGACAAAAAGCCGGGTTCCTTCTCGATCGACATCGATGAGATCGGAACGTACTGGGACGATGCGTCCGTGACTGTCTCGGACGATGATGCCGAGGCCTTGTTGCCCGCCGAGTGTTCGACGCTTCTTGCCTTGCTTGAACAGACGGGGCTCGACGCCGCGGTCTCCGAGTTGGAGGGTTTCACGCTCTTCGCGCCCACGGATGACGCCTTCGCCAAACTGCCGCCGGACGTCGTCGGCGCGCTGCTTCGACCTGAGAACGCTGCTGTGCTTGAGCGGGTCCTCCTTCGCCACGTCGTGGCCGCGCCGGTGACCGCCTGGAACGCCGCCGGTCTTGACCGCGCCGAGGTTCTCGACGGGGGTGTTCTGAAGATTGAGCGCGACGGTTCCGGGTTGCGTGTGGGTGGGGCGCGGGTTCTCGTCGCTGACCGCCTGCGTGGCCAGGGTGTTGTCCACGTCATCGACTCGGTGATCGTCCCCGACGACCTGGCTCTGGTGACACCAGCGAAGGATGCATCGGACGTGCTTTCCGCTGCGATCACCCGCGGTGTTCCGCTCTTCAACGACGGCAACGCCGAGGCTTGTGCTGCCGTTTACCGCACAGCTGTCGAGGCCACTCTGGCACTCTCTTCCGGGAGTCTCAGCGTCGAGACTCTCGAGACGTTACGCGTCGCCCTCGCCAGGTCCGAACGGGAGGACGCGCGCGCCGCGGCGTGGACCCTGCGCGGCGCGATGGACCGAGCGATCACCCGCGGCTGACCGAAAGTTTGTCACACGAGCTGGCGCTGCTCACGTGCTCGACCTTCTTCAACGCAAACGGGCGCGCTGCCGCTCGGCAACGCGCCCGCTTGGTGGGGGAGGTCTGTTCGCTCGCGGGCTAGTTGTTTTCGCTGAGTGAGCCCGCTGCCCAGTTGAAAGACGCTCCGGCACTGCGACTGTCGCCCCCACTGACCGAGGAGGAGGGGCCGCTGGCTTCGTTGGTTCGCCCGCCGCTGACCGAGGATTCTGTGCCGCTGGCCTCGTTGTCGCGTCCGCCGCTGACCGAGGAGTTAAGCCCACTGGCCTCGTTGGCGAACCCGCCACTGACCGAGGAGTTGTTGCCGTAGGCGTCGTTGCTGACCCCGCCGCTGACCGAGGAGTTGTTGCCGTAGGCCTCGTTGCCGAACCCGCCGCTGACCGAGGAGGCGTAGCCGTAAGCCGTGTTGTCCTGCCCGCCGCTGACCGAGGAGTAGGTGCCGCTGGCCGTGTTGTTACCTCCGCCGCTGACCGAGGAGTAGTAGCTGCTGGCTTTGTTCAAGTAGCCCCCGCTGACCGAGGAGAAGTAGCCGCTGGCCGTGTTGAAGACCCCGCCGCTGACCGAGGAGAAGTAGTTGCTGGCCGTGTTGTCCTGCCCGCCGCTGACCGAGGAGGCGTAACCGCTGGCCGTGTTGTTGTACCCGCCGCTGACCGAGGAGAGGCCGCCGCTGGCCGTGTTGAGAGACCCTCCGCTGATCGAGGACCTGCTTCCGCTGGCCGTGTTGAAGAGCCCGCCGCTGACCGTCGACCATGCACCTGAAACCGTGTTGTTCTGTCCTGCCACCAGCCCGCCGTAGCTGGAGAAGCTGTTCTCCTGCCCGGTGACAATGTTGTGCGAGCCGGTGCGGTCATCACCAAAAGGATTGCCGGTCTCGTTGTAGCCGACGATGAGGTTGCCCAGTCCGTCCACGGCGCCACCGGTCGTGCCCGAGCCGTTCACGATCTGAAGGTTGGCGCCCTCGATGCGAATGGTCGTGACCGTGCCGCCCATGCCATCGTCCTGTTCCACGAGGCTTATGTAATTAAGGACCTCTTGTGAGCCGCGAATGAGCTGGGTGGGTGACTCGGCATAAGGAGTCTTGGCCACACCCTTCTTGTACGGAGTCACCTGCGTCGTGCAGTAGATGAAGGTGCCGCTGAGCTCGTCGGGAAGCTCTTCGGTGGCTCCGATGAGCAAG
>Ga0315339_1003944_pt1 | contig 10046 bp, 8 predicted proteins | sample ASW17metaG_FD_204514 | JGI IMG/M metagenome (GOLD analysis project Ga0315339, IMG submission 204514) | Ammonia-oxidizing marine archaeal communities from Pacific Ocean, United States - ASW #17 | ecosystem: Environmental > Aquatic > Marine > Oceanic | place: USA: California | collected 2016-12-05
GGTCTGGTTGCACAGCACACAGGGGATCGGCGTTTCACCGCGCACATAGGCATCGGCGAAGACATCGATCACCTCTTCCTTGAACCGGCGCTCATAATTCAACACGTAATGCGGGATAACGATGGACGCGGCCACGCGGCCCGCATCCTGAATATCCTGTCCGGCACAGCAGGCGCCCTTGCGCTTGACCGCCGCGCTATGGTTATAGAGCTGCAGCGTGATGCCGACCACGTCATAGCCCTGTTCGGCCAGCAGTGCCGCCGTCACCGACGAATCCACCCCGCCCGACATGGCGACGACCACGCGGGTGTCGGACGGATCCTTGGCTATACCGAGACTGTTTAAGGGTCTGCTCATGGGGCGGAATATAGAGCGCGCACGCCGTGCGGCAAGAAAAAGGTTTACCCCGATGCCGCCAGCCCCTGTTGCCAGAAGGCGATTTCCAGGCGGGTTGCGTCGTTGAAGGTTTTACGCAGACTGTCCAGACGCGCCACCGCCCCGCGGCGGCGGGCCAGGATTTCGATGAAAGCGGCGGCCGCGCGCGCGACATCCTGATACTCAGGCCCGGCATACATATTGATCCAGTCGGCATAGGGATTGCCCTGGCGTTTGGTCGCCGGGTCCCGCGCCAGCGTCAAACCTATTTCCGCGTAGCCCAGGACGCAGGGCGCCAGGGCAATATGTAGATCGAGCAGATCGCCCGCCAGACCCCGTTCAAGTACGTAGCGGGTGTAGGCCATGGTGGCAGGTGCTTCCTCTGTGGCCGCCATCTCGGCTTCATCGATATTCCAGCCGGCGCAGAACGTCACATGCAGCGCCATTTCTGTCTCCACAATGGCCGAACAGGCCCGCATGGCATTGCCGATATCGTCCAGCGTCTCGCTCTTATAGGCGGCCAGCGCATAGGCGCGGGCAAAGTGAATGAGAAACAGGTAATCCTGCATCAGATAGTGGCGAAAACTCGCCTCCGGCAGGCTGCCACCGGCGAGGCCGCGCACGAACGCATGGTCGACATAGGCCAGCCAGTCGCCACAATCCACCCGCAATGAAGCGAGCAGCCCGCCCGGCGGATAAATCGCATCCACGGCATCGTGCGGAACATTCGCCATCGCTCCGTCATTCATTGCTCTATCCATCCAGCAGATTGTGGGTCTCGGCCGGCAGGGAAACCACCAGACCGTCGAGCGCCTCGGTCAACACGATCTGACAGCCCAGCCGCGACGTCGGTGTCAGCCCCCAGGCCAAATCCAGCATTTCATCTTCTTCCTCGCCGGGGGCCGCGAGCCGGTCGATTTGCGCCGGGTCGACGATGACATGGCAGGTCGAACACGCCATCACTCCGCCACACGCGCCTTCCATATCGAGGTGATTGTCCCAGGCTATCCACAACAATGTCTCTCCCGCCGCGGCAATTATCTCACGGCGCGTTCCATCGGCGAGGACAAAGGTGACACGGGGCACGGCAGGATGTTATTCGGCCGCTGTCGCCGAACGGCTGTGCGCCCGGTCATACAGCGCACGCCAGGCAACCATAAACCGGTCGATGTGATCGCCCGTCGTAGTGCAGCCGAGGCTGACCCGCACGGCACACACCGCCAATTGCTCCGGCACGCCCATCGCCGTCAGAACATACGGCGCTTCGACCCGGCCCGCCGCGCACGCGGAACCGGCACTGATGGCGATGCCAGCCAGATCGAGGCCCATGACCTGGGTTTCGCTGGACAGGCCCGGTGTCGCGATTTTGCTGGTATTGGGCAGCCGGCCCTGATCGTGACCGAACACCACCACGCCAGGCGCTAATTCGGCCATGCGGCGTTCGAGGGTATCGCGCAGCGCGCCGAGCGCGGCAAATTGTTCAAGGCCGGCTTGTGCGCCGACCGCCGCAACGCCGAATCCGGCGATGCCGGCGACATTTTCGGTTCCGGCCCGCAATCCGCCTTCCTGGCCGCCGCCATGGACGAACCGGGCGAGCAGCGACCGGTCGCGGCAGACCACCGCGCCGACGCCCTGTGGCCCGCCGAACTTGTGCGCCGACAGGGACAAAAAATCAGGCCCCCATGAAGCCATATCCAGTGGGATTTTTCCGGCCGCCTGGATCGCGTCGCTGTGCATCAGCGCACCATATTCATGTGCCAGCCGCGTGATGTCAGCGATCGGCTGCAAAATACCAGTTTCATTATTGGCGGTCATGATAGAGACAAGGACCGCCCCATCGGTACCGGCGAGCAGCGCCTCAAGCGCCGCCAAATCAACCATACCGTTGGCGTGAACCGGCGCTATGATCGCGTCATCCCGAGCGAGCAGAACGGATTCATGTTCGATGGCTGAGATGATCGGTCTGGGGCGGCCCACACAGCGCAGCACCTGGTTGTTGGCTTCGGTGCCGCTGCCGACAAAGACAACATTTTCCGCATCGGCATTGACCAGTGCGGCAACGCGGCGGCGGGCTTCCTCAACCAGTCCGCGCGCTGCCCGACCGGTGCCATGAACCGACGATGCATTGCCCCCGGCCCGCATGGCTTCCGCCATGGCATCGATGACCTCAGGCCGGGTCGGGGCGGTCGCGTTGAAGTCGAGATAAATCTGGGATGGCACGATCAATTTGCCGATGGGGCAGTGGACCGGCTGGCGGTATTTGTCCAGGCTGGCTGACCCGTACCGCTGATCCGTCTGGCGCAGACATCGGCCACGGTCACGGAGTTGAGAAATCCGTATATCTGGTTGCCCAGCGCTTCCCAAAGCTCATGGGTGGAACAGCGTGCCTGATCGGCGCCGCATCCTTCCGGCGAACCAGGAGAACACCGCGTCATCCGAACCGGTTCGTCAACGGCCAGCACGATGTCGGCAATATAAATCCGATCGGCGCGCCGCGATAAAATATATCCGCCGCCTGGCCCGCGGATGCTTTTGACAACACCGCGGCGCCGCAGCTTGGAAAAAAGCTGTTCCAGATAAGACAGCGAAAGACCCTGCCGTTCCGCTATATCGGCCAGTGAGACCGCTTCTCCGTTACTCCTTTGGGCAAGATCGACCATTGCCATGACGGCAAATCGCCCTTTGGTACTTAATTTCATCTGTCAATCCTACAATAATTACGCATGGTATCCTCGGTACATTCGCGAGAATCGATCTTGACATTCATCGAGACCTTGAATAACCCCACCGCAACTAATTATATTCCCGCACACGGGGATAGGGAATCTTGGCAAGCTTACCGAGAAACCGCCCGGCGAGGATTATTAGGGATAACTGTATTAATCGGCATCAAATCAGTCAACTATTTGCCGGGGACGCTGTCCGACAAATGCGATGCCGCCGGGCTGTTTGCTAACGTATGAGAATGAGGAGTAAAATTCGGCCATGCCCGAAGTAATTTTTAACGGACCCGACGGCCGGCTGGAAGGCCGTTATCAACATTCGCGGCACGTGAATGCGCCGATAGCCCTTGTCCTTCACCCGCATCCCCAGCAAGGGGGCACCATGAATAACAAGGTGGTATTCGAAATTTACCAGACCTTCGTCCGGCGCGGATTTGCGACAATGCGCTTCAATTTTCGCGGGGTCGGGCGTTCCCAGGGCGAATATGACGAAGGCGCCGGTGAACTGAGCGATGCCGCGTCAGCGCTCGACTGGCTTCAGGCGGCGAACCCCGACGCCTCGCAATGCTGGGTCAGCGGGTTTTCCTTTGGCGCCTGGATCTGTATGCAGCTTTTGATGCGCCGGCCAGAAATCAACAGTTTTATCGCGCTGGCCCCGCCCGCCAATAAATATGATTTCGCCTTTCTGGCGCCCTGCCCGGCATCCGGCCTGATCGTTCATGGCGCCGACGACAATATGGTGCCGGAAGAATCGGTGGACACGCTGTCGAAGAAGCTGGCGAGCCAGAAACGCATTACCATCGATTATCAAATCATCGACGGCGCCAACCATTTCTTCCACGAAAAGGTGGACGAGCTGACGGTGCGGGTCGATGCCTATCTGGAACGGGAAGTCGCGGCCTTGGAAAACACCCAGTAAAGGGTACACTATAAATCAGCGCATGATGTGCTTAAGTCAAACCGGCCTTGCGCCGCTTCCGCCGCAATCCCCTACCCCCCCAGCGCCACCGCCACGGTTGACACCGGGGACATTCCAGGGTGCAACGTCACGGGGTGGCTTTATCCGTGCAATCGTTCCAAAAAAATTTTGGTAAGCCTGTTCGATCGCCCTGGCAAATTCATTCTCATTACACAGGGCGGAGCCTGGCAGGCTTTCTTTCAAGCCCTGCCAAACCGCTTTCAAGTAATCCGTGTTCTTTGCAAGGTGGACAGCAGTATTTACATAACCACCCAGGTCCCCGGCGATGAATACCGAGAGGCCGACATGCGTTAGCTTGCACCGACAGGTCCCGCATGCCGGTCACCAGCCAATGAAATGACACGAACGACCATCCAGAGCGCTTCACAAGTCGTGGTCGTACCATTGTCAAGGAAACGGATCGAGGCAAATTTCAATTGTGCCAAATAATTCGAGGTAATTTTTTCCCGGTAGATATGATGGAGGTCGAGACGGTCTTAAGAAACACCGCTTTCCCTAAAAAGATCCAGAAAACGAGAACATATTGATGAATTTTCGAGCTGTTTGATTTCAAAAAAAGATGTGAAGTCGGTAATTCTCGCAAAATCCTGGCCACGTCAGAACGACCTGGTGCGTTACCTTGGTGAGATTGTTGAAACTGCCAAAGGGAATATGTCCACGACTGCCGAAAGGCAGTTCTGAATTCGCGGAAACCGTTGCATCGCCGCGATAACAATGAAACCCGTTGGGCAATCGTATCAGTTTCTCAGTATGAAACTTATCTGCTTCGCCGACAGGGTCAGCAACAATATCGGTAAACGATAATCGACCGCCCTCACTCCTGTTGTTTCCGGAAACCCTAACCAGATGACCTAAATGGGGGCGGGCTTTTTTGTGAATAAGGTCAGCCTGTTATTTGCCGTGTGTCCAGCCAGGTCGACCAGAATATCGATCCCGTCCCTTTGAATCAGATCGACGACATCGTTGTCGCTTTGTCCTACAATCGAGCGCCAGTGCTCCGATAAGTTCTTCAAACGCTTCGTCGTCTCATCGTCAATTTTATCATTGTAATAGCAAAATGTTTCTACGGTTGTTTTGTCATGGGCCAGAATAAGCTGCTCGAACAAATAGGCCACTAAATGCGTGCGAAAGTCAGGTGAGACATAGCCAATTTTGAGCCTTTCGCCCACTTTATTCCGGGCGGGCGCATTGCGTGCGGTTCTTACTTCCGGCCCCCCAAACTGCTTCTCAAACTCAAGGTGTTTCTCGAAAATAGTATCAACCGACCAGTCGGAAGAATAGTGAATGGTCAGGTTTCTACTGTTATGTGCTCCACATACTCAGGTTTGATCCGCAGCGCCCTATTGTAACAAGCGATCGCCTCATCATGTTTTTCAAGATCAATGTGGGTAATACCCAGATTGTTAAACGCCTCAGCATACTCAGGATTGATCGTTAGCGCTTTGGTGTAACAGGCGATGGCCTCGTCAAACTTCCTGAGTTGATTGAGGGCTATATCTAGATTGTTATACGTCTGGGTATCATCAGGCTCGATTTGCAGCGCATTTCGATAGCAGGCGATTTCTTCTTCGATACGCCCAATCTCTCTTAAACTAATGCAAAAATTGGAGATAATTACGGGGTCTGAGGCGTTGACCGCTGCCGCTTTGATTAATTCCTTAACGGCTGTTTTGTGATTTCCCGATGCGGCATAAACGGTGCTAAGCAGGCTTCGAACAGTTGCCGTGTCTTGTTCGTTTAGGGACTTCTTGAGAATAAATTGTAAACTCGCCTCAGCTTACGAGAATCGAGATCTGCGAGCATCCTGAAGAGCGACATCCAACAGATCTCTGATTTACAAAAGACCCTCCTTTATTTACATCTTATTCAGCCGAAGGCCGATGGGGAGTCATCAAGCGATACCGCCAGGTTACAGACTCAAAGTCGATGCAAGTTGTTGGGGTGAATTCCGCGCGTATGGTGCGAGATACCAGGCTTCGGTGGGGAATTTATCGGGCCTCAAATCTGCCGCTGGAACAAGAACGGACATCGCCCCAATTTAATCCGCTTCGTGGCGATAAAGCCGCCCGCCGGTAACCGGTTTTGACACCCCGGTCGTGGATGGGACGGTCAATGGCAATCCATCGAGACCGCGCACGGCCAGATAGGCAAAGGCCTGCGCTTCCAGGGCGTCGCCATTCCAGCCGACCGCTTCGACCGGTGCGACCGGGGATGTCAGAACTTCGTTTAGTCCGCCCATCATGACCGGATTGTGGCGCCCACCGCCGGTCACCAGCCAGCTTCCGGGTGGTCCGGGCAGCAGGCGTTCGGCACGCGCAACCGTCTCGCAGGTGAATGCGGTGAGGGTCGCAGCGCCATCGGCGGGCGACAATCCGGACAATGCCGCCAGGTTGAAATCAATGCGATCAAGCGATTTGGGCGGGGCAGCGTCAAAATAGGAGTTGGACAGCAGGGACTTGAGAACGCCCTGATCTGTCGTCCCCGCCTTTGCCAATTCGCCATTTTCATCGAAAAATTTGCCGATATTCGCCTCGGTCCATTCGTCCAGAAGCGCGTTCCCGGGCCCCGTATCGAAGGCTATCAAATCGGCCTCGTCAGCGCCGCTCCAGGTGAGATTGGCAACGCCACCAATGTTGAGAACACACACCGGCTTTCTCAGATCGCGCGACAAGGCCTGATGATACAGCGGTACGATCGGGGCGCCCTGACCGCCGTTGGCCACATCATTTGACCGCAGGTCACAGATCACGTCGATCCCGCACAGCGCGGCCAGCAGCGGACCATCGCCGATCTGCCATGTCCTGCCCTGGTTCGGACGATGCAAGATGGTGTGGCCATGAAACCCGATGACATCGATAGCGTCTTTTGAAATACCCGCATCGGACAAAATCCCATCTATCGCAGAAGCATGTGCTTCAGTCAGCGCCCGCTCCACCACCTGGACAGGCCCATTACCGCCAAGGATGCCGCGCAACCCGTCGCGTAGCGATGCCTCATAGGGAAATGTCGCGGTGGGGCCTGTCTTTTCGATACGGACCCCATCGGTCCACAGCAGGGCCGCATCGATACCGTCCAACGACGTCCCGCTCATTAATCCAAGGGCGAGGCGAACCCCGGCCGGATTGGAATTATTTGCATCTCGCAATGTGCAGAACTCCCATGGGAGGATTGGCAATGGGACGAGTGTTGGCGCTAAACGTAAACAATGTCAAAACATGCCGCAGGCCATTTGTTACGAGGGCTCGCCACCGGCAAAGCGGCTGTGCTAAACCACGCCCAAATGCAAATACCGAACGACATCCCTGGACAAGACATGCCGCGCAGCCATGACTGACTTTAAATCGGATTTTCTACACATTTTGGCCGAACGCGGTTTTATCCATCAATGTACTGATGGCGCCGGTCTCGATGCCTTGCTGTGCGATGCGGCACCCAGGGCCGGCTACATTGGGTTCGACTGCACCGCTGACAGTCTGCATGTCGGCAGTATGATACCCGTCATGCTGCTGCGCTGGTACCAAAAATGCGGGCACCGGCCGATCGTGCTGATGGGTGGCGGGACAACGCGTGTCGGCGATCCGTCCGGAAAAGACGAATCACGTCAGATCCTTACCGATGAGATCATCACGGCCAACATGGTAGGGATCAAAGGCATCTTCCAGAATTTTCTGACGTTTGGCGACGGCCCCGCCGACGCGATCATGGTCAATAACGCGGATTGGCTGGATGCGCTCGAATACATCCCGTTTCTGCGTGAATTCGGCCGGCATTTTTCGGTCAACCGCATGCTCGGTTTCGATTCCGTCAAGCTCCGCCTGGAACGGGAACAGCCGCTCAGCTTCCTTGAATTCAACTATATGATCCTGCAGGCCTATGATTTCCTCGAACTCGCCCGCCGCCACGGTTGCGCCCTTCAGTTCGGCGGATCCGACCAGTGGGGCAATATCGTCAACGGTGTCGATCTTGGCCGGCGGGTCGACGGGTTGTCACTCTACGGGCTGACATCACCGCTCATCACGACGGCATCGGGCGAAAAGATGGGTAAGACAGCCGGCGGCGCAATCTGGCTCAACGCCGACCGCCTTTCACCCTACGATTACTACCAGTTTTGGCGCAATACGGCGGATGAAGATGTCGGCCGCTTCCTGAAACTCTTCACCGAACTGCCGCTCGATGAAATCGCACGGCTGAAAAAACTCAGGGACGCTGAAATCAACGACGCCAAGAAAATTCTCGCTCTTGAGGCAACCAGCCTGTGCCACGGCCGAACCGCCGCCGCGGGCGCCGCGGAAACAGCCAGAACAACCTTCGAAGACGGCGGCCAAGGCGCGGATCTGCCAACGGTGTCTGTCCCACGGGATAGGCTGGAGACCGGTATCGCGGCCTTCGAGATATTCATCCTGGCGGGGCTCGCCACCAGCAATGGCGAAGCAAGGCGCCTGGTGCGCGGCGGTGGTGGGCGTATCAACGATGTCGTGGCCGCGAACGAAGCCCAGCTGATCACAAAATCCGATATCAATGCAGAAGGATTTATCAAAATTTCCGCCGGCAAAAAGCGGCACGCTCTCATCCGCACCGAATAATTCGCTACTCCGTGTCCGGTGCGACCTGGTCCGAATCTTTATCCGGTTTCACCGTACCGTCGAAAACACCGATCAGGTTCCGTAAAAATCCTGGCGCCAGAGCCGCGAGGGGATTAACCGAAATTTTGGGCTTTTCCAGCGGGCCTTCAATCCGATAGGTCGCGGCAAAGATACCACTGTGGTCTTTACCGGTTAAAATGGTACCGAGTATCGGAATTTTGCCCAGAACACTATTCAGCGTATAGGCCGGCACGATCGTTCCCGACACATTGATGTTGTCGGATTTCGTGTTGATGGTGCCGTGAGCCGTGAACCCCAATTCGGCACCGACCGTCCGTGCGTTTGCGATGGTGGCAACGCCATCACGAAATTCGAACGGGGTCTCCAGCTTGGCAAATCGAATTCCCCTGCCCGCCAGCGTATCCCCAATCCCGCTGAAAGAGGCGATTGTCAAAATCTGGGCCAAAGCCGGAGCATTGACGAGGATGAAATCAGAAATATTCAGGCTCCCCCGCCAGGGAACCTTCGTACCGTGCCCCTTTTTTTTGGCCGTCAGGGTCATTGTCCCGCCCTGAATTGTATCGATAATATCCAGCGCCCGGAGGGTATTACCGGCGTTATTCGAATGGATAACTACTCTCTCAGTGTTGGTTTCCGCGCCGTAGGTAAGGGTCACCTTTTGATTGTCGCCGACAAGACCCGAAAGGTTAACTTTTTGCCATTCCACCCCGTCACCCTTCAGGCTACCCATCAAACGGTCGACAGGGTTTTTATCGTCAAACCAGACCCGGTCGATGTTCACTAACAGATTAATAGGCGGCAGCGTCATGGCATCATTTTTGACCTTATCGTCCGGATTGCTAGTCTCGCCAGGTTCCAGGAAAGTAACGGCGTCCAGTGTCGCGCCGTAGATTTCCACGTTAAATTTTCCGTCAGGCATCGACCCGACACGGCCCGAAATGTCGGTTCGACCTAGAGTGAATTTTCCGATGTCCAACTGAGTGAATTTCCGATGACGGTCGAATTTAACGCTGCCCTTCGCCGTAAGGCCGGGACTGTCAACGCTAAATTCAGGGATACTCAGTTTCCCATCTGGCGCAACAAGCAGGCGGAACGAGGCAACGCCTTCACGACCGGCAGGCTTGCGCCACCGGAATCCGGGCACCCACAATTTTGTGTCTTTAAGAGCCAGCTTCAGATCGATTTCCGTGGATCCCGTGCGTGGCTGAAAAACCGCGACATTCGCTGCAAAAGGCCCTTCCAGAAAAGGCGATGCTTTTATAACGCCGATGGCGTCCAGCTGCGCCTGGCTGAGAACGGCTTTGGCTTCGTAGCGGCGCGGATATTTTTCATCCGCGCCAAATAACTCGGTCCATTTTATCGACG
>Ga0315339_1003945_pt1 | contig 10043 bp, 9 predicted proteins | sample ASW17metaG_FD_204514 | JGI IMG/M metagenome (GOLD analysis project Ga0315339, IMG submission 204514) | Ammonia-oxidizing marine archaeal communities from Pacific Ocean, United States - ASW #17 | ecosystem: Environmental > Aquatic > Marine > Oceanic | place: USA: California | collected 2016-12-05
CCCATAATGCGCGCGGCACTACCTGAGACCCACATCACGCGATTTCGTGCATTGGCGCTTCTCCGACGCGGGCCAGCCTCCTAGCGTCACCGCACGCGCATCAGCGCGTCCGAGAAACCTGCACAAAGGAAGTTCGGTTTTGAAAGCTTGGTGCCGCAAGAGGGATTCGAACCCCCGACCCCCGCATTACGAATGCGATGCTCTACCAACTGAGCTATTGCGGCGAAGACGGTCGCATTGATAGCCACAACCGTCAGTCCGTTCAAGCGCCCGTCAGGGCGGGCGGAAGCCCCGTCGGTTGATGTCGTCATCGGTCAAGTCCGGGCCGGGATCGTCGGGCACCGGCGGAATGACCGCTTCGCGAGCCGTTGGCGGCGCCGGTTCGGCGCGTTCTTCTACGGACTCGTCCTGGTCTGGGAGCGTTTGCGTGTCGCCATCGCCCGCTGATTGAGGGCTATAGGCAATCTCGACGATCTCGGTCGGAGGTGAATGAGCCGCAGCTTTCTCGCCGAGTTGGTCTTCCTCGGATGCACCGTGTTCCGTCTCGACATCGATTTCCGGTGTCCGCAGGCGCGCTAAGGGCTGGCTGGCAATTTTCCACTCGAACGCATCGATCTGGCCCGACACCGGCGAAATCGGGGCCCAGCGCGTGAACACCCGTCCCTCGGCGACCCATGTCGGATCGCGAGGCGCGTGGATGGCGCGGGTGAGCCAGGCGCGCACGCGCCCCTCGTCGCCATGCTCGCCCTCTTCGATTTCAGCCATAAGCAGGCATACTCGCTCGCTTGGCTGAGATTGGATCAATCCTTCCAGCGCTTCACGTGCCGCCGCCCAATCAACAGCGTCAATTGCCGCCCGGGCAACCGCCATGGCGCCTTCCCGATGATTGGCACGGATTTCGGCCAATCGCCGCATGCGCTTCAGACGGTCGCTGACCGAATCGCCGGAACGAATCTCGGCATAGCAATCGGCGATTTCCGGATGTGGTGCGACTTTCCAAGCCGCTTCAAGGGTCCGCGCCGCGCGCTTGACGTCGCCGGTGCGCGCCTGCAGCCGACCTGCAATAGTGGCTGCTTCGGTTAGCTCTGGCGCAAGTCGGCGGGCCTCAAGTGCGTGGGTTCGTGCTTCGTCCGGATTGCTGTTTTCGATCTCTTGCGCCCATGCCGTGAGTAGCACCGCGCGTAGACGACGCGATGTTTTCTTGTCGACCAGTTTGGCGTTGGTGTTGGCGCCGAGTGTGCGCAATGCGTTGAGCCAGTCGCCTGCCTGGGCCTGATACTCGAAAAGCGCCATGCCGGCCCAGCCGGTCTTTGGCGCGGCTTGCGTTGCCTCCTCGGCGAAATGCCGCGCGGCCTCGTGCTCGCCCTGACGGCGGGCTTCGACAAACAGACCGTGAAGGCCAAGGATACGGGTTTCGCGCTGTGCGGCCAGCGCTTCGAAAGCGGTACGCGCGCCGTCGGCTTTGCCCGCAAGCTGGGCCGCTTGGGCGGTCAGAAGCAAGGTCAAGGGTTCCTCGCCGAGAAGCGCCGAGGATTCGCCGGCCGCGCGCAATGCCGTCTTGCTGTCGCCGGCGCCGACGGCGATCACCCCGCGCGACAGCGCCCTGTACCCGCGGTCACGGCGCCGGGCGCCGAGAAAATCTCCGACGCGCCGGGGCGTCAAAACAATTGCGCGCACCATCGCGCCGAGGAACATGACCGCCGAGACTACGACCACAATCGCAATCGCGGCAAACATCAGCGTCGTTTCGATCTGGTAGCCCTGCCAGGTAAGATTTAATGCGCCCGGCCGATCGGCGAGCCAGGCAAAGCCAACGGCGAATAGAAAGACAATCGCTACATAAAAAAGGACGCGGGTCATTGCGAAGCTGCCTGTCCGCGCTCTTCGCCCGCGCCTGGTGCATTTGCCACTTCATCGAACAGGCGGTCGATCACCAGCCTGTCGGCGGCGGCCTCCGCCCATTGGCGCGATACGCGTTGTCCGGCCGGCGGCAGAACATCCCATTCGGCTAAAGCTCCGGCAAAATCGCCTTTTTCAACTGCAACCCGCATCCGCGCCACGATTGCCGAGGGGCCGTCACCGGAGACCGGTTCGGCCGGTTGGATTTTTATCAGACTATTGCCATAAGAAAGCACCCGGTCGAAGAACCCTGCGTCGCTGTCCGGCGCTTGCTGGGCGGCGAGAATCGCGTCGGCAATCGCCGGAAATTCCCTGGCGAGTTCAACGAGGCTCGGCACACTTTTTTCGGCAAGCGCGGTAAGTGCGGAAAATCTTTCCGAATTAATTTCGGGCGCCTCGATCACGACGGCATCGGCGTCTTCGTTTTCGCTCTTGCTCGCGGTGGCCGTGCCTGGTTTAGTCGCTGGCGGTGCAACATCCGTGGCCACGGGATCGATATTATCGAGCGGCGTTTGAAGCGTCGCGGCCGACCGTGATTCATTACTTTCTGACGGCGCGTTTTCAAGACGCTCGACCCGTTCCTCGATCGTGTCGAGCAATTGCCTGGTGGCGGCATCGTCATTGCCGTTTAGACCCTCGCCGAGTGAGGCAATCGAGGCTTCGGTATTGAGAAGCCGATCGCTGAGCGAAGTTCCGAATGCGTCGACGACGCCGACCTGTCTGGCGAGATCGTCAATGAGGGCGCGATCGGCAATCGTTTGCGCGCTTGCCGCTTCGATCGAGGTGAGGCGTTGGTCAAGTGCCGAAATCGTGCCGGCGAGCCTATCGGCCTCGGCCAGTGCCTGGGTCGCGTCCTCGCGTCCGGGCACCGGCAGAAGGCCCGTCGCTAGCAATCCGAACCCGAGAACAAGGACGATGAATCCTCCGGCTAACCCAGCGCCGGCGAGGGCAAGGATTCCCGGCCGGGTCGGCGCTGGCCCGGAAACCTCATTGGCTCCGGTTGTCTTCTCTTCGGTAATCGCCGCATCCTTTTCGTGGGAATTGGGTTGTCGGCTATCCGGCTCGGATCGAGGCGGCTCGCCTGGATTCGAAACTGCTTCGCGGTCAGCAGCCAAGTTCGCAACCGTAGTTTCTTGCCGACCAGACGAAGTGGCGTCCGCCTCGAGATCAATGGTTACGGGAGACTTGGCGCGGCGAGGCACGGCACTGGTCCTGCCCTTGCCTTTTTGCGGGGGGTCGTTTTCGGTCGCCATTCCTGCTGCTCGCGCTATTTTTCTCTCTGGCGCCAGACTTTATACACCGAATTGTTCTAACCGATTAACGGTCGGTCTCTGACAAAAGAGCTAACAGCGCGTCCTCTTCCGGCTTTTTGGCTATTTGGATTTCGGGGGCAAGATCGCGAAGCGGCTCGGCGGCGCGTTCCGACAATGCGAAAATCACCATTCTACTAATGTTTCCTGCGATCTTCTCGCGATCCAAGAGCGTTCGCAACGCGACGGCGGTACGATTTGAGTAAATAAGGACGCCGTCAATCGATTGGTTGTGGATCGCTGTGCGGATCGCGGGTTCGAGGGTGATTACCAATTCGGCACTGTAAGCTTCGACGACGCGAATATCATAGCCGTTGGCGCCAAGTTCGCTCAATAGAGCACCCGAATGGTCGCGGGCCGCCGGATAAAGGATCGGCCCCACATCCCTTCCAAATTCAGACATGACAAGCTTGGCAAGGTCGGCGGCGTTGCCTGCCGCGCTTCGCACGTCGGCAAAGCCGGCACCGCGCGCCGCGTCTGCGGTTGCGCGGCCGGTGACAAAGACCGGCCGATCCAGCCAAAAGGCAACTTTCGGCCAGTGGGTAAGCGCCCGCACGCCGTTGCGGCTGGTCAGAATAATCGCGGCCGGGTCTGAAATATCCGTCGGCGGGTTGGCGAAAACGATCCTAAGGAGCGGCGCCATGACCGGCTCATGACCAAGTGCAAGAAGCCGCTTGCCAGTTTCAGTGGCATCGGGTTCGGGCCGGGTAACGAGGACGCGCATCAACTAGCTTTGAAAGAAATCGGCACCGCCACGGCGGGCGAGTTCACCGGCCGCCTCGGCACCGATCGATTCAGCCTCGGCCACTGGCCCCTGCCGTTCGACCACATGGGCTTCGCTGCCGTCGGGTTTAACAATGATGCCGCGAAAATAAATCATGTCATTCTCGAGCGTGGCGAGGCCACCGATCGGTGTCCGGCATGAGCCATCGAGAACCGTGAGGAAGGCGCGTTCGGCGGCAAGCGCAACCGATGTTTCTCGATCGTCAATTGCGGCCGACAGCGACAGTGAAATTGCGTCGCTCTCGCGGGCCATAATGGCAATCGCGCCTTGCCCGACCGCTGGCAGCCACTCGGCGCTATCGAGCATGCCGGCGGCGCGATCGGCGAGACCAAGGCGGCGAAGTCCGGCGATGGCAAGCAGCGTTGCGTCGGCGGCGCCCTCGGCAAGCTTTCGTATCCTCGTTTCGACATTGCCGCGCATGTCGACGATTCTCAAATCCGGCCGTATCCGCAACGCCAAAGCCTTACGCCTGAGCGACGACGTGCCGAGCACGGCTTCCTTTGGTAAGCCAGCAATGCTCGTCGAAATCGGCGACAGTATCGCATCGCGGACATCTTCCCGCTCAAGAACGGCGGCGATCACCAGACCATCCGGGAGGTGCGTCGGCAAATCCTTGGCAGAATGCACCGCCAGATCGATTCGGCCATCGAGGAGCGCATCGTCGATCTCCTTGGTGAAGAGGCCCTTGCCCCCAACCTCGCTGAGCGGCCGGTCGGTAATCATGTCGCCGCTGGTGCGGATCGGCAAGATCGTCGCCGCGTCGGCGCTTGAATTGTTTGACGCGGCAAGAAGCCGAGCGGTCTCCTTCGCCTGCGCCAGTGCCAGTGGCGAGCCGCGAGTGCCGATGCGAATTCCGGCAGATTGCATGGAAGGGGTCCCGGTGTTAGGGGCTGCGTCGGGCATGCTACTCGATCAAACTTGGCATCTGGGCCTTTAGCTTTTGGAAAAAATCCATTCTTGGACCGTCTAATATCAGGATAGTTTGATATCTAGACAAAAAAATCCGCAGGTACGAAGCGGTCAATTGCCGCCATGAACAAATTCAATATTGTGTTGCGAGGGAGTGTGTATTGAGTGCCGTCGGCCACAGACGAAAAATTCGACGGGATGATGCCGGTCCTCATTATCACTACGGTGGGGAAGAACTCTTGCCCGACGGCTTTCAGTCTGAGGCGCGCTGATGAGGGTTCTAGGCATTGAAACCAGCTGCGACGAGACCGCTGCGGCGCTTGTCGAGCGCGATGACGACGGCTCGGGCCGCATCCTTTCCAACATCGTGCTTTCGCAATCCGCCGATCACGCGATATTCGGCGGAGTCGTCCCTGAAATTGCCGCCCGGGCCCATGTCGAGGCTCTTGATCGTGTCGTATCCGCGGCTTTGCGCGAAGCCGGGGTCAAGGTCCGCGACATCGACGCCGTCGCCGCCACCGCCGGCCCCGGACTTATCGGTGGCGTCATCGTCGGCCTGACTACGGCCAAGGCCATCGCGCTTGCTGCCGGAAAACCGCTGATCGCAATCAACCATTTGGAGGGTCACGCCCTGACGGCACGGCTCACCGACCAAATCGCGTTTCCTTTCCTTCTCCTGCTGGTATCGGGAGGCCACACCCAGTTTCTCGCGGTTAAGGGCGTCGGTGATTACCGGCGTCTCGGCACCACGATCGACGATGCCCTGGGCGAAGCTTTCGACAAGGCAGCAAAGCTTCTCGGTCTTGGCTATCCCGGCGGACCGGAAATCGAGAAGGCCGCCATGCGCGGCAACCCGTCACGTTTTACTTTGCCGCGACCGCTGATCGGGCGTCCAGGCGCCGATTTCTCGTTTTCGGGGCTGAAGACCGCGCTTCGCCTTGCCGGGCAAGCAATCGCGCCGCTATCCCAGACGAATATCCTCGACCTTGCCGCCGCCTTTCAGCGCGCGGTAACCGAGACCGTCGCCGACCGGACTTGCAACGCAATGACTGCATTCAATAATTTACATCCAGAGATTGCCTCCCCGAGACTTGTCGTCGCCGGTGGCGTTGCCGCCAATCAGGCGCTTCGTCAGGCGCTCACCGACACCGCCACATCACAGGGCTTCGAGCTTATTGCGCCACCGCCCGAACTTTGCTCCGACAATGGGGTAATGATTGCATGGGCCGGGGCGGAGCGGCGTGCCCTCGGGCTGGTCGACGATTTCGATGCACCGGCGCGTCCGCGCTGGCCGCTCGACGAGACCGCGCCAGCCGCGCTCGGCGGCGGTGCCAAGGGAATGAAGGCATGATCGAACGGGTTGGAGTTCTTGGAGGCGGGGCTTGGGGAACAGCACTTGCTTTGGTCGCCGCTCGCGCCGGGCGCAGCGTTACCCTGTGGGCTCGCGATCCTGATACCATTGAAGCCATCAACAAGCATCGTGAAAATCGTAATTATCTTCCCGATATCACCTTCGATGCGCCGGTCGCCGCGACGGGTGATTTTAAGAGGGTTCTTGACGCCGATGCCGTTCTCCTCGCCGTGCCGGCCCAGTCGGTGCGTGCGATCGCCGCTGCCGCGGCGCCGCATATCGCTGAAGGGATTTCGCTGGTGGTTACCGCCAAGGGCCTTGAGCGCGGTTCGAGAAAACGGATGTCGGAAGTCCTCGTCGAAACGGTCCCTAAGGCGGTGCCGGCGATTCTCTCCGGGCCAAGCTTTGCCAACGACGTTGCCCGCCGACTGCCGACCGCCGTCACCATCGCCGCTACCGAGGAGGTAACCGCCCTCGACCTATGCAATGCGCTCGGTCACGCGACTTTCCGGCCCTATGCCGCAACCGATCTCACCGGCGTCGAGATTGGTGGGGCGCTCAAGAATGTGTTCGCAATCGCGGCTGGAATTGTTGCTGGGCGCCAACTTGGTGCCAGCGCATTGGCCGCATTGATCGCGCGCAGCTTCGCCGAACTTAGCCGCTTTTCCGAGGCGCTCGGCGCCAGACCCGAAACTCTCATGGGTCTATCGGGCCTTGGCGATTTGGTCCTGACCTGCTCCGGACCGCAATCGCGAAATTTCGCCTTTGGCCAGTCGATCGGCGCCGGTCGCGGTCTTGCGGCGCATCATTCCCTGGTCGAGGGGATCGCGACCGCACCTGTCGCCCGTGATCTCGCCCGCCAGCATCGTATCGAGATGCCGATCGTTGAGGCGGTTGCCGGGATTCTTGATGATTCGCTTGATGTCGACGCGGCAATCGCCGGACTGATGAGCCGCCCCTTGAAGCGAGAGAAAGGATGAGGCTGGACGCGTTCATATTGCCGGCTTAACCTTCCAGTCACGCATATCCGAGGTTGTTTTAGGGGACAATTTACATGGCTTTTTGGCTGTTCAAATCCGAACCGGAGACGTGGTCGTGGGACGAGCAGGTCAAGGAAGGAAAGGCTGGAACCGAGTGGACCGGCGTGCGCAACTACGCCGCCCGCAACCACATGCGCGCAATGAAGAAGGGCGATCGGGGCTTTTTCTATCACTCCGGCGGCGAGCGCCAAATTGTTGGAATCGTCGAAATCATCAAGACGATCCATCCCGACTCGACCGATCCGGCCTGGGAATGCGTCGACATCGCCGCAATAAAGCCCGTGCCAAATCCGGTAACCCTGAGCCAGATCAAGGCTGACCAGCGGCTATCCGATATGGCTCTAGTCAAAATTTCCCGGCTCTCGGTTCAACCGGTGACGGCCGGAGAATGGAAAATCGCGAGTAAATTAGCCGGGCTGACTTAGCCAGGCCGTTTTACCGAGCCGCTTCGTCGGACACGCGATCATCGCGTTTTCGGAAGAATATTTGAATACGGCTGTGATGTCGTTGGGAGAAAAAAAGATGTCCGAGAAGATCCATCCAGTACCGACAGAATGGAAAAAAAACGCCATCATCGATGATGTAAAATATGACGAAATGTATAAGCAATCAGTCGATGATCCGGAAGCCTTCTGGGCCGATCAGGCAAAACGGATCGACTGGATCAAGCCCTTCACCAAGGTCAAGAATACATCCTTTGTCGCACCCGAGGTTTCGATCAAATGGTTCGAGGATGGCATGCTCAATGTCTCGGCCAATTGTATCGACCGCCACCTCGATAAACGCGGCGACCAGGTCGCGATCCTTTGGGAGGGTGACAACCCTGATCAATCGAAGGAAATCACTTATCGCCAGCTCCACAGCGAAGTGTGCCGTTTTGCCAATGTCCTGAAGAAACTGAACGTCCAGAAAGGCGACCGGATTACCATCTACATGCCGATGATACCGGAGGCGGCTTATGCCATGCTTGCCTGCGCCCGGATCGGCGCCGTTCATTCCGTCGTATTCGGCGGCTTTTCCGCCGACAGCCTTGCCGGCCGCATCGATGATTGTCGCTCGACGCTGGTCATCACCGCCGACGAGGGCATTCGCGGCGGCAAAACGGTTCCCCTGAAAGACAACACCGACGGGGCGTTAGCTAAAAGCAATGGCAATGTACAAGCCCTGGTTATCCGCCGGACGGGCAGTGATGTCGCTATGAAAGAAGGGCGCGACTTTTGGTACGAGGATCTGGCCGCATCGGTATCCGACGAATGTCCACCGGCCGAGATGAGTGCTGAGGATCCGCTCTTTATTCTCTATACGTCCGGTTCGACCGGCAAGCCGAAAGGGGTGATGCATACCTGCGGCGGCTATCTGGTTTATGCCTCGGTTACCCATCAGTACGTCTTCGACTATCACGATGGCGACATCTATTGGTGCTCGGCCGATGTCGGCTGGGTGACCGGGCATTCCTATATCGTATACGGACCGCTCGCCAACGGCGCGACGACGCTCATGTTCGAGGGTGTCCCCAACTATCCCGATGCCAGCCGCTTCTGGCAGGTGGTCGATAAACACAAGGTCAGCATCTTCTACACGGCGCCGACTGCCATCCGCGCGCTGATGGGGGCGGGGGATGAATTCGTCAACAAAACATCGCGCCAATCGCTGAGGCTTCTTGGCACCGTTGGCGAGCCGATCAACCCCGAAGCGTGGGAGTGGTACTATCGCGTCGTCGGCAATAGCGATTGCCCAATCGTCGATACCTGGTGGCAGACCGAAACCGGCGGCATCCTCATCACGCCGCTACCTGGTGCCACGGACTTGAAGCCCGGCTCCGCTACCCGACCCTTTTTCGGTATCAAGCCGGCCCTAGTCGATGCGGATTGCAAAACTGTCGAAGGCGCGGGGTCCGGCAATCTCGTCATCACCGATTCCTGGCCGGGACAGATGCGCACGGTCTATGGCGATCACCAACGCTTCATCGATACTTATTTTAAGGCCTGTCCGGGCACTTACTTTACCGGCGACGGGGCGCGGCGCGATGAAGATGGGTATTGGTGGATTACCGGCCGCGTCGACGATGTCCTCAATGTCGCGGGCCACCGCCTCGGCACGGCGGAGGTCGAATCGGCGCTGGTTGCCCATTCCAAGGTCGCCGAGGCCGCGGTCGTCGGTTATCCGCATACGATCAAGGGTCAGGGCATTTACGCTTATGTTACCCTGATGGCCGGCGACCAGCCGGACGATGCGTTGCGCAAGGAGCTTGCCTTGTGGGTCCGCAAGGAAATAGGCCCGATCGCCTCACCTGACCTTATTCAGTTCGCGCCGGGATTGCCGAAAACGCGCTCTGGTAAGATTATGCGGCGGATTCTCCGAAAGATTGCCGAGGACGATTTCTCAAATCTCGGCGATATCTCGACGCTTGCAGATCCGGGTGTGGTCGATGATCTGGTTGAGAACCGAATGAACAAAGCCGCCGCGACCTGAGCAATCTGGAGCAATGAATTGAGTGTGTCTGTGATCACAGACAGGCTCGGTGAATTGGACGACTGTGGGGACATGAGAAACGTTCGCTGTCAGCGCGACGTAGGCCGGATGCAAACACCTGGTGTTCGGCCAACCAACCAACGGAGAATTAAGAGTTATGCCCAAAAGTTGGTGACGGCGTGTTCAGGCGGCTTGGTTAAGTTGCTTGATCCCGTCTCTGAACTCAACCCCTTTGATCACTTCGGGCAGGCGATTGGGGCCGGAGATCCTTCGCCATT
>Ga0315339_1003946_pt1 | contig 10039 bp, 11 predicted proteins | sample ASW17metaG_FD_204514 | JGI IMG/M metagenome (GOLD analysis project Ga0315339, IMG submission 204514) | Ammonia-oxidizing marine archaeal communities from Pacific Ocean, United States - ASW #17 | ecosystem: Environmental > Aquatic > Marine > Oceanic | place: USA: California | collected 2016-12-05
CTCGATCATGACCGCGTCATTAAACGGCAAGGACGCCATCCCGACGGCCGCTCGGGCGTGCCGTCCGCGGGCGCCGAAGACCTCGATCAGCAGGTCCGATGCGCCGTTGATCACCTCGGGTTGCCGACCAAAGCCCTCCACCGCATTCACCATCCCGAAGACGCGAACGATCCGGCTCACGCGACTGAGGTCGCCGATCTCCTTCTTGAGGGAGGTCAACAGTGCCACCGCCGTTAGACGGGCCGCTTCGTACCCCTGCTCGATGGTCAGATCAGAGCCCACCTTGCCCGCTACGTATGTCCCGTCGGACTGCTCCGGGCCGTGCCCCGCTAGAAAGACCAGGCCCCCGGTGGTCACCGCGTGCACGTAGTTAGCTAACGGCGGCGCTGGATCGCCGAGCTCGATGCCGAGCGACACCAAGCGGGCCTCAGGATCGTAGTCGTCCTGAGCCACCGCAGGCATTGCGGCCAGTGCCGTAATTGCCAACAGGAAAAGAGCCGAAAATAGGAGCTTTGTCATCGTGTCGCCGTATCCTCAGGGTAGCGATTGCCAGGTTCAGTGTGGTGATTAGTTCACCTGCGAAAGCTCTCGCCCAGCCGGAGCCAGCTAGATCGTGGAACGTTATTTCGCCACCCGCGAGAAGCCCTTATACCAAGGGGCTGTGTGGCCTGTGGTGACGACAAGTGCACCCTATACGCACCCTGGGGTCACCTCGAGTGCGGCGGCAATACGAAGCTGACCGTTCCCATTGAGATGGCGCTCCTGAAGCAGGGTAGTGAGCACTTGAAGCGTATCTTCAGAGCGTCCCTGGATCCAAGGAGGGTGGCTCGCCAGGGTCGCGTGAAGGTTCTGCGGGGTTGTCGCTTGTCAGGCCGGCTCGAGGCCACACCACTCGGCGATGAACAGTGCGATCGTGCCGGTGACCCGTTTGACGGACGCCAGGCTGACGCGTTCATCGAACGCGTGGATGTTCTCCGAGCGGGGGCCATAGACGAGGCACGGACAATCGTCATAGAGCACGAACACGCGGCCGTCGAGGTAACCGGGCGTAACGAAGCTTTGCAGCGATGTTCCGAAGGCTCTGACATGGGCATGTGCCAGCGTCTGTTCCGCGTCGGAGCCCTCATCAAGCACGTAGCCTTCGGCGAGGAAGCCGTTGAACTCGACCTCAGGTAGGTTGTTTGCCAGAAACGGGGTGTCGCGCGCCGCCGCTCCAATAGCGTCTTCGATCTCGCGCGCCGCATCGCGCGGATCGGTGCCAGGAAAGATCGCTATGCGACAATCGAATGTGCACCAAGCTGGCACCGACGATGCCCAATCGCCGCCTCGAATCTTGCCGACGTTGAAGTTGATGGGGTGATCTAGATCCGCGAAGTGTTGCTTGCCGATCTTGCGCATGTTCCAGGCGATTTCGAGCTTTCTCAGTGCCTGGATTAGGTGGAGGGAGGCTTCGATCGCGTTCGTCCCGGTACCCGCCTCGCGGACGTGGGCCGGTCGGCCTCGAACCGACACCTTGAACCAGATCACGCCGACGTTGGCGCGCACCAGCTTCTCGTCCTCCGGCTCCGGGATGATCGCAGCATCGGCTCGGTAGCCGCGTACCAGGGCCGACAGCGCACCGTTACCAGTGCACTCTTCTTCCGTAACCGACTGAACATGGACGGTTGCGGCCGGCTGATAGCCGAGCGACCGCAAGGCATCCAGGGCAAAGATGTTGGCGGCCAGCCCCGCTTTCATGTCGGCCCCGCCGCGACCATAGAGCCAATCGCCCTCGATCCACGGGTCGAACGGCGGCCTCGTCCACATGTCAACAGGTCCTGTGGGAACGACATCGACGTGGCCGTTGAGGATCAGCGAGCGACCGGTTTCCTCTCGTGGGCGATGCGTACCCACCACATTGATCGCGTTGTCATAGTCGACCTTGACCGGGGAGAAGCCAGGATGCTGCGCGATGTCGGCGACATCGATCGCCCAGCGGTCCATCGTAAGCGCACGCTCCGCCAGTTGCTCGAAGATGAAATCCTGACAGGTGTGCTCGTGGCCGCGCAGCGATGGATGGCGGATCAGGTCCTGGGCAAAGACGGTCTGTGCCTCGAAGCTGGCCTCGACGGTGGCGAGGATGTCGGCGGCGAGCTTGTCGTCGATGGTCGAGGGAGCCGCCTCGCTCAACTCGGCTCCCGACCCCGTGTGCTCATGCCGCATCCCGCCTCACCGGTAACGTGATGCACCGGATGGCGCCACCCCAGAAACCGATCGCGTCGCATGGGGCTGGAACCGGTTCCACGCCATGCTTGTCGAGGATGTCCATGATTCGGCCGAATCGTGGGTTGATCATGTAGTGACTGTCGTCGAGGCTAACGCCGACGGTGGCGTGCGCGTCCATTTCCTCTCGTGTGATCTCCAGCACCTCCCAATCCTTGAGCGGTTCTGGTAGCCCCTCCTCGAGGGCTGGCAGATGGGCCATGGCCAGACCCTCACGCAACAGGCAGACGACACCGAGCGCATGAAGTATCCCGCCCTTTATCGGCATGGGGTGCACGCTGTAGCCGAAGCCTCCGATGTAACGGGCGAGCCAGTCGACGCCAGCGCGGTTCGAGCACAGATCACCGACCCCGACAATGACATCACGGCCGTGGATCAGAATGTCGCCGCCCTCCAGGAACGGCCCCGGTCCTTCATCCGGCGGTGTCCAAGGGCTCGATGGCGGCATGGCTACGTAGTGGGCCTCGGGGTCGGCCTCGATCATCGGCAAGATCAGGTCGCGCAGCGGGAAAACCTCTTTGCGGCGATAGGCGCGTCGGATCGAAACCTCTATGTAGTGCTTCCCGATGACGAACACCGGGTCGGCGACATAGAGCTGGGCATGGCCAGGTTGCAGGTGGTCAAGGTAGCGGACTTCCTCGCGCGCATAGGGGCGCACGCGATGCACCGTTATGCCGAATCGCTCATAGGTCGCGGCGATGCCGTCCATCTGTTCGACGGTGGCTTGCCAACGCTCGGGAAACGCCGCCCTGATCTCGAGCGGCTTGCCGTTATTGTTGACTAGGGCGGCGCGCAGTTCTTCGTTGTAGTGACTGAGGTCTTTGGAGAACGGCGGCAGAGTCAGCCCGTCCGCGATGCCGACCACCACCTCGCGCAGCCTGCCGAACTCGCCGTGCGAGCCAAAGCCGGACGCTTGCATCCCGACGTTGATTGCCATGTATTCTCCGAGACTCGTGCAGAGCCAATGAACGTCATAATGACGGGGGGCGCAAGCGGGGATGCAGCCGAATCTCGACGTATTTCTGCTGTTCTTCAATGCTGTGCTGAGCGTGGCGCTGGTGGCGGGAGTCGTGGTCGCGATCCTGCGCCGGGAGCACCTCCCGGTGATCCGCGCCTGGAGGCTGCCGAGTCGGCGCAATCCCGCGCTTGTGCTATGAGCGGTATTGACGACCGGCAAGAGAGAGGCGTACTTTTCATGCAGCTAAATTCGCCGCTAAATTCATTGAGGCTTGGCGGGCCATAACGGCTCGAAGTGACCAAGGTTCGGACCGAGGGGGCGCTGTGTCGAAGAAGGACCAGAGCGACAGCGATGGAGCAACGATAAGTCGACGGAGCTTCGCCACTTCGTCGGTCGCCGTTGGGACCGCGGCAATCGCTTCGCCCAACTCCCTGCTCGGCGCGCCACCGCCGCGGCCATCAACGGCGAAAAAGATCGGTTCGCCTGTTGCTGTTGTCCGCACCGAGTTGCCGACGGACACACCGGGCTACGGTGGCAAGGGTGCCCCCCGCCTGCCAGTGACCGTGTCCGAAAGCAGCATCGGCGCCAGCGGCTGGAAAGAAGGCACCACGATTCCGGCCGAATACTATCTGGACCCGAAGCACTATGCGGTAGAGGAGGCCTTCCTGGCGGAGAATCTCTGGCAGTACGTCGACCAGGCGAGCCGCATTCCGAGCCCGGGCGATTTCTTCGTTTTCGAGTTCGGGCGCTCGGAGAGCATCCTGCTCGTTCGCGGTACGGACAGCGAGATCAGAGGCTTCTACAACGTCTGCCGCCACCGCGGCTCACGTCTGTGCCGCCACGACGCTGATCCCAAGCCGAGCGACCCACGACTGTCGGTCAAGCAGCTCGGCCAGTCCGGCAGCTCGCCGGTGTTCCGCTGCCCGTACCACGCCTGGACCTATGACACCGAAGGAAGCCTGATCTATGCCTATGGCATGCAAGACGATTTCGACCCTGCCCGCAACGGACTGCTCCCCTGCCATGTGCGGGTCGCCGCTGGGCAGGTCTTCGTGAACCTATCGCGATCGGACTCACCGCCCGAGTTCCAATCGACCGTGACCCGGTTGCGAGCGCTGAACGACGTATACGGCTTCGACAAGCTCAAGGTTGCCGCCCGTGAGCTTTACCCGCTGAAGGCAAACTGGAAGCTCGCGACCGAGAACTTCATCGAGTGCTACCACTGCGGGCCAGCGCACGGGTCCTTGGTGAAGGCCCATAACTACGACGAAGAGCGCACCGACGAGCAGAAGGCCGCGCACGCAACCGCGGTCGACGAGTGGGTTCCGGCAGCGGCCGAGCGACGGGGGTCCGGCATGGGCGGCTATGGCGACGTTGACGGCGAGCTCAACCCGGGGTTCGTCACTGGATCCATGGACGGCAACCCCCTCGCTCCTCTCCTACCAACCAGGACCGCGTGGACCCATGAGACCGACATCGCCACGACTCGTTGGCAGACCGGTTACTGGCACGGCTACGACGACCACGTCATGATCGCGCGCTACACGCCGCGTGCGCATGACCGAACGGACAACGAGATCATCTGGCTCGTGCATCCGGATGCGGTCGAGGGGCGCGACTACGATCTGGACAAACTCAAGGCGCTGTGGCACGTCACGACGATGGAAGACATCTGGCTTACCGGCAACAATCACCTCGGTATCCAGTCGGGCGGCTACAGCGCTGGCCGCTACGCGACTCACGAGGGGAGCCCGGCTCGATTCGTCCAGTGGTATATGGAGACGTTCGCCAGCGGCGGTTAAGGCTCCATCTCCGGTCACCAGCTTCGCTTCCTAACGATCGTTGGCGGGCAGCTGTTGCGGGGGCCTCTGTCACCGACCACATAGATCAGTACGTCCTCAGTGACATTCACTCGTCTGTCGCCACCTACTACGGCGACTCGGTCATTCTGAGGCCCGAACTACCGAGCTGTACAGTCACCTCATCGAGGACGAAACTACGTCCGCACCGTTCAATCCGTTGACCGAAACGCACCCTATACGCACCCGGTCAGAAGTTGAGAATTCATAAGCCTTGTGTAATCAGTGTGATAGAGATGTTTCTACGACTGCAGCGAATAGCGCGCTGGCCACCTGACTCAGGGAACTAGAAGCTCAGATCGATCGTTACCGGCACGAGCGTGAACGAGCTCACGAAGACCAGTATCGTCAGCATCAGCAAGAGCGCTCGGGTCAACCCGAGGCTTCCCGCGAAGGTCAACGGACGTGGGTGGCGCGTTCCCAGGACGAACAGCACAAGGAACGCGAAGATCAGCCAGCCGCTGAAGTAGCGGAACCCTGCAAAGACCATCCCCAGCACCATGAGCAGCGATATGCCGCGGTGAAGGCGCGGGGTGACCGCGTAGAGCAGGTGCCCCCCGTCGAGTTGCCCGACCGGCAGCAGGTTCATGGCTGTCACCAGCAACGCGAACCAGCCGACGAATGCCAGCGGATGTGCCAGCAGGGTTTGTTGGGGTCCCATCGGCGCAGCGAAGATGGCGCTCAACGGAGTCCATATCAGCGGCTCGCCCATGCTGATGGTCCCGGCCCCGAGATCCTGTAGATCGACAACCCGCGATTGCGATAGCCCGACTGCGAGTATCGGAAGCGCCGCTACGAACCCTGCGAGCGGCCCGGCGATGGCTATGTCGAAGAGCGCCCGACGGCTCTTGATCGGCGACACGATGCGAATCACGGCTCCCATCGTGCCTGGCAATAGCACCAGACCGGGTACGGGTGGGATCGGAATGAAGTAGGGGAGGGTCGCTGCTATCCCGTAGTACCGACATGCCAGGTAGTGCCCCATCTCGTGCGCCAGCAGGAACGCGATGACTGCGAGTCCATAGGGCAGGCCGGCAAGCCAGAGCATCGGTTCGGAGAAGGGATTGAGCGTGATGAGATCATCGAGGTAGTAAGCCTGATACTGGATGAAGCCCCAGTAGCTCGTAGTGAGGATCGTCAACGCGAACAGCACCGCGTGCCGCCGCCCGCTCGGTGGCGTCAGCGGCGGCAGCTCCGGCGTGGGCTGGAGGTCGGTGCCGTAGTGGCCTCGAGAGAGAGGCTCAGCCGACGGCTCGGCCGGCGCCCAATCTGAGGATGGCCAAGGCCCAGAGGGTAGATCGGGCGTGTCGTCGCGACTCATCTTGGGAACAACACGGGGCAGGAAGCCGCGACGGTCAGAGGTCGGCAGGGAGGTTCGACAAGTGCTTTCCAGGCTTGAAGCGAGTCGTCTTCCCCGGCGGAATGGCGACTTCCTCGCCGGTGCGAGGGTTCCGGCCGATGCCGCTTTTGCGGGGACGTACGTCGAACACGCCGAAGCCGCGGAGCTCGATCCTTTCTCCGCGCGCCAGGGACTGCTTCACAGCATGTAGGATGCGGTCGACGGCACGCTCAGCCTGAACCTTCGGGATTCCGGCGGCGTCGGCGACGCGCTCGACGATATCTGCCTTGATCATGCAGCGTTCAGGGTCGAGTGGGCCGTTTCGAGTGAAGAGAACCGAAGCTTAGCATAGTCTTTAGGACCCGCTGCTGACGCTACGCGCGAGCCCCCACTGATGGCCGAAGACCTCCTGCCCGAAGTTGTGATCGTCGGCCGCCCGAACGTTGGCAAGTCGACGTTGTTCAACCGTATCTTGGGTCGCCGACAGGCAATCGTCGGTGCCGAGGTGGGCCTCACACGCGACCGCCACTGCGCCGCAGCCGAGTGGAGCGGGCGCCATTTCCTGCTCAACGACACCGGCGGAGTCGAGTGGGAATCGGCCGACGAGTTGCTGCGGAAGATCCAGGATCATGCCCTCTATGCGGTGGAGGACGCCGCGATGGTGCTCTTTCTGGTTGACGTTCGCGCCGGTATGGTGCCGGTGGAGGCGCGCATTGTTACGGAGCTGCGTCGTCGTGGCATCGCGATGCTGCTGGTGGTCAACAAGTGCGACACCGAGCAGATCGCGGCGTCGCGCACTGCGGAGTTTCATGAGCTGGGTGTGCAGCCAGTATTCCCCATCGCGGCCGAGCATGGAGACGGCGTGGCCGACTTGCTCGACGCCATCATCGCCAGGCTGCCGGCATCCGATGCCGAACCCGACCCTCTACCCGAGGGAACAGTACGAGTCGCCGTGGTCGGGCGGCCCAACGTCGGCAAGTCGTCGCTGGTCAACGCGATGCTGGGCCAGGAACGAGTAATCGTCAGCGAGGTTTCGGGCACCACGCGTGACGCCATCGATACGTTGATGTTGCGCGACGAGCGGCATTACCTTCTGATCGACACGGCCGGAATCCGTCGTGGCGGGCGCCGCGAGGGGTTCGTCGAGATGGTCAGCGTCACGATAGCGCGCCGACGGATGCAACGCGCCGATGTGGCGTTGCTGGTCGTCGACGCCACCGTCGGGCTCACCCGGCAAGACGTTACGATTGCCGCGGAAGCCGGCGAATCGGGCTGCGCCGTTGTCGTAGTGGTCAACAAGTGGGACCTGATCACTGCCCAGAAGGGCCAGGCTGACGGCTGGCAGCGTGAGCTGCGGAGTCGAATGGGACGCATCGGGTTCGCCGATGTGGCGTTCACCTCCGCCAAGACCGGGCGTGCCGTCGACAGTCTGTTCCGGCGAGTCGACCGCGTTCAAGGAAACCGAATGCGTCGCGTTTCCACCGCCGCCCTGAATGCCCTGTTCGATCGTCTGGAGCAACGCGGGGTGCAGGGCCCCCCAGGGTCGCCGCACCTGAAGTACCTGACTCAGGCGCGCGTCGGTCCGCCTGGCTTCGTGGTGTTCGTCAGTGGAGGCCGACGGACGCTCCCGGCCAACTTCACGCGCTACTTGGAGAATCGGTTGCGCGACGAGTTCGACTTCAGTGGGACACCCGTCCGTGTCTGGATTCGGCGCGGCAAGGACCGCCATCGGAAGGGCGTGGAAGGTGAGCTATAATCCGGTTCGGACAAGGGCAAGTTACATCCCCAAGGCGTCATGACGCTCACCAAGCGAGAGATCGCCCGCGCCATTCACGCGGCAGAGCCCGGGATTTCCTTGACTGACGCGGTCAGGCAAGTCGACAGGCTATTTGCCATCCTGAAACGCCGCCTCGAGCTTGGTGAGAGAGTCATGATCACTAACTTCGGTGCCTTCGAGGTGGCCGAGCGCGCCCCACGGCGCGGCGTCAATCCGGCAACCGGAGAGGGCATGGTCATTCCGGCCCATCGAGCCGTTTCCTTCCATCCGGCTCCGGCGCTGCTCGAGGCGATGAATGGTTGAATCTATGGCGGTCGAGACCGGCTATCGCAAGGGGTTCTATCGCATGGGTGAGGTGTGCAGCCTGACCGGCCTGGAAAGCCACGTCCTACGCTATTGGGAACAAGAGTTCCCGCAGCTCCGCCCCCGCAAGAGCCGCGGCGGTCAGCGGATGTATCGTCCCGACGATATTGAGCTCATCCTGCGAATCCGCGACCTGTTGCACCAGGAGGGATACACGATCGCCGGCGCGTGCCGGCGTCTCCGAGCCGAATCGGCCAGCGCCGGGGAGCCGGATGCGACGACGCGCCTCGAGGAGACGCGCCGCGAGATCGACGCGATGTTGACCCTGCTGGAGGCCAATGACAAGCTCTGACTGGGGCGCGCAAGACCATGCCAACCCCGCTTCGGGACGTAGCGCAGCTTGGATAGCGCACCTGACTGGGGGTCAGGGGGTCGGGAGTTCAAATCTCCCCGTCCCGACTAGCTTAAACCCTTAAGAAACAGCAGCTTGCGCTCATCGGGTGATCAGGTCCGGCGAGCGCAACTTTGCTTTGGTTAGCGGAATGGTTAGCAGTTGCCGTCTTGGGCGTGGGTGGGGCCGTGTCGGGGTGAACTGACGCGCCCTGCTGTAGAGCACACGGACTGAAAAGCCCTGCGTCGGTGGTTCAATTCCGCCCGAGCCCACCTAATAACACCAGGCTGGACCGCCTGTTTTCATCGTTTGAGCGGGTCTGCTCACGCGACACTCACTTCCCTGTTTCTCACTCGAATCCACTAGTTGCCTCGAAGGGTGCCTGCCGCCAATCTGACGAGGCTAGTTTGTTAGCACTCCTGGCTAGGCCGCTCCGCCGGGGCGCGCTCACCGCGCAGGGTGCCACACGTCCATGAGACGGCTGTGACTATCGAAGGCTGCCCGGCTGTTCGTGAAGCCACGAGACCACGAGGCAACCGGCACCGAGACGACGGTTCAGATCCCGGCTGGGTTCGCCGACTACATCTTCCCTGGCGATGCCACCGGCATCTATCACTACGACGGTTCGCTCACTACCCCGCCGTGCAGCGAGGGGGTGAGCTGGTACGTCAGGAAGACGCCCACCCAGTTCTCGAAGGAACAGATCGCAGCGTTCACGGCGATCTGCGACCACAACAACCGCCCGGTGCAGGTACTCAACGGCCGCACCCTGTACCTGGACGAGAGCCCGGCCGCGACCATTTACTGACCGGACGTCGGGAGAGTGGATCTCCCGCGACTCATCGGCTCCAGTCCCACCGGAATCCTACGTATCCCGAAGCGCCCGCGGTTCCGAATCCCACCACTTCTTGATAGTCCTCTCCGAGTAGATTGTCGGCGCGCGCGATGAGCTGGAGGCCGTCCACGATCTCGATTTGCGCCGCCATGTTCCAGAGCACGAAGGAATCCAGCGCCAGGCGACCAGAGGGGCCAATGTCGAAGCGGCGTCCCTTGGCGCGCAGTTCGGTAAACAAGCTCAACCGGTCTGTTGGGCGTAGCCGAACGGCAACAGCACCCTGGTGGCGCGGCCGGCGAACGAGTTGCTCGCCAG
>Ga0315339_1003947_pt1 | contig 10035 bp, 7 predicted proteins | sample ASW17metaG_FD_204514 | JGI IMG/M metagenome (GOLD analysis project Ga0315339, IMG submission 204514) | Ammonia-oxidizing marine archaeal communities from Pacific Ocean, United States - ASW #17 | ecosystem: Environmental > Aquatic > Marine > Oceanic | place: USA: California | collected 2016-12-05
TGTACTACGACTATTAGAAATATTGTAAAACAATATAAAGATTCCTACCTTCTCGCACTATCTGGATTTGGGGATGCAGATATGATTAATTTCTATGATGAGGATGGATCTTTCATAGAACCATTGGCTGCAAACAACAAACTGGTAGGAAACCAATTATCACTTGTAGCCCGATCGATTGGTACAAATAACGTGATTCCATTCAGTTCATTTCATCAATACCAGAGAACAGATAGCCAATGGGCGCAAAAATATGCCACTCCACTAGAGGCATATAAAAACGGGTTCGATTTCGATAATCTGAACTTTATTGAACCGTTTGTGTTACTGGATTGTCGATCGGGTGAGAATTATTCGGAAAAGCCAGAAGAAACCGATCTTCCAGTATTTGAACCGAAGGAATTAGGCGATTGTTGGAGTGAGGAACTGGTAAAAGGGGATGTTAATCTAATTGATAGCTATTTCAGGAAGAAGGATCTTGTTAAGGAATTCCTCTCATTCATCAATTTTCGCGTAGGTGGTAAAGACAACATAATCAAACTTGATGGGACTAAAGGGAAAGGAATTACATTTGAAGTTCCAAGGGGGAGCTTGATGATCGCTATTAACGAGGAAATATTTGATGACTTATTGATCGGCAACTTTATGAAAACTACATTACACAACATGAGAGATCTTTACGAAGGAGACTTCGCTATTTACGTAGCAAAATATGGTGATAATGGTCGTGCTCAATCATCTGAAGAGATTAGGGAATATCGACGACTATATAACAAGCGAATTGGAATCAATCGATTTTATGAGGCATTTCTTGATAGTGCTGCTGGAGCATCTAAGCGAGTCTTGCCGAGTAATCGAGAATCTATTTGGTTTTTGGGAGCTAAAAAGGCTTACCATTTTTTAAAGTAATTCTAAGCCAAGAACTGTATGATTAAGGATAAATTGTATGCTTTAGCTAGTTTTATGGACTCTTCCCTTCAAGCCAGTACAGTTGCAGATCGATAAAACGACCACATTGCAAGCCAGTAGTATGAGGTAAAAGTTCAACTACCTGGTGAGTATGTTTTTTGATAACTGCATCAGAATGGCCGAGCTATGAGTCTACTCCAACTGCAAAGAAGTACTACACAGATAATATCTCAACGGGGTTTTCTTTAAATGTCCCATTGACGTAATTCAAATCCTTAAAAATGTAGTAGCAAACTCGAAAATTCAGAATACATTGGGACAACAATCCTCACTCGTTCATTGTATGAAACTGACCAATTTGGTTCACTGACCTACAGAGATATGCCGTTTGTACTGGCGCCAAATTGTTGGTCAAAATTATCGCTAATCTCTTCAAAAACAATGACCGAAAGAGAACGAATCCATGGGGACGGTATTTACGTTGACTACGATAGTCCAGAAGCTCTTGATGAGGCGTTTTGGAGGATCTGTGTAAGCGAAGATTACATAAAGGAATACACATTAACGCCACATCGCAGTGATTTTGATCTAATCAAAAAATATCAAAAATATGTTGCAGCTATATCTCATCTTTATGGAAAGAGGCGCTATTTGGCCAAGAATAACAATAATGTTCTTCGGATTGGATCTATCGTTGAAGCCTTTCCAAATTCCTTTATCCTTGTGCCGTTTCGAAAACCACTTGCGCAATCTGCTTCTCTTCTGAGACAACACAAACTGCTTTCCGATCTCCAACAACATGATCCCTTTATAGAACGTTATATGAACTGGTTAGGGCATCATGAATTTGGTGATGGCCACAAACCCTTTGATTTGACCGACAAGAGGAATAGTGTTCAGGATTTACAGTCAATTGAGTATTGGTTAGGTCAGTGGTTGATGACTTACGGTTATCTATTGGACTGTTACGATGAATTCTCTCGTCAAATCATATTCATCTGTTATGAACAGCTTTGTGATGATTCAGTAAAAGTATGGGAATCTTTGTTACGGAAAATCGATATCAACAATTGTCAGGAAAGGCCTAAATTCAGGTTAGGGCAATCTATTTATTTCGACGCTGTTGATCAGGATCAGTTAGTGGCAGCAGAAGATATATATAACAGCCTATGCGCGTTATCCCGTTCGGCCTTACTAGGGTTGGGTAAAATGACCTGAGACCTAACAAATTACTAACTGGATTGAGAAGTACTGAGCTACTGCGCTTAACCAAGAGCGATGTGACGCCTAAATTGCCTGACGGTAATGATGATCAAGACGGAAACAAAAACTGCGCAGGCTCTAGAGTTCCAGATGACAGCGGAATTAAAGGCTGTGATTGACGAGTACAACGCAATCAAACCGCTATCACTGTATCTATTCAAAACCAGAAAGGGTGAGCCGTATCTAAAACCGAATAAGACAGCAGAGGGCTTTACTTCTATCTAGCAGAGATGACTGAACAAGATGCCGGAAGATAAACAGTTTGCAGAAACATCAACTAGAAATTGGATTGGGATCAAGACGACTTACAGACTGCCTCCGAAAGGTTAGGTCACGTATCTACTACAATTGCTGAAAGATACTACAGGGATAATGTTGCGAGACAGTTTCTACAACATTTTAATATGTGAGAATAATGCTACCGGTGTTATTTAGTGTTTTGTTGATTTCTCTGACTATTTTAATTTTTCCAGAGAGTATTTGGATTAGTTGCAACTATGTGTTCTTCACCACACAATTATAAAATCACCAATTGAAAGTAAAGTAGCTGTCAACAGAATATTCACTAGTTTATTGCTGTCCGCGTTTCATTGATCAAGGCCTTAGTTGTATACCAGTGACTCATCAAAGTTGTAGCCTCATCTTCTTTCCAGTAAAGCTGTAGACCCTGAATTGAAGAACACCACCTGATTGACCAAATAAGCCTGAGTTAAGAGAGAAATCAATTCTCTCTTAATCCAAGGTTTTATCTTGAAAATCAAGAATTTTATGCCATTTTTAGAATGGACTTTCAATTTGTAGTCGTTAATCACAGAGTCTCTACCGCAGGTTACAATGGATATGTGTAAAGAGTCACTTACTCTTAACTAACATTAATCAACTATTTGGGAAGCGTACGTAAATGGTCAAAAAGTTGAGATCGCACCTGACTTCAAAATTTACCGAGGGGTGCAGATAGATAAGGATATACATCAAGTTATATTTCGATTGCAAACCCCATGGTTTGATGAGACCGTCGGCCGTTAAATTGTCTTCTTATTGATTGGTATATTCTTTTTACTAAGCGTGATACTGGAAGAAGGTTAAGTTTATGAGTAATAAATGTCTAACTAGTTCACCCAAAAATGATATTGGTACTAATCCACCTACAAGTGAGTCTGACGATTTAATGTTGAGCATTATTGTTCCAGTTTTGAACGAAGAAGAAAGTATCGAAAGCGCACTAAAGAATATCGGCGAAGCTATAGAAAGATTGGTAGCGAAATGTGAAGTTATCGTTGTTGATAATGGAAGTGTCGATGCAACGATAGAAATCGTTGAGAGAAGGCAGCGGAATTGTGATTACATAAAACTAATACCAAATGTGTTGCCAAGAGGCATCGGTATCGCGGTATGGGAAGGTATTCGTAATTCAAAAGGCAGATATGTAGTTATGATTCCCGGAGATGGGGAAAATGATACGTGGGAGATTCTTCGTTACTTACCACTTATGGAAGACGTAGACATTGTCATTCCATATGTCTACAACCGAGAGGTTCGCCCTATTTTTCGTCGATTGTTGTCTAAGTTGTATAAACTGGTCATCAACCTATCGTTTGGAATGCTATTAAATTATATGAATGGTACAGTGATATATCGGCGAAAAATACTTGATTCGATTGATTTACACAGCAAGGGGTTTTTTTTTCAGACCGAATTGTTAATTAAGTGTATAAAACGTGGATATCTTTATGCAGAAGTTCCTTACAAAATCAGTCCTCGTGATGGAGGGCAACAAAAAGCAATAAACCTCCAGTCAGGATTCATTGTTATGAAAGAGTATATTGAACTTCTTGTAGCGGTCTATTGGTTTACCGGTGACAAAGTTAGTTTGGCTTTGGATACAGCCTCCTCGGATAGAAGACTTGAAAGTAAGTAACACTCTGCTAATTATGAAACGGACCAGCAAAAAAACGTAACAGTTCAAGCGACAAGCTTGTTCAATCTACTTCCAGCACTTTTCAGTCTTCTACGGAGAAGTGACAGAAACTTGAGGTACAAGTGAGTTGGCTCTATCAAATAGATCTATACCGTTTTGGTTTAGTTTTTCTGTATTTTTTTCAATTAGTACTTTGGTATTTGGCTTTTGTTTTGCTTACTTGTTTCCGATCGCGGAAATTCCTTCTGATGATACGGTTTACGGCGCGAATATAGTTGCTGTTTCCAATTGCTTTGCCGATGCACCTAAGAACAATCCTCTCTGTATCCCAGGGCCTTCGATATCCGGATACGCGGGTAGCGTTAACTCCTTAAAGCCAGCCCTTGGATTTCTCGGCGGCTTGACCTATGCATCTTTAAGGCCATTCTATCCATTTTCTGGGGTAGATATCCTTAGTCTACTCAACTTCGTAAGTTTATCGATTGCGGTGTCATTGATGTGTGCTGCTTTGGCAAATAGTAGACCTGTTTCGTCTATCCTCACCTTTCTTTTAATTGTTTGTTCGGTGACGACACATGGCACTCTGATATGGACGGGTTACGCCTTTATCGTACTTCTTTTGTTAGTGCTAATTTTTATCCTGCACTCAAGGCAAGGCAAGCTGCCTTTAGGTAATCAGATTGCGATTTCTTCATTGTTGGCGCTATTAATTTTTATTCACATATCAACTCTCCCATGGATAGTCGCTTATTTTTTAATTTTCGCGATTCAGAGCTATAGAGGTTCTCGACAGGTGGGTAAAGTCAGTTACTACCCATGGATCAGAATATTGATAATCACAGTCGCTGCTGTTCTTGTTATAGATCGTTTAGGTGCGATTTACGGATCGATGTCGTACATCGAATCCTATGTCGCGGCTTATAAACTAAATGTAGATTCCACAACTAAAATCATTAGCCATGTTGTTCCAGAAAGTATGTTCAGTCTCGACATTAATCGGATGCTTGGGATGTTGTCCATACCCTTTTACTATATTTCAGTCGAGCCACTTCTGGTGGTGCTATTTTTCATTAGCGTAATTGCATATAAAAATTCATTGAGCGTATTTTTTAAAGATTTTGCCGCAAGATCTAATTCTTTTTTATCCTCACCCTATGGTATGGCAGTTGGTGCCACATTGATTGCAACTCTTATTATCTCGGTAAGCCCAACCGAAAAGCTTTTGAGACTGTTTGCCCCGGCGCATCTTGGGATCTGCGTTGCTTTGTCTATTCTCATCTCCGATGCCTATCTAAAGGGTAAAAAACCGATCCGAATTGTGATTTCCCTTTGTTTGCTGGCATCTTTTCAATATTCAATATCAGACTCCTTCTATCAATACAGTCAGCGTTCGCCTGTTCCTCGGGCACTCGAAAAATTTACGAACCCTAGTTCCTACATTTTTTCATTTCAAGATGATCCGCTTACACACATTCTCTCTAAAAAGAAGCCTGACCGTAACTCAAGCACAGATCATCACCCATTGGTGTCTTTCTACCCGATCGTTGTAGACGAACATAAGGAACATTACCTCGCACTAAAGTTTCTAACGAAAGACTATGATCGTTTCCATTTGATGGATGATCAAGAGAGTGCCCTCGCCAGTATGGGAATCGGAGACTTTTTGCTAACTAGTTTAGCGATCGAAGACCCAGGGATCGGGTATGTTGATTCCATTAAACTTATTTTGGACAAAATGTCGACTGTCAACCACTGGCAATCCAATTCCGGCGCGAGAAGAAATATTGATGGTCTTCTCTCTGGAGACTTCTTGGTAGGACTTCGTCATATCATTAATCACATAATGTGGGCCGATTTATCTGACGAAAGCTTTACATTACATATCTATCAAAAATGCGGCTCATTTGAAGGATATGTCAATAGATACGACGATCTTTCTGCTGATTACATTGCCAATTCGGGTGGACAATCAAAAAATGAATGGGGCAAGCAGCACTACTGTACTCATGGGATAGATGACGGTCGTACTTACAGCTGGTTGTCTGCGTCCAGTTGTTTGGCCTGCAACTAGAGCGCTGTGAGTTCCAGTATTGCTTATAACCAACAAAGACTGAAGATAGTTCAGTTAAACTCTGCCTGTTTGAGATGATTCCAGACGTTTTTCCTCAACCGTTTTCCGTTACTGCAATGGAGTACCATGCGATGAGCGAAATCATACGGCGAATTCCACCGGGAATTGGTTGTTCAATTAATGGTTTAGTTGGTCCTCGTTTTAGTGAATGTTCAGGCATCAATGTTGCACGTAGTATTAGTTTAAGTCGAAGAAACAGTCTTGATTAAAGCAGACCTCAGAGGATTGAATTCTCTAATTTTTGTGACATCATTGGACAATGGTAAGTAACGAATATAATTTGCACCGATGATTTGCCGTAAGAAACGGTTACCAATCGTTCTCACGGTTCTCTTCTTTGTGGGCGTTTTACTTGTAGTCACGATCCAATTAAAAGATAGGGTGTTCGGTTCTAGGCGAGCTAACATCTTAGCCCATTTGCAATCTACCGGAACCTGTCAATCTTGTGATCTTAAAAATTTAGATCTAAAAGATTTAGATCTCAGGAAGATTGATTTGAGTCAGGCAAATCTGAGTGGGGCAAACTTAGATGGAGCAAATCTGCATAAGGCTATTCTGAGTGGGGCAGACTTAAGTGGAGCAAATCTGCATAAGGCTATTCTAAGTGGGGCAGATCTGAGTAAGGCAAACTTGAGCCGGGCATATCTTCAGAAGGCTTATCTAGGGGGGGCAAATTTAAGTGGGGGAGATCTAATTAAGGTAGACCTAACTAGGGCCGATTTAACTGAGGCTAATTTAAGCAGGACAAATCTTAGTAGAGCAAATTTATATAAGGCTACTCTATATAAGGCGAGTCTGGTCAGGGCAAATCTGACGCAGGCAGATCTGACTTTGGCGCATTTTGTTGATGCGGATCTAAGATTCGCAGATTTATCTGGCGTCGATCTAACTGTGGCAAATATTCAGTCCACTGTGCTGAGTGATGCCGTTTTTTGCCAGACGAAGATGCCTGGTGGAATACTAAGTAACGCCAGTTGCGACTAAATCGACAAAAGAAACAACTGTGTCAAACAGATTGGGTCATGGGTCTACTGCAAAAACCAAGAAGCTTGTTGCAGTAACGTTTTTCGAATTATTTCACTAGTGTCTAATTAATAATTTTATGCCAACAACTTTCTATGGGGCTTTGTTGTTCTTGATAGGATTTCTTGTTCATGTTGTTTTGTGGCGTGTTCGAAAGCCTGTTAACACGACGGTCACAATTGTCTTGGTTTTTGTCGGTAGTATATCTTTTGTCTGGTTAGCCTTATCTAGTCTCATCATTTTTCAGGAGTTGATTAGCTTTTTACCACAAGAGCCTTCGGGAAAAATGTTGTCACTACTTTTGGCACTTGCTCTTGCTGTGTCTTACATCATGACCTACCCGGCTCTCGAGAACGATAGTCCAACGCTAAAGTTGGTGTATCTAATCGCTCAAAAAAAGCGAGCAGGTGAAACTGAAGAGGAGCTTTTTAAAAGTTTTTCAAATAAGAGCACAGTTGAACATAGCATTACTGAGATGATTAGCGAAGGCTTAGTTCGGATGGAAGGTCAATCACTTCTTCTTACTGACAGGGGGCATCGATTGGCAAGAATTTATAGGAAATGGAGAGCTATCTTGGGAGCCCAGATGGGTGGTTAATTCAATGGAAATGGTCAACGTATTGGTGGTTGTAGCTTTGTCGGTCACAACAGGTGTGTTGGTACAGGTGTATGTATACCGTAACAACATTAATCGGACCGTTGCGGGCTCAATTATTATAGGATTTGGAGTGGGGTGTATTCCGTTGATCGGGATTGGTTACTGGTTGAGTGAGCAAATCCCTATCGATAGGTTAGTGGCTGTAATTTTAATTTACTTGTGCGCAGGCTACTCATTTTTTCATGCAAACAACATGGGTGAGACGTCGCGGCGAGTTCGGATCAGCCTTGAGCTCGCTAACGCACCGGAGGGACTTACATATAAGAAAATCCTCAATCGCTACAATAGCGATATACAAGTGACAAGACGATTGGCTAGGTTGTTAGAGTCCGGTGATATTGAACGGTCTGGAGCTGCGTTTTGTCTCAAAAAACGCAGGATTCTCGCAATGTACTACGTTGTTTACCTCTTTCGGCATCTAGTGTTTGGGTCGATGGCTCACTAGTCAAAGGCTCAATAATTGACTAGAAAAAGTATTGAACTGGCCGAGTTTTATGCCACCCCGAAAGGCAAAGTCGATCAATATCCGTCTTTTATCCAGCCTATCTAATTGACCTATATTCCTTGCATCCTGAGTAGTTTTCTCCAGCGTTAATATTTGTAAATTTAGAATTGTTTTCTTATATAATCACCAGGAATCTTCTAATGTTGTTTAACTAGAGTTCTCAATGTTACTGATCAATCCAGCTACACACCCTTTTGGGGGTTTCCTCTCGCGCTACGTACCTGTGGGCATACCGGTAGCGATAGGCATGATTGCAGCTTATTTAGAACGCCATGGTATTCGGTGCAATGTCCATGATGAAGAAATTGAAAGGGTTACGCCAGAACTACTAAGGGAAAAAACAAAAGACCTAGACCATCCACTGGTTTTTGGCATCAGTTGTCTCACTGCACACGTTGCTCGAGGTTACGAAATAGCCCGGATAGTCAGGCAACATTTTCCTGACTCAACCATTATATTTGGGGGCCTCCATCCCACCACTCTTCCCGAAGAAGCGCTCAAGATAGGTTGCGTTGATTATGTTGTTCGCGGTGAAGGTGAGGAGATAATGCTTCAGTTGTACCGGGCATTAAGAGGAGAGGGAGCAGCAGAAGATATCCTGGGTGTATCTTTCGTTCGAGAGGGTGAAATTATTCACAACCCTGAAGCACCTTTGATACCCGATCTTAATGATATCCCACCTTTCCCTTATCATTTGTTTAACCATCCAAAATATGATATGGGTTTTCTCGTCAGTTCCCGAGGCTGCCCCTATCGTTGTTCGTACTGCAGTCAACGGTTGTTAACGGGTACCACTTACCGATATCTAAGCGCAGACCGCATAGTCGATGACATTGAAACTGTACTCAGTTTTGGTCAGAACGCTATAGTGTTTTATGACGATAACTTTTGCCTAAAGCCTCGGCGAATTGAGAAAATATGTAACCTGATTGTCGAGCGTGGCCTACATAATAAGGTTAAGTTGTCAGTGCAGACGCGGGCAGATAATGTTGTAAATCAAGGTGGTGAGGATCTTGTGCGGCAGATGTCTGAGTCTGGATTTACACACATGGGATTTGGACTTGAGACTGGCTCACAGCGTCTTGCTAACCTGGTTAAAAAAGATGAGACCGTAGAAATTCACCTGGAAGCAGCTGAGCTTTGTAAGAAATTTGGTATAGATGTTTCGTTCTTTATGATTTTTGGTCTGCCTACCGAGACTGACGAAGACAGACGCCAGAGTTTTGACGTCGTCCGGGGGGCTGGACTGCAAGCGACCAAGTTCAACAATCTCATTCCTTATCCCGGGACCCCGCTGTGGACCGAACTGAAGGATTCCGGCAGAGTTGTACAGACGAAGAATTGGGGTAACTTCGACAGCGTTTTGGCAATGACAACTAGTATCTTTGATAGGACTCCCCTGCCATACGTTCCGGAGACATGCTCTGAATGGCAATTGAAACGAGATATTATTCGCTACAATTTAAAATCATATGTTAACCGCAAGTCCATTGCGGCTATTCTTGGTCAGACCAAGGGTCTTGGCTGGTTTGTTCTTCCTGAGAAATGGTATTCAAAGCCGAGAGAACTTTTCGAAATGAGTAAGATCGGAATTCATTTGGTTACGAATATTATTATGACATCTTTAC
>Ga0315339_1003949_pt1 | contig 10034 bp, 9 predicted proteins | sample ASW17metaG_FD_204514 | JGI IMG/M metagenome (GOLD analysis project Ga0315339, IMG submission 204514) | Ammonia-oxidizing marine archaeal communities from Pacific Ocean, United States - ASW #17 | ecosystem: Environmental > Aquatic > Marine > Oceanic | place: USA: California | collected 2016-12-05
GCGTAAAATCTACGCTTGCGCAAGCGAGGCGCAAATAATCGAATTCCTTCACAGTCTCATGTCCCCGAAATGTCAATCTAACGTATTGAAATCAATACCGGTATGAGAGAGAGTCGAGTACTGTGCTGTCCCAGACATCTATATTAATAACTTACCTTCCGGTTTGTAGAACAGATTGGGTTTCATTGCGGAGATCGACTACAACAAGTGATTTCGAACTTGATTAAATCTATGGATTGAGCCTGCCTCGCCCGGATATTTCGGCTAGGAAGCGTAGCTTCGTACTGGCGTCGCCGCGCGGCTTTGTCCTATGATCCAGCATTGGCACCGGCTTGCATTGGCTAACGGAAGGCGGCAGACCAAGTGGCCGGAAATACCGCGATGACTACCGTCAGGCCAGCCTTGCATGGATGAAACCTATTCGCCTCACGTCGGATCCCGCCTTGTGATCCATATCGGTGGCTTCGACCCCGTCGATCCGGACCGGCTCAACCATCGAATGGTCGGCGGCCTTGGCAAGTTTTCAACACTTTGGGGCGTAACCGCGAGCGCTTCGGCGCCTGAACTCTCACGCGATGGCCGGGTTATCAATTGGCAAGTCGCAGCGCGGGGTCCGAATTGGTCGACCGAGACGAGTTACACAATCCTCAGATGGGACGATTTGATCGCGCCCTATGTAATGAACTTATGGTGGCGCAAAATCATCGACGGTTTCGCGGCACTCCTCCACTTCTCGCTTAACGGGACAATCTGGCGATATTTCGTGACGAATGCGCGCTACGGCTTGTTTGTGCTCTACCCTTTTTTTCTGCTGATCGGATTCGCGGCGCTATCGGTCGCGATCGGACGAGCAATCGCCAGTGCTGATTTGCCCTATGCCGCTGTTTTCGCGGTGGTCATCGGTGCGGCGCTTTTTGTTGCTCTCCTCAGATGGGCGGGAGACTATTTTCATCTTTATTTCGCGCTTGCCGACTGGAGTTTCGCGGCGGATATGGTGCGTGACGCGGTGCCTGATCTCGATAAATGCCTCGAGCAATTCGCTGAGGAAATTGTTGCGCGGATGGGGAAGGCCCAGGTCGACGAAGTGATCTTGTCCGGTGTCAGCCTCGGGGCGGTGATGATGGTTGAGGCGCTGGCGAAGGTGCTTGCTCGCGACCCGGACATGGCTCGCCATGGACCAGGGGTCGCGTTCCTGACAATCGGATCGTCGATCCTCAAGATAGGCCTTCATCCACAGGCGAGAAGCCTGAAAGCGGCGGTTGACCGGGTTTCGATCGAGCCATCGCTTTTCTGGGTTGAGTACCAATCGAAGGTCGATCCGCTCAATTTCTACAAGACTGATCCGGTCGTGCTGATGGGGCTGCCGCCGACGGGCCGGCCGATCGTAAAAACCGTGCACCTGCGTGAAACCATGACTGTCGAGGAGTACAGATATTTGAAGATGAATTTCCTGCGATTGCATCGCCAGTTTGCGATGCCAAACAGCCGGCGCTATTTCTATGATTATTATTTGATCTGTTTTGGTCCGATGGCACTCGCCGAGCGCGTTGCGCTTGGCAATAGTGCAACGGCGGCGATCGGCGAGGATGGCAGTTACCGGGCAATCCCGCCGACGGTCGGGAAGAACGCGGCGGCGAGGCAAGGATGAGCAAGGAAATAGCTACAGCAATCTGGGCGTTCGGTGTGATCGCATGGTTTGTCATTCGCCTTCCACACCAGATCAAGGCGCGCAAGACACCCGTTGCGCAGTCGGTCGGCGGCTGGCGTGACCGGGTACTCCTTGCAATATCGTTCAGTGGCCTCGGCTTGATCCCGGGCGTCTATTTGTTCACCGGTGAGCCGCGGTTTGCGGGCTACAGCTTGAGTCCGGTCCAGGGCTTTATCGGCGCCTTATTGATGGCGGGCGCACTCGTACTGTTCTGGCTCACCCACAAGCACCTCGGGCGCTATTGGTCGGTGACGCTGGACACGCGCAAGACCCATAAACTGATCGATACGGGAATATACGCCCGGGTCCGCCACCCGATGTACTCGGCGTTCTGGCTGCTGGCACTTGCCCAGGGCTTCTTGCTGGCGAACTGGGTTGCCGGGCTTGCCGGACCGATCGCCTGGGCAACGCTTTTTTTCCTGCGAGTTGGGCACGAAGAAAAACTGATGATTGACACTTTTGGAGATCAATACACGAGCTATATTCAGCGGACCAAAAGGGTGCTTCCTGGGATATACTGAGCCCCTCTGGCCATCGGCGCGCGATGGCGGTGGCTTTTTGCCGGAGGATTGAAGGTTTGGGATTGGTGGACCTGGAGATTTTTTCATGAGATTGGCTTTACGGAGATTTATTCCGGTCGGCGTTGTTGTGGCGGTGGCGCTCGGTTTCCTCAGTCATCCAGGCTCGGGTTCGTTTGGGCTCGGTACTGCCGCGGCGCAGGAATTGCCGAGTACGCCACAGGCGACTTTTGACCGTGGCTCCGTCTATCTCCTGCGCGGATTTGCCAATATTTGGTCGCGCGGATTGGACGAATTCGGCAAGGAACTCGACGACATTGGAATAAGAAACGTTGTCTTAAATCATCGCGATTGGAGGAGGGTCGCGGCGGAAGCCGAAAAACGTTATTTCGCCGACGAGAACTATGCACCAATCATTGTGATTGGTCATTCGCTGGGGGTGAATGGAAGTTTGTTGATGGCGGAAAGACTGGCAAAATCCCGTATCCCCATTCGATTGATTGTTGCCTATGAGGCGATCGCCCGCGACAGCGACACAAAGTTCAGAGTACCGGCGAATGTCGAGGAAGTTCTGAATTTTTACAAGAAGGGCGTTTTGGGGATTGAATTGATTCCAGGGCGGGGATTTGCCGGTAAACTCGAGAATGTCGATACGCGCGGCGTCCGCGGTACCACTCATTACAAAATCGACAAGAACCCTGAATTGCGAGCCGTTGTGAAAGCACTTGTTGTCGATACGCTTATCCAAGAACAGGAGCAGAAAGCAGCTAACTAGGCCCGGAGCAGCCGGCGGTCGCTGAAATTGATAATCGTTAGTGTGTTGCCAAACTGCAACTGGCGATCGGAAATTGCCGTTTCTCCCGCTGTCAACTGAAGAGTTGCTTGCGGCTTTCGGTATGCCGGTATTTGCTGAATGTGGGAGCAAGCGAACGCTTGGGAGGCGGCAATGCGGTTGGTGGGGGCAAAGCTTATCATCGTTGCTGGGATGGTTCTTTCGCCGCTTAACCTGCCCAGCCACACTGCCTTTGCCCAAGCGACGCTAAAACCTGCTGCCACGGAAAATACGGGCGCGAAGATCGATCATGGCCGTGTCATTTTGCTGCGCGGCCTGGCCAATATCTTTTCTCGCGGGATGGACACGCTCGGCAATAAGCTTAGTGCGCGAGGTGTCGGTAACGTCGTCACCAATTATAGCCACGGCTTCGATATTGCCGATGAGCTGGCAAAAACCTATCAAACCGATAAATCGATTCTGCCGATAATCATTATCGGCCATTCGCTTGGCGGCAACCGAGCGCTATCGATGTCAGCGCAAATGGCAAAGAATAATGTTCCAGTTCGCCTCGTCGTTCTATTCGACGCGACGGTCTCCTGGCCGGTCCCGTTGAACGTCGAAGAAGTCCTCAACCTCCACAAGCCGGGCGGGCCTTGTTCCGGAGCAACATGCGCTGGCGCCGTGGTTGTCGGCGTTCCCGGCTACAGGGGCGTCATCGACAACAAGGATGTGTCAGATATCCTTGGCGGTGGGCATATCAACATCGACAAATCGAAAGTCCTGCATGGGGAAGTTATCGAGAAGGTGCTGAGCTTGCTCGCTGAATAGCGGCGTGCACGGTAAGGGCGAATGCGGGCGTAGGAGCAACGCTCAAACAAAGCGGCTCATCGACACCCATCGCTCTTCCTCGAGGCTCGCCTGACAGGCCTTTGCCAAGGCAACGTCGCGTAATCCGGCGGTAATGTCGGCGGCGATTGGCGCGTCATTGACGACGTGGCGAATGAAGGCCTCCCAACCCATACGATAGCCATTGGTGAAGGGCGGGTCGTGAGGTGCCGGCAGCCAGTCGGCGTGATAGTCGAGATTGTGATCAACGTTCGGATCGAATCGTGCGCTCGGCGTCGCCGACAGCGCCTGGATTTGGCAACGGTGGATGCCGGCGACCGCCGACCCCTCGGTGCCGTCGACATGGAAGACGACGAGGTCGTCGCTCTTGACCCTTGTCGCCCATGTGCTGGTGATCGTGCCGAATGCGCCGCTTTCGAGTTCAACCAGTGTCGCGTTGGAATCGTCGGCGTCGACTGAGTATGGTTTCCCGTCTTCGCCTAGGCGCTCGGGAATTGCCGTCCATGCGGCTGAAACGACCCGTCGGATCGGTCCGACAATGCCTTCGACGACGTAGCGCCAGTGCGGATACATATCGAGGATGAGACCGCCACCCTCCGATTTCCGGTAGTTCCAACTTGGCCGCTGCAGCGCGCCGTCCGGGTGAGAGAATATCCAGTAGCCAAAGTTGAGCCGGAAATTGACTATCCTGCCAAGAAAGCCGGATTCGCGGACCAGACGAAGTTTGGTCAGGCCCGGCATGAAAAGTTTGTCCTCGACGACGCCGAGCTTTACCCTGCGGCTCGCTGCAAGTGCCTGGATTTTCCGTCCCTCGGCGATATCCATGACCACCGGTTTTTCGGAATAAACATGCTTGCCGGCCGCGATGGCGGTGCGTAGTACGCCGGCCCGGCGGCCGGTAACACCAGCGTCAAAAAATATAGGATAGCCGTCCTTGGCGAGGGCGCCGTCGAGATCGGTCGACCAGGTATCAAGGCCAAAGCGGTCCGCCACCTGCTTGAGTCGATCGCTATCGCGCCCGACTAACAGGGGCAGGGGCATAATCTTTCGCTCGCCGACGGTGAGGCCACCCTCCCGGATGATCGGCCCAAGCGCCTGGCCGAGATGTTGCCGATTGACGATGCTGCTCGTGGCACCATTGATGATTATGCCGAGGGGTTCGGCTGCCATGATGATTGGACCTCGATGATCGTGGGTGGTTGATATTTGTCAGTTGGCGCAGGCCGGGCCTCTAGTCTGTCGCGGCCCCTGGGCCGGCCAGGAACGCATCGGCCGCATCCTCCATTGCCATGAACTCGGCGCCAAGTTCCCTAAGCCCATTGATCAGCTTCTCGAGCATGATCATCCGATGGCCACGGCCAATAACGAATGGGTGGCACGTATAGGTCAACGCGCCCCATTCATAGTTTTCCGTCATGTAGCGGAAATCGTCGAGCCAGTTTTCGAGCACACCGCTGGCATTGCTAAGACCTGGCAGCACGGTGGTTGGCGATCTGATGAATTCAAAATGCGGAAAATCATCAAGAGTCCAGCTGATTGGTATCTCGACAAGCCGAGTCGGTTCGCCAAACACGAAGGGCTCGTCGATTGTCGGCTTGTCGCCACGGCGCGGGTGATAGGGGGTGTAATCATCGCCCATCAGGCTGGTTTCGTAGTCGAAGCCATGCTTGATCAGAAGATCGATGGTTACCGGGCTTAGATCCCACGAGGGCGAACGATAGCCACGCGGCGCGCGGTTGGCGATGCCTTTGATCGACTTGATTGCCCGGACCATTTCGGCCTCTTCGCGCTCGGGCGTAAGCGTCGCGGGAACGAGGTGAGAGTAACCGTGATGTCCAATCTCATGGCCCTTGGCGACGACTTCGGCGCACGCATCGGGGTAGGTGTCGATGACCACGCCGGGAATGAACCAGGTCGCGCGGATATCGTATTTATCGAGAAGGCGAAGAATTCGTTTGGCGCCAACAAGGCCAAACTCGCCACGCGAAACCGGGGTTGGCGTGTCCATTCCTCTCGCCGTAAACCCTGAGAAGACATCGAAGTCGAACGTTAAACACGCGATATGTTTTGGCACAATTCCTCCATTCGTATTGTCTAGGAATCTTCCTTATTCCGATAGCCGACTCATTTCGAGCTCACGCCGAAAAGATTTTGGCCGGGTTCACTCTTGCCAATCCCTTCTCTCGGCGGCAATCTCAGACTAACAAATGAGCCATCCGCCGAATGCAATTGATCAATCACGAATGATTATTTCCGAGAAGAACAAGTTTGTTTTTATAAAGGGCCACAAAGTTGGGGGCACGAGTCTCGAAATCGCCCTCACGTCGATTTGCGGCGACGAGGATATTATTACTCCAATCACTCCCGTCGACGAAAGGCTTAGATACGAGACCTGCGGGAGAATAGCTCAGAATTTTGGCATAACAGGACCGCGTTATTCCCAATTTCATAAGATGATTTCATCGAGGGCAGAAAAAAATTGGATCGGAGCGACGTCACCACGCGGGATATATTATAATCACATGCCATATACAGAAATATTAGAAATTTATGGAGAAATTCCAAGTGACTATTTAATAATTTCTATCGAAAGGTCGCCGTATTATAAAGTAATCTCGCTAGCAAATTGGCAGTTAAAAGCAAAAAACTATTTTCATTCTGGAAATAAAATAAGATCTAATAAATAAATAATCAAAAATCATATTGAAAAACTTATTACAACCGGAAACATACGAATTGTATACAATATAGAAAAATACAGAGATAACAATAGAAATATAGTATCTCAAATTATGCGGTATGAAAATTTTCAATATGAATATAATTCATTAATGAATCAACTTCTTGTTAATAATATTCCAAATTTGCCTCATGCCAAAAAAGGAATTATGTCAGATGGCAAACTTATCCAAGAATATATTGGAAAAGATCAGATAGTAACTATCAATGAAATTTTTTCAGAAGAATTTGAGGAGTTTGGTTATCCAATGATTGCTATATAGCATCTGATGTTACTTTTATTTTTTGATCAAGCATGAGCTACAACGTTTATATATTTCAATAATCTTCGACATCTGTGTCACTGCCGTAACGCATAAAAAGGCGCTCGCCCAAGACTTAGTTGTCGACGTGAGATTACGTCGTGCGTGGATATTGGGAATCTCTATATAGCCGAGAGATTTCGGTTTCTGGTTTGAGCCGAAATCAACCTGACGACAGGCTTTTCGGCCAAGTTTGGCTCCAGGGGCGGCTATGGCGCGCCCAAAACTTGACGAGAGCTGCCAGACATTCCTGACCTCGATAGCATCATCGCGGCGTGTGCCTGAAAATCTGGCATTGACGTCGTTAGGACGCACCACTCTAGCGGTTTTCGCTGGAATTCATGCAGTTGGCCTGTTCACGCCGATGTTGGCGGTGGTTAGGGCCGGACCTCAGCAATCGGTCGTACGATCTCGGCGAACAACATTCGCAGAATGCCGATGTCGGCCATCTGGAAGGATAAATAGCGACTGTGGCAAACTAGTTTTGCAGTGATTCTGACGAGCTTTCCCCGATGCTGGTCAGCGCCGATCCTTAATCGGTTCAAATCTTGCCAGCGTGGGAAGGAAGATGCCGAGATTCCAAGCGAGCGCGTGAAGCTGACGGCTGACCGTGTTTGCAACGACGCATTGGCACGACAACTGCATCCACATGGTCGTGCCATTGCCTTCCTTGGTCCATTCCTCTCGCCGTAAACCCTGAGAAGACATCGAAGTCGAAGGTTAAACACGCAATATGTTTTGGCACAATTCCTCCATTCCCTTGGGTCGGGACTAGTTCTTTTTCTGACAATCTGGCACGGCCGCTAAGGTGCCGTCCATGCCAGGTAAACGGTCTGCGTGAACTCACGGTTCTGAAGCGGATTGTGAAAGCTCACCGGCTCGGCACGGGCATAGGCAAAAACTTCAGCGAGGCGCGCGGTAAATTTCTCGTCTGGAGGGTCGTTCGACCAAAGTCCGAAGACGCCGCCCGGGTTTAGATGAGTTGAGAGCTGGCGCAGTTCTTCAATCTGATAAAAATCCGCGTTCTTCTGATCGAGATGAAAGTCCGGGGAATGGTCGATATCGACCAGGATGGCATCGAATTTGCGTGCAGGCATATCGGGATCGAAACCATCTTCCGAAGCCGCTAACGCAAAGAAATCACCATGGATAAACCGACAGCGCGGGTCACTCGTCAAAGCCGGTCCAAGCGGCAACAGTCCGCTCTCATGCCATTCGATGACCGCGTCGAGCGCTTCGACGACGATCAACGAACTAACCGCCTCATGCTCAAGGACTGCTTGCGCGGTATAGCCAAGGCCGAGCCCGCCGACGACGACATTGGGCGCGTTTGACGACAGGTGCGCCAGCCCCAATTTCGCCAAGGCGATTTCGGAAGTCGTGAACAGGCTCGACATCAGATGTTCGGCGCCGAGCTTGATCTCGAAGACATCAGCGCCGGAGGTCAATTCGCGACGGCGGCGCAGACTCAGTGCACCAATCGGCGTTACCCGGTAATCAAGCTCCTCAAATGACAAACTCATCTGCGTGTTCCGATCGGCTTTTCGCTCAGTTCAATCGGAGGTCGACGATGTGCTTGCGGTCTGGCTGTAGCTCGCCTTTTTCGACACGCTTGACGATGTCGGTCAGCGCCGCGTTGGCATGCGCCGGCATGCCTATCTCTTTGGCTTTGTCGACGATAAATCCGTTCAGATACTCGATTTCAGTACGCCTTCCCTTGAGCATATCCTGGCCCATCGAGGGGCGGTGGGCACCACCGCCGGGCTTGTTGGCTTCGGCCAGCCGATGCTCGTCATATTCGGTTTTTGCGCTCAAATCGCCTTCACCGGTGCGTGCGATTATCTCGGGATCAAGATGATGGATCTCTTCCAATTGGAAGCCATGGGCTTGTCCGACCCGTATCGCTTCACTGCCGAGCCGAGCACCGAAGCGACGCAGTTCGTCGTCGAGCAGCAACTCACGTGTGATCAAACCCGTCGCCGCGGCCATGCCGTTGCCCATTGTGTTGACGACCAGTTTAGACCAGCGCTCACCCCAAAGATTCTCTGTTACTTTCGCCGAATCAGCAAAGCCAACCAATCGGCAAACCTCCTTGGCACGACGGGTCGTACGACCATGGATCTCGCCGACGCGAAACACGGTATGGGCGGCGCCACCCTTTCCGGAGGCACGCCGCACATGTGCCGGCTCTTGAAGTCCAACGGTAATCGAGCTGGCGATGGTACCGAGCGTGCGGCCCCAGCCGGCGACCCCGGCGATCGTCTCCTCATTGATGCAATTCTGCAGTGAGACGACGAAACCGTCAGGCGCGAGGTACTGCTTGATCATCATTGTCGCCCAAGCGGTGTCGTAGGATTTCATGCAGACAAAGGCGATATCGATCGGCGCTTCCTTGCTGAGCTGCTGTAATTCGGTAATGTGCAGCGCCCTGACCGGGGTTGTAAATTCGGGCACGTCTTGCAGATGACTGACGGTAAGCCCCTTGGTGCGCATCGCCTCAATGTTTTGCGGCCACGGATCGATGAAGGTCACATCCTCGCCGGCCTGGGCCATGTGCGCGCCGGCATAGCTGCCGACCGCACCGGCCCCGACAATCGCTATTCGTGTGCCCATTCGCAATTCTCCTGTTTGTTTTTTAGGCATGTCGATTCTATGAGGTCACCCGACCTGTCATCGAAAGCTTGCGTACCAAAGCGGAGCGTTCTCTTGCCGCTCAGTTCATTTTCTGACTTTAGCCGCCGAGATTACAGGCAAGCGGCCGAGCAATAAAAATCGTGCGGGGCAGACGTCGTCTCAAGGCCTTGATCAAAAACAAATTACCTAGTCAATTGTCGAGATCACTTAGTTGATGCACGCGCTCCGGCCTGACCGTCTCTTTAAAAACGGCTTTGAAATTGTCGAGTTGGATGGCCGGCATCAGAAATTGAAGCTTCTCGAAGGTGTAGACGGGATCACGCGTTAGTCGCGGATCACAGTACTCGACTCTCTCTCATACCGGTATTGATTTCAATACGTTAGATTGACATTTCGGGGACATGAGGAGTTATGCCCAAAAGTTGGTGACGGCGTGTTCAGGCGGCTTGGTTAAGTTGCTTGATCCCGTCTCTGAACTCAACCCCTTTGATCACTTCGGGCAGGCGATTGGG
>Ga0315339_1003950_pt1 | contig 10033 bp, 11 predicted proteins | sample ASW17metaG_FD_204514 | JGI IMG/M metagenome (GOLD analysis project Ga0315339, IMG submission 204514) | Ammonia-oxidizing marine archaeal communities from Pacific Ocean, United States - ASW #17 | ecosystem: Environmental > Aquatic > Marine > Oceanic | place: USA: California | collected 2016-12-05
TACTATTGTTTCAGTTGATACGACTTGTGTCAACTCATGTTATATGCGGTAATATTCGTGATGATATGTAATGGAATTGAAGGACAGCCTGATACCGTTTGGGGCCCCTCGTTACCTACCATGCGTAACCGCAACAGAGCGCGGCCGGTTTCTACCGGCTTACACCAGGTATAAAAGTAAAAAAGGAGGTGATGATAGTGATGTTACTCAAGGCGTGCCCGCGATGCAGTGGTGACCTACGCGAGACCACAGACATTTATGGACGCTACCTGAGCTGTATTCAGTGTGGTCACATACGTGATCTGCCGGACGTGCGTTTCGACGTGACGCTAGCTGGCCAGCCGGGCACCGAGCACGCAGCAGCCTAAATGCGCAATCCGCAACGGGTCCACTAGAACGCTCCGTCGATTCGACGGGGCGTATTTATTTTATCGAGCGCGGGCAGAATCCGGGGCGCGGGGCCGCCGGAGGGGCGTAGGCCCAGCACGGTCGCGGCTTCGAGGGCGCGGACGTCGATGCCGGCGTAGCCCTCGGGGAAGGGGGCGAGGCAGGCGAGGGCGTCCACGGCGATCTTGGTGGCGCCGCGGCGGTTGTTTACCTCGGCATGGGCGAAAGCGGCGCCGAGCTTCGAGAGCGCGAGGGCGATCAGCCGCCCTGGGTAGGCGGTGGCGAGCCAGGCGCGCTCGAACGATTCGTGCGCCTCGTGGTAATCGGTTTGGTTGAATTGGGCGAGGCCGAGGGCGAAGTCGGCGTTGGCCGCGAGATCGGCGCCATCGCCTGAGTTGCCGTCAGCGTTCAGGTATGCGAGCCACTGGGCGTCGAGTGCGCGGCGTCCGCCTTTCGGGTGGTCTTGGGAAGGAGAGGCCGTCGTTAGCTCGGCGCGCTGGGGACGTCGTCGTAGGGGTTGTCGACTTCCAGGGCCTCGTACTTGGACGGGCACTTGATGAGCACGCTGTCGCGCTCGACGTGGAAGACGCCGTCAGTGTCGTAAAGGCCACCGAGGACAATCTCGGAGTGGGGGTTGAAGAAGAGGTCGGGGAGGACCCCATCGTAGGTGGCGTCGACCACCGCGCCGCCGTCGGTGAGCCGGAAGCTGGCGAGCGTGGACTTTGAATCTTCGCGGGCGAAGCTAAATTCGACGAGCGAGCCCTTGACCTGAACGAATCGTTCGCCGGCGACGGGGCCGCGTTCGACGAGCTCGTCCACGGAGAGGTAGAACGAGGTGGCAGCTTGGAAGGCGGTGAAGGCGAAATATCCGAAGGCAACCAAACTGATGGAGGCGAGGATGATGAATTTGCGCCGTCCTGTGAGGACGGATGCGATGCCGGTGGCGCTGGACGGATCGTCCGGGAGCTCGGTGGGGGTGTAGTTCATGTCGGTCATTATGGAGCTATTTTACCCGTGTTATCGCAGGAGCGGCAACTTGAGTGGTCCTTAGCGTGATTGGTTTCACGATGACCAGGAAGGTGATTCAAGGCTTTTGATTTCAGCCCTTTTCGCGTCGGCGCTGACCTGAACGTGCATGCAGGGGCGTCCGGGGTTGGTTCGCACGAAATACTCGAGCAATTCGGGCCTGGCAATCTATGATCGCGACACGGACGTTGGTGAGTTCGACGCTGGCCCCGCGCTCGCACAGGCGATGGGCTGTGCGTGGAGACAAGTCGGTGGCGAGGACATTGGCGCCCCGGCGTGCGGCCTCAAGGGCGGCGTCCAAGACGTCGGTACTCAGATCGACTACGGCGTTTTCGTGCACGGCAGCCGTGCGGTCTCAACCCTCGGGCCGCGGCTCCGCCGGTTGTTCATCAGCCACTGGAACTAAGCCTTCGGCGTCATGAACTCGTGCATGCGGGACTTCAGGCCGCGCTTGGCGAGCTCCTGTTCGAAGAGCGTGTGGATGCGGGGGTCCTCGTCGGGGTACTCGATCTGCATGCCGCCGTCTTTTGCGGAGATGTCCATATTCTCGTAGGTCCACATCTTGGAATCGAGGACGGGGTAGCGCGAGCCGCCGAAGTCGAAAACGAGGTAGCGTGACTGGCCAGTGGAGACGTTGAAGTGTTGGTGGTAGGTGGGGCCGTCGGGAGGCGCGTAGAGGGTGCCGGGCTTCCAGTCGACGCGGACGGTATCCACCGGGTTTTCGCCCTCGCGCCAGAGCAGGGAGTAGCCCTCGCCGGTGGCGCAGAAGATGTGGGCGCCAGCGTTGTGCCGATGGGCCTTCTTGTAAGTGCCTTCGAAGAATTGGGAGATGTGGCAGTGCATGGATGAGTCGCCGAGCAGGAACTGGATGTTGTTGCCGGCAGCGCCGCGGGCGATCCAGGGGGGGAGCTCGAAGTTGACGAGGTCGGGGACGAAATTGGTCTCCCACTGGTGGCGTCCGGGCTTGATCTCGCGGAACTCGCCCTCGCCGTTGTAGTAGCGCTCAACGGCGGCGCGCTCGTCGAAGACAAATGGGTTGTCGAAGATGAATTCCTTGCGATGGAAGATGTTGAAGATGATGGGCAGGTCGGTGACGGCGGCTAGGCGCGCCGGCTCGGTGCCGGAGCCGTTGAAGAGCTGGTGTTTGGCGTTCATGGGGATGCCGAAGATGGCCGACGGCCCCCACTCGAATGAGTGCTTTTTGCCATCGCTCTCTTCGATGACGGTTGCGCCCCGGCCGGAGATGACGTGCATGAGCTCGTCGTGCATGTGCTCTTCGACGTTGAGCTGGCCGCCGGGTGGGATCTCGACGACGTAGGCGGACAGGTAGTCCGAGCGGCCGACCAGATGGATATAGGCGCCGAGTCCGCCCATGCGTTCCCAGGGCTCGACGGCGACCGTGTGGCAGTCGACGGCGTAGGCCTCGTGGACAGGGATGCCCTCCTCCTTCACGAAGTCGTGGTAGGGGAAAACGCCGTAGTACGGATTGAATTCGAGTTCGTCGCCCATGGGGTATGTCTCCTGGTGTTTGCTGGCCTGCCGACTACGGGAGGCTATCGCATTCCGGGCCGTGGTGGTCGATTTTGGACGCTCGTGATGGCCTTTTGGGCGTTCGAGAGCTTGGGTGGTCAGCTTTGGTCCGGTGGGCCAGAGTGCAAGCCCGTTGAGGTGGTGGCCTGGTTGGATGCGAGGAACTCGGCAACGCCAGTGACGTCGCTGATGCGATCGAGGGCGGCGGCAGTTTTACGTTGTTGAATCATGGCCGCCAGGCGTCGCTCATGGATTCGCCGGGCTGGTGCAGGCTGCGGTGCCCCGCCGGTGGCTTGGTTCTTAATTCCTCACATCCTGTAGGAACAGGTCCGTGGGGATTTCTGTGCCGAGGCCGCGCTCGCGGGCGAGTTCGTAGACGAGCTTGCCGACGACTACGAAGGACATACCGGAGGTGCCGCCGCCGTCGCCGCCGGTCGATGAGCTGATTTCGTCGTCGTTGAAGCGGCCGGGAGCGGTGCCTTGGATGAGGTCGGCGAGGGGGACGCTGCGGGTTTTGCGCGGGGCATTGCCGCCGCCGCCGGAACGCGCGGGGACGTTGCCGTAGCGATTGCCGGAGATGTCGACTAGATGTTGCAGGTCGTCGTCGCTGGCAGCCGCATAGACGGCTGCCGCGCCTCCGCGGCCCAGCGCGAAGTCGGGCGCGGTGCCGTGGAAGAGGTGGCTTTCGGCCGAGGACGGCACGACGTCAACCATGCGGGGCACGGCGTGGTCCCATTCGCCGGAGACGACGGTGATGTGGACGCCCGGCTTGACCATCTCCGGAAACAGGACTGGGGTCATCGCGTTGGTATTGCAGGAGATGATGTCGGCGCCGTCGAGGGCTTCTTCCACCGACGTGACGGCGTTGACCTCAATTCCCAGCTTAGCGCTCATGTCAGCGGCGTACCGCTCGCGGTTGGCCTTGGTGGGGCTGTAGACGTTGCAGCGCTCGATGGGCCGGACGGTGGCGAAGGCCGCCAGGTGGCTGCGCGCCTGCCCGCCGGAACCGATCATACCCACGATCTTGGCGTTTTCCCGCGCGAGGTATTTCACTCCCAGCGCGTTTTTGGCCCCCACGCGTGCTTGCTGTAGGTTGCCGTCTTGGATGATGGCCAACGGCGTGCCGGTGCTGGTATCGAACAGCATGACCAGGCCACAGAACAGGCCGGGCCTACCCGCGTACTTCTCCTCGACCAGGCTGTCGCCGGCACCTTCGTAGTAGATGATGTCGGACTTCAGTCGTATCGCCTGCGTCTGGAGCGATTTGCTGGCGGCCTCGATAGTGCCCCAGCGGTAGTAGTGCTCTGGATTGGGCGTGCTGACGATGGTGTCAAAGCGGGGCCGGGCCGCAAGTTCACCAATGGCGAGCTCGACCTCACCCTCCTCGTGCACTCGCACGCAGTCGGCCATGGTCAGTACTTCCAACACGTCTGCGTTGTTGAGAAATAGCACGCTTTCCTCCGAGTGGACGACCGCAGCCGTCGTGTAGTTCGCTGATCAGCGGCGGCAGTATAGGCGACCGCGTTCGACGCTGCGCCGGGATGGGTTCGCGCGCCCGCGGCCTACGCCATGAACTCGCCACCGGAGATGGAGACGGCGAGGCCGGTGAGGTAGGCGGCCTCGTCCGACGCGAGGAATGCGGCGACGCGGGCCACGTCGTCGACCCCGCCGATACGACCGAGCGCCGACACGGCCTCGCATTGTTGGATCATGGACGCGATGCGGTGGTCGATGGACTCGCCGGGCTCGCGTAGGGCGCCCGCGGTCGCGGTCGCGCGTTCTGTAGGGATGAAGCCGGGGCAGAGAGTGTTGACGGTGATGCCGTAGGGACCGAGTTCGTGGGCGAGGGACTGGGTCAAGCCGACGAGGGCGAATTTCGACGCACTGTAGGCGGCGTACAGGGGCATGGCTCGCTTGCCGGCCAGCGACGACATGATCAGGATGCGGCCGCCGATGGTTGGATCGACCGAGTGGCGCGAGATCAGGTGGCGGGCGACGGCGCGGGTCGTGAGAAACGTGCCTTTGACGTTGACCCGCTGGACGAGGTCGAACACGTCCACGTCTAGGTCGACGACCTGCACATGGTCGGGGCCCTCGGCGGCGCCGGCGTTGGCGACGAAGACGTCGATCGTGCCAAGCCTATCGACGACTTCGGCAACGAGTCGGTCGACGGAAGTGGCATCGGTGACGTCGGCGAGGACGTTGAACGCTCGGCGGCCCTTAGCCCTGATCTCGCTCGCGACGGCGCCGAGTCCACTCCAGGCGTTGGCGCCGGGGCCGTGGGGGGCTGGCGTCAGGTCGCTGACCGCGATGTCCATGCCCTCGTCGGCGAAGCGATTTGCGATGGCGCGCCCGAAGCCGTGCTCGCCGCCGGCGCCGGTGACGAGGGCTACCTTGCCTACGAGTGATGGGTACATGGGGGCATTGTCGCAGGTGAGGGTTTCGGCGCCCTTCGACAGGCCCAGGATGAGTCTGCTTGGCGCGCGCTGGGCGTTCTTCGTTCTTCGAGAGCTGTAGGACGAACGGGGCCGGAGCGGCCTGCGATCCGGGTGGTCTCAACCGTAGAGGTACGACATGCGTGCCCCTACGTGAAATCTTGTTCGCGGGCGCCACTGCCGAACGGCAGGGGACGATTGTGCGAGGCGTGCCAATAGTTGGTTTGGCGTTTCCCGCTCACCCTAGCCCCTTTTCCTCAAGGAGAGAGGACTTACGATCGAGGGCCGACGAACTCGCGCATTTTGGAGTTGAGTTTGCGGGTGGAAAGCTCTTTCTCGTAGAGATCCAGAATGCGGGGATCTTCGTCCTGGTACTCGACTTGGTTGCCGCCTTCCTCCTGGGTCTTGTCCATGTTCTCGTAGCTGGTCATCTTGGAGTCGAGGACGGGGTAGCGGGCGCCGCCGAAACCAAAGACGAGGTAGCGGGACGGGCCGTCGGCGACGTTGAAGTGCTGGTGGTATGTAGGGCCGTCGGGGGGTGCGTAGAGGGTGCCGGGCTTCCAGTCCACACGGATGGTGTCGATGGGGTCTTCGCCCTCGCGCCAAAGCAGCGAGTAGCCCTCGCCGGTAACGCACCAGATGTGGGCGCCGGCGTTGTGCTTATGGGCTTTTTTGTACGTGCCCTGCTGGAACTCAGACAGGTGGCAGTGCATGGAGGAGTCACCCAGCAGGAACTGGATGTTGTTCCCCGCCGCGCCACGGGCCGCCCACGGGGGCAGCTCGAAACTCTTCACGTCGGGGACGAAGTTGGTCTCCCACTGGTGGCGGCCGGGTTTGACCTCGCGGAACTCGCCCTCGCCGTTGTAGTAGCGCTCGATTTCCGAGCGCTCGCCAAACGTGAACGAGTTTTCGTAGATGAACTCCTTGCGGTGGAAGATGTTGAAGATGATGGGCAGGTCGGTGACGGCGGCCAGGCGTGCCGGCTCCGTCCCGGAGCCGTTGAAGAGCTGGTGCTTGGCGTTGAGGGGGATGCCGAAGATGCTGTTGGGCCCCCACTCGAACGAGTGCTTCTTGCCATTGGGCTCTTCGATGACGGTGGCGCCACGGCCGGAGACGACGTGGATAAGCTCGTCGTGCATGTGCTGCTCGGGGTTGAGCTGGCCGCCGGGCGGGATCTCGACGACGTAGGACGAGAGATAGTCAGAACGACCTGCCAAGTGGATGTAGGCGCCGAGGCCGCCCATGCGCTCCCAGGGCTCAACGGCGACCGTGTGGCAGTCGACGGCGTAGGCCTCGTGGATAGGGATGCCTTCTTCTTTGGTGAAGTCGTGGTAGGGGAAGACTCCGTAGTAGGGGTTGAATTCGATCTCGTCCATGTTTGAACTCCCGATTTACCTTCGCAAATTGACCGACTAAGTTTTGTTTGACCTAACAACCTGCCTTCGCAAATCGCCCGACTAAATTGCCCTGGGCCATGGCCGAGGTGTGCGGGCGCTGTTGGTTGCCGCGGGCGTTGATCGGGTTGGCCTGGGACGTCGGGAGCGTACATGAGGCGCTCGATGGGGACAAGGGTGGGCGCTGGGGGTGGGTTGGTCTGACCTCCCCTCCCTTGATGGCAGAAGATTGAGATGAGGGTGAAGCGGTCGATGGGTGATTCGTGCGCTATGTCCGGGTGAGCGTTTCACCCTCACCCACTTAGCCTTCCTCATCGAGGGAAGGGACCTGAGGGCTTAGGCGGCTACTCAGGATCTTTGCCCGCGAGCTGGTCGCGGAGATCGTCGATCTCCCGGCGGAGCTCGTTGGTCTTGCGCGAAATGTAGAAGACGTAGGCGAAGAAGCCGGCCCAGATGATGATGAGGCCGGTCATGAGGAAGCCGAGGTTGCTCTCGCCGGGAATCTCCTGTCCCTGCGTTGACGCGAGGGCGAGGCCGGGCAGGGCGAGGACAGCGATGAGGGCGAGCGCTAGGGCGAGCGCGATGCGGTTTCGGGGAATCACGTTAGGTGACCTCTCTGCGGAGGGTTTCGATCTGCTCCTCGATGGAGCGCTGCGCCGAGCGCTCGGCGACGAGGACGGCGAAGAGGAATCCGAAAGTGACGAGGGAGAAGATCAGCGTGTAGAACATCTCGCTTTCAAGCGAGCCGGATGCGCCCGGGCCGGTGACGCGCTCGGTGTGGAGGCCCGCCCACCAGTCAGCGGCCATGTAGACGAAGGGGACGGCGGCAGCGCCAAAGATAGCGACGACGGCGGCCCAGCGCGCTCCACGATCGACGGTGGGAGCGTACGCCCGGGTGATGAGGTAGCCGATAAACACGAGCCAGAGCATGAAGGTGAGGGTGCCGTTGGCGTCCCAGACCCACCAGGTCTGCCAAACGGGCTTGGCCCAAATCGCACCGGTGGCGATGGCGACCGTGAAGATGATGGTGCCGGCTTCGGCTGACGCCCAGGCGAGGCGGTCCCACTTGCGGGTGCGCTTGATGAGGTACATGACGCTCCCAAAGGCGGAGACGCCGAAGGAAATCATGCCGACGATGGCACTGGGGACATGGAAGTAGAAGATGCGCTGGACCTGGACTCCCAAGGCCTCAGATGCGGTGGGGGCGTACCCGAAAATGAGCACGAGGTCGATCATGAACACGAGGGCCGCAACGCCTAGCAACAGCTGCCGTCCACCCAACCCCATAGCCCTCGAACGGGGCCCCGCCGCGCTCGCCATCGCTACTCCTCCAGGACGAAATCGAACGCCCACGAGGATAGCACGAGGAATACGGCATCGAACGCGACGATGAACTGGAGCCACTTGCCTACGCTGTCCCAACCATCGCCCGCTATTGCGGCGTCAGTGCCAGAGACGGCGCCGATGATGACTGGCAGGACGATGGGGAGAAACAGCAGCGGCAACAGGACTTCGCGCGCTCGAGTGTGCGCGGCGATGGCGGAGAACAGCGTGCCGACAGTCGCGAACCCAATGGTCGCGGCCAGGGCGACCAGGCCGAACCAAACGTTGAACAGGTTCAGGTCGAACAGCACCAAAAAGACGGGAAAGAGGGCGGCTTCCACGACGAGCATGATGGTCGCGGTACTGACGAGTTTGCCTGCGTAGACTGACTCGCGGCTGACGGGCGCGAGGAGCAGGCCGTCGAGCGTGCCCCGATCGCGTTCAAGGGCAAATGTGCGGTTCATGCCGAGGATGCCGGTGAAGACGTAGGCGACCCAGACGATGCCGGGGCCGACGACGGCCACGATGGCGGGGCTCGGGTCGAAGGCAAACCCGAAGATGAAGGCGATGATGATGGCGAAGGCGAGCACCGCGCTAATGGTCTCTTTGGTACGCGCTTCGAGACGGATGTCCTTGGCGTAGATGGCTAGTGCGCCACGCAGGTAGTTCCTCATGACGCGGCCTGCCGCGTGCCAAGCACTGCGCGCCGAACTTCTTCGACGCTAGTGTCGGCGGTGGCGCCCGCTAGGGCAACGCGTCCGGTGTCGAGCACGAGGACGTGGTCGGCGAGGGCGAACCCGCGCTCGATGGAGTGAGTGGACATGACGACAGACGCGCCGCCCGCTTTGACGGCGTTGATCACCGAGTCCAAGAGTTCGAGGCCCCCCTGGTCGAGGCCGGCTTCGGGTTCGTCAAGGAGCAGCACGCGTGGGCGGTGCAGCAGGGCGCGGGCAATGGCGACACGCTTCACCATGCCGTTGGACAGCACGCGCATGCGCCGGTTGGCAAACGACGTCGCGCCGACCTCAGCCAGCGAGCGCTCGACGCGACGGTCGGCGTCGGCTATGCCGTAGAGTTTGGCGTAGAAGCGCAGATTTTCGCGCGCGGTCATATCGTCATAGAGGAGGGACTGGTGGCCGACGTAACCGACCATTGATCGTACCTGGGCGGCTTGTCTTACGCGGTCGAAGCCGGCGATGGTCACGGTGCCTTCGTCCGGCCGCACGAGGGTGACGAGTGTGCGGATGAGCGTGCTTTTGCCGGCGCCGTTATGGCCGAACAGCGCTAATGCTTCGCCCCAGCCGAGTTGGAGGTCGACGTCGCGGAGTGCGGGCGTGCCACCGAAGGCCTTCGAGAGGCCGGCGATTTCGAGGGCGAGTTGCGCGTCGGGCGCTGAGTTGGAGTCGTGGGTGGTCATGGGCGTGCCTGGCGGTGCATGATACTCGCCTAGGCGAAGACTGGTCCGTTCGCTGCCGCTCAGCAATCGCGGGAGTTGCTGAATCGGTGGGGGACCATAGGAGGCCGGGCCCTTCGATATGTCCGGCGGGAGCGGGCTTGCCTGGGTTACAGGCAAACGCTAGCTTGCTGGCATTCCGGCCGCGTCGCTACAACCGAGGACGGTCGCTGCGCTCCCGGCCGGTTAGGAGTGCTTCAGTCTGGAGCCGAAGCGCGGGCGGAGGCGCACAGCCAGCAACAGCGCATCGTCATCAGGAGGCCAGATGGAAGTCGTGCGATGGCTAAGGAGCATGTTTGGTGCGCGGGGGATCCCGGAGGGTATGCACGATCGCGTGCCGAACGGACAGTACGTGACGCCAAAGATGCCGGTGATGAGTCTGAGTTATGGGCCCCGGTTGTCGACCGCCGACTGGCGCCTCAGCGTGACGGGACTTGTCGATCGCGAGATCGAGCTCACGTGGGAGGACTTCTTGGCGTTGGCGT
>Ga0315339_1003951_pt1 | contig 10031 bp, 6 predicted proteins | sample ASW17metaG_FD_204514 | JGI IMG/M metagenome (GOLD analysis project Ga0315339, IMG submission 204514) | Ammonia-oxidizing marine archaeal communities from Pacific Ocean, United States - ASW #17 | ecosystem: Environmental > Aquatic > Marine > Oceanic | place: USA: California | collected 2016-12-05
CTGTGTCGGCGCTCGATGCGTTGGCGATTCTCAGTCACGTCGTCGGCAAGTCACTGCCCACGACATTCCGCGTCGGCGACAACAGGTGATCAACTCATGAAGCTCGAGCGAACTGACAATTGAAGTGGCGAATGATCGCCGTCCATCCCAAACGACGGGGTTGTGGCTCTTCCCACCAACACGAGACTGTATCGGCTATGAAGCATAACCGTCGGCTGTTCAAGGCATTTCTGTCCTTTTCGCTGGCCTCTTTGGTCGCCCTGGCAGCCTGTGATGATGACGACGTCACGGGGCCCGAAGCTGAGGACGAAACGCAGGAGGTCGTTACGACCTCGGGCGGGCAGGTGGCCCTCGGAGGAGGCTCGCAGCAGGGTGGAGTCACGATCAGGGTGCCGCAGGGCGCAACCAGCTCTACGGTGACCATCACGCTGACTACATCGGCCACGTCCTCGCAGGTCAGTGATCAGGCGCAGGTGGGTCTCGTCTACGAACTAGGACCCTCCGGGACTCAGTTCTCGACTCCTGTCGAAGTGAAGCTCCCGTATCCCAGCGGGTATTCGGGCGACGCCAGCGCGCTCCTGATCTTTACGACGAGCGCAGCCGGCACCCCTGAGCTGCTCTCCAGTTACGGCGTTGTGGAAGGTCAGTCCGTGTTCGGCCAGACCACGCACTTCTCTCCCTTCTACGTGTCGGCGTCCGGTCACGATCCCGTTTCGCTCAGCGTATCTCCAACCGCGATCACGCTGACTTCCGGCGCCACTCTGCCGCTTTCTCCCGACGCGCGGAACGTCGGTGGCGCGCGTATTCCGCCGAGCAAGTACACCGTCACGTACTCGAGTAGCGACTCCGACATCGCCTCGGTGAACAGTGCCGGCACGGTTACCGCAGGAAAGGTGGGGACGGCGACTATCACGGCTTCGTCTGGAGGCCGCTCGGCGACGGTTGCTGTCACGGTCATCACTGGAGCATTGGCGGGTCTCGTGGTTACGCCTGGCACGGCGGAGATCAAGGCCGGTGGGACGCAGGCCTTCACCGCAGCCGGGACGGACGGTGCCGGCAACGATCTCGGACAGCTTGCAGGCGTGTCCTGGGCGTCTTCGAACACCGACGTCGCGGTGACTACCGGGTCCGGAGGCACGGCCGGTCTCACTCCGGGAACGGCGACGATCACTGCGTCGCTGCTGGGAGTCACGGGGAGCGCGGTGCTTACGGTTAAGCCCGCCGAGGACGTCGTGCTCCCGCCGGGAGTCGACTCCGTACTGACCGTTTCACCTGCTGCTGAGACTCTGAGAAGTGGTAGTACCGCGAAGCTGACAGCCACCACGGTTCGCTCAGACGGGACCGCTTCGGCGTCGACGGGCGTTACCTGGAGCTCGCGCGACGGTGCCGTGGCATCAGTGAGTGCCGACGGTGTGGTGACCGCCGCGAAGGTCGGTGTGACTCATGTCGTGGGCTCGGCGGCGTTTGGGTCGGACTCCACGATGATCACGGTAACGGCGGGTGCCGCTGCCAAGGTCACGATCTCTCCGGACTCGGTCGAGGTTCCCACGGGTGTCGAAGAAACACTGAGCGCGACGGCGGTGGACGCCAGCGGTAATGCGACAACGGACGTGCTCGGATGGACTTCGTCAGACCCGGGTGTTGCGACGGTCAACCCGGGTGGTGTCGTGCGCGGGGTCAGCGTAGGCATCACCAGCGTGACGGTGTCCACGAACATCGGGGTAAGCGCAACCGCGAAGGTTGTGGTGGCGAGTGGGTTGCCGGTGGACTTCGGTTTCGATCCAGACCCGGCCAGCGTTCGAGCCGGGGAGGCGGTAGATGTCACGGTATTACCGCAGGACAAGCGGGGCCGCACCACCGTCCTACCGGACACGATGCCGCTGATGGTGGAGATCCGGGACACCTCGATCGCCAAGGTTTCGCTCACGAAGCTCGTCGCGACGGTAACCGGCCACAAAGTGGGCTCGACGTGGCTGATCGCCACCGCCGAGACAGTGGTCGACTCGGTCATGATCACCACAACACCGGGTGTGGCGGTGTCGAGTACGTTCCTCTCACCGTCGCAGGACACCACGGTGACCGCAGGGGACACCGTGCAGGTGACGATGCAAGGCACCGACGGGCTCGGGAACGTCTTTACCCAGACCGGCTTCGCGTTGGCCAGTGGGGACGGAACCATCCTCGAGATCCAGGCCGGCCTGAAGATCATGGGCATGAAGGTCGGGACCACGGCGCTTTCAGCGACCGTCGACGCGTTGACCAAGAGCATTAACGTGACGGTTGCGGTTGGGGCGGCCACGAGTGTGACCATCACCGACCCGTCCGCGGACACAACCATGACTTCGGGGGGCAGCGTGACCTTGGCCGCCGTGGTGGCCGACAGGTTCGGCAACCCGCGTGGTGACGCGGTCGCGTTCACGACGAGTGACGCGGCAGTGATCGGTCTGTCGGGCGCTGAGGCCACGGCAGCGAAGGTGGGTACAGGCAAGGTCACGGCGACGTCGGGTACGCTCACCGACACGCGCGACTTCACGGTGGTGCACGGTGCCGCCGCGACGATCGCCTTCCTGGATGCTCATGGTGCGGCCATCACCACGGCGAGCGTCGGGCAATTGGATACGCTGCAGACCATCTCCAAGGCTACCGATGCCGCCGGGAACGAATTCACGGACGGTATCGTGTACGCCTCGGCCGATGAAGCCATCGCTGCGGTCAACGCCGCTGGCGAGGTGATCGGTGTCGCTCTGGGGACCGTGAACATCACGGCTTCGCGGGACGGGCAGACCGCCACGCTGGCGGTTACGGTCAAGATGGGCACGCTCAAGACGGTCACGATCACACCGACCGCAGACACCGCGAGCGCGATCAATCAGGTCCTCGAGTATCTGGCGGCCCCGAAAGACCGGGCGGAGAATGTTGTGGACGGTGTGACGTTCACCTGGACGATCCGGGATACGAACGTTGCGACCGTGACGGTAACGCCGGTTCTAGGCACGGCCGACGTCACGGCGGTCGGCAACGGCACTACGATTCTCCATATCTTGGCCTCGAAGGAGGGCAACAACGTCGAGGACTCGGCCACCGTAGTCGTGGACGTGAAGGCGAACACCGTAACCATCGTTCCGGACACGGCGACGCTCGAGGCTCTCAACGCCACGGTCGACCTTTCGGGTCGCGTGACGGCGAAGGACGCGAACGGCAATACCATCCTGAATCCGGCGGTGAGTTGGACCAGCACGGACATCGCGGTAGCTACCGTGAGCGGGGCTGGTGTCGTGACCGCGGTGGCAGGTGGCCCGCCGGTCGGCATCATCGCGATGGTGGATGCAGTTTCAGACACGGCCACCGTGACCGTGGACATCAAGGCCGATAGCATCGTGATCTCACCGGTGGCCGATACCACGGCCGTCGATGGCAACGTGCAGTTCACCGCAATGACGTTCAGTGGCGGTCAGGCGATCACGGCCACGGTGGCATGGACGTCCACGGTGGCTGGGACTGCGACAGTGGACAACACCGGGAAGGCCACGGGTGTCGCGGCCGGCGTGACGAAGATCGTCGCTACGTCGGGCACCGTGGCAGATACGGCGTCACTGGGTGTGGCGGATGGCAATAGCATCATATCCACGGCCTTCCCCAACGCTCAAGCGCTCGCGACAGCGACGGAGGGCGACACGGTCACCGTGGCCGTGACGTTCGACATGGGTCGGGTGGATGCAACCGGTAATGTCGGCTCGGTCCAGTTCGACCTCGACTACGACGCCACCGTCTTTGAGGCGGCTAGCGGAACCACGGGTGTTGCCGGAAACCCGAACCTCAACCTCGGGATCGACGGCAAGGTGAAGTTCGGGTTCATTGCGACGAGCGCGCAGGGCTCTTCGAACCTCACCCTGGCGACCATAAAGTTTGTGGTGAAGGCCGGAGCTGCTAAGGGTCGCAGCGCGTTTACGCTGACGTACACGGCGGTGCCGACCGATACGAACTTCGGGGCCCTCCCGGCACCAGTGGCGGTGGCGGGTGAGGTGCAGATCAATTGAGTAGGAACCAGTAGGGAGAGGCATTAACTTGTAAAAGGATGGAAGTGCCTTGGGGGGCGGCGCGCCGGGTTTCCGGCCGCCCCCCCTGAACATCCCTGAGACAAGCCCTCAAGGAGCCAGGTTGAGGCTCCGCAATCAGGAGTTGTACATGAACGAGCGCTCGCGGCGTGGAGCGATGACAGAGGTGGACCTGGGCCGTTACGAACTCAGGTCGATCTTCTCAGGTACCGAACTTCCGAAGGACGGCCCAATGACGATCCCCATGAAGCGTTCACTCATCCAGGCCACCACCATGCTGGCTCTGATGTTGGCCTTCGCAGCCCCGCCGGCGAGAGCTCAGGACCTTGTCGCTAGTGATTCGATCGTAGCGTGGATCGACAGCGTGGCCGTAAAGCAGGGGGCTGCGATTACCCTACCTGTGCGGGTCGATATGTCGGCGGTGGGCACGGCCATCGGTTCGATTCAGGCGCGTATCACATTCGATACGGCGGTCGTGAGCTTCGACTCGCTCACGACGGATTTCAGCGGCAGTTATAATGCCAATATCGACAGTGTCAGCAGCGGGATCGTCCGGTTTGCGGGCATCAATACGAGTTCGAGCGCCAACGTCGACACTACGAAGGTGGGCATCCTCCACCTCCGGGCGAAGGAGAAATGGAACAGCCAGACGGTCGTGGACTTGGACATCCCCGAACTGGCCCAGTCAGACTTCACGAACGTCACTGGCCTGATGAATGTCATCGACGGCCACGTCCTCGTGAGCCCCGGGGCCTTCACAATGGCAATGCGCGGTGAGGAGACGGTGAGCAAGGAGGAATCGAGGCCCATCGCGTTGTGGGCCTACGTGAATGAGTTGGACGCGGAACTGGGCTCCATCCAGGGGCGCTTCCCGATCGGGAACTCAGTACTTGTCGTGGACTCGGTCACCGCAGGCGACTTTGGTGGGTCATTCGACTCCAACGTCGCCATGCAGGCGGACTCTGGTTTCGTGCGTTTCGCGATCGTTCAGCTCTCCCCACCGGCTGGTGATTCGGCGCATCTCGCTAACGTTTGGGTGACGGGGAAGGACACCACGGAGGCGGGAGACACTGCCACCGTCGGGGCCGTGATCGAGGAGATCACAGACCCGGTTCAAATGTCCAATCTGTTGCCATTCCTGACCAGTATCACACCACTTCACGTTACGGTCAGCGTCGGAGTCTGGGGTGATACCAACTCAGACAAACTCATCACGGCTCTGGACGCACTGGTGTGCCTGAGCCATGTCGTGGGCAAGGACGTGAGCAATTTCGATCCAACCGGCTGCGACGTCGCTCCAGACTCCGGAACGGAGTTCAACGGCACTGTGTCGGCGCTCGATGCGTTGGCGATTCTCAGTCACGTCGTCGGCAAGTCACTGCCCACGACATTCCGCGTCGGCGACAACAGGTGATCAACTCATGAAGCTCGAGCGAACTGACATTGAAGTGGCGAATGATCGCCGCTCATTGAACATTCCAACTTCCGGGATCAGACCCGGCTCCAAGAGGAACAGCCCGATGTCAACGGTTTCCCGATTCTCCCGCCTGCTCGTGCTCCCGTTCGTTCTCGTCGCGATTGCAGCCTGTGAAGACGACGAAGTGACCGCGCCGCTCTCTACGGACCTGCCGAGCGAACTTGTGAACCTGGCGCAGGGCATCCACCCGGTTCTCTCCATTCCTGAGCTCGGTCGAACCGGAGGGGGGGAGTTGGTGGAGATCCGTATCCACGTTCATTCCGTCAACGTGGAGGGGGACGTGGCCAGCTATCAGGGCGAATTCCGGTTCGATCCGGAGGCGTTGAGTATCGTGGAAGGAGAATTCCCGGAAGGATTGCTTGGAGCATGGAACGAGATCGAGCCGGGCTTGATCCGGTTCGCTGGAGTGACTCTCGAGGGCTTGGGGGAGGGCGTCGCCCTGACGCTGGTTGCGGAAACACACCGGGCTTTGACTGCCCCAGACTTCGAAATCGATCTCGAAGAACTCGTCAGCAGTGAGGGGTTCACCGACCTGACGGACCAAGTCGTCGGGAGGGACACCCCGATCTTGACGCGTTACATTCTCGGGGTAGAGCAGCGGTGAGCGGTCCGGTCGGAACGGAGGCGAACTAGATCTCTCTAGGGAGACCGGGGATCCCGAAAGGGGGCCGGAACGGATTGCGCGCAATCCTTTTGCATGGCCTCAGTCACCCTGAATGAGAAGGCCGGGCTCGTGACCTCGGAACATGTGCCCCAGGGCTACGATCATGGCCGGTCAGACCACGTCTCGCAGCACTGTCTGGTGCGCCTCCACCGAAGGTGGCGCACTATGCGTCAGCATCGGGTCCCCCGCGAGCTGTGAAGCGACCAGACCCATGTTCGTGAGCCGCGCCACCGTCTCCGTCGAGAAACCGAGGGGCAACGCGATCGGATCGTGACTGCTGGTCACAGCGGGACCGAGCAGCGCCGCGACTATGCTCGGGATCGTGTCGTCGACCAGGCATGCGTCCTAGTCGTCGACCAGGGCGCGCACCTCGGGGTCGTCCTGGGGAAGGAAGATGCCCGTCACGGCCGCGCCGAACGATGCGGTGTCGTTCGAGGGGGACGCTAAAAGCGCCTCCAGGAACATGCGGTTGGATTCCGCGAACGAAAAGTCGTCGAGTTGGGACACCGAGTCGATGTTGAGGCCGGTGAACATCGCCGCTTCCATTGACGCGATCGCCGCCGCGATGTGGCCGTTCACGTCCGTCACGAGGGTGTCGCCGATACAGAACTGGGAGACGTCGTTGACCACGACGTAGGCCAGAATGATCTGCGCACCCAACGCGCTCACCGAGGTGTCACAGTTGACGTCTCCGTTGGGGAGCGCGATTCACCCGTTCGGCAGCCAGCGGACGAGAGCGGGGCCAGGGCGTCCGTAGTCGATATGACTCCATTCTGGTTCAGGTGGCCGCGCACGACCTGTGACCAGGACGGAGAAGTCGACGCGAGGAAGGTGAGTACGATGCCGAGAAGGAGGTGTCTCATCACCGGTGTCTGCCGAGTTTCGTAGTAAGTCGTGGCCACGACTCTTGCGGGTTACTCTATTGTCGGGTCCGTCACCAGTGGACAAATATTGCGAGATGTCACATTTCGCACTCCTGAGTCGTTCCTTACCATAGATGGCCGTCGGCATTGCTCGCCGGCGCCATAGGATCCTATACATCAGCGAGACATAGGATGACGAATCGAGCCGGCGCCGCAGCGCCGAGTCACGGATTGAGAGCCAAGTGCGCCCGTCGCGGCAGATTATTTGGCGGCAGCCTCTCCCTACTGGTCCTGATTATCGGATGCGCAACCCCGACACCGCCGCTGGACGCACAGCGGACCTCGTTGGATGCCCAACAGCAGTGGGTCACTACCTCACTTCGTGACTATCGAATGACGGTCACGCGGCACTGCTTCTGCGATCCCCGGGGGCGGGGTCCCGTGCAGGTCACGGTCCGGGAGGGAAGTGTGGCCGCGGTAGTGGATCAAGCGACGAGCGCTCCGGTGGCCGATCAGTTCGCGTCGCTTTTTCCCACCGTCCAGGGCCTGTTCGACCTTATCCAACAGGCTGAGCGGCAGGGAGCTGACGTAATCACGGTCGTGTACCACCCCTCGTTGGGGTATCCCGAGCGGATCCACATCGATTATCGGGAGGACATGGTGGACGAGGAGATCGGTTTCACGGTAACTGGGTTCGAGCCGATAGGCTGAGACGGGGCCCCACGTCGCGGTGGGGGGAGAAACCAGTTGCCGCCTACACCGTGCCCCGTATCGTGCGCCATCGTCCCTGAACCGGCGATCCAGCACCCTGGCGCGCTCTGGCGCATGAGGCGCATGACATGAGTCTCAGTCTCGCGATGCTCGTCGTATTCACCGTCACTCCGACCACGGAGGCGTCGGTCGGTGGCGACATCAACATTGCTATCTGGACAACGGGCCGGAGGTACGGTCGACCGTTCCGGTCGGGTGACGGCGAACGACGCCAATGCCAACACAATCCAGAACCCGACGGTGAGCTGGAGCAGCTTGAACACCGGGGTAGCTACCGTGAGTGGGGCGGGTGTCGTGACCGCCGTCTCGAACGGCGTGGCGAAGGTCGTCGCCATGGTCGATGCCGCGGCGGACACGGCCACCGTGACCGTAGACATCGAACAAGTCCGGCAGCTAGAATTCCGTACCCTGAGGCATTAAACTATTCTGCGCTCCGACCTAGGAGGCACTCAGCCTCCTCAACGAGGAATTGCATATGGCCAACTGCTCGCTGCCTGGGGCAACGAGAATTGTAGGGCTGCTGACCCTCGCCCTCGTGGTCGTCACAGAATCGATGTCCGCCCAAGACGTGGTACAAGAGGGGCTGAGGCACGGCGTACAACCGCCTCCTTCGCTTTTGGCCGATCTTCAGGCGGACCCGGGCCGGTTCGAGTTCCAGCGAGCATGGATTCAGAAGCTCGAGTCTGTAAGGGCCAATCGAACGGCTCTCGAGGCGACGCAAGGACCCTTCCTCACCGACGCTCAGATCGCGGCAGCCCACGCCGCCATGACCGGGGAGTTGAAGGTGCCGGTCGTGGGTGCGCTGTATTCCGACCAGACGTCGGTGTCTTACGCCGACTCACTCTACCACGTCAAGCTGTTCGGTGAGGGCGACCCAGGGACGATCGGCTACACTGTGCGCAATTTCTACAAGGAACTCTCCCGCAACGCTTTTGCGGTCGGAGGCTCGGTACCTACATGGCCGACGCTGCCTCAGAATGCCGAGTACTACCGGCCCAGCGACGCCACGCACCCCGTGTACGGCCGCATAGGACACTTTCTGAAGGATGCCCTGGACCTGGTGGACCCCGGCTTGGACTTCGGGCTGTACGACAACGACGGACCCGACGGCATTCCGAATTCGGGGGACGACGATGGATACGTGGACGTGGTCGCGTTCCTCTACGAGGACGCGGCCAAGTCATGCGGTGGACCGGGCATCTGGCCGCATCGATTCGTGTACGGTGGATGGCCGCCGCCGCTAGGGAACGGTCTCCAGCCCTATATTACCAATGACTCAATATCGGGAGGCGGCGCCAACATCAAGGTCTGGGACTACATGATCCAGGCGGGCCTCGGGTGCGACGGCACGTCGCTCATGGAGATCGGGGTGTTCTCTCATGAGTTGGGACATGCCTTGGGTTTGCCCGACCTCTACGACACGGATGCGAGCGACGGCACCTCTGCGGGAATCGGCGAGTGGGGCCTCATGGCGTCGGGGAACTACAATCGTTCAGACTCTCCAGCGCACATGGGCGCGTGGTCCAAGGACCAGATGGGCTGGGTGTCTGTGGCCCCGATCACAGCATCAGTGTCCGGGCACACCATGCCGCCGGTCTATGACGCGGGGCACGTCATGCGCTACAACCTCCCGGGTGCCGCCGGGGAGTACTTCCTCTTGGAGCACCGAGCGCAGACCGGTTCCGATCAGCACCTCCACGGGCCAGGCCTCCTCGTCTGGCACATCGACTCCACCGTGGTCGCCAATGGCAGGAACAGCAACCGGGTGAACGCCGACGAGACCCACAAGGGGGTCGATCTGGAGGAAGCGGATGGGCTGATGCATCTGGACAGCAACTACAATCGCGGTGACGCGGGTGATCCATTCCCCGGCTCCGCGGCGAACTCCGCGTTCCATGCCACGTCCAACCCGGATAGTAAGAACAACGCTGGGACGGGGTCGGAGTTTGCGCTTTCGAGTATCGCGATGAACGCTAGCGCACTCACGTTCGATATCGTCGTTAGCGATATCGTCGCTAGTGATTCGATCGTAGCGTGGATCGACAGCGTGGCCGTAAAGCAGGGGGCTGCGATTACCCTACCTGTGCGGGTCGATATGTCGGCGGTGGGCACGGCCATCGGTTCGATTCAGGCGCGTATCACATTCGATACGGCGGTCGTGAGCTTCGACTCGCTCACGACGGATTTCAGCGGCAGTTATA
>Ga0315339_1003952_pt1 | contig 10030 bp, 7 predicted proteins | sample ASW17metaG_FD_204514 | JGI IMG/M metagenome (GOLD analysis project Ga0315339, IMG submission 204514) | Ammonia-oxidizing marine archaeal communities from Pacific Ocean, United States - ASW #17 | ecosystem: Environmental > Aquatic > Marine > Oceanic | place: USA: California | collected 2016-12-05
GCGATCGCAGCGGTGAACCAGCTGGAGGCGCCGCCGGGCCGTCTCGCTCTCGTCGCCGCGCACCCCACCGGTGCCCGCATCTTTGTCGATTACGCGCATACGCCCGACGCGCTGAGCCATGCGCTCGCCGCGCTCAGGCCCCATGCGATGGGCCGTCTTGTCGTTATTTTCGGCTGCGGCGGCGACCGCGATCGCGCCAAGCGGCCCGAGATGGGCCGGATCGCGGCACACCTCGCCGACGAGGTGATTGTTACCGACGACAATCCCCGCGGCGAAGACGCAGCGGCGATCCGCGATGAGATTTTGGCTGGCTGCCCCGGCGCCTCGCAGATGGGCGACCGCAGCGAGGCCATCCTCCGCGCCATCGACGATTTGGACAGTGGCGACATTCTGTTGATCGCCGGTAAGGGGCATGAGACGACCCAGACGATTGGCGCCAAGGCGCGCGCCTTCGACGATAGCGCGGTGGCGCGCGACGCCATTACTAACCTCGCGGTGGCCTGGACATGACGGGCGCCGGCGCGGTTCTGTGGACGGCGGACGACGTGCGTACCGCGGCCGGCGGGCGCGCCAGCGCCGCCGCCGATTGGACCGCAGAAGGCGTCTCCATCGACAGCCGCACCGTACAGCCGGGCGACCTGTTCGTCGCCATCGCCGGCCCCAATTTCGACGGTCACGATTTCACCGGCGCCGCTTTCGAAGCCGGCGCCTCGGCGGCGATCGTCAGCCACGTACCTGACGGCGTGCCCACGGACGCGCCCCTCATCGTCGTCGAGGACACACTTGGCGCACTCTGGGATTTGGGCGCTGCAGGGCGGCGGCGCATGAACGGGCGGGTTGCAGCCGTGACGGGAAGCGTCGGCAAGACAGGCACCAAAGACGCGCTCCAGGCATCGCTCTCCCGCTTCGCGCCGACCCATGCGTCCGCCGCCAGCTACAACAATCAATGGGGCGTGCCGCTTAGCCTCGCGCGGATGCCGCGGGACGCATCCTTCGCCGTTTTCGAGATCGGGATGAATCATGCCGGTGAGATCGAGTGGCTGTCGCGGCTGGTGCGACCACATCTCGCAATTATCACGACCGTCGAGCCGGTTCATCTAGCGTTCTTCGAATCGGTGGTCGCCATCGCCGACGCCAAGGCGGAAATCTTTGCCGGTTTAGAGGCGGGCGGCGTCGCCATCCTCAACCGCGACAATGCCCACTTCGATCGCCTCGCTGCCCGGGCGCAGGCGAGCGGCGTGCGCGAGGTCATTAGTTTTGGCGCGCGGGACGATGCCGATGCTCGTCTCGTGCGCGCGGTCAGCCATCCGCATTGTAGCTGCCTGTCCGCCGACATCTGTGGCCAGGCCATGACCTACAAGGTGGGTGTCCCGGGCCCGCACTGGGTCTCGAACAGCCTTGCCGTCCTTGCCGCCGTCAAGGCTCTCGGCGGCGACCTCGGTCTCGCGGGCCTGGCGCTGGGGGAACTTGCCGCCGGGGCGGGGCGCGGCCAGCGCCGCCAGGTCGTATGGCCCGGCGGGTCCGTCGAGATCATCGATGAAAGCTACAACGCCAACCCGGCGTCGATGGGCGCGGCGGTCGCGCTTCTTGATGCGGCGGAGCCCAGACCGCGCGGCCGGCGTATCGCCGTTCTCGGCGATATGCTGGAACTCGGGCCTGACGCGTCCCGGCTGCACGGGGAACTCGCCGACACACTGGCCGCGTCGGCAACCGACCTCGTGTTTGCCGCCGGTCCCGAGATGGCGCACCTGTTCGCAAACCTACCGGGCGAGTTGCGCGGCTCCCATGCCGCCGACTCCGAGAGCCTAATCCCCGACGTGCTCGCCAACGTGCGCGCCGGGGATGTCGTCATGGTCAAGGGTTCGTTGGGGAGCCGCATGGGTATTCTAGTGGCGGTCCTGGCCGAAGCCCACGCGGCGTCCGTCCGGCCCAACGGAACTCACGCGTAGGCCGCCGAAGATCATGTTGTTCAATCTTCTAGCTCCCCTCGGCGACGAGTTCGTCTTGTTCAATCTGTTCCGTTTTCTCACCTTTCGAACCGGCGGCGCGGTTATGACGGCCCTGTTCGTTGGCTTTGCTGCGGGACCGTTCCTCATCCGCTGGCTCAAGTCGAAGCAGACGTACGGCCAGCCGATCCGCGCCGACGGACCGGAAAGCCATATTGTCGCCAAAAAAGGCACGCCGACGATGGGCGGCTTTCTAATCCTGCTGAGCCTTGGCGTCGGCACATTGCTATGGGCGGATCTGACGAACGGTTACGTGTGGGCCGCGCTTCTGGTGACCCTCGGTTTTGGCGCGGTCGGATTTGTCGACGACTACCTGAAAGTGACGCGCGAAAGCCATCACGGCATTCCCGCCGGGATCAAATTGCTGATTGAACTGGTGATCGCTGCCGTTGCCGCCGTGTGGGTAATGTCGATCATGGGCTCACCGTTGTCGAATGCCCTTGCCGTGCCGTTCTTTAAGGACGTGCTGATCAACATGGGCTGGCTTTTCGTACCCTTCGCGGCCCTGGTCATGGTGGGATCGTCGAACGCCGTCAACCTGACCGACGGCCTCGATGGCTTGGCGATCGTTCCGGTGATGATTGCGGCATCTTCGTTCGCGCTGATCGCCTACCTCGTCGGCAACGCGGTTTTCTCGGGCTACCTGCAACTTCACTCGGTCCCGGGGGCCGGTGAGCTCGCTGTGTTCTGCGGCGCCTTGGTCGGCGCCGGACTTGGCTTTCTATGGTTCAACGCTCCGCCCGCGATGGTGTTCATGGGCGACACCGGGAGCCTTTCGGTTGGCGGCGCGCTGGGCGTCGTTGCCGTCGTCACCAAGCATGAGCTGGTTCTGTTCATCGTTGGCGGCCTGTTCGTCCTCGAAACGGTGTCCGTGATCGTCCAGGTCGCATCGTTCCGTTTGACGGGGCGCCGCGTCTTCCGCATGGCGCCGCTCCATCATCACTACGAGCAAAAGGGCTGGGCCGAAGCGACCATCGTCATTCGTTTTTGGATTATCGCGGTGATCCTAGCCCTCGTCGGTCTCGCAACCCTGAAGCTGCGCTAGCATGATCGCCGCCAACGCCTTCGCCAATCGCCCGGTCGCCGTGTTCGGCCTCGGTCGCAGCGGCCTTGTGGCGGCGCGCGCCTTGGCCGGCGGCGGCGCCACGGTGTGTGCCTGGGACGACGCCCTGGAGGCGCGCGAGGCCGCCCATGATGCGGGCGTACCGCTTGCCGATTTGAGTGGCCAAGATTTTGCCAGCTTCGACGCGCTCATTCTCAGTCCGGGCATTCCCCTGACCCATCCGGCGCCGCACGCCGTGGTGGCCCGCGCGCAAGCGGCGGGCTGCGAGGTGATCGGCGACATCGAAGTATTCCTGCGCGAAGGCTTGCCGGCATCGTTGGTCGGCATCAGCGGCACCAACGGAAAGTCGACGACGACCGCACTACTTGCCCATATCCTGCGCCGCAGCGGCCGGGCGGTGGTGGAAGGTGGAAACCTGGGCGCCCCGGTCCTTGGATTGCCGCTGTTAGGCGCGGATGGCGTCTATGTTCTTGAACTGTCGTCCTATCAGATCGACCTGACGCCTTCGCTGGTGTGCGATGTCGCGGTTCTGCTCAACATCAGCCCCGATCACCTCGACCGCCACGGCGGCATGGAAGGCTATGTTGCCGTCAAAAAGCGGCTCTTTGCGCAGCCAGCCGCGGTTTCGACGGCCATTGTCGGCATTGACGATTCGTTCTGCGCCGGTATCTACGCCGATCTTCGGACGCGCGGCGGTGCGATCCCGATCGCGGTCGGCACCCACGCCGAGGGCGGGGTCTGGGTGGCCGGCGGCGTTCTCCATGACGGGCGCGACGGCGCAAGCGTCGATCTCACCGGTGCGGCGGGTTTGCGCGGGCAACACAACTGGCAGAACGCCGCCGCTGCCTATGCGGCAGCGCGGGCCCTCGGGGTCAGCACGTCCGCAATCGCTCCGGCGCTTCTCGATTTTCCCGGCCTTTCTCATCGGATGGAAAGCGTTGGCAGCGTGGATGGCGTTTTGTTCGTCAACGACAGCAAGGCGACCAACGTGACTGCCGCCGCGCGGGCTCTCGCGTTTTTCGGTGCGATCTACTGGATTGCCGGTGGGCGGGCGAAGGAGACAGACCTGGATGCCCTTGCGCCGTTTTTCCCGCACGTCCGGCATGCCTTCTTGATCGGCGAAGCCGCAAACGCATTCGGCGCAGCACTAGAGGGCCATGTTGCGCACACCGCATCGGGCAATCTCGAGGCCGCGGTTGCGGCGGCGCACGAACACGCCTTGGCCGATGGCGAAGAAGGCGCCGTTGTCTTGCTGTCCCCGGCGTGCGCTTCGTTCGACCAGTGGTACGATTTCGAAGCGCGCGGCGATGCTTTTAGGCGCCTCGTTGCGGCGCTTCCCGGGCATCAACAGGACCCCGCATGATGGAAGTCGCGCGCACAGACCGCAGTGTGATCGCCCGCTGGTGGCGCACGGTGGACCGCTGGATGCTGCTCGCAATTTTGCTGCTTGCCGGAGCCGGCGCGATCCTGGTTGCGGCGGCAAGCCCCGCCGTCGCGGATCGCATCGGCCTCGATTCCTTTCACTTCGTCCGCCGCCAGCTCATATTTCTGGTGTCGGCGGTGACACTGATGATCGGCCTATCGTTACTGTCGCCCTTGTCGGTTCGCCGCCTTGCCTCTATCGGTTTCGTCGGCGCGCTTGTTCTTCTGATCGCGACTGTCGTCGTCGGCCCGGACATCAAGGGTGCGACGCGCTGGCTGCTGGTAGGCGGCTTCGTGCTTCAGCCCGCCGAGTTCATCAAACCCGCTTTTGCCGTGGTCGCCGCCTGGATGCTGGCCGAGCAGGGCCGCCATCGCGATTTCCCAGGTATGGCGATCACGGTGGGACTCGCGGCCTTTGTCATCGCAATCCTGATGATGCAGCCCGACGTGGGGATGTCTCTGGTGATCGGCGCCGTGTGGTTCGCGCAAGTTTTCATCGCCGGTCTGCCGCTCATCTTGGTTGTCGTCCTGGCGTTCGTCGGCGTCGCCGTCGCGGCGGGGGCTTACGCCGCGTTTCCCCATGTTGCCAGCCGCATCGACCGTTTTCTCGATCCGTCGAGCGGCGATAGCTTTCAGGTCGAAGCGGCGCTCAGCGCGTTCGGCAATGGCAGCCTGTTCGGCCGCGGTCCGGGTGAGGGCATCGTCAAGACGATTCTCCCCGACGCCCATTCCGACTTTATCTTTGCGGTCGCCGGCGAGGAGTTCGGCCTGCTCGTCTCGTTGGCAATCATCGGCCTGTTCGCCTTCGTCGTACTACGCGGCTTGCTCCGCCTTCTCGGTGAGAGCGATCTGTTCGTACTTCTTGCCTGTTCCGGAATTCTTGCCCAGGTCGGGCTTCAGGCGGTCATCAACATGGGCGTCAACATGCGCCTACTGCCGGCCAAGGGCATCACCCTACCGTTCATTTCCTACGGCGGTTCGTCGATGCTCGGGCTCGCCATCGGCATGGGCGTGGTTCTTGCGCTGACGCGCAAACGGGCGGGCCGCGATCCCGCGGGCGCCCTGCGTCCACCCAACGATCCGCGCCATTCCCTGGCGGTCACAGCGGGAGTTGTCCGGTGACGGCGCCCATCGTCCTTGCCGCCGGTGGCACCGGCGGTCATGTCTTCCCGGCCCAAGCCCTGGCCGAGGAACTTCTTTCGCGCGGCCATGTCCTCGCTCTGGTCACCGACCGGCGTGGTGCGGATATTGGCGGCGCCCTTGCCCGAATCGACCGTTACCTGGTCCGGGCCGGAACCCTCGGGTCCGGCGGACTGGGGAGCGCCGTCGGCGGGCTTACGAATGTCGTAGCGGGGATCTTTCAGGCACGTTCCCTCCTCCGCCGATTGCGGCCCAGAGCTGTGATTGGTTTTGGCGGCTATCCCTCCCTGCCAACGATGCTAGCCGCCGCGCGCCTGAAGATCCCCGCTGCGATACACGAACAAAACGCCGTCTTGGGGCGGGTCAATCGCCTGCTTGCCTCAAGAGTGCGGGTCATCGCGACATCGTTTTCGGACACGCGCGGGCTGACCGCGCCAAACCGCCACAAGGCGTCACTGACCGGCAACCCCGTACGGCCAGAGGTCGCCGCGGCGCGCTCTCAAGAGTACGCCGCGCCTCGGAACGGCGGTCCGATCAATATCCTCGTCGCCGGCGGAAGTCAGGGTGCGTCCGTGTTGTCCGAAGTGGTGCCTGCCGCGCTCGCCAAACTACCGCCCTGGTTGCGGGCGCGAACCCAAGTGACCCAGCAATGCCGGCCGGAGGACTTGGCCGGCGTGCGCCAAGCCTACGATGCAACGGGGATCAGTGCCGATCTTTGCTCGTTCATTGAGGATCTCGCGGTCAAGCTGGCGGCCGCACACATTGCGATCGTCCGGGCCGGGGCCTCCACGGTTGCCGAGCTTGTTGTGATCGGCTGCCCCGCGGTTCTGGTGCCCTATCCCTTCGCGACGGACGACCATCAGGCGTACAACGCCCGCGCGCTTGCGGATGCGGATGCGGCGTGGATCATGCCGCAGGGCGAATTCGACGCGGGCCGGTTGTCGGCTCTGCTCGTATCGCTGGTCACGGAACCGGACCGCCTCGAAGCCGCCGCAGCGGCGGCGCGAGGCTTGGGCCGGCCCGACGCCAGTGCTCGTTTAGCCGATCTTGTCACCGGCCTAATCGGCGCCAACGGCGGCCACGGTGCCCAAAACGCCGCGCGAGGGGTGGCGGCATGAAATTGCTTCCCTTCGACATCGGCAAGATACATTTTGTCGGCATCGGCGGCATCGGCATGAGCGGTATCGCCGAGGTCATGCACAACCTTGGCTACAAGGTGCAGGGCAGCGATGCGGCAGAGGGCGCCAATGTCGTGCGTCTGCGCGGGTTGGGTGTTCCCGTAACCCTTGGGCACGCCGCGGAGAATTTGGACGATGCGCGTGTCGTCGTCGTTTCGTCCGCGGTGACGTCCGAAAATGCCGAGGTCGCGGCGGCGCGAGCCAATTTCATCCCTGTTGTCCGCCGGGCCGAAATGTTGGCCGAACTTATGCGCTTCAAATGGTCGATAGCGGTCGGCGGAACGCACGGCAAGACGACAACGACATCCATGATAGGCGCCTTTCTCGACGCGGCCGCCTTCGACCCAACGGTCATCAACGGCGGCATCATTAATGCCTACGGATCGAACACCCGGGTCGGCGACGGCGAATGGATGGTCGTCGAAGCGGACGAATCCGACGGAACCTTCGTCAAGCTGCCAGCGACCATCGCCGTTCTGACCAACATGGATCCGGAACACCTCGACTTCTATGGCGATTTTGACACCGAGCGCCTGGCCTTTCAGGCCTTTGTCGAGAACATTCCGTTCTACGGCTTTGTCGCCATGTGTATCGATCATCCCGAGGTGCACGCCCTGTGTGGCCGGATCAGCGACCGCAAGCTCATCACTTACGGCTTCAACCCCCAGGCCGACGTCCGCGCTGAAAATGTGCGCGTCACCGAGGCGGGATCGCACTACGACGTCATCATCGCCGACCGCCCGCGCGGCGCCAGCCGCACCATCGCCGGCGTCCACCTTTCGATGCCCGGACGTCACAACGTTCAGAATTCGCTGGCGGCTTTTGCCGTGGCCCGCGAGCTCGGAGTGGACGGCGGGGTGGTCCGGGAGGCGTTAGCCGGTTTCGAAGGAGTCCGGCGGCGCTTTACCCGGACGGGCGAGGCCGGCGGCATCGTCGTCATCGACGACTATGCCCACCATCCGGTCGAGATCGCCGCCGCGCTGGAAGCGGCGCGGGAGGTCGCAAAAAGCGGCGTCATTGCTGTCGTACAGCCTCATCGGTATTCGCGCCTCGCCCATTTGTTTGACGAATTTTGCACCTGCTTTAGCGATGCCGATTCGGTTCTTGTTGCGCCGGTCTACCCGGCTGGCGAGACCCCGATCCCGGGAGCTGACCGTGACGCTCTTGTCGACGGATTGCGCCAGCACGGGCATCGCAGTGTGGCCGCATTCGATGGCCCGGAAGATCTCGCGGCCGCCGTCACGGCGCTGGTGCGCGAGGGCGACATCGTGGTGTGCATGGGGGCGGGGTCGATCAGCGCATGGGCGAATGCTTTGCCCGGGCAGCTCGCCGAAATCGTGCCGATCCGGCGGCTGCGCGAGCCCGGGCCGTGAGCGCTGCGCCGCAAGTGGCCCGCTTGATCGACCGGCTTCCCGCGGTCCGCGGCCGTTACCGCGAGCATGTACCGCTCGGCCGGTTTACCTGGTTTCGGGTCGGCGGTCCAGCCGACATCGTCTTCCGCCCCGCGGACGAGGCCGATTTGATTGCCTTCTTGCGCGCCAAACCGGGGGACGTCCCAGTGACGGTGATCGGCGTCGGCTCCAACGTCCTGGTGCGCGATGGCGGCATCGAAGGCGTCGTCGTCCGGCTGGGCGGATCGTTCGCTGCGATCGACATCGATGGGTTGGATGTGTCCGCGGGCGCAGGCGCTTTGGATACGAACGTAGCGCTGACCTGTGCCGACGCTGGGGTCGCCGGGCTCGAATTCTTGATCGGTGTTCCCGGAACCATAGGTGGCGCACTGCGTATGAACGCGGGCGCGTACGGTGGCGATATGGAGGGAGTGACGATGGGTGCCGTTGCTGTCGACCCGGCAGGCGCCCTCCACGAACTGAATCACGCGGCGTTGGACTTTTGCTATCGACAAAGCGGCCTCGCAGAGGATTGGATCTTCTTGTCGGCGCAGCTGCGCGGAGTCGCGGGCAACCCGCAGGAGATTTCAGCGCACACCGACCGGATTCGCGCGATGCGCGCGGCCGCGCAGCCAATCCGCACCAAAACCGGTGGCAGCACCTTTGCCAACCCGCACGGGCCGAACGCCGGTCCAAAGGCGTGGCAGCTCATTCACGAGGCCGGTTGCCGTGGAATGTCGGTCGGTGGCGCTACCGTGTCGGACAAGCACAGCAATTTCCTCGTCAATACCGGATCGGCCACCGCCGATGACATCGAGCGTCTTGGCGAAACGATCCGCGCCCGGGTGGCCGAGCGGACGGGCGTGACGCTGCAATGGGAAATACGTCGCATCGGACGTGCGCGGCTGCGTCCGAAGGGCCGTAACCAGGGGATGGCAGCCCAATGAGCCGGCATATCGCGGTGCTCATGGGGGGACGTTCCGCGGAACGTGAGGTCTCGCTTGTGTCGGGTGCTGCGGTTGCCGAAAGCCTGCGCGCGCAGGGTCATCCGGTGACCGTGCTCGATGTCGGGCCCGACATCGCCACCATCCTTTCCGGCCTGCGGCCCGATGTTGCGTTTAACGCCCTGCACGGGCGCGGCGGCGAGGACGGATGTATCCAAGGCGTGCTCGAGACACTCGGCATTCCGTACACCCATTCCGGCGTTCTCGCCTCGGCCCTGGCGATGGACAAGCCGATGGCGAAAAAGCTGTTCGGGGGGGCTGGCATCACCTGCCCCGAGGGCGAACTGCATCGACGCGAGGAGGTCCTCGCCGGCGACGTCATGGATCCGCCCTATGTCGTCAAACCGGCGCGCGAGGGGTCGAGCGTTGGCATCTCTATCGTTCTGGGCGGCGACAACGCCCGACCCAATACGGCGCAGCCGTGGCCCTTCGGAGACGAGGTCTTGGTGGAGCGTTATATCCCCGGGCGAGAAATCTGTGTCGCCATTCAGGATGGGCGGCCCCTTGGCGTCCTCGAAATCCGCCCCAAGGGGCGGTTCTACGACTACGACACGAAATACATCGAAGGCCTTGCCGAACATTTCGTACCGGCGCCTCTGCCGCCCGAAGACTATGACGAGGCGATGCGGCTGTCCTTCGCCGCCCATCAGGCGCTCGGCTGCCGGGGCGTCACGCGGGCCGATCTGCGCTACGATGACACCGGCGACAAGCCGGCCCTCTATCTCCTGGAGGTCAACACGCAGCCCGGTATGACGCCGCTCTCCCTGGTGCCGGAAATTGCCGCGGCCGCCGGTATTTCGTTCGGCGAGCTCGTCTCCTGGATGGT